>Ga0265331_10000094_pt1 | contig 122448 bp, 86 predicted proteins | sample 41923metaG_FD_202088 | JGI IMG/M metagenome (GOLD analysis project Ga0265331, IMG submission 202088) | Rhizosphere microbial communities from Carex aquatilis grown in University of Washington, Seatle, WA, United States - 4-19-23 metaG | ecosystem: Host-associated > Plants > Roots > Rhizosphere... | reverse complement strand
AGCAACGCACCCGATCGGGCCATCGGCCCTCCTTGGGCGCTGCTGTTTCTCCTTATCTCTCATCTCAGAAAATTCAACTACCTTCTTTTCAAGACCCTGTATTAGGTTATGCAACAGCTTCTAGTCAGAAATGTTAATGCTCTTCAACAACGACTTGCTGGTTGTGGAGCCCAGACCGCACCCGGTTTGCCGCACCGTGAGATGGGGCAAACCGGTGGGATACGGCTTGATAAATTAATGGTTCTCTTTCGCTAATTGAACGCTGTCGCCGATTTCACGCAACAGCGGGCGCGCTGATGCGGGTACGGTAACTTTGCCGCTCAGGATTTCATGCCGATTCACATGATCGCCATACATAGCCCGGTCACCACTCTTGTCGGCTTGCACGACTGCGCCATCGAGAGCCACACCTGCGAAAAGGCCTTTGGTCCGTGAATATGACAGAATTTCGGCGCTCAACCGAAGGTCAGTTCCGGCTGCACCAGTCCGGCCCACGGGCCCGGCGGCGACAGAAGCATCTGCTCCAAGTTTGAACTTATCGCCGAGCAGGCTTTGCAGGGCGTGATCGTTCATGAAGAGCATTACGATGTCGGTGGAAGACCCCCCGATCTGATACCCAACGCTCCCGCCGTCAATCGCCAAAAACATGGGAGCGCTCCAGCCAACTTCGGTCCGGCAAGTTGCCAGGCCCCGTCCATAACTCCCGCCGAAAATGAAGGCAAACTTCTTGTCGCCGGGAATGATGGCGATGCATTTTGCCGATCGGAGCAGGTCCTGAGGAATGCCCTGATCCGGGGTGTTCATGATCTCCCTGAAGACTTCGGCGGATCTCTGAGTGCGTTTCACATCGTCCTCGCGGTCCGAGGCGAAAGCAGACAGAGTGACCAGCAGGCCCAACGTGGTTCCAATCAAAAGACGTTTTAACATTTTATCCCCCTCATAGTTTGAACTCACAAATGGAAATCACTTCTAAATTATCGCTTCCACTACTCCGTCCAGGTCGCCCAGGTGTGAATTGTTTACGCCGATTCAGGCGGCGATTCCGGGTGAACTGAACCATTGGTTCCTAACCAAAGATCGATGGGCAGCTACAGACACTTGGCAAACTTTCGACTAGCGATGCTGACCGCCGCGAGAGCCTCCACCACCGGACGGCTGCTGTCTCTGCTGCATCTGCTGTGTCTGTTGCGTATGTCTTTGCGCCAATTGCTGCGTCTGCTGCTGGTGCTGTTGCTCCACCTGCTGAACTCTCTGCGGGGGAGCATTCTGTTTGGTCAGTTGCTGATGCTGGTTTTCCTGCTTCTGCTGGAGGTTTTGCCGCTCCTGGGTTTGCTTGGCGACTACGCTTGCCTGCTGTTTCTGGTATTTCTGGTCCAGCGTTGCGTTCCCCGTGTTGGGAGCGGTGGGGCGCTCGACGGGCGGCAGTTCCTTGGGATGGGAAGCAACGTTGGGGCGAGGAGTCGCCGCAACTGGTGGGGCGCCGTGGTTCGCGGAAACCCGTTGCTGAGGATTGCTGCGCGCGGAATACGCATGCTGAGTCTGAGCGGCTACGGGTGAATTATGTCTTTCATGAGCGGCGGCCTCTTCTTGAGAGTTGGCGCGCTCGTTGACCCCTCCGTTACCGCCATTGTAACTGACACGGTTACCGGAGTTCACATTTACTCTTGAGTTGTAAACGTTGTGAATGGAATGCTCATCCACATGATTTATAGATGTGTTGTAGAAAAAATGGCCGCCCTGCCAGCGACCGCCTTCATAGCCGTGGCCGAAGTAACCGAAGCCGTAGTTAATCCCACCATAAAAACCTACGGTCGGGCCCCAGTACCCATCGTAAAAAAGAAAACCATTGCCGCCCCAACCCCAATAGCCCGGCGTCCAAAGGTAGCCGACTTCTGGAGCCATTACCCAGGTGCCCGGCACCCAATAATATTCACCATCCCAAGCCCAATAGCCTGGGGTCCAGATATAACCGTCGCCGGGGCAAATTGGCTGATCGTAAACGGGAATCTCAGGCGGCGCGATGGAGACGGATACGCCGATTTGCGCGAAGGCCGCCGACGACAGAACTAACATTGATATGGCCAACAACAGCGAACGGACGATCCGCATATGCGCTATATCTCGCATTGGTACTCCTCTTGTCGATGATCCATCGGATGCACGCGTCTCACCATTTGTAGATCTTCTTGGCGACGTTGTCAGATTATGGACCAACGGAGCGTGCATACTTCTCAGCCATCTCTTAAATAAAACCAGTCGATTCACGCCACTATATTAGGCACGGAAAGCAAGCGCGTCTGTCCAATAAGGGACACCTCGCGATAGGATTTACGAAATGACAACTCATAGCGTGAACAGGAGGCAGGCGCATTCAATGGGCGATCCAGTCGTCTCTATTGGTTTGGTCGTAACGAACTGCAAAGAGACCAGATAGACCGCGAGACTTGCAAGTCACGTCGGAGTTTGCAGGATTCGTCGATGAGTCTGAAGACTGCGCACATACCGAAAGTTCGCGCCAAGAGTCTCCAAGAGATTCGCCCCGATTCGCCTCTGTTTGGCTCGCAGTGCGAATAACTGCATTTGATGCAAAATGGTGCTCCCAAGGATTCAATTATGGGCCCCACTTCGGGGGTTTCGTGGCAAATTTGCCACAGTTTGACTCCTCAGGTGCATTAGCCTCCAAGTATAACTCGGTGTCGAGCCAGCACGGGTTGAAATGGTTTTGTTTATCCCTTAAGAATGAGTAGCTTAGCGGCTCCATTCTTGGGAGACGACTTCACTTAGAAGGGGCAACAATCAGGGCTTGGCAAACAGTGAACTTCGGTGAGGGGACGAGCGTAAGATTCATATTCTGGTTAGTGCCTTCACTAAGAGGTTCAAGCGGGCTCGTGCCTCTGAATTCATTGCGGTAAATTCTATTCCCATGCCTTCGCCCAACCGAGAGTCGCGAACGGCCGCACGTGCACGGATATTGCCGCCCGGCACTTCGAATAACAATTTGATCGTTTCCCCTGCGGGAGGAGGTTCTGGCGTTGTAATGAAAAGACCACCAACAGCCAGGACGCTAATCCGAGACACCTTGCGAATACCGGAATGCTCCCAGGCGACCAGCATCCCCTTCGGCAATCCAACACGCTGGTAACGACGGGCCCTCTCTTTGGTAGGCATAAACGGGTCGTCATCTCAGTGGAGATTTGCTTTTCTGATAGCTTTTCCACGGATAATACGCCGCAAATTTCCTCAACGCAACCATTTTGAAATCAAGGTACTGTCCTAAATTTAAGAGTTTTCGCTTATAGGAGTCCGAGCTTATACCCGGAAATTCGAGCTCCGTTTGACTGTGGGCTTTAGCCTCTAAAGCTTCAGCCGTTAGAACCCCTAATCCGATGTCACCCCGTCGTGGCCGAAGCCCCGACCTCCTTAAGAATCGCGCTACAAGAAAACCTGCAAATCACGATACCGTATGCACCTAATCCAGTTTGCTTTGAAGTATGCGTTCTAGTATTTTGGGGCGCGTGATTCCGTCAAGAAATTGAGGGGGCGCGATGACAAGAGAGACTTCTAAGGCTGCGGTCCTGAAGACTTTATGCTGGTTGATTCTTTGCGCGGCGTTTTTTGCAGGAATCGCCCGGATGGAGGCGTCCCCTCAGAGTTCGGGTGCGACACAGTCCGGGACTGCCGGTCTGAATGTGGGCCCGGACAATATCACCGGCGTTGTGACCAGTTCGAAAGGTCCTGAAGCCGGCGTTTGGGTGATCGCGGAAACGACGGAGTTAGGGACCAAGTTCCGCAAAATTGTGGTTACCGACGATCACGGGCGCTACATGCTCCCGGAGCTGCGCAAGGCGAACTATAAAGTCTGGGTGCGGGGCTATGGGCTTGTCGATTCGCCGCCCGTGGAATCCACCCCGGGAAAAATCCTGCCGCTGACGGCGGTCATCGCTCCCGACGCGCGCGCTGCCGCGCAGTATTATCCCGCCAACTATTGGTACTCCCTCTTGAACTTGCCGCCCAAGAGCGCCTTTCCGATGAAAATTCCGCCGCCTCCCGCGGCCGATCACGTGGAGCGCTTTGCCGACTGCCGTCAGCAGCTTGGAAAGTGCCAGCAGAACCCTGGACGAGAGACTATCCCTGGTCTGACTCCCGAGGGTTTGGAAACCGGCCAGGTGCTCGCCAATCGGGCTGAGTATATGTTCGTGTTGAAGAGGGTATGCGTCGATTGCCACCAGATGGGCAGCAAGGCGACTCGCGAAGTTGAACCGGGACTAGGCACATTCGAAAATAGCTCCCTCGCCTGGCAACGCAAGATTCGCTCCGGCCAGACGGGCGGACGGATGCTCGGGGCAGTCGACGTATGGCTGGGCCACGATGCAGGCCTCGCGCTCTTCGCCGATTGGGGAGACCGCATCGCCGCGGGAGAAGTTCCACCTGCGCCGCCGCGGCCGCAAGGCGTTGAGCGCAACCTCGTGCTTTCTCTCTGGGACTTTGCCTCTGACAGAGCCTTCGTTCACGACGTAGTCGCCTCAAATCAATGGAATCCCAACGTGAACGCCTACGGCCCGATCTACGGCGCGGATACTGCCGCCGCAACGCTGGAGTACACCGACCCAACCGAATATACGAAAGGCACGTTTCCGGCGCCGATGATTCATCCGGAGGACCGGGCCAAGATGCGCCCATGGTCATGGCCGTACAATGAGGCGCCATCTCCCTACTGGGGCGACCAGATCGTCTGGGACGACCGAGCCGGAGCCGGCGGGCCGCTTATCGATTCGAAAGGCCGCGTGTGGTACACGGACACCGTTCAGATCGATCCGCCCCCCTATTGCAAAGCCGGTTCGAACAATCCCTTCGCGCAAAATTTCCCGCTGCGGGGCGGCGGAGGCATGGCCATCTACGATCCGAAGACCGGCCAGCAGACTCCCATCTCCTTCTGCGGAGGTGCGGGGCATCGGGCCATCGGCAAGGACAAGGACGAGACCATCTTCATGGGCCTGAGTTTGCCCAGCGGCGGATTCGCGTGGTTCAAGACGCGCGTGTGGGACGAAACGCACGACGCCGAGAAGGCCTCCGGCTGGTGCCCGGGCGTGATCGACTATAACGGCGACGGAAAGACTGGCCCCTACACCACGCCCGATCAACCCGCCGATCCCAAGCTGGACCGCCTGCTCACCGGCGCGCTGCCGTACGGAGAGGGCATCGACCCCATCGATGGCAGCCTTTGGGTAGTCGGCGGCGTCAGCGGCGGACCGAAAACCTCAGTCCCCGGAAAACTGATCCGCTACGAGATGGGTTCGAACCCTCCGGCCACCTGCAAGACCGAAATGTACGAGCCGCCATTCAATAATCCGAAGGCGCCGGGCGTCGAAGGCTACAACACGCAGGGAGTGGAGGTCGATAGCAAGGGAATCGTCTGGGTCTCCCTCGGCAGCAGCGTCCACATCGCCAGCTTCGACCGGAGCAAGTGCAAGGTCCTCCGAGGCCCCACAGCCACCGGGCAGCACTGTCCCGAAGGCTGGACGCTGTATCCGGTCCCCGGTCCGACCTTCAAAGGGACCGACGAACGATCGGACTATTTTTACCTGAGCTGGGTGGACCGTGAAAATACGCTCGGGTTGGGCAGGGATATTCCAGTCGTGGACGGGACGAACTCCGATTCGCTGATCGCGTTTCTTCCTGATTCGAATAGGTTTGTCACGTTGCGCGTGCCGTATCCGTTGGGGTTCTATACGCGCTCGATGGGTGGGCGCATCGATGATCCCAAAAACGGCTGGAAGGGGCGTGGGATTTGGGCTGGAAACAATGAGCGCGTTGTCTGGCACATCGAGGGCGGGAAGGGAACGACCAGCCATGTCGTGCATTTTCAGCTTCGGCCTGATCCGCTGGCGAAGTAGGTTTAGCCGCGAAGGAGAAAATCCGCACCCTTCACCAAAGTTGCGAAGGGTGCGCCACCCGAAAATCCAAAACCGGCCTTAAAGGCTTGCCCACCCGCCCGACTGCTTTCGACAACTGTCGAGGAAGAGCACATCGAGTGGCCGAAATATCCTGATAGCGGTCCCACCTAGATTCCTGGCTGTTGTCCTCGATGCCATGACTGTGGGTTAAATGACTTGAAATCAGTAGATTGCAATACGGCAACAAGATCGGCGTCCTCTCTCAAATTGTTGGGCGCCCCTGGAATGAGCCGACTCATAATGGCTAGCTGCTGCCTTACGAAGTCACTCGGTCGCTCTATTCTACCCGTATTCGAAGAAGCCTGTATCGCTATCGCGTATGAAGCGAGTTTTGCATTGTCGGGTGAGGCCTCGATCTGACCAAGCAACTCCTGCTAATATTGAGAGTATTGGGATCCGGGCACAATGAAGGTTCGACCTAAACTGTTGATAGTCAGTTCATCGCCGAAACCTTCAAGATCGACATTACCTACCCCAATCAGGAAGCCTTGGGGGTCACTCGCGATTAGGGGGGCAACCTGCGCAAGAAATGGTAATAGCGCTCGCTTGGAGTCTTGGCTTTCGGGCATAGCGCTGCGCCATAGCGACGGACTAGCAATGTGACCCCACCTCAAATCAACACGCCGTTGATCCCTGCGGAGAACGATTTGTTTGACCTCTCGATTCTGGAATGCCAGCCTCTGGGCAATTGAATGTGGCCGTTGCACCGAAATATACGGTCCGGGGGGAAGGACAAGAATTTTAGTTCCAATATTTGAGGCCAATTGGGAGATCGCAACTGATGCAGGAATTTCCCTCAGTAGCGTCTCGGCGGAGGAGAAGAAGATGCTGTCAACAGTCCAAAATGACTCATACATTGACAATTGTTTTGGGGAAACCCCGATCCGCGATCCCTCTGCTTCAAGGGCTATCGAGGGAACCTCCGCGCACTCTTGCAATAGAGTGTCGTAATCCAGTGCGTGGCCCGGTCGATAGTTACTGGGAAGCAGCGAGTCCATTAGCCAAGTCGCTTCCCCTAAAGCCCAAGTCAGCGAAAATCCCCTTTCGGTCTGTAGCTTTTCAACCTCCGCGCTGACATGTTCACAATACAGCTTATATACAGCCAGTAACATCAAGTTTCTCTCCGCAGTAACTTCAAGACCAGATCTCGCAACATTCGTCTTTGGGGCCTTTGGCCCACTAGCATTCGCAAGTGAAATCAATATGTTGTCTTGATAACCAGGAGACGCAAAGTCTACTCGAACGCCCTCTACACAATTGCCAACTAGTGGGGTCTCCTTTCCGTCCCTTCCTTGCATGAAGGTCAAGAATGTCCACTCTCGAAACGATTCAGACCATTGGACCGCGTAGGCCAGAGATATTCCTCCTTGGGTCCTCTGCTCAACTCTCACGGCGCGATTTTTCGGGTCGATCGAACCTTCTTCCTCATGAACATATCGACCTAGACGGTGGAGTTCGTGCAAGAGTGCTGCCCTTGGATCAGGGAAGCCGATGGAAACTGGCGTTCCTCCGTCGATTATCGCAGTCACCTTGCAACGCGGAAAAACGATCCAGCGGTTAAGAATCGAATTCAGTTCCTTTAATTCCGCGCTTGGTCGAACCCTCAAAGTGATTTTGGTTCCGTGAGTTTCAATTAGTTCTGGTAGCCCGCCCGAATTCTTTTCAACCAATCTAACCAAATACTTGCCATGTAAAGACCTTAGGCTGAGCGTTCTAGCCTGTTTTTCGTCTTCATGGCATGTGGTAACTTCGATTTCGTCTGAAATCATAAACGCCGATAGGACGCCTATCCCAAATCTACTGATCGCGCTGAATCCTGGGTGAGCCTTTCGAAACTCCTCACCCTGATAGAATGACGAACCGACCTTTAGAAAGTGAGCATCTATGATTTGCTGCGTCATGCCCGTACCGTTATCTATTATTGTCAGTAACCTAGTATTCGTGTTCCAAGTGATTTCCACACGGCCTTCGTTGATAAGTCCACTTTCCTGCTCCCACTGCAGGCGAATCGCGTCAAGAGAGTTTTGTACCAGTTCTCGAAGAACCACGGTCGTATCGTTGTAGAGGGTCTGGCCTGTTAGGAGGTCAAGATTTTTGGCTTGATCGAGGGTAAATTCGAACTGCTTGTTAATAAATCCTTCAGTCTCCAACCCGGAATCGTCGAACTCGCGCCAAGGAAAATCATACGTCGCCCCCCTTTTTGTCTTCGCCAGTTCAGCCCACTCATTGCTCTTCCGTAGCTCCTTCCTTGCGTAAGTCATGTATGCAGTCAGAGAGAAAAACCCTTGCGGCTCGGTAAAAAAACCATTCACTTCGATTGTGTCCGTGGACATCGAAAGATCGACGTTCCCTTCCTTGTCGACGCCTGGCTTTGGCCGAACCGAGATTACAGGCATTTGCTTTCGCCATTCCTCTATACTCTTCGGATCGGATGGGTTAATCATCCTGAAGCTAATAGACGGGGCTCTATCTCTTGTCACATGAAGGAGATCAGCCGTTCGCAAAAGAATTGCGCAATACTGGAGATTTGCGGCTTCCTGGCGGTCAGAGCCGTAGGGCTGAGATGTCTTATACTTGTCGAAGTCTTGCAGATCGTAAAGGTGGTGGCTCTCGCAGATGAGGCCGAGGTCTCTGCGGAATTTTCCATCAAGACTAGATAGCAGCGTGTCCACTTCTTTTACGATCTGATCGGCAGCACCAAGGTTCTTGTGGCTCTTTCCCATGACCCACTGGCGTATACGTTCAGCATGGTGTTGACGAACAAATTCCTGATACAAAAACCGCTCTGCCTCATCTTGAGGCATCTTGTTTACTTTGTCCTTGTAATTCTTCCCATCATCGTCCTCGAAGACTGCCCTTTTGAATTCAGGAAAGGCTGAATCATTGCGTTGCTCGAACTCATCCCTTGTTACGAGCATTCCCAAATCGTGGAAGTATAAAGCCAGAGTGGTCATGAGAAAATCTGCGACAGTCATTTTTGAAATAGTCGCTGGTGGGACAATCCATTCCAACATTTCAAGAAGTTTATCAACATGCGTAATGTCATGACGGGTGTACTCGCGGAAAATTCCCTCCTCGCCAATTAGCTCCAGAAGTTTCTCGGCTCCATCTCTTACTCCATAGAGGCTAAACCGAGAAAATGCTTCCAGCGTCGATGCGTTGCTCGCTTGTTTCTCGAAGAGGGTCTTGAATTCCACAGGTCACTCCCAAAACCTTAAATTAAATCTCATAAAGTGATCCATATTTATAGCACAAGTAGTATAACAAGCGTCTATTTGTGCTGGTGGCCGACGCCGAGTGGCAGCTCCTTCGCGTTTTTCGAAGGGGCTGGGTTTAAACTGTCCGATCCTCGAATCACCCGCCACTTCAAAATTCATACCGCGCCAATTTCGCCCTTTGAATCACCGCGCCGGGTGCGGGTTTTCTGACGCCTTAGCGATTTGACTGGCCAATGATTCGCCCGCTAAACACTAGTTGTCTATCCCGCAGGGGCGTAGTGGGGTCTTGTTCGGGTGGTCGCCGTGAATCTAAACCCGCACCCTTGGAAACGAAAGGGTGCGGCACCCGAAAACCTAATGCACTCCAAAGCGTGGCGCAACCGGCATCGAATACCTCTTCGCGCACTACGAAAAACTTACCGCGCCGCTCCTGGGCACCGGCAAGAAGGTCGACAAAAAACGGGAGTGCATTGGGACTCTACCAGGATTTACGTAAAAGTTTCAGGGCGCCGGACGGTTCTAGTGGCACAGGTTTCAACCTGTGCGGGTTTGGGTGGAACGCCGTCAAGCGCAAAACCAAAGGCGCACAGGTTGAAACCTGTGCTACTTAATCCTTGCCGCCGGCGGTCGCGCCACTCAAATTCCGAGATGCCGCTTGACACCCCTCACCTTGTCCCATAGATTCTGCGGGTTAGCCTGCTTACGGAATAGGCGACAACTTAATCCGGGGACATCCATGAATAAACTACGCACGTTTTCCGCAATCCTTGTTTTGTGCGCCTTTGCGCTGACGGCGGCTGGTCAACAGACGCAGCCCGGGACGCAACCTGCGAAGCAGCCCGACAAGCCGGTGAGTTACAACTACCTGTTGCCTTGGGCCGGGAAGGGTCCCCACGTTGCCCACACCGCCGAAGCCGAAGCCAAGGCTCCGTTTCAGATTTTTGACAACGTTTACTATGTGGGTCCGCTGTCGGCCAGCACGTACATTATCAAGACCGATCAGGGCCTGATACTGATCGACCCGACGCTTGAGTACGTCACCGATTTGGTCCTCGAACATATTCGGGCTGTTGGCCTGAACCCCAAGGACATTAAGTACATCCTGATCTCGCACGGACACTGGGACCACACCGCAGGTGTGGCCGCCATGCAAAAGGCTACCGGCGCGAAGGTGGCAATGGCCGCCGGTGACTGGGATGTCTATGAAGCACCGGACCCCAATAACACATTTCAACGAATTCCGCGCGACATGATCATGAAGGACGGCGACGTCATCGAACTGGGAAACACGACGATTCAGTTGTACGTGACTCCCGGCCATACCACCGGATGCCTGACGATGGTGTACACGGTCTATGACCACGGCAAACCGTACAAAGCGATGACCCTGGGCGGGACCGGATACAATATGCCTCCCGGTTACACGAAGAAATTTATTGAGAGCTTTCAGCGAATGCGCGCGATTCCCGACGTCACCGTGCTGTTGCCCGACCATCCGGAAATCAACGATATTTTCGCTTTGGAGAAGAAGCTGCAAATGCGGAAACCGGGCGAACCGAATCCGTTCGTCATAGGTCGCGCGGCGGTGCTGTCGTGGTTCGATGCGGTAATCAAGGGCGCGCAGGAGGTGGATCGGCTTAAGACTTTGGCGAAGCAGGAGTAACGCAACTCCAAATCCGGGAGAAGTTTGACGTTACAACTACGCCAGAACCATTTCTGTATTTTCGCCAGGTGGTTGGGCCATCCTTCAAAAGAGTCAGTACGAAACTTCGGTTCTGCTCAGTTAGAGGCTAAAGCTTCCTCACCAGCCGCGGATTTGCAAATGCAGATACGCATGACGTGGCTTCGAACCGCACCGATCTACGGATACCGGGGCGGCTCATCGCACACCCCCTGCCGAATTTCGACGGCTAGTCATCTGGAAACGCCGGTCGAGATAAAGTGAACTCATTTTCACGAACGATTCAAAACCCCGGGCACTGCCAGCTTGACAATACTTTTGTGCCGCGATAGAACGAGGCTCCAAGCAACTTGCAGGGAAACGGAAAGCAGTTCCAGTAACTCATAACGCAGGTTGTTTTCGATCAGGACAAGGACGCAACTATGCACTTCATCGGTGTGGCAAGGCGCTTTCGCCATCGAGCTGGATGTATGCCACTTATGTTCGCGGTTGTCGCGGTGCTGATGTTGACTGCGCCGTCACTGCAAGCGCAGGTTGATCTGGTGGGAGAGTGGGCGCAACTGGGCCAGGAAGATTCCCCGATACGCGGCGATATCAACATCGGCAATTACGCCAGCTTGCCGATCAACGATGCGACGCGGATGCGCGGCGACACATGGGACGCGGAGCAGTGGACGATGGTGGAGCATTTGTGTCACGCGCACCCTGTCGATTATGCCCCCCGCGGACCCTCCCAGATGCGCATCTGGTCGGACGTCGATCCGCTAACTCAAGGCGTCATTGCCTACCACACGATCATCGAATACATGCTTCCGGAGCGCATCATATACATGGACGGGCGCCCGCATCCGCCGGAATCGTGGCCGCATACCTGGCAGGGGTTCTCGACCGGCGAGTGGGTCGGGGATATGTTGAAGGTGACAACCACTCACATGAAGGAAGGTTATTTCCGGCGCAACGGTATTGCGCGCAGCGAAAATGCGACCATGACTGAATACTTTTTTCGTGACAGGGACGCCCTGACGCTGGTCAGCATCGTCGACGATCCGGTCTATTTAACACAGCCTTTGGTTTGGACTACGGACTGGACCTATGACACAGCTCGACAGCTCTCGCCCAATTTCTGTATTTCCAGCGTGGAGATCGATCACCCGAGAGGCTGGGTAGCGTTCCATTTGCCCGGACAGAATCCATGGCTGCACGAATTCTCGGAAATGACGGGTATCCCGTATGAAGCCACCCGTGGCGGAGCGGAAACGATGTATCCGGAGTATCAAAAGAAACTGGCGACCATGCCAATCCCGCCGAAGCGGAAGGTCGACTCATCGGAGAAGGGCAAGTGAGGTGGAACAGGCCGAAGTGGGCGGGCGACGTGCGAATGCTATTCGTTCTAGCGATCATGATGGCTGTCTCAACGGCAGGGATGGCGCAGGGCCAGGTTTCCGGTCTGGAAGTATCCAAGGCGGGCACGAAGAATATCCATACGCTGCATGTGCGCGGCAATGTGTCCATGCTGGTGGGCGCGGGCTGCAACATTACGGTGCAGGTGGGCGAGCAATACGTTGTCGTGATTGACGCGGGACTTCCGCAGTTCACCGATGAGGTGATCGACACGATTCGCCAGTTGACCAGCCTGCCGATCATGTTCCTGGGAAACACAACTTCCGATCCGGAATATACGGGCGGGAACGCCAAGCTGTTCAAGGCCGGATGGGCTATCCCGAACGCGACTCGCGGATTCGCGCGCGAGGAAGAAAAAGATGCGAGCCGATTGAAGCTGTTGCCGGGAATCACGATTGTCACAACTCTTACCGCTGTAAGCCGGATCAAGGAAGAGACCGGGAAGGACGACGCCATCACCTTCGGCAAGGATGGATTTAAGCTCTACAACAATGAACCAGTATTTTTCTATCCGGTGCGCAAGGCGCGCACCGATGGGGACTCGGTGGTTCTTTTTCGGGCGTCGGACGTGATTAGCGCGGGGCCAATTTTTTCGACGACAAGTTACCCCGTGATTGAGAGCGAAAACGGTGGCAGCGCCGATGGGTTTATCGATGCCTTGAACGACCTGATCGACATGCTGGTGCCGAAATACGGCGAAGAAGGCGGCACGTACGTGATTCCGGGCCACGGACACCTCTCTGATCGCGCCGATGTGGTGAATTACCGCGATATGGTGACCATCATTCGCAGTCGCGTGCAGGACATGGCGAAAAAGGGAATGACGCTGGAGCAGATCGAGGCGGCAAAACCAAGCCTGGACTATGACGGAATTTACGGGACCGACGGCGGCTTGAAATTTACTGAGGCCGTGTATCGCGAATTCACCAAGGGCATGAATCCAGCAAAGCGGAAATAGTCGGGACAGGAACGAAGATGACCAGAAATCGGATTTTTCAAAATCGCGCAGCTTCTTACCTTGCTGCTGTGTGTGTGCTCTTGTTCGCTCTCGGTGTGCCGGGCGGCACTCGCTCTGCGTTCGGACAGGCTGCGCCCGGTGGGGCATCCCCTCAGTCCGCGAAGCAGAGGGCCGGTTTCGATGTGACGGGTTACTGGGTGTCGATTGTCGATGAAGATTGGATGTGGCGGATGATGACTCCCGCCAAGGGCGACTACACGGACGTGCCCCTGAATGCCGAAGGCAAACGCGTGACCAAAATGTGGGACCCCGTAAAAGATCAGGCGGAAGGGAATGAGTGCAAGGCCTACGGTGTGGGCAATATTATGCGCCTCCCGGAGCGGCTGCATATCACCTGGGTGGACGATAACACGCTGCAGATCGAAACCGATGCGGGGATGCAGAAGCGCCTGCTTCATTTCGACGGATCGAAATGGCCAGGCGGCACGCCTGAGTTGCAGGGATTTTCCGTGGCCAACTGGGAGAAGCTGGCGCAAAGGCGCCCAACCAGCGCAGCGTTCGGCGGCCCGGAACCGGGGAAGGGCGGGAACCTCCATGTGGTGACCACGCACATGGCGCCCGGATATCTGTCGAAGAACGGGGTTCCGTACAGCGGCGATGCGACGATGGACGAGCGTCTCCGAGTAATCGACTATAAGGGCACCGATTATTTGATTTTGCGTTCGATTTTCGAGGATCCGAAGTATCTATCTGAGACCTTCACACTGAGCAGTCAATTCCAGCGAGAGCCGGACGGCTCCAAGTGGGACCCTGCTCCGTGCAGGCCGTTGTGGCCGTTGTCCCTTCGCATCGCGACGGGTCGGCAAGGGCCGAATGAGAGCCAGTAAACTGCCGATTGGACATACTGAGTGGTCAGAATTGAATGCATAGCCTTCTTACTTCAGCGCCATCGCCTTTTCCGGGTCTATCCGCACTACCATGTACGTCAAATCTTCGGTCACCTCGGTGAACCAGTGCGGAATTCCCTTAGGAATAATGATGATGTCGCCTTTTTTGACCGGGCGAACATCGTTCGGTTTCGCGACCGTCCCTCTGAATCCCGGCCCAACACTTTCGCCGCCGCCGCTCATCGGTTTCTGGTCGGTCATGACGCCGCCGGTCGCGAGCGTTGCCGAACCTGCCGTGACAATATAAATCTCGCTTACCTTCGAATGGATAACGGGGCCGTCCGGCGTCGCCTTGGGCCGATGCCGCAAGGCGATGCCAACATTAGCATTTCCTACGTCCACCGTACGCATCGTGATACCGCCATCCTTCAATTGCACCTGAGCCGTGCTCGACTGTACCTCGGCTTTCGGAATATATGTGGCTTTCGTATCAGTTTGCGCTGTCGCCGTGGCACACAGTACCAAAAGTGCAGCAAAAATCTTCAACATCGTTCTTGCCATTTTTCCTCCTGGTTCAAGTCGTTTGGACAAGGCGCGAGTTAATCAGGGGAGCAATCTAGTTCTTGTAGCGCTGGGAGTCAACAAGTCATGGATTCGGGTAGCGGCGCTGTTTCCGCGAAGACTGTTACACAGTACAAGACTTTTAGAGCGGATTCGACGGACCTTCTCTGGCGGAAGATTTACTTAGTCCCAGGCACCGGCAAAATGCATGAGAAACCGGGCCAAATAGAAAAAACGACTGGAAAAAATCCAAAACAGGAATTATTTGTTTTTGCTTCAATCACCCACAATTGCATGATTGTTATCGGTCGGATATAGAACGCCAGATCATAGATCTGCCCACCCATACTCGATATCGCCCTAACTATTTATAGTGCTTCCGTCGAGAAGGTCTTGGCTATTTAGCCAGCGGGTCCGGACGAATTTGAAACTTCACTAGTATCGGTTTTGAGGCCGACGTGATGCTTCCATCCTTCCCGATATGGAGACCGTCCTCGGCGTGCCATACGGTGTCCGCGCCGTTCGAAGCGTAAACGCCCCTGCCTTTCCATCCGGCTTTCGGGTCGTCGATTCGCCCGTCCATGCCGCGCGAGTGGAAGCCGCCAATCGGGTACGGCACACGCATCACCACCCATTGACCGGTCTTCGGCATTAAGGCCAGCAGTGAATCCGACCCAGTTCCGTTGGCTATGGGGATATTTTCGCCAAGGCCGAGAGTATTGAACTGGTCCACCCAATTGTAATAGTTCGATTCCGACCGGTAGCTCGTACCCTTGAAGGTCGGGGCCGGCATCGGGTAGAACGACCATCCTTCCTTGCACTGGCGGCCCAAATAGGACTCCGGCCCACCCAGCATTTTGCACTTGCTCCGGTCAAAACTTGCCAGGTGGTTCGAACCGGAAAGCGCCGTCCAGATCACACCGTTCTTATCCACATCGATCCCACGCGGCCGGAAGCCGCCTCCGCCGGAGGTCATATCCAGCGCCCAGGGCTCCGAAGGCACCTGAAACACTTCGCTCACGCAGGTTTCCGGAGGATTCTTGCCCATCGTAAAGCGGATGATCGACCCAGGAAAAGCCTCGGAGGTTCCCCAAACCGAGCCGTCGAGCGGACTGACAATGATTCCGTAGGCCCCGACAACCACGCGCGTATCCAACTTGGGATCGAAGTTGTCGTACGTGACGGTGACCGTGTCCTCTTCATTGCCGCCGCCATGAGTCTTAGGTTCGTTCCAGGGCTTGGTGATCTTGCCATCGCCATTGGTGTCCACCACCGTGGGGCACCAGCCCTGGGATGCTTTTTCGTCTCCGGTCTGGTCGTACATCTTCGTATTGAGCCAGCCGAACACGGTCCCGCCAGGGTTCCCGAAGTACAGCGTCTGGTCCGGATCATTTGCAAACTGCAAATGATGCGTCGCGAAGCAGGTATCGATCATGGTGAACTTCCCGGTCTTCGGATCGTAGTATCCCGTGTTGCGACCGGTGCGCCGCAGCGGAAAGTACTGCGCGTATTTGTTGTCAGACCCTTCCTTGCACCAGGCCGGTTGGTCTGCGGCGTTTCGAACGTGCGCCGTGTACCAGACCCGGCCCTGGCTGTCGAGCATCGGGTTGTGCGGGTCCACGGGATTGAACCGATTGAGCGTCGTCAGCCGCGACGGATTGTCGTACGTTTGGGAATAGGACGCAGGCATCGTGGACCGGTCCACGCGCGCCGGAATCGGCAGCATCTTCGTGGAATTGGTTGCAGGATCGAGGACGGCCAGGAAGTCATTGGCAATATTGGTCCCATAGATCGGTCCGTTGGCATTCAAACGCGGATTGCGCTTGTCGGTCGAAACCTCGTCGTGAATCTTGCCCATCGTATCGGTCCATTCCCACTCTGTAAGGACCACATTGCGTTCCATCCTCTGAGGACGCGGCGGAGCCGGCGGCACCTCTCCGGCAGCAATCCGGTCGCTCCAGCTGGCGAACATCTGCAAGCCGCGCTGCCGCCCGAACTTGCTCATAAACCCACTCATTTCCGCGCCGCGCTGCCCCCGGCGTGTCCGGTGATCCCAGGCGGCGAGGGTCGTATCGCCTTCCCCCTCAGGAATTTCGCGAGTCCACTTGGTCCCCACCTGATGGCATCGGACGCAGGCTTTAAGGTTGTCCACAAATTCCGTGCGCGTCTTAAACTGGGGATTGATCCCATTGCCGGTTGGCCCAGTGCCAGGAAATTCGCTCTCCTTAGGCAGCTCCAACAGAGAAAACCAGTAGCTGGCAGGATAAATCTGCGCCGCCTGTCGCGGATCTTTTGCCACCACAGACGTCAGCTTCAAATCCTGCCCCAGCGTGGACATAATCGCCTTCGAATCGAGCAGCCCATACCCACGCGCCCAGACCTTGTAGTTGGCCTTGGGCATCTCCGGCAGGAGAAACTTGCCTTGATCGTTGGTGACCACGATCTTGCGGAACTTGGTAGGCAAATCGTCCGTTTCGGCAATCACCCAAACACCAGCCTCCGGGCCTTTCTCGGCGCTGCTCACGGTCCCAGTGATGACTCCGGTCGTCTCCGCACCAAAGACCACATGGTTCTTTGTCGTCAGCCACACCGCAACCGCAGCAATCAATATGCCCCCGACCAATCCCAAACGCCGCGCCATGCTTTCTTTCATTGCAATTCTCCTGTCCACTGTGCCCGACCTTCGTTTTCTTAAACTTGGATTACCGTTTCGATCTCCCGGCTGAATGCTTTTATACATCCAAGACCTGTCTGAGTGAAACAAATTGATTTCATCGCAGCCCTAGTAGTGCACCCGTCTGGTTTGCACTGACTTGCAATCGACTGAAATATCCGTTCCCAGGCATTTTCCAGACACCACTTCACATTTGATCACTTTCAAAGCCCAGTTGGTTTATTGTAGTCGCCATGCCTCCGCCTGTTACGACTGGCAATGCCAGGTCACGCCTTAGCGTCGTTCCAAACAGCCGTGGTATCGCTCGTGTTTTACCTGACGCACCCCCCAGTTTTTTACCGATCATTGCCAAGAACTCGTCAATTAGTTCGGATATTCACACTTAGTCGCTTGACATGCAGCCCGAGCCGCTCTACTCTCTGCGCAAAAAGGTGAGGAGCGACTTCGCACTATGAGATCAGCCTGGGTGAAAAGAAATTTCTGTGCGCGAACGAATGCGTGGCTTCTAAGCGGGATGCTGTTCGCTGTCGTCCCCTTAGTTGCGTCCACGGCACGAATTTATGTCACGAACCGGGGCGGCACCACCATCTCTGTGATCGATCCGGCGACGAACAAGGTTGTCGAGACGATTACAGGGGTTGAAGGGCCTGAGGTGGTGCGATTTTCTCCCGATGGAAGCCGGGTGTACATCGTGGCGCGGAGCGAAGACGTCCTCGACGTCAGGGATCGCAAGAGCGGGAAGACAATCAAGAAGGTGCCCATCAGCGGCTGGGGCAACGACGCGATGGTGACCCCCGACGGGAAGCTGATTGTAATTTGCATCTTTAATTCCACTACCGGGCCGGACCCCATTGGGGCGCTGGATATCATCGACACCAAATCCCTCGAAAAGATTAAGACCATTCCCACGAAAGGCGGGCTGCACGATATTGCGGTGACCGGGGACGGAAAGTTTGCGGCTGCGGGGTCGCCGGTGGGGCGTTCGATCACCGTGTTCGACCTTCAGAAGCTGGAAATCGCCTGGGAGGTTCAGTACGACCAGGGGGTTGTGCCCTTGACGATTGAGAGCGGTCCCGACGGCGCGGGCCGACGTATCTTCGCCCAGCTTAGCAAGACGAACGGATTTTCGGTGGTCGATTTTGCGACGCACAAGGAAGTGGATCGAATCATTTATCCTATCGATCCCAAAGGGTACGGCAACTCGTGCGAGGGCATGAGCCACGGCATCGGCATCGCTCCGGACGGCAAGACTCTGTGGGCCAACAGCAGGACGGTCAATTCCGTTTTCGCCTACTCGCTCCCGGACTTGAAGGTACTGGGACGCGTCCCTTTGCCGGAAGTGAAAGTGCTTGGGAAAGAGCCTCGAAGCGGCGGACCCGCCTGGATTACTTTCACACCGGACAGCAAGACCGTGTACGTGTCCACATGCGGGGCGAGGACCGTCACTGCCATCGATGTGAACGGGCTGAAAGAAGTGGCGCGCATCCCTGTAGGAGAAGTAGCGGACCGGATTAGCACCTTGGTGGTGCCATAAAGGTTAGGCTTCGCTTCTGCATCAGACCACGAACTGCCGGCTGTCACACAAATTCATGCTAACGATTAAATGGTGCCTATGATCTCAAAAATTCTGCCAAAGATAATTACTGCTGGAATCGTGGTTGCAGCGGCCATTTCACTGTACGTGTTTGTTCCTTTTGCCAGGGCGCAGGCCTCGCAGGGTGCCGACGCGCAAAAACCGCAGCTCGATTATGAGTTTTTCAAGACGCGCGTCGAGCCGATCTTCCTGAAAAGGCGCTCGGCGGACCACGCGCGCTGCTACGTTTGCCATCAAATCAAGATTCATACCGGCGGACCGCTTAGCCTGCAGACGCTGTTGCCTGGGATGACTTTTTGGACCGAGGAGCAGTCCCGCGTTAACTTCGAGACCGTCTCGAAACTGGTGGTGCCCGGCGACCCTGCATCGAGCCTGCTTTTGCGAAAGCCTATGTCGCCTGAGGCCGGCGGCCTCTCTGACACCCATCAGGGGGGCTGGCAATTTGCATCCGACGACGACCCGGACTGGAAGAACATCAAGGCGTGGGTGATGGGGCAAAAGGCAGCCGGTTCTTCCGCGCAATAGAGTGGGGGCATTTCCTCATCGCTGATAATGCAGCGATGAGGAACCGGGAACCCCTTAGCCTCTAGTGGTTTTCGGAGGCAGTAATCTGGATGGGATATCCGTCCGGATCGACGATGTAAGTGCCCAGCGGCCCATGCGTTTCGGTCAGCGTTATCCCCATCTTTTTCAACTGTTCTGTCACAGCGGCTTTGTCGAAGTGATCCGCCCCGAATGCAAAGTGGTCCACCTTTCCATACGGCGCCACATTCCGAAGCACGAGCGTGCCTTTGCCCACCGACAAACGAAACTCGCCCGGCGGGTTCACGACCTTATCGAAGACCGGGAGGCCGAATACTTCCCGGTAGAATTTCACCGAGCGATCCAGATCCCTTACCTGAATCGAGACATGGCCGTAGCTATTGGCCTGGAATGGAGTAGCGGCAAGCGCTTTTTCCGGCGCCGCGACGGCGGCTGCGGACAAAATCGCCAAGCCCCGAATTAATTCCCGGCGGCTTAGCGTGCCACCCTCGTAGCGGCTTACCAACTGCGAAATCTCGGTTTCCATCATTCCTCCTCGTCTGAAGTGCGGCTGATTGATTAATTCTTTCTGATTCCACTAGAAGCCGGTGAGTTAGCTTCCGTCAATGGCCGGGAGTGTAGCAGTTGTTACATGGAGCTTCAACGGAAACCGCCCCACTACCCTCCCATTCCGGTTTCGACTCTCAGCGACTTTCATATTGACATTCCGTTTGGTGCAACATACAGTCCGCTTCGTTGCTGACCGATTCACCCCCGGCCTCCAAATGCGTCGAAATACACACTTTCGGCTCTGAAAAAAGCTCGAGGCACGATGCAGGAACTCAATTACATGCGTGATTTCAGGACTCCGGGACGAGACGCGATTCTGCGTGGGGCTCTTTTGGCATTGGTGTTTCTGCCGGCGGCGGTTTTGACGCAGCTCGCGCCGCGAATTGCGTCGGCGCAAACCGCCCAGGTTCTGGCGTTCATCGGGGCGCGCGTGATCCCTGGAGACGGCAGCGCTGCGATCGAAAATGCGACGTTCATCGTCCGCGCGGGAAAGATCGTACAGGTGGGAACGCGGGATTCGGTGAAAGTTCCCAAAGGTGCGAAGCAAGTCGATCTGAGCGGGAAGACGATAATGCCGATGTTGGAGGAGCTTCACATCCACGCGGGCTACATGAAAAACGGCGCGACCGACCCGACGATGAAGGACGAAATGGGCATTGTCGGAGGCCACGTCAGCAAGGCGTATTACTCCCGCGAAAACATCATCGATGAGCTGCGGCGCTACCGGTATTACGGCGTAGGCGTCGTGCAGAGTCTGGGCACAGATCGAAACGGACTGGAGCTGCAGATTCGCAACGAGCAGCGATCGGGAAAACTGAAGAACGACACGCTGGCACTGCTCTATACCTCGGACGACGGGATCGTCGCCTACAACAACGGAGACGAAAACGGCGGTCCATCATTCGCGCAGGATGTGGTCCATGAGGCGCGCACGCCCGAGGATGCACGCGAATTTGTCCGCCAGGAGGCGGCGAAGAAAGTGGATGCGATCAAGTTCTGGCTGGACGACCGCAATCACACCAAGCCGCTGATGAGCCCGGAGATTTACACCGCGATCATCGACGAGGCGCATAAGAATCACCTGATCGTGATCGCGCACATCGTGACGCTCGAGCAGGGCAAAGCCGCGGCACGAGCCGGAGTCGACGGGCTGGCGCATTCTCCGCACGACAAAGTTGTGGACGACGAATTCATTCAGTTGATGAAAGAGCACAACGTGTTTCAGTGCTCGACGATATCCGCCTTCATGCCCGACCGCGAATGGCTCGATGAGCCGCAGCTGGCCGACACCGCTCCAGAGTCCTATCGGAACTACTTGAAGGCCATGCGGACCGGCGGTGAAACCAGGCAGCCGAAAGACCCGAACGCCCCGCCGCGCGGGTATCCCATGTTGCTGCTCAGCGCAAAAAAAGAAAGCGACGCCGGCATTCGTATGGTGCTCAGCGGAGATACCAGTGGGGGAGAGGGCAGGTTCCCCGGCTACACAGAGCACCGCGAGCTGCAAGCTCTGGCCGAGGCAGGCATCCCGCTAATGCAAGTGATTCGTGACGGCACGCAGGTTTCCGCTGACGCTCTCGGGCTGAGTGACATGGATAGCCTGGCAGTCGGCAAGCGAGCGGATTTTATTGTGCTCGATGCCAACCCACTCGACGACATCAAGAACACGCGGAAAATCTCCGCCGTTTATGTGGATGGACAGGCCATCGATCGTGCGGCAATGCGCGAACACTGGAGCGCAACCGCGGGCCGCTGACGTTCGTCATAAGTCCATAGCTTTCCAATCGCGCAGAGAGAAACACGAAGGAGATTCCTTGCGGCTACGGTTCTTCTTTCCCCTGGTGGCCATAACTATTCTGTGGGGCTTGAATCTCCGCGCATCAACGATCACCGGAATAGTAAAAGGGCCGGATAACGCGGCGTTCTCGGGTGCCTTTGTCGAAGCTCAAAATCTAAAAACGAAAATTACTGTCGCTGTGCTGTCCGACACGCAAGGACATTACCGAATCGAGAACCTAACAGCCGGGCAATACCGCATCTTCATCCGTGCAGTCGGATTCATTGCCGATCCCCGGACAGGCGTGAGCCTCACAGCCGATCAGAACGTTTCGTTCGATTTCAATTTGCAGACCGGAATAGTCCACTGGAATGACATTTCGGTGTATCAAGGGAAAGTTCTTTTTCCAGCGGGGCGCGGGAAAGACCTGCTTTTCAAGAACTGCGATATTTGCCATGGCTTTCAGACGCGCTTGGCCTCAGTCACGCGGGACGCGGATGGCTGGAGAGACCGAGTCCAGTACATGCGTACAACGATGGGCTACGGTCTGGCGCGATTCACCGATCAGGATGCATCGGACCTGGCAGCCTATTTGACGACTTTGTTCGGTCCCGATTCGGTGTTGCCGAAATCTTCGGAGGAAATGCCGGGATATAAGGATACGGTGCGACCATTCAGCAGCGACGCGTTGAACATTGTTTATGTGGAATACGACATGCCAGGCCCGAGCCGCATGCCGTTCAGCGCCGCTCCGGATAAGAACGGCTACCTATGGATTCCGAATTATGGCGCGGCGAATAAAATTACGCGCCTCGATCCGAAAACAGGTGAGATGCAGGACTTTTCGGTCCCCAATATAGGCACCGCCGCCATTCATTCCGCCATACCCGCCCCGGACGGCTCGGTTTGGCTGGCCGAGCAGGCATCCAATAAGCTCGGACGCTGGGATCCCGAAACGCAGCAAATCACGGAATATCAGGACACGCGTTCGAAGCATACGGTCCGCGTGGATTCGAACGGCAACATATGGTCCACCGGCTCACCTCTGACAAAATTCGATCCGATAACAAAGAAATTTACGCACTTCGATGAGGTCGCACAGTCCTACGACGTAAAACCGGATAAGAATGGCGACGTCTGGTTTACCAGCCTCTACGGACATGAGATCGGCAAAGTCGATGGCGCAACAATGAAGGTGACGCAGTGGGCTCCGCCAACGCCCGGCTCCGGTCCGCGAAGGATGGATATCGCGCCCGACGGAATGATCTGGGCCGACGAATTCAACGCCGGGAAAATGACGCGGTTCGATCCCACAACGCAGACGTTCAAGGAATACCCTTTGCCGGGAGCCGATCCCACTCCCTACGCGTTGGGATTCGATGCGGACGGCTACCTCTGGTATAACTCCCATCACATGGACGTGGTGGCCCGCTTCGATCCGAAGACCGGAAACGTGATCGACTATCCGTTTCCGCATGCGGAGGTCGATATGCGCGAATTCTTCCGCGACTCGCAGGGAAGGATGTGGTATGGGTCTAACCCGAACAACAAAGTTGGCTACTTCTATCTCACGAAGAAGACGGCGGAGGGGGCTGGGAAGGACTTAAACCAAAATCACACACACTGAAGTGTGTGCCACCAGTAGCACAGACTTCAGTCTGTGCGCTTTTGGTTTTAGGGTTTCTCAACACCGGAGAGAATCCATGAATAAACCGAAAAGTAGCGACAGTGTGACACTCTCCCGCCGGGAAGCTCTCCAGGTTGGCGGAGGAGCGGTGCTAGCCGCCGCAGGCTTGCTGTTGGGGGGGGGTGGCGCAACTCCACTGCGCGCGCAGGATGCTGTCGACCCGAACACTCTGCCGCCACTCGACCCTCGGTACCCGATGCCGCCCACTTGGAACAGAGAACTGCGCAAGCTCGCTCCCAACGTGTACGCCTACACGCAAGGCGGAAGCCCGAACGCCAGATTCCGCGGCATTTCGAATGCGGGATTCATTGTTGCGGACGATTACCTCTTTGGCATCGACGCGCTGCAAGCCCCCATTCCTGCAAAAGCATTCATCGCCGCGGCGAAACAGGCTACCGGCAAGGATTTCGGGCGTCTGCTGGATACGCACCATCACGGCGATCACGTCAATGGCAATCAGTTCTTCACGCACGCGGAAATCCTCGGCCATCCCTATTGCCGCAGCGAAGTTGTGAAGGCTATTTCCAGCACGCCGAGGATGTGGACCCCAACGCCGGGAGTGGCGGACATCGCTGAGGAACGCAAACTCGTGCCGCCTACCATCACGTTCAAGGACGATCTCACTTATTTTATCGGCGACACCGCAGTGCAATTCCGGTTTGCCGGCCCCGCGCATACGTGGGGCGACATGATGGCCTACCTGCCGAAGCAGAAGATTCTGTTTGCTGGGGACGTGGGCTTCTTCTGGGTCGCGCCGCTGGCCAATAACAGCTTCGTCAGCAAGTGGGTTGAAACCTGCGACAGGATCGCGGGCTGGGATATCGATGTAATCGTGCCCGGACACGGTCCCATCGGAACGAAAAAAGATCTCGCGGACATGGCCGACTATTTTCGCGTCCTCGGCGTCGAGGCCCGCAAACGCTATGACGCCAAAATGTCGCCGGGAGCAGCCTGCGCGGAAATCCGGCTGGGAAAATTCGATAACTGGATCAGCCGGGAACACCTGCTTCCAGGCGTGGTCCGCTACTACGAAGAGTGGGACGGCTCACTTACTCCGGATTACAACGCCGAGGCCGTCCGCGAGGCGACGATCGAGTACAACCAGATCAAGGCCGCCGCGAAGAAAATGAGTGAAATGATTCCACTGTCACGAATCGACGGGTTCGCCGAAGTTTGAGAATGGAGATGGTTATGCGCGCGTCGCAAAAGATAAAAACAATTTTGCTCGCCGGCGTTCTTGCAACATTGCCCTCAGGCGCATTTCACGCACAGAATGCCGCGAGCAAAGCGGACTCCGCCGCGCCTGCGCTGCCCAAGGATGTCGATCCCGAATCCTTGAACAGGCTGCCATTGCCGAAACGCGACGACATGGACGATTACGGCAAGAAAGTGTTCGACAAATATCTGACCGATCCCGGCGACGCCGTGACGCATCTGCGTACACCGGCTGGCATCCGCCTTTACAGCCCGCAAATCGCCGAAAATCTGCGGGACGCCTCTCAGTACCTTCGCTTCGGAACAGGATTGGGGAACAGGCTCACAGAGATTGCAATCCTGGTCGAGGCTCGCGAAATGGACGATCAATACATCTGGGCCTCCCACGAACCGGCTGCGCGGCGGGCGGGAGTCGAACCGGCGATCATAGACATCATCAAAGCCAACAAACCGGCGACAGGCCTTGGAGAAAAAGAAACCGTGATCATTACCTACGGCCGCGAACTGTTCGAACGCAAAAAAATTTCCTCGCCGACATTCGCAGCAGTATTGCGCCTGTTCGGCCGACGCGGCACGGTAGATTTGGCCTCGCTGATGGGAGTTTTTACGACCATCTCCATGCTGGATGAAACTGTAGATATTCAGTTGCCCGAAGGACAAAAACCGACGCTTCCTCAACGATAGGCGCGCGGTTGCGTCCATACCACGATAATGAGAGGCTCTTGGCATGCTCAAGCGAATGGTCTTCATGGTTTTGGGAATGATCTGTTTAAGCGCTCAGTTGTCCGCAGCGAGCGCGGTAGCCGCATTGACGGGCATCGTCAGCTCTGACGCCGAAGGCCGGATGGAAGGCGTCGTGGTCAGCGCCAAGCAATTGACTGGCACGATCACAGTGACCGTAATCAGCGATTCCAAGGGGCGCTACACTTTTCCGCAAGGCAGGCTGGCTCCTGGGAAATATAGCCTCGCCATCAGGGCCATTGGCTATGACGCTGCCGACCCTGCCCTGACCGTAACGGTGGGCAAAGGGAAAACCGAATCGAACATCAAGCTAAACAAAACGGCTGACCTCGCTGCGCAACTCAGCGATGCCGAATGGCTGTCGAGTGTTCCGGGTACAGATGCGCATAAGGAATATATGTTTGTGACGTGCTCGCAATGCCACACGCTGGCGCCCGTCATGAACAGCAAATACGATTCCGCCGGCTGGATGACCACGCTGGCGCGAATGAGCGGATGGGATCAGGCCAGTTTCATTAATATGCCTATAAAGTCCCCGGACAAGCGCGGAACGGCTTACGGGAACAAGGAGTTTGCCGAGTATCTGAGTTCGATCAATCTTAGCAAGAGTGCGACGCACAATTTTGAATTGAAGACGCTGCCCCGGCCTAAGGGGGCAGACACCAAAGTCATCATTACCGAATACGATCTGCCCCGCCCCAATGCGGAACCACATGATGTGTCGCCGGGCAAAACAGGAATGATCTGGTACCAGGATTTTGCGGAAGGCATCCTCGGCCGGTTGAATCCCGCCACCGGGAAAATCAAGGAATGGACCGATTCGCTTACGAAGCCGGGATATCCTTCCGCGTTTCAATGCCTTGAATGGGACCGGCAGGGCAATATCTGGACCGGCAGGCACGATTGGAACGGCCTCGCCAGGTTCGATCTAAAAACCGAACAGTTCACCAACTACGATCTCCCCGAAGGCGTCAAAGCCGATCTGATAAGCGTAGGCGGCGACGGGACCGTATGGGCCAAAGACACGGCGAACAATTTCGTATACCGGTTGGATCCGACCACCAAAGAAGCAACGCCTTTCGCGGAATTTCCCCCGGAGATGATGGCCAAGGATTACAAAGGCCCGCGCCATCACATCTATGGCGTTACAGCCGACCCACAGGGAAACGTGTACGAGGCGGACATTCAGGGAGGGGACATTTTCCGAGTCGATGGAAAAACGCGAGAGGTGAAGACGTATCAAATTCCCACGCCGAATTCCGGCCCACGGCGAATGCACCTGGACACCGAAGGTCGCCTTTGGTTTGCGGGATATTACAGCCAGACAATCGGGATGCTCGACATCAAGACTGAAAAATTCCGGGAGTGGACCTTACCGGTCCCTTGGTATGGGCCCTACGATGTCGTGGCAGACAAGGATGGCTTTGCGTGGACCGGGACGATGAGCAGTGAGATCATTCTGCGTCTGAATCCCAAAACCGGAGAATTCAATCAATATCAGTTGCCGCGTTTGGGCGTAAATGTTCGCAGGGTGGAAGTCGATAACTCGGGCGCGCGCCCGGTCTTCTGGGTCGGCGAGAACCATCAGGCTAAAATCGCCAAAGTGGAAATTCTGGATTGACAACTTATCCATACAAATAAGTCCTCTCAAATCTTTCAAATCAGTCGTGACTCAGGTTAGCATTGTGAAACCTCGCGAATGGTGATGGCTGATCTCGCTATTCTTTAGATAGTTTGGCTTCCATTGATTGTTTTAACTGAGTCAGTCTTCACCCCACCTACTGGTATTCTATTGGCGGGGCGGAAAGACACCGAATCGTGAGGCCCGCGTTCAATAGCTTTAAGACTATGCAGGATTTTTCACCAGAATCGTCTTGCGAAAAGCGGTCTCCGGAGTCCAGTCGTGAGGCTGGTTCAATACCCAGCCGTTGTCAACCTAGATTGGAGGATATGTCAGCGGATTTTTCTCGTTTGGAGGAGATGTACTTAGGTAGATGACTGAGAGAAGCCGCTTGTTAAGAAATTCCCCAATAAATTCCCTTTGTTGCCATATAGGCGCGCATTCCCTGCAAGCCCTTTTCGCGTCCAATGCCGCTTTGTTTGACGCCACCGAATGGGGTGGAGATTGAGGCTTGTTTGTAAGTATTGATCCAAACTGTGCCGGTCCGCAGCGCGCGCGCTACTCGCCATGCGCGAGTGTAATCGCTTGTCCAGATTCCTGAAGCGAGGCCGAAATCGTTGTCATTGGCCTGGCGCACCAGATCGTCTTCATCTGCGAACGGAATTACAACGGCCACCGGGCCGAAGATCTCCTCCCGGGAAATACGCGCATTGTTATTGACGCCGGTCAACACTGTAGCCGGGTAATATGCGCCTTTTTCGTAACTCGCCCCCGCGGGCTGCTTGCCTCCGGCGAGGACCTGTGCTCCTTCCCCAACGCCGATTCCCACGTATTTCTCGACATGTTCGCGATGCGAAAAACTTGCGAGCGGGCCCATCTGCGTATCTGGGGACTCGGGATTTCCGATGCGATAGTTTTTCGCATAATCGCCGAGCGCCGAGAGAAATTCCTTCAAGATCGTCTGCTGAACGAAGATGCGTGAGCCTGCTATGCAGGACTGTCCGCCGCCGGAGAAAATTCCGTCTCCCGTTCCGCGTACAGCTTTTTTTAGATCGGCATCGGCGAAAACAATGTTCGGCGACTTGCCTCCAAGTTCAAGGATGACCGGCTTCAGTAGTTGCCCGGCTGTCGAGGCAATCGCCTTGCCGGTTTTTGTTCCCCCCGTGAAGCTGATCATGTCAACGCCGGGATGCTCGACCAGCGAGCGACCCACTTCGCCGGTGCCGGCGAGCACATTGACCACGCCCCGTGGAAAGCCCGCTTTCATCACCAGGTCCGCGTATTCCAAGCTGATCATCGGGGCTACTTCTGAGGCCTTTAGAATCGCCGTGTTTCCCGCCGCGAGTATGGGAGCGAGCTTCTGCGCTTCGAGTGTGACCGGGGAGTTCCACGCGGTGATTGCTGCGACCACGCCGACCGGTTCGTGCACCGTCATGGTCCAATAATTTCCGCGCGGGGGAGTTACTTCGCTCTCAAACGTTTCGCAGGCGCCGGCGTAATAGCGAAAAGTTCCGGCGGCGCTGGCCACTTGCTCGCGGCACTCTTTCAGCGTCTTGCCATTGTCCTGCATTTGCACGCGGGCGAGCCGCTCGGCATCGGCTGTGATCAGTTCTCCGAGGCAATACAGAAGGCGTGCGCGTTCGTGGAATTTTAGATCGCGCCATTTTGGGTCGGACATCGCCGCTTGCGCTGCGGCGACGGCAGAATTCACATCGGCTTTCGAGGCAGAGCCGATTCGGGCGATTTCGCTGCCGTCCGCCGGATTGACCGAGACGAACGGCTCGCCGCTGCCTTCCACCCATTCGTTGTTAATCAGGAACGATCGAACTTTGCTCGTCAACGTTGCCCCACTTGATTCCATTTGCCCCTCGCTCAAGTGCCCCGTCGATATTCTTCAGAATTGATCCTGGCCGTCTCGCTTCCGTGAAACTATCCGGCGTTGGTTTTCGTTTCCTGCGGCTGCGGCAGAAAAACCACGTCCGCTGGGGGGAGTTTTCCCTCCTCCATGTATTGAATCGCGTTGCGCACGGCGGCGTCGATCACGGACTTGAAGTTGTCGATGGTCGCCCCGGCGAGATGCGGAGTCACAACCGTCTGTTCCAGACCGAGCAGCGGACTTCCCACCGGCGGCTCCTTCGAAAATGCGTCGATGCCTGCGCCGAACAGGCGGCCTTCGGTTAGCGCGACTGCGAGAGCCGCATCGTCAATCAATCCTCCGCGCGCGCAATTGATCAGCACGGCTCCGGGCTTCATCTGATCGATTCTTTCTTTGCTCATCAAATTCGCAGTCTCCGGCAGCAATGGCAGGTGCAGCGACACGATGTCCGAGGTCGCCAAAAGTTCATCGAGGGGGAGACGGTGAACGCCCAGCTTCTGTTCCATTTCTACCGGAAGAACGACCGGGTCGTAGTAAACGATATCGCATTCAAATCCCCTGAGCAGCTTCACCAGCTCTTTGCCGATTGCGCCCAGGCCGATCAGGCCCACTCGCTTGCCGTGAAGCTGGCGATTTACGCCTCGCGAATCTTCTTTCGACCACTTTCCTTGGCGCGTCTCGCGGTCGATCACGACTAATCGCCGCAGCGTTGCGAGAATCAGCAACAGCGTATGCTCGGCCACGGGGATGGCATTGCACCCAGCCAATTTGGCGACCGCAATTCCACGCTCTGCGCAGATTTTCAGGTCGATGCGGTCAACGCCTGCGCCGAGCTTCTGGATAAAACGGACGTCTTTGACAATGGAAAGTATTTCCGGAGTGACCGGCGCGGCCATCACGAAGAGCAGTTGAGCTCCCGCCAGCGCTGCGGTCTGATCCTTTATTTCGCGGCTCTCGGTAAACTGCGGCACCCAGCCGTTTGGCAGGCTGCGCCGGATGGTGTCATAAATATTTGGATGATAGCGGTCTAAGAATGCGACCTTTATGTTCGGCATGGCTGTAATTCTATAATACGGAGTTCGAATGTGGAATTGTTTCGCAGAATGGCGTCGAAAGCGGGTCGTCCAGCGTGCCGATTTCCAACTAGCCAATTTTCAGAAGGTTAGTTCGGGTGATGATTCTTTCAGCATGGCCGAATAGCGACTGGTGATAGTCTACTGAAGAATATGGCGACAAGTAATAAATTCATCGTCGTCGAGTTAACCTCGATGCATTGGCCTGCTGCGCTACAGATTCCATCAGGGCGGTTTCGACTGCTTGTAGCGGCGGATACAAGTGGGTGCTCCTCTTAAGCCCTTGCTGAGTTCGCTCAATGCGCGTTAGAGCGGGGAATGGCTTATTTCAGTGTGTGGGGACCTGATTGCGAGCGATTTCACGAGGTGGTGGACGCGGTCATTGTCGAGGATGATCTAGGGAAACGTCTTTTCGTCGGACCGAACGCAAACGACGCCGTTATGACAACCTGGCACGCAGATGATACATTGGCTGAAGCTCTTGACTACTTTGCTATTTTAGCATGCCCAACCGATGGTTTTACGGTTGGTAGCGACTACTGGATAGCAATGTGCGTACACAATCCTGAATGGGCAACAACTATTAGGCGACAACTAGAATACAACAATCGCCAGTAAGTATTTTCCAAGTGGATGGTGGTCCCTCAAGTCGAGTGATTTAGATGGAGACTGACCCACTACCAGATGCCCGGATCGCGTTGCCCAAGTGGAGCCCCCCAGTGTATGCTCTCAACACATGGGACGATCTTTGCGGCACAGATGACTGGGACAATCGAACTCAACGACGGTCAATGACCTCACCCCCAAAAAATAAGTTTCCTCTTTCCGACGCTTGCGATTCCCACGTCCACATCGTGGGACCAACATCGCGATTTCCTCAATCGGACGAACGGCATTACACCGCAGGATTTGCCAATATGGAAACCCTGCGCGATCTGGCTACACCGACAGGAGTGAGCCGTTACGTTCTGGTGCAGCCGAGCTTTTACGGCACGGACAATACCTGCGCGCTGGAAACGCTCGAGGTTCTAAAGGGAAACGGACGCGGAGTCGTCGTCATCGACCCGGCAGCCGTTACTTCCGCGCAATTGGAAGAGTACGATCGACGCGGGGTTTGCGGAGTACGCCTCAATTTTTACAGCAAAGTTAGTCCACTCGCGTCGGCTGGGTTCAGCAATGCGTTGCAGCAATTCATAAATGTGCTGCCGGGCGCCAAATGGCACGCCGAAGTCATTGCGACTCTGCCCACTCTTGTTTCCATTGCGGAGACCATTCGTCATTCTACATTGCCAATCGTGATCGACCACTACGGTTTGCCTGAAGATGCCGCGCCGGATAGCAATCTGGGCCGTACTCTGCTCGATCTGCTCCGACTGCCGCATGTGTGGATGAAGCTTTCAGCTCCCTACAGAGTGGTTCACAATCCGGTCGCGACGATTCCCCCGGCAGAATGGCTTGCAGCACTTTTGGAGACAGCCCCGGATCGCTGCGTTTGGGGCAGCGATTGGCCGTACGCGCCGTCGCGGAAAGATCAGACGGACAAGAGTGTGGCGATACCATACCGAAATATCAGCTATCCGCAGGCGCTGGCGGATTTTATCGACGCCCTCCCCGATGCCGCCCTGGCTGAGCGGATTCTAGTTTCAAATCCGGCACGCTTGTATGGATTCGGTCTGGCCCAGACTGCTCCGCGTGGAAGTGCAGCTTGAGCGGTAGTCCAACTGGTGTAACCGACGCAAAAATCCTCAGCAGTGGATTGGAGTTTGAGCGCCGCACGTTCGCAAAAATCTTCTGGAGACTGCTTCCTTTTCTTGCCGTCAGTTACCTGCTGGATTACATGGACAGGAACAACGTCGGCTTCGCCGCTCTCGGGATGAACCATGCGGTGGGACTAAGCGCCGCGCAATTCGGAACCGGCGCGGGAATCCTATTTCTTGGGTATTGCTTCTTCGAAATTCCCAGCAATCTTGCCCTGCATCGTTACGGGACCCGCGTATGGATTGCCCGCATCATGGTTACGTGGGGAGTGGTATCAGCGGCAACGATTTTCGTTGCCGGGCCGAAGAGCTGGTATCTTCTGCGATTTTTACTGGGCGTGGCCGAGGCGGGCTTCTACCCAGGAATCATGTTCTATCTGGCGACGTGGTTTCCTGCGGAGTACCGGACGCGAGCGCTGGTCTGGTTCAATTTGGCGATTCCTGTTTCCGCGGTGGTTGGCGGGCCGATCTCCGGAGCGCTGCTGGGAATGAACGGCCTCGCGGGACTTGCCGGATGGAAGTGGCTTTTTCTTGTCGAAGGCTTGCCGGTCGTTTTTCTCGGGTTCGCTGCGCTATGGATTCTTACGGAGAAACCGGAAGATGCGAAATGGCTGACGGACGAACAAAAAAAGCTAGTCCGCGAAAGAGTTTCCAGCGAGAAACGCGTGAAGGAAGTCCAACGTTTGCTGCCGGCGCTGAAAGATCCGCGGCTTTTGCTTTTAGCCTTGATTCAATTCGGTTTTACGACGGGCTCGTACGGAGTGGGCATCTGGCTTCCGCAAATTATCAAGACAGGTGAAATTTCCAATTTGAAGGTGGGCCTCATCACTGGGGTTTGCTACACCATTGCCTGCATTGGAATGATTATTTGGGCGGGGCAGGTGGACCGGTCCGGAAAAAGAATCAATAGTCTGATCATCGGCTGCCTTCTCGCGGCGGCGGGGCTGGTGTTTTCGCTCAATTCGAAGCACTTCTGGGTTTCATTGGTGTGGATGACGGTGTCGCTTGTCGGGCTCAACGCGGCCCGCGCGGTTTTCTGGACCATTCCTCCGCGATTCCTTACCGGTATTGCCTCTGCGGGAGGCTTGGCGTTCATGAATTCGATCGGCACCATGGGCGGGGCTGTGGGCCCGGCGCTGATGGGATGGCTGAAGGATCGCACCCACTCGTATTCAGCGGGATTGATGGCGATGGCTGGATTTATGACGCTGGCCGCTGTGCTTTCCTGGTCGATTAAGTCTTTCTTCCCGCAAGAGTGAAATTTAATTTGAGATTGCTGTAATCCGCCTCAAATCTCCCGCAATGCATTGAACTGCGCGACATATCCTGACGGATCGATTCGGGCGGCGATCACCGTTGTTCGTCCTGATTTCAGCGCCGCGCTTAGCGCGTCCGACAAACCTTTCTCGGTATCGACGACCGTGCCGTCTGCGCCAAAGCCTTGCGCCAGGCGATCCCAATTGATTCCGCCCAGGCCGACGCCGTACGTCGGAATTCCCTTCAGCTCCTGCTTCACGCGAATCAGGCCGATCTGCTGGTCGTCGAATACGATGCTAATAAACGGCAGTGACTCTCGCTGCGCGGTCTGGAGTTCTGCGACCGCCATCAGGAAACCGCCGTCACCAGTGAACGCAACGACCGGCCGCGTAGGATGCGCCAGCCGCGCGGCCATCGCGCCGGGAATGGCGAACCCCATCGAGCCTAGTCCGTTCGATGTGAGGAATTCGCGTGGGCCGTAGGACTGCCACTTCTGCACCACCAGCAAACGGCTCACACCTGCATCGCATGTGGCGACCGTGTCGCGCGGCAGGACGCCTCGCGCTACTTCGAGCGTGCGTTGCGGCGATAGTCCCGTGCTTGGCGTGTTCAGCGCGTTAGACACCTTATCGCGAAACTCCTTCGCGGCTTGTTGGCCCCAGGATTTTTCCGGCGTCCATTCGGCCAGTCCTGCGAGCAGCGATTGCAGATCGCCGATCACCTCGGCGGCTGCGGGTACCAGGGCATCCAGACTGGGCGTGGAAGCGAAAGACAATACCGGCAGCGTGTAGGGCCACGGCTTCGGCTGCAATTCGATGGCGTCCATGCCAACGGTTACGATCAAGTCCGCCTGATTTACGAGTTCCCTTTCGATCGTTCCGCCGATGATGCAACCGGCGCGCAGAGGATGGTCTTCGGGAATTACGCCCTTGCATTTCGTTGTCGTCAGAACGGGCGCGCCGAGTCTTTCGGCGAGCGTCACGAATTCTTTTGAGGCCTTTGACCACAGCACTCCCAGCCCCGCGAGCAGAATTGGGCGCTTCGCCGATTCCAGCATTTGTAGCGGGACCTTCAGTCCTGCGCGGTCCGGAATGACAGGGACGATATTTGGCAACAGCAACGGTTCTGCCACCAGAGTTGCCGCTTCGCGAGTCGTCTCAGCCGATGGCAGATCGAATTGCACCGGGCCGGGCGGCGGAGCAGTGGCGACTCGCATCGCGCGGCGAATCTGCTGACGCACTGTTTTCGCGCCAATCGTGCCGTTCCACTTGGTGATCGGGGTGTACAAGGCCAGGTGATTCAGCCGTTGCCGGAGTCCGGTTTCGTATGTGTGCGGCGGATACTGGTCGGTGATGACGATCAAAGGGCAGCGGTCCATCCAGGCGTGTGCCACGCCGTTCACCATATTCGCGGCGCCCGGGCCGCGCGTTGAAAGGCAGACTCCTGGCGAGCCAGTGATTTCCCCCCACGTGGAGGCGAGCATGGCCCCGGCGGTTTCCTGCTTCATCAGGATGAAGCGCATGCCGCGCACGCGGGCGGCATCCATCATCTCGACGGATTCGCCTCCGGGATGCCCTACGATGAAAGGAGTCCCCGCATCGCGGAATGCCTCTACCAGTACCTCTACTGTGTTAGCCATAATCGTCTGGTGATCCTCAAGTGGAAATAAAAACGTTGAATCAAACACATTATGCTAGCAGAGACGCATTTGCCTTGTCTGCAATATAGAATGCGAATCCGCAATCACAACAGAAAGGCAATGACTGGTAACCTCTTTCTTGTGGGTCTCCAGAATCCAGACTCGAGATGTTTTGCATGGTTGCAGATGCTGAGATCGTGAAAAGATCGATGTTTCGTTTATGCTTAGCCGCATTTGCAAAAATGTGAGTCTCTTTTAGGTCTTGCGAAATATTGCCCCACGTCGTTTTGCGCCACTTCCATTATTAGATTTTGCGGGGCTCATTTCTTTGGGTGCGCGTGGAATGCAATTGTTCTTATCACTCCGAGCATAGATTTGGCAGCAGACTCTTCTCTCCCTATGTTTTCTCCCTGATTGAGTCAGAGGCATTGGATTGCGGCCACATCGCGGCAACGGACCATAAAGCTGCCCCGATCACGAAATAGTAGTAGTTGCAAAAAGCCTGTTTGTTAAAGGCGAAGAATGTATAGCAAATGATCGTTACGGCGGCAGCGAATCCGGATGGGGAGCGCTCGCAACGATAGATTGCAATGACGATGGCGGGAATTAGCATCAGGAACGGCGTCCAAACCGACGGCCAATGGCCGCCATTGTGATTGCGTATCCAGACCATATAACTGAGAGAGTCATCACGAAATGGCTGCACGAATTGAAATTGCACCACATCGCGAATGAATTCATGAGGATTCCAGGCGATAAATGGCAAGGTAACCGCCGCGACCACCAGACTCGCCTTGGCAAGCATCTTCACTACTTTCCTGAATGGATTTGGTCCTTCCACAAGCAGAAACAGTGCCGGCAGCAGGATCACGGTATATTGCTTTGTGGCCAGTAAAAAGCCGAGAGCCCAGGGCAGTCCTCTGCGCCACCGGCAAGCGCAAAACATGACTAGTGAAAATGTGAAGAGCAACAATGGTTCGGTCCAGGACGCGTCCATCACGTCGAACGCTTTTGGATTGACCAACAGCAACAATGCCATAAATGGTCCCCACCGCCCCGGCCTTGCCAGGGCCATCAGCACGGCGGTCAGGCCCGTCGCGACCAGGCAGGCAAAACGGCAATCGCCGCCCAGCAGATATCCCGGCATCATCATTAGCAGGCTGAATGGCGGATACGGATACCCGTACGTGAGCCAGCCGTTATTATCCACGACGCCCGGTCCGTAGGCGGGCGCGCCCGGCCCAAATCTGTGTGGATTCTGAAATTCGGCGGAATTACCCTCGCTGTACATATTCGGGATGCGCGTGGCGTAGGGGTTTTGGCCGTTTTTTAAGGCCTCCGCGGCGGCCTGATGAAACAGGAACACATCGATCTTGGGATCCTTGGCGCGCTGTGGTGAAACGAATGTAAGCGCGTAAACGGCGCAGAAGCCGATGACCATAACAAGCAGCAGAGGAATCCGAATGGCGCCCAGATCGGTAATCTGCAGGAAACCCAGCGCCGCCAGAATCAAAACCGGAAGGCAGATGGCGGGATCTTTCAAGTGCTGGGTCAGAGTGAAGATCAAGGGGACGACGATAATTACGGACAATAGGACGGCGGCACGCTTGCGCAGCAATTCTTCGACGCTGCGCCCGGGGCGGAAAATAATCGCCGTAAAGCAAGCGATCCCCGCTATCGTCAGAAACACTAGTGTAAGCGGATGGTAGCCATTCTCATTGATTGTTAGATCCAGGAACAAGGCGCATAACGGCATGCCCAGTGCGAACATCGCGCGATCCTGGGCGTTCAGCGGCGGTGTGCGAGTCGTCATCCGTTTGAGTGTCAGATTAAACCACAGCGTAGAAGTTCATGCGAGTGGGACCGCAAAAGTCTGCGTGGAGAGGTCCAAAAAGCTTTTTCTACGTGAACAGATTTACAATTTTCACGGGCAGGGAAGACCGGGAAGGCTTGAATCCATCTTTGGCCCCCAGCATCTTCGATCCATTCACCTACACTCTCCTGTATCTGGAATGGACCGATTGAAACTGCCGGAGCTCCATATGAGATATCTTTTGAAAAATGAAACGAGCCAGGAGAAAAAGTATGCTCAGACCATAGACTACACTCGCCCCAAAGCTCGCGTTGGACGCTTCAGGAAAATATTTCGTCGGGACCGGCACTTCTCTGATTTTGAAATTTAGATGAACTGCCTGGACGAGGATTTCCTGATCGAAGACGAAATTATCGGAATTCAGCAGGAATGGAATTTCTTCCAGAGTCCGGCGGCTATACGCGCGGTAACCGGTGTGATACTCGGATAGATTCAGCCCGAGTGTCCAATTCTCAAGCTTGGTAAGAAATCGATTTCCCAGATATTTCCACCAGGGCATGCCCTGTTCCATTGTGCTGCCGCTGAGGAATCGGGACCCGAGTACGATATCGGCCTCGCCGGCCTTGATCGGGGCGACGATTTCCGGCAGCAGCGCCGGGTCGTACTGATAGTCCGGGTGGAGCATGATAATAATATCGGCGCCCTCTTTGAGGGCCTCCGAGTAACAAGTCTTCTGGTTGGCGCCATAACCGAAATTTCGCGTGTGAACGAAAACCGTAAGGTTCAATTCCCGCGCAATTTCGATGGTTTTGTCTGTGCTGCCATCGTCCACCAGAATGATCTGATCCACGGCATGATGGGGAATATTTTCGTAGGTGATCTTGAGAGTTTTCGCCGCGTTATACGCGGGCATCACCACAACCACTTTGGGCTTGTTCGATTTCTCCATATTCGCGCACCGGAAACTTCGCGTTGAATCTCTTCCTGGGCTGAGAGCCTAACCCTCCTATTCAGACGAGTCAACGACGAGTTGTTCCGGGTCTCCGTGAGAGCCTTCCGCACTCGGATGAAATCCTGCTCGGGCACGTCCAACACAGTGCTGGTCACCTGGTTTTGGGCAAGCTGCACAGGCGGAATCGGGAGCGGCCCTGTATTTTTTGCGCCTCCGAATCGAACGATAGGGTGAGTCAGGAGTTCGAAATCCTATGAGGCCGCGGGTGTTGAACTTGTTTGAAGCGCTCGAAGTAGTACCACAGGAAACCAAACGGAATAAACAGATAGGGGATGTACTTCCATGGTCGCCTCTCATAACGGACGCATTGATACAACGCCCAATATGCGCCGATGGGGGAAATAATGAATGCCGGGCTTATGAGAGCATAGTATAACCTGCGGTCAGGCCAACGATTGGGGTTGACCAAAGGAGTAAAAATGAAGATGGCGACAACAACACAGCCATAAATCATTGGTATCAGCCAAAAAAGTATATTTGTGCCCTTTTGTTGGCTCCGAGCGACTACGAAAATTGGTTTTATTTCTGTGTCTGGCTGTGTTGATCTTTTTCTTATCACTCTCAGGTATCTTTCGAGCACATACCACAGAAATCCCATAGGCACGATCAAAGAAACAACGACGTATTTCCACGGACATTTTTCATAGCGGACACACTGATAGATCGTCCAGAAAAAAGCCAAAGGAATTACGAGGAAGGCTGGGATCGTCAAGATGAAGAAAATCTTGTTGTGCAGGAAATGGAGAGGAAAAGCATAGGACAATATTGTGATGATTGTGAATACAATTCCATAGACAAGAGTGCCCAATAGGAAGAACGGCTCGGGTCGCTTATAAATGTTCGACAATGACATAGATCAATTGCTTCCCGTTGGAAAACATGCTGAGCGCACGGCGTTAGTCTACTGGAACTTCGATCCCAATCAAACCAAACTCGATTTCGCCTGAGAAACGATATAACCGGCAATTGGCATTTGTGCGGCTAAACACAGGGCTGTGAAAAAGCTTGGCCCGACATCTCCCCGATTCCCGCGCTATAATCGCCCCACTCGACATTCCTGTCGACATCGGCGTTCCTGCCGAGAAGGAGGTGATCCAGTGAGGTACGGTTTACGTTGAAGCAGTTGGGGAGGCGCTTGCGGAGTTACCAAACGCCTCCTTCCCTTTGTCCCGCCTGTTCGAATTCCCTGTGGTTTGAAAAGATTTTCACGCGCCGCGTTCACTGCCGAATCAGCAGTCAATATACACAAAAAAAACGCCATGCCCGGCATTTGCCGGGCATGGCGTAAAGTAAATCACAGTCGATGAACTACTTGCTGGACGTCATCGTGCTGCCATTTTTGCCGGTCACATAGAAATAGCCGACTTTGTTGTTCGGGTTGCTGCCGTACCACATCCGACCTTGCGCATCGAGGAAGAATTCCCTCATGCAGGCTTCGGCGTGTGGATAGGGGTATTCGATCACTTTGCCGGTCTTGGTATCGAAGCGGTTCACGGTGTCCATGTGGTGCGAGTCGTACCACAGGTAGCCGTCCGCATCGAAGCCCATGGAGTACGGCGTGGCGTCGGGACCGGGCAGCACATACTCCTTGAAGGTTTCCGTCTTGGGATCGAACCGCGCGAATTTGCCGGTATCGAATTCACCGATCCAGACCGCGCCGTCGGGAGCGAACTCCATGCGGCGGGGGAATGACTTCGGCGTAGGAATCGTCCACTTGGTGATCTTCAACGTGTTTCCGTCCACCCTGGCGACAACGTTCAAGCGCGGCGCGGTAAACCACACATCGCCGTTTTTCGCCGGCTTTATGTCGTACGTGTTGCTGTAATCTTCGAAGCGGGTGTACTTGCCGGTTTCCGGATCGAACATGGTGAGCGGACCGCCGCTGGCCCACGCGCGGCCTTTGGTATCCATTCGAACTGTGTGCTTCGATCCGAATGACCCACCCTCCGCGGTGGCTGCGGCGTGGTTCACGCCCGCCGTTTCCCCGGCAGTTCCCGGTTTCGCGGAGGGGGTAAACACATCCGGGTATTCGGTGATCTTCTGAGAGACAGGATCCCAGCGCCCGAGTTTGTTCGAAGCTTGCTCGGTGAGCCAGATCGAACCATCCGCCGCTGGAACCGCGGAGTGGATGTCAGCAACGCCGATGTTGGGAGCAGAGTAGTCCGTCATCTGGCCGGTCTTGGGGTCCAGCTTGGAAATTTTGTTCGCGGGGCCGAAGTTCGGAATCCATAGATTGCCGTCCTTGTCCGGAGCGGCGCTGAAGGGCATGCGGCCCGGTCCTGACATGTCGTACTCGACGTACACGATGTTCGTGGCGTCACTGCCGAAGGTTTTCACGGTGTCCTTGTACTTGGGCATATCCGCAGGAGATTTCGGCAGGGCCGAATCCGGACCGAACAGCGTGGCGAGATACGACGCGATGTCATCGGCTTCCTGATCCTTCAGCCCCACCTTCATGGACGTGCGCATGTACTCGATGCGGTCTCTCCAGCCGTCCTGATCGCGCGTCACTGAAGCAAATCGGCTCTGGAACAGGTGGCAGGTCCCGCAATGCTCTTCAATCAGGACCTTACCTTTCGCCTCGGGGAAGAGTTGCATTCCCTGGTAAAAGGAAATCTCGTTCCAGCGGACGGTGCCCTTCTGAAGGGCGAAGTCGAACGACGTGTTCTGATCGGCCGTGAGGCTCACGCCGTTTTGGGGCGCGGCGGTGAAGCCGACGGCCCGGATCGAAACCTTATAGTCTCCGGCAGGGAGCTTCTCGATGCGGTAGTGTCCCTGGCCGTCGGACAGGACGTTGACCGTAATTTTGGTCTTCGCGTTCTGCGCCATGACGAACGCACCCTGAAACGGCGCTCCGTCCACTCCCTTTACCGTTCCCGTGACTGTCGCCGCGTGACCGACCGAAGCGAACAGAATCATTGCGCTGACCAGCGCCAAAATCTTAAATTGTGACCGCATATTTTCTCCTGAAGGGCGATTCATGATGTCGATAACAACCGTTTTTGGTCCCTATAAGTTGCAATTCACCTTACTGATTGACCCGCCTGCGGCGGATTTCGTTACAAAATTCTTTCCGGCGAGTTAGTTGCCGGACGGCATCTTGCTGCCATTCTTGCCTGCCAGATAGAAATAACCGATTTTGTTGTTCGGATTGCTGGCGAACCACATCCGCCCCTGCGCATCGCGGAAGAATTCGCGCATGTAGATTTCCGCGTGCGGGAAGGGATACTCGGTCACTTCACCGGTTTTGGTGTTGAAGCGCCCCATAACGTCCATGTTATTCGAGTTGTACCAGAGGTAGCCATCGGCATCCATGCCCAGCGCATAAGGAGTGACTTCAGCTCCCGGCCCCGGCAACGGATATTCCTTGAACTTTTCCGTCTTCGGATCGAAGCTTGCGATTTTCCCAACGTTATATTCGTCGGTCCAGATCATGCCGTCAGGCGCGATTTCCATTCGTCGCGGGCCGGCATTGGGCGTCGGGGGATCCCACATCGTGACCTTCATCGTCTTCCCGTCGATCTTGCCCAGCTTGCTTCCGAACAGGCGCGTGAACCAAACGTCGCCGTTGGCGGCCGGACGCACGTCGTAGGAATCCTTCACTTCTTCAAAGCGTGTGAATTTTTGCGTTTCCGGATCGAATTTCGTCAGCGGCGAACCCGTGGACCAAACATTTCCGGCGGCATCCACGCGCACAGTATGTTTCGAACCCTTTGGAGCGTCCAAATATTCGGTGATTTGCTGCGTCGCCGGGTCCCAGTGCCCGAGTTTGTTCGAACCCTGCTCGGCCAGCCACACCGAGCCGTCCGGCGCGGGCACGGCGGAATGGATGGCCGCGGTCCCAACATTGGGAACAGTGAAATCCTGCGCCGCTCCGGTTTTAGTATCGATGCGCGTGATCTTGTTGGCATTGCCGAAGTTCGGAATCCACACGAAGCCGTTCTTGTCAGGAGCAGCGCTGAAGGGCATGCGGCTCGGACCGGGCATGTCGTATTCCACATACACGATATTGAGCGCGTCCTTGCTGATTGGCCGTAGGGTTGCCTTATAACCGGGCAGATCAGTCGGAGATTTCGGGAGGACGGAGTCGGGACCGAACACGCTGGTCAGATACGCGCCGAGATCGGTGGCATCCTGGTCGGTGAAGCGCGTCGCCAGAGCATACTTCATGGCCGTCCGCATGTACTGGATGCGGTCGGCCCAGCCGTCGGCGTCGCGATGCACTGCCGCCATGCGGCTCTGGAAGGAATGGCACACCGAGCACGAATCGGAAAAGAGGATGTCTCGCCCGCGTCCCGGCGGGAGGAGCTGCTTTGCCTGGTAAACCGAAAGATCGCTCCAGCGAACTGTCCCTTGCTGCAGGGCGAAATCGAACGATGCGTTCTGATCCGCAGTGAGACTAACGCCGGTATGCGGTTCCGCCGTGTAGCCGATGGCCCTGATCTGCACGCGATAGTCGCCGGCCGGCAACTGCTCAATCTTGTACCGTCCTTGCGGGTCGGACAGGACGTTCACGGCAATCTTGGTCTTGGTATTTTGCGCCTGTACAAACGCGCCTTGAAACGGCGCTCCGTCCACGCCTTTGACCGTTCCGGTGATCGTGGCGCTGTGTCCGACCAGCCCGAAAAATCCAATCGCGCTTAGCAGCGCGAGGAGCCTAAATTGCGACCTCATGGTGGTCTCTCCTTGTTGGCGACGTCTACGGTCGGGACTATGGAGTCAAGACATTAACCCTAATTCTGCGTGGAGTTTAGCACAGTGATGGAGGGATTACAATTGAAGCAGGGTACAGGTAGTGACTCAGGAAGTTCGTTTCATGGAGAAAATCCATGCGCAGTCCGACCAGCCCCAACTCTCGACATTCTGTACCAAATAATTTGCAGCACGATGACCAGTCGCAGCGATTTTATAGGCAAGTGTGCGAAAGAGGACTGCATGGGGTCCATCTCGATGCAAGCATGACTGAATGCCGATTAGGGAAGTGAAGAAAAAATCCGGCAAAGCGAAACGTGCGAGCACGAGGAAGAGAAAAGGCCTCGGATCGCATTGAAACTGGTGGAATTCAAAGGAGGACAGGATGTCAGGTAAAAAAGTAGGGGTATTTGGAATCTATGCAACTCGTCTCGCTGTCGAAAACGCTACGGCTTCACTCATGACCGCAGGTTTTCCTTCTTCGGATATTTCCGTACTAATGCCAGAGACCGTTGGCGGCGCCAAGGATATGGGAACGGAGAAAGCGACGAAAGCACCCGAAGGGACGGCCGCTGGCGTAACGGCAGGCGGCGTAATTGGCGGCGCTCTCGGCGTGCTGGCAGGCGTTGGCCTATTGGCAATTCCTGGCCTGGGCCCTGTCATCGCCGCAGGTCCGATAATGGCAGGGCTGGCGGGACTTGGCGTTGGGGGAGCAGTGGGTGGAGTTACCGGCGCGCTGATCGGAATGGGCATCCCCGAATTCGAAGCAAAGCGGTACGAAGACCACTTGCAGAAGGGCGGCATTCTTCTCTCCGTACACTGCAATACACCCGGGGAAATCATGCGGGCCAAGGAAGTTGTCAAGTCCACGGGCGGCGAGGCAGTCTCTTCCACAGGAGAAGCCTCAATTGACACAAAGTCAGCCGATCAGAACATTGCCAGCAAGGCTGCTCGCGGTACCAATTAATCCGAACGGCGTTGATTTAATTGGAGTTTGCAGCATAGGGTTCTCAAGCCTTGGTAGGCGACCTCATCGGAAGGTGCTTGGAAAACAGCCCTTCCGATTGAGGTAAGGCGCAAAATTGGCAGACGAAAGAAAACTTATCGAGTCGGAAGCAACGGTTTCTGCCCCTCCATCAATTGCTGGTCGAACGCATTCAGTTCGATCCCAGTGGCGACGTACAGCGCCATGAGGTTGGTCAAATTCACCGTGCCCTTTGGCCCGAATAATTTGAGAGCGTGAGCGAAAGTTTCAGAAGAAACTTTTTTCTTGCCGAATAGCTCGCGTCCGAAGTTGACGATGACGGTTTCCTTTTCCCCAAGACCGGTCACCGGCTTGTTGTACTTGATGAGGTCGATGATGCCCGGTTCGACATAGCCATCGCCAGGCATTCGCGCGTGCAGCTCCCATTGCGTCCATTCGAACTGGTTGTTCATCTCCCACGCCGTGACCAGCACCGCGATCGCGGTCAATCGGTCACCCAATCCACATTGATACTTGAGATAGTAGTGAGCGTCGGCCATCGGTTTTGCAAGTTGCGGGCTGTAAAGACGCAGGGGAATCTGCTTGGTCCACGCCAATCTTGGCCCCGTTTGTTCGTCGAAGACCTTCTTGCCGAAATCGTCCATGTCTTCCCGTTTCGGATTTGGGAGGCGGTTTCTGGAATCGGGATAGATATCCTTCGGGAACATGGCGACGGTGGAGTCTGTGGCGCCCAGCGAACTCCCGATGAGGATCCCCCCACCCAACGTGAGAACCATGACACACGCAAGAAGAATAACCTGAATGCGTTTCGGCAAATTCATAGCGATCTCCTTTTCAGAGTTCTGTTGGCCATTACCATACCTTTATTTCAATCGCGTTTCCATGGGTCTGTGGTCTTTCGAATCGCTAAGGCATCGTTGCATCCCAAGGAATGGCTTTTAGCATACTTGGGTACATCACGTTGCGTTGGAATTTTCTTTGGCCGGCTTATCTGTCGGTCTCTAATCCATTTTCAAGCGTCAAACTCGTTGCGACGATTTTGGAGCCTTTCCTGGGAACGCCAATCTCCCGATTTGCGTTTTGCGGCTACCATCCATCGCCAATCGGGAGATTGGCGTTCCCAGGCTTCAATACCAACGTCCGGAATCTGGGAGACCACCTCGCGGATCTCGCGCTTGACACAATTTTGCGTGAAGTTTAGCTTTTTAGTCCACATTATGCCCACACCCCAAGAGCAATTTGGCCAGATCGACATCTATATTTTCGACCAGCTACTGAAAGGCCACATTTCGCCCGGAATGCGAATACTTGACGCGGGATGCGGGTCCGGTCGAAACCTCGTTTACATTCTGCGCGAAGGGTACGAAGTTTACGCCGCGGACTCGGACGCCCAGTCTGTGAAAACCGTCCGCGCCCTCGCCCGAATGCTCGCGCCCCAGCTTCCGGCGTCAAATTTTCGGGTCGAGCCCGTCGAAAATATGTCTTTCGACGATGCCTGCGCGGATGTCGTCGTCAGCAACACGGTTCTTCATCTTGCTCGCGACGAGGCGGAGTTCGAGGCCATGCTGCAGGGATCGTGGCGCGTTCTCAAGCCCGGCGGGCTCTTCTTCTGCCGCCTTGCATCCACGATTGGCATGGAAAGCCAGTTCGTTCGCATTCAGGGACGCCGCTTCCGATCGCCGGACGGCGCGGAGCGGTATCTGGTGGATGCACCTATGCTCGGCGCGCTCGCCGAACGGTTAGGCGGCGAACCGGCCGAACCGCTCAAGACCACCGTTGTGCAAAATCAGCGCGCTATGTCCACGTGGGTTGTGCGGAAGAAACTGCTGTGAGAGCAGTGGATTTGTATGAGACCCGTCGATTGTTTGTTATCTATCTGCTCGACGGCATCGCGCTGACGTTCTTGCCAGCCAAATAAAAATAGCCCACTTTGTTATTCGGGTTGGATCCGTACCACATCCGCCCCTGGGCATCGAGGAAAAATTCGCGCATGGAAAGTTCCGGATGCGGGAACGGATACTCGGTTACCTTTCCGGACTTCGGGTCGAGCCGCCCGATCACGTCCTGACGGTGGGAGTTGTACCAGATGTATCCATCGGCATCGATTCCCAGCGCATAGGGAGTGGGCTCGGGACCCGGCAACGGAAATTCCTTGAAGGTTTGCGTAGCCGGATCGAACCGGGCAATTTTTCCAGCGTCGAACTCGCCAATCCAGATGATGCCGTCGGCGTCCATCGCCATCCGCCGCGCGAAGCAGTTGGGAGTCGGCATGTTCCACTTTGTTATTTTTAAAGTCTTGCCATCGATCTTGCCGATCTGGTTCGCCGTCTGGTAGGTAAACCAGATGTCTCCGTTCTTGTCGGGGAACACGTCGTAGGTGTTCTTTAATTCGTCGAAGTGAGTGTACTTTCCGGTCTCGGGATCGAACATGCTGAATGGCTGGCCGGATGCCCAGACCCTGCCTTTATTGTCCACCCGGATCGTGTGCTTGGTTCCTCCCGCGGCAAGTCCTTCCTTTCCGGGAATGTAGGCGTCCGGATACTCCGTGATTTTCTGCGTGGCGGGATCCCACCGGCCCAGCTTGTTCGAACCCTGCTCGGCCAGCCAGACCGAGCCGTCCGCCGCAGGCACTGCGGAATGAACCGCGGCGGTGCCGATATTGGGAACGGGGAAGTCCTGCATTTGCCCGGTTTTCGGATCGAGCCGGGTAATCTTGTTCGCGGCGCCGAAATTAGGAATCCACACGTTGCCGTCTTTGCCGGGAGCGGCGCTGAACGGCATGCGGCTGGGCCCGGGCATGTCGTACTCGACGTACACAATGTTCATCGCGTCGCTGCTGAACGGCCGCACTGTTTCTTTGTACGCAGGCATATCCGCGGGAGATTTCGGCAGGACCGAATCGGGTCCGAAAAGGCTCGTCAGATAAGACGCGATTTCATCCGCATCCTGATCGCTGAGGCTGTTCAGAATAAAGTGCATCGAGGTGCGCATGTACTCGACGCGGTCCTTCCATCCGTCGGCGTCGCGCCGCACTGCAGCCATGCGGCTTTGAAATCCGTGGCAGACAAAACAATTTGGAGCGAGCAGGTCTTTGCCCTTGCCCGCAGGCCAGAGCGCCTTCGCTTGCACCTGGGAAATATCGCTCCAGCGGACCGTGCCCTTTTGCAGCGCGAAGTCGAAGGAAGCGTTTTGGTCGGCATTGAGATTTATGCCGGTACGTGGCTCCGCCGCGAAGCCGACTGCCCTGATCTGTATTCGATATTCGCCTGCGGGCAACTGCTCGATGCGATAGGAACCATGAGCGTCTGACAGGACATTTACGGTGATCTTCGTCTTGGTATTTTGAGCTTCGACAAAGGCACCTTGAAACGGCGCTCCGTCCACGTCTTTCACTGTGCCGGTGATTGTGGCGCTGTGGCAGACGGACGCTGCCAAAGCCAATGTGCTGATGAGCGCGACGAGCCTAAGTTTCGACTTCATTACAGTGTCTCCCTGAAACCAGTAGCACAGACTTCAGTCTGTGCGGTTTTGGTTTTTTCTGCGGCAATTACAATCGATTTGCAAACATTAAGACGAAACCCAACCCCGCACAGACTGAAGTCTGTGCTACTGGGATTCTACTTGCTCGACGACATCGCGCTGGCGTTTTTCCCCGCCAAATAAAAGTATCCGACTTTATTGTTCGGGTTGCTGCCGTACCACATCCGCCCTTGCGCATCGAGGAAAAATTCGCGCAGGGCCAGCTCGGAATGCGGGAATGGGTATTCGATCACAGTGCCGGTCTTGGGATCGACGCGGCCCATCGTGTCCTGCCGGTGCGAGTCGTACCAGATATAGCCGTCCGCGTCGATGCCCATGCCGTAGGGAGTGGGATCGGGGCCGGGCAGCTTGTACTCCTTGAACGTTTGCGCTTTGGGGTCGAAGCGCGCCATCTTGCCGGAGTTAAACTCGCCGATCCAGAGGGTGCCGTCCGCAGCGACTTCCATGCGCCGCGGGTAGCAATCGACGGTCGGCATGGTCCACTCGATGATTTTCAGAGTCTTGCCGTCCACTTTGCCGATCTTATTGGCGTACTGCTCGGTGAACCAGACGTCGCCGTTTTTATCCGGTTTTACGTCATACGCGTTAACGATGGTTTCGAAGCGCGTGTATTTTCCGGTCTCGGGATCGAACATCGTGAGCGGACTGCCGCTGGCCCAAACCCTGCCGATGTTGTCGAATCGCAGCGTATGTTTCGACCCTCCGGTGCCTATTCCTTCTTTTCCGGGACGGTATTGATCCTGGTATTCCGTGATTTTCTGAGTGACGGGGTCCCATCTTCCAAGTTTGTTTACCGCCTGCTCAGTAATCCACACCGATCCGTCCGGCGCAGGAACCGCGGAGTGGATCGCAGCAGTTCCGATCGTTGGGACGGAGAAGTCAGTCATCAGGCCGGTCTTGGGATCGAGCCGCGAAATTTTATTCGCCACACCGAAATTTGGAATCCAGAGATTGCCGTCCTTATCGGGAGCCGCGCTGAACGGCATGCGGCTCGGCCCCGGCATGTCATACTCGACATAGACGATATTCATCGTATCGCTACTGAACGTTCGAACCGTGTCCTTGTAGGCCGGCATATCCGCGGGAGATTTCGGCAGGACGGAGTCTGGGCCAAACAAGCTGGTGATGTAAGAGGCGATATCGTCCGCTTCCTGATCGGTCAGATGTGCCAGGCTGAAATGCATTGCGGTGCGCATGTATTCGACGCGGTCGCGCCAGCCATCCGCGTCGCGCGTGACTGAAGCCATGCGGCTCTGGAATCCGTGGCAGATTGAGCAGTTCGAAACGATCAGGTCTTTACCCTTTGCTGGAGGCCAGAGGACTTTCGCCTGCACCTGGGAAATATCGCTCCAGCGGACCATACCCTTTTGAAGCGCGAAATCGAAGGAAGTGTTCTGGTCCGCCGTCAGAGTCACGCCGGTACGAGGCGTCGCCGTTAAGCCCACGGCCCTGATCTGTAGCCGGTATTCTCCGGCAGGGAGCTGGTCGATGCGGTATCGCCCCTGGGCGTCAGAGAGGACATTGACCGTAATTTTCGTCTTGATGTTCTGCGCCTGGACAAACGCGCCCTGAAAGGGCGCGCCATCGACACCCTTCACCGTTCCTGTCACCGTGGCGCTTTGGCTAACGGAGCCAAGCAATAATGCCGCGCTGACGAGCGCGAGGAGCTTGAGTTGCGATGCCATGATTTCTCCTTGGCCAAGTGGGACAGACTTCAGTCTGTGCGGTTTTGGTTTTCTCTTGCGACAAATAAGATCGAAAGACAAACCAAAACCGCCCAGGCTGAACCTACACCACTGGGGCATTCCTGTTCGGCTTTTCGGTTCAGCCGGAATGCTAACATAGGCGCTCAGCCGATTACTATCGGCCGGAATTCGCGAATTGCCTTCGAACTCGAAGACAAGTTATATACTCTTATTGAGGCATCCCATGGCAGTTTTCGAACGAATCATCTGGATCGTGCTGGATAGCGTAGGAATCGGCGAGCTACCCGACGCTGCGGAATACGATGACGTTGGACGCAACACACTCGGACACATTGCGAAGTCGCGCGCGTTGAAGCTGCCCAACCTAGTGCGGCTCGGGTTGGCGAATATCGTCCCGCTCGATCACCTGACGCCTCCGGCCAGTCCGGACGGTTGCTACGGTAAAGGCGTTACGCATTTTCCTGGGAAGGACACAACCACCGGGCATTGGGAGATGGCCGGGATCTGGCTGCAGCAGGCGTTTCCTGTTTATAAGCAAGGTTTTCCGCGCGAACTGATCGAACAGTTCGAGCGTGCGATTGGACGCAAGACCATTGGCAACAAGCCGGCCTCCGGAACGGAAATCATTAAGGAGTTGGGCGAAGAGCATGTTCGAACGGGTTTCCCGATCGTTTACACATCGGGGGACAGCGTGTTTCAGATCGCGGCGCACGAAGATGTGATTCCCATCGCCGAGCTTTACCGCATGTGCAAGATCGCACGGAAAATGCTCGACGGGCCGCACAAAGTTGGGCGTGTGATCGCACGGCCCTTTACCGGGGCAGTCGGAAACTTCCGGCGCACCGAGCGCCGCCACGACTATGCCGTCGAGCCGCCGCATCCTATGTTGATGGACGTGCTGGTCGAGCACAAGGTGCCGATCTTTGGCATTGGAAAAATTCACGATATTTACAACGGGCGCGGTGTCGATCGCTACGTCACTACGAAGAACAATGCCGACGGCATGCAGAAGCTGAATACGGCGCTGGGTGAGCAGAAGTCCGGACTGATTTTCGCGAATCTGGTGGATTTCGACATGCTTTATGGACACCGCAAAGATGTGGAGGGCTTCGCGAAATCTCTGGAAGAGTTCGATGTGCTGCTTGCTCCGCTATTGAAAGCGATGGCTCCACGCGACCTGCTGATAATTACCGCCGACCATGGTTGCGATCCCGATCCGGCATGGCCCACGACCGATCATTCGCGCGAATACGTTCCCATCGTGACGTACAGTCCGGGAGGGAAGCACGCCGTCAACATTGGTATTCGGGACACGCTTGCAGACATGGGGCAGACGGTTGCGGAAAATTTCGGCGGCGCGATTTTGCACGGGAAGAGTTTTCTTCCACTGATTTCGGGCGATTGAGTCGGCCCCCTGAATATTGCACGAGAACTAGGATCCACCTCTGACGCTCCGCGTCCGCTCTAAGATAAAGTGGTCGGACTACAAAGTTAATTCCCAGAGACGCGGTTGCGCGGCGCGTAATATCCCGTGCGCGTGCGAACGGTGAGCTTTCCTGAGCCGTGCGGCGGTATCACTTCCATCTGAACGGTGCGGAAAGAACCGTCGCGCGCGGTGTTCGTTGGGTAGTAAGCGACCGTATATTGGTTGCGAATGTCGTGGGCAATTTGCGTGCAGATGGCTTCGGTGTCGGCTGCGTTTTCCGGGAAGAAGGCCAGTCCGCCGGTGGCGTTAGCAAGCTGGGTCAGGGCGTTGCGCGCTTTCTTCATCGCCCGGCGATTGTGCTTCATGTCATCGTCGCCGAACAGGCCTACCGCGTAAATCAAGGCATCGTTTCTCTGCGCCTGTTCCACGGCATTCTCAAGGGAGTGTCGGCTGGCGTTGTCTTCGCCGTCAGTGACCACCAGAATCACTTTCTTGTCGCGCGTGCCTTTTTTTAGATGGTCGAGGGAGCCGATCACAGCGTCGTAAAGTGCCGTGCTGCCGCGCGCGTCGATGCGCTCGAGGGCGGTCTTCATTTCGTTCAGGTCGCTGGTGAAGTCGTGTTCGGTGTCCAGGTAGTAGTCATCGTTGAAATTGACGACGAAGCCTTCGTCCTGTTCATTCGAAGTTTTTACGAACGTAAGCGCCGCCGCGTTGACCTGCGGGCGCTTGTCCCTCATGCTGCCGCTGTTATCGACGACCAGTCCGAAACTTACAGGGACATCTTCCTGCTTGAAGACCGATAGCTTCTGTTCGACCTTGTCTTCGAATACGCGGAAGTTTTCCTGCTTCAGCCCTGGAACGAAAACGCTCCTGTCGTTTAGCACGGACGCGTGCAGGACAACGAGGCTGACCTGCGATTGAATTTTATAGTCGCCCTGTTGTTTTTCCTGCGGAGCGCCTGGCGCCTGGGGCGCCGTGGAAGGCGATATGGGTGCCGGCGATTGCTGAGCAAGGGCGCCGGTCGCAAAACACACTGCCACGGCGGAAAGAAAAATCGTAATCGCGAACGCAGACAGGCAATTGCGGCTATTGGTTGGGGGCGTAATAGCCGGTTTTTGCATACACACTAAGGGGAGGAAGCCCTTTGGGCGGCTTGAGCTTGACCTTGATCTTTCGCCAGACGCCGTTCTTTTGTGCGTTGCTCGGTTTGTATCCCAGAACATATTGGTTGCGCAGCTCCATCCCGATTTTTGCCGCAATATCGGGAAGCTCACCGATGTTGCCAACGGGAAAGACGCGCCCTCCGGTCATCTCCGTCATTTCCGAAAGCAGCGAAGGCCCGTTGAGTTCTTCGCTGGTCCGGGATCGAATTCCAATCGAATCGTAAATGCCGATGGCGTAAAGCTGGCAGTCGGCTTCCTTCAGAAAGTTCTTAACGTCGTTCTCATTGTACCGGCTATGATTATCGCCCCCGTCGGATATGATGAGCAAGGCCCGTTTGGCGTTGTGTGCACCCCGCATCTGGCTCAGGCCCAAATAGACGGCGTCCAGCAAAGCCGTGCGGCCTTTCGAGGCCGTGAACATCATGCGCGTTTGCAGTTCATCGACGCTGCTGGTGAAACCGCTGGTCAATTCAGCGCGATCATTGAAACTTACCAGAAAAAATTGGTCGAGGGGATTTGCAGTACGCATGAATTGCACGGCGGCCTGGCGCGCCTTGTCCACCTTGTCGGACATGCTGCCGCTCATATCGAAAATCAGGCCGATCGAAACGGGCACGTCTTCGCTGGACATGGTGACGATTTCCTGCTCGACCCCATCCTCGAACACGCGAAAGTTTTCTTTTTCCAGGCCGGTGACCAGACGGTTGAGAGGGTCGGTCACAGTTACGTTGACCAGCGCCAGATCGACATCCACTTTAATCGTGTCTTTGGATTTCTTTTCGGCGGCGGTCGGGGGCTTGGTAACTTGAACCGGGCCGCTCGATTGCGCAAAGATTGTGGTCGCAATCAGCCCACACACGAGGATACCAGCGATCCTGATGCACTTCTGTGTGGTCATAGCCTTCACCGCAGTGCCTGCCTTCTCCGGCTCCGCCGGGCGGTTACGGCTGGTCCAGATTCAACCAATGCGCTCATTCTACCATTCGGCAAATGCAACGCAATACGTCCACGTTTTTTGTGAGTACTAGCACCCACGGTCTTGAGTTCCAATTCGGGATGAAGCATTTCAAACATAGCGGAATAATCAGCCTATTAGACAATTTTATGCAATCGGAGGAAAACTGTATCATCGAAAAATTGAATAAGGCTGCGGTACTCGTGATTTTGACAATTTGTTTACATTCTTTGGCGCCGAACGAGGTTTGGATTTTGCCGATCCTGTAAATTCTGTAGCGTGCCGTCCTGTGATAGCATCCAATCTCCGCCGAATATTGCGTTTCGAGCGGACAGAGGAATTATGGCCATCGCAATTATTCCAGCCCGCTATGCATCGACTCGATTACCGGGCAAGCCGCTTGTCGTGCTCGGCGGCAAGACCATGATTCAACGTGTTTGGGAACGAGCCAGCGCTGCCGAAAAAATATCGCGCGTAATCGTTGCGACCGACGACGAAAGGATCATCCAGGCGGTTGCCGACTTCGGGGGCGAAGCGGTAATGACGCGCGCCGAGCACAGGTCCGGCACGGAGCGCATTGCCGAGGTCGCGGTAAGCACGCCGCCCGGGGGCGACGATATTTTCGTGAACGTGCAAGGCGATGAGCCGCTGATCGAACCCGAAACGATTGACGCAGCGGTTGAAGCGATTGAATCCGACGAGGCGGTCTCGATCGCCACGCTTGCGGTTCCGATTTCCAAGCCTGCCGATATCATGGACCCCAACGTCGTCAAGGTAGTGGTTGATTTCGACAGCAACGCACTGTATTTTTCCCGCGCGCCGATCCCCTGGGTGCGTGACCGGGAAGCGCCGGTCCACGTGCAGCACATGAAGCATCTCGGACTCTATTCGTTTCGCCGTTCCGCGCTGCTTGATTTTCCGACACTCCCACTGGGAGACCTGGAACGCATTGAACAACTGGAACAGCTTCGGTGGATGGAAAACGGATACAAGATTCGTGTCGCGGAAACGCCGCACGATTCGGTAAGCGTGGATGTGCCGGAGGATGTGGAACGAATAGAACAGTTGTTGCGGGGAAAGTAGAACAGACTTCAGTCTGTTCGCTCTTGGTTTAGGTTTTGGGTTGAGCGCTGTCGCTACTGCAAAAAATACAGACCAAAACCGAACAGACTGAAGTCTGTTCTACTAAAACCTTCTTACCAGCATGCCTGCTGCCTGCCTGTTGTCTATGCTTACTACAATCGATTGATTTGGACCGACAATATACGTTGCGAAGTTGCGATTGTCGGTCGAAGGATTCAGTGTTAGGACCGTGCGTCCATTTGCCGATGGGGACGAATAGGTTCCCGTGACAGCTTCGGCGGGCGTCAGCGTTCCCGCTAAGTTGATGTCGATCGCGCCCGAGGATATCGCGCCCGCGCCATTGGACGTCACCTGGCCGGCGATGGTCTGAATGGACCCCGAGGATAGGCCGGTCGTTTGCAACTCGTAATTGCCCTGGATGGACGTCAACGCAAATGCCGCGGTCTGTTGCTGGAGAAATAATCCGTCACTCGTTCGGCCTGAGTCCGTCTCCTGCACGACGGCGTTTCCGGGACTCGTCAGATAGAACACGAGGTTGTAGGTGTGGCCGCTGGTGGTGAAGGTTGCCGTGCCCCGGCCATTTACCGAAGACACGAGGTAAGTTCCGCCCGAAATCGCTGTGTTGGTAGTTGCCGCGCCGTTCACGTTTTCGTCGAGGACGCCTGAGGTGATTGCGCCATTTCCGTCGGCGGAGAAACTTCCGGCTGTCGCAATGGTCCCGTTGGGAATAGGGCCATTCAGCAGGAATGCGATATTGCCGGTCAAGGACGTCACATCATACGTGGTGATCGGTGATTGCTGCGTGGTGACGCCGGCAACAGCCCCTACAGTCATTGGGGAGTCGGTTCCGACAAATTTAGCCGTACCCCTGGACACGATGTAAAAACTGAAATGCAGATCGCCGCCAGGAACGTGCATAACCGCATTCATTCGGCCATTGAAATGCAAACTGTTGGGCATGTTCCCGTCACTGTATGTTCCGGAGAACGACAGGGGGGCCACCGGTATACTCCCTCCGTCATTCTTGTCCAGCAATCCGCCCGTAATATTTCCCAGGCCGTCGGCCGTGAATTCGCCAATCTGCGAAAGCGCTGCGCTGCCATGCGCGCCGGAAAAATCGAAAACGTAGGTTCCAATCAGCCCGGCCGCGTTGAAGAAAGTGGGGTCCTGCAGATTGGCCTGGCCGGAGGCTGTTCCCGTGGCGTCAAACCCGGCGATCTGCATCTGGGTATTGCTGACCAAAACGAAGCTGAAAATCGAAGGCGTGCACCCGTCGTTGAAAGTTAAAGTGCCGCGTCCATCCGTCGCGATCGTGTAGCTTCCCGCGAAAGAAATTGGGCTTGCTGCGCCGCAGGCGCCGGCGTTGACGTCTTCCAATCCGCCGTTCAGATTTCCGTTGCCATCGGCTGCGAAACTGCCGGCTCGAAAGAATGGACCCGATACATTTTTTCCGGACATTGAGAAGGCGAACTGCCCCTGTAAGGAAGACTTGGAGTACCCGGAAATGCTTATCGTTGCGCTTGCCGTTGAAAGCGGGAAGTCGCTGGAAAGGGCGGTAACTGTCACCGTTGAGCCTGTCGGCGGCGTTTGCGGCGCGGTATAGACACCGGTGGCGGAAATCGTGCCGAACGTCGAGTTTCCACCGAGTGTGTTGTTCACCTTCCAGGCCACGTTGGTGGTTGGCGCGCCAGTGACGGTACCCGTAAACGCCAGGGTGCTGGTGGTGCCCGCAGTCAAAGTCGCGGACGTGGGCGAAATAGTGACAGTGGGGGGCGGGAGGATCGTAACGGCCGATGAAGCGGACAAGTTCTGGTCTTCGAACGACACGACGGTCACCGTGATCGCGGATGTGGGAACCGTTGCCGGAGCATGGTAAAGGCCGTTCGAATCGATATGTCCGAAGGCGTCGCTTCCACCCGTAATACCATTGACTTGCCATGTGACGGCGGTATTGGTGCCTCCGGAAAGTCCCGCCTGGAATTGTTGGCTGGTGGCGACATTGACGGAAACTATAGAGGGTGAGATGGCGACACTGATCCCCGTCACGGGATCGCTGCAGGCGGCGGAAGAAGTGGACGTAGTCGATGAGGTTGTAGTCCCATTCGTCGTACTTGTCGAAGAGGTCGTGGTGGTGCACACGATGGCCGTGCTGGAGGTACTACTGCCGCCCCCGCATGAAGCCAGGCTGAATATTCCGATTAGCAATGCGAATATCGGAAGGCGCTTCACCGCGCCTCTCTCTCTAACATTGAACATGCCAATGGACTGTGGCTCCGTCGCAAACTCGCTCCCAAAGAGCGCAAATTATATTGCATCATGCCTTCCGGAAATCGTGTTTTTCCTCTAATCCGGTCGTCCTGATGGGCTGAGGCAGCTTCCAGTAATGGACCCATTCTTCCCTTATTTTTCGCGATACGGCCATTGCCCTAGAACTGGTGGTAAATCGAGCCGACTGCAACTCCCGTAGAGTTCGGACCCAGCACATAGAACTGAGTCGGACTTACCAGGTACAGCACAAAGTTCCCCGACGTGAGGGTCATCGTGCCACGCAATGTGATGGCGGGTAGTACTGCCGGGGGGCCCGGAAGGTAAGTCCCGACTTGCGCAACACCCGCTTGTGTCGTCCCAAAATTGTTGATGTCGAGCGAACCGGACGTCACATTGTCGGTCCCATTTGAAGTGAGTTGACCTACAAAATCTTCCGGTCTCGGCGTGGCATTTTGTCCCGCCAGGCTAAGCGCGTAACTGCCCATCAAGGACGCATTAGTGAAAGGCCCACCCTGCGGCTGAATTACCGAACCAAGAGCGACTACCCCGGAAGTGGTCTCCTGAATCACCGCGCTGCCCTGTGCAGACCATGGCGCGACCATGTAGAAGACGTACGAGTGCCCTCCGATGGTCAATGTTCCCCGTCCGTAAGCGGCATCACTTTGTTGAAACAAGTAGCTACCGCCGAGGGACGATAGGGAGGTAGGAGTCCCCGCACTGTTTTGGTCCAGGATGCCAGACCCCGCGACGATATTGCCATTGCCATCCGCCATGAAACTGACCAAGTCTGCGACGGCGTTCCCAGCCGCAAAGCCGCGCGTCTGGAACACAACACTGCCATTCAAGGCACCGGCACCCCACGGGAGGCTCGTCTGCTGCTTGAACGCGTCGCCAGACAAAATCGGAAGGGCATCGGTCTCAATGAATTTGGCGCGGCTCGCCGAAACCAGATAGAAGGCCAGGGTATAGGTCTGGCCCGCTGTAATGAGTGTGGCAGTGCCGCGTCCGTTTGCGCTGACTTGATAGGTGCCGCCCGTGATTGCGACCGCCGCCGCGGCGCTAACTCCGCCAGTGTTGACATCGACTTCACCGGAAGTAATATGCCCGGTTCCCGTACTGCCGGGATCTCCATCGGCTACAAATTCGCCAACCACCGATTCCTCGGTGCTGGCTAAAGATGGCCCGGCGAAGCCGAAGGAGTAAGCCCCGCTCAAACCAGCATTATTGAACACGGAAACGTCTGGCTGCTGAACGATTTCTCCGATCGCGGCGGATCCGGATTGAAAATCCATAATACGGACTTCCTGTTGCGAGCGAACGACAAACCGGAATTGGGTTGTCGCGGTTGCGGCCTTGCAGGCCTTCGTCGTATTTTCGCAGAACTGTATCGTTCCCCGTCCGTCCGGTCCGACGGTGTAGAGGCCTGTGAACGATATCGGTTTTGTGGCGTAAATCGTTGGATTTACGTCTTCAAGGCCGCCCGTCAGGTTGCCATTGCCATCGGCGACGAAGCTGCCCACGCGCGCAAAGGTAGCACTGTTTGCGGTTTGTTTTCCGCTTGTTGAGAACGCGTAGTTGCCCTGCAGAATGGCGTTGCCATAGGTCGGCGTGACGGTGACCGTCTGGGTCTGCGTTGAGACGGACTGCGATACGGCTGTGATGGTAACGGATCCACCCGTAGGCGGTATCAACGGGGCCACGTAGTTCCCCTGCGTGGTTATCAGTCCAGTCGCAGGAGTCCCGCCTGGCGTGCCGTTGACAAGCCAATTTACCGCAAAAACTTGATTGCTCTGCGGGTCGAGCGCATTGCATTGCAGCGACTGGCTGGACGCGACGGTGTAGGTTGTTTGCAAAGCCGGATTCGAACACACAACCGAGTTGATCACCGTTGCCGCCAGGATTGTTATGGTAGTGGTTGCCGTGAGGGTCGACTGCGCCTGCGCGGTCGCCGTGATGGTAACGACGTTGTTTACTGGAACAGCCGCAGGCGCGGTGTACAAGCCATTCGCATCGATCGTGCCGAAGGGGCCGGTGCCGGTTCCACTGACCGAGTAGTTCACCAGGGTGCTGCTCAGGTTCAGGATGGACGCCGTAAACTGCACTGTCCCGTTTACGATGACCGTGCCGGAAAGTCCCGAAACGGTGATGCTAGGGACAGCGGTAGCGCTGCCCCCGCCGCCACAAGAACTCAAGGCCAACAGCGCAGGCACGAGCGCCAGCAGGACAAACACACTGTGCCATCGTGCCTTCTGCAGACACGGATCGATTTTCGGCTGACTCACTAGAAATCCTCCCGGCCTGACCTCTGCCGCATTGTCAGGAAACGAGAAGTTTGCCCGATCTTGAAAAGGCAGGTGCCGCATTGCTGTACATGAATATTTCCACTTAGTGAGAGAAAGAGTTCCGCGTGCATTTGCTTAAACGCGCCCCCGTATTGAGATCATTCCCCCTGCCGATACCATTTCGCTTGAAATCGTAGCTCGTACACAATACTAGATTGCAGGGCACCCTGCGGCTGGACATATTCCAGCCCCCGCGAGGCATAGATGCAGCTTTGCAGCTTCGTGTCGCCTGCACTTGGCGGAATGAGACAATAGATCGTTCACCCGAGGTAAAGTCAAGAGAAATTTGCACTTTCCCGATTTGTCCCGGCCCGCCTATTGTAAAATAACGCCGTAAAATCAAGGCTTTCAGGAGAATTCAGCCCCCATGCAAACAAACTCCAACATCACCCGCCAGACCGTCGATTTATCCGGTTATCCCGATCTGGTTGTCATCTATCTCGGGATGAAAGTTCGAAAACCCGGCGGCCTGCTTACGTTACTTCGCTTTGGCCCGAACATCTCCAAGGCGGTTGCCGCGAAGCCTGACGGGTTGCTCGCCCACGAGCCGATATTCTACTCGATTTTCCCGTTGCATGTTGGGATGCGTCAGTACTGGAAGGATTTCGATACTTTGGAGACCTGGGCGCGGTCGCTGCCTCACCAGAAATGGTGGCAGGATTTCGAGCGAAATACTGGAGGGACGTCGTTCTGGCATGAGGCGTATTCGGTTCGCGGTGGGATGGAAGCAGTTTATGTTGACGTTGGTACCCCTCTTGGGTTCACTCGATTCGCGCCTGTGGAGAAGCCGGAAGGCTCGATGTTCAGCGCACGCAAGAGGCTGCACAGGGAAGAGAAGGCAGGATCGTGAAGTTTATGTTTTACCCTGGGAACGCCAATCTCCCGATTGGCCAGTTGGAATACGCCAATCGGGAGATTGGCGTTCCCAGGGGTCAGCCCAAATGCTGCGATGCACTACCAGTGCGTAAGCGAGCCGTCCGGCCGGTTGTAGAGCCGATTCGATCCCGCGGTGGTGACTTCGCCGATCATTTTCAATTGAGACATGTCGGCCGTGACGCCCAGCCCCGGCCGGTCGTTCGGATACACTTTGCCGTTTTTGAAGTCGAGGCATTGCGGCAAGTGGGGAATCGTCCGTTCGCCGTAGTTGTATTCGAAAATCACCGGCGGTGAATAGGTGGACAGAACGTTTACCAGAGCCGCAGTGGACAGCGGACCGGTGAAGTGCGGGATGATCCCGACGCCGTGCGTCTCGCACAGCGCCATGACCTTCAACATTTCGGTGATTCCGCCGACGTTGGGCAGAGTGGCGCGGATGTAGTCGAGATCGTGGTTTTCGACTAGCGTGTTGAAGTCCCAGCGCTGGCCCCACTCTTCTCCGGCTGTGATTGGAACGGTGGTCATCTGGCGCAGCTTGGGGATGTCCTGATGGAACTGCTCGTCGCGGACGGGGTCCTCGACGAAGTAGGGCTCATACTGCTCAATTTCCTTGCAGCAACGCACCGTATCCGGATATTCGAACTTCTGGTGCAGGTCGAGCGCCCAGTCGCCGTTGGGGCCGACTCCCTCGCGGATTTCCTTGGCCGCGGCCACGACTTCGCGCACGCGCTGGTGCGTGTTGAAGACGTCGTTGACGATCTCCGGCCCGCCGGTCGGCCCGATGGATGCGTCCACGCGGAAGGCGCGATAGCCTGCCTCCATAGCCTTTGCCGCGCGCTCCTTCAAACTCAGCTTTCCGAAGCTGGCCGGGCCGCCGGTCTGATAGCATTCGCAGAAATTCCGGACCGTCCCGCCCAGGATTTGGTGCACCGGCAGACCGAGCGCCTTGCCCTTGAGGTCCCACAGCGCCAGGTCGATGGCGCCCTGTGCGTGGATTTTCTCGCGCCCGGGCGGATAGAAGTGGTCGATATACATCTTCTGCCAAATCCGCTCGATCTGAAACGGATTCTCGCCAATGATGCTGGCGGCGCACTGTTCCAGCGTGTCCTTCAGGCCACCTTCGCCGATGCCCGTCAATCCGGCGTCGGTTTCGATGGTGACAATCATGTCGCTCTGATTGAACGTCTGATTCAATTTCGGCGGCAGGTAGATGCGCACGCGCGTGATCTTCGCCTTCGGAAGAACCGCGTAGGAAAATTTCGGCAAGGCTAGCGCGGCCGTGCCAGCAGCAAGTGTCTTTAAGAACGATCTGCGTTCCATGGTGTACCGTCCTTTTGCAAGAGTGCGGTCAGGCCAACACCAAACCCCAGGATGGCGGGAACAGTACACCAAAAAGCTCGCATACGACAACCGAAAGAGCACCTGTTGACAGAGACAAGGATTCTCCGTAGTATGCGTTGTACGCCAACATCTTTTTAGAGGAGTCAACCCAGTTTTCCTGCCGATTTTTTAGCGGACGGACCTGAGCGGATGGGGCCGAAGTATATTTTTGTTACCGGTGGTGTTGTTTCCTCCCTTGGAAAAGGTGTTGCAGCGGCGTCGATTGGCTGCCTGCTTGAGAGCCGTGGTCTCCGAATTACCCTCCAGAAGTGCGATCCCTATTTGAACGTGGACCCGGGCACGATGAGCCCGTACCAGCACGGCGAAGTGTACGTCACCGATGACGGCGCCGAAACCGATCTCGATCTGGGACATTACGAACGGTTCACCCACGCCAAGCTGACGCGCGATAACAACTGGACGACCGGGCGAATCTACGAATCGATCATTTTGAAGGAGCGGCGCGGCGATTATTTGGGCAAGACGGTGCAGGTGATCCCGCACGTTACCGACGAGATTAAAAACTCCTTCCGCAAGGTTGCCCGCGATGTGGATGTGGTGATCGTCGAAATCGGCGGCACGGTGGGCGATATCGAGTCGCTGCCGTTTCTGGAAGCGGTCCGGCAGATGCGGCTCGAGCTGGGGCCTGAAAATTCGCTGCTTGTGCATGTGACGCTGGTGCCGTTTATTCCTACTGCTGGTGAACTGAAAACGAAGCCGACGCAGCACTCGGTGAAGGAGCTGCTTTCGATCGGGATCCAGCCCGATCTGCTGCTGTGCCGCAGTGACCGCTGGCTGCCGCAGGATCTGAAAAGGAAAATTGCGCTGTTTTGCAACATGCCGGAATCGCACGTTATTTCCATGCAGGATATGGACACGATCTACGGCGTGCCGGTGGCGCTTTCTGAAGAAGGCCTCGACAACGAAATTGTGAAGTTGCTGAAACTCGAAGCGGGCGAGCGCGACATGAGCCGCTGGCTCACTTTGCTGGACAGCATTCGCCACCCGGCGGGCGAAGTACGCATCGCGGTGGTTGGGAAATACGTGCAACTCGAGGATGCCTACAAGAGCCTGCGCGAATCGCTGATGCATGGCGGGCTTGCGCACAAACAGCGGACAATTGTCGAATGGGTGGAGGCCGAAGAGATCGATTCACCGGCTACGGCGGTGGCTCGCCTCTCACAGGCGGATGGAATTCTGGTCCCCGGCGGATTCGGCAAGCGCGGCATTCAGGGAATGGTCCACGCGATCGATTACGCGCGAACGCACGAGATTCCGTTTTTCGGAATTTGCCTGGGCATGCAGTGCGCAACGATAGAATATGCGCGCAATGTCTCGAGGCTTTCCGGCGCGGACAGCACCGAGTTCGATCCGCAGACGCCGCATCGCGTGATCTACAAATTGCGCGAACTGCTGGGCGTGGACGAAATGGGCGGCACGATGCGCCTGGGCGCGTGGCCCTGCAAAATTGAGAAAGAGTCGACGGCGTTCCGAGCGTACGGCACTACGGATATCTCCGAGCGCCACCGCCACCGCTACGAATTCAATTGCGAATACGAGAAGACGCTTACCGACGCGGGATTCCGCATCACGGGCCGTTCACCCGATGGCAAGTATGTGGAGATCGTCGAAGCGCCGGACCATCCTTGGTTTCTCGGCTGCCAGTTCCATCCCGAGTTCAAGTCGAAACCGCTGGAGCCGCATCCGCTTTTCCTTGCTTTTGTTGGCGCGGCGCTGTCCCATCGGCATCGCCTGGGCGCTAAGACTGCGAATGGCGGCACAAGCGCCGTTTCCATGGCGGCCAGGCCTGCACCCTCCAACTGACTCTGGCTGTCCCTAACCGACATAAAACAAAGCAGAAAGAACTCCTGCGTTTCACTCTGGGTCAGTTTCTTTAACTGGTCCTATTCCGTACCTCTGTACAGGTCCTTTCGTACCGAACAACCACTATTCTATAGCTGGGTTCAACTGTAGTAGTGCGTGTTGGGGTATGTGTAGAAGGGCGCAGGTCCTCACTCAGACATTCCGGTCGGACGGAAACAATTGGAGAACGGTTCATGTGCAAGCGAAGGGCTATTTTCGCAATCCTGATCCTGATGTTGTGGGTTCCGGGGTTGTACGCACAATCCTCGTCAGATGTGACGGAATCCGCGACCGTAATGCCCTCCGAGGAATTGCCCCTGCCGGGAGGCCTGTTTGGATCTCCAGCGTATGAGCCTGCCGCGGAGCCTGCACCGATCATCAGCACTGCGCCAAATCCGATTATGGAAGAGGGCGCGCAGACCAAGCGCATCGCCGGTTTCGTTCCCAATTTTCAAGCGGTCAGCGCCAACGTGGTTGTCCCGCCGCTCACGACGAGGCAAAAATTCCAGCTCGCCAGCATGAACAGCTTCGATTACTCCGCATTCGCGTTTGCCGGTTTGCAAGCGGGCATCGAGCAAGCCAGCAATACGTATCCCGAATTTCCAGGCGGAGAGGCCGGCTTTGCCCGCTATTACTGGCACACCCTCGCCGATCAGACGATCGGAAATTATGTCAGCAGCGCGATTTTTCCTTCCTTGACGCACGAGGATCCACGCTATTACACGCACTACCATGGCAACTTCCTGCACCGAACAGTTTACGCCTTCAGCCGCGTTGTGATCACACGCACGGACTCGGGAAACAAGACGTTCAATATTTCCGGGATCGTCGGTGCTGGTGTGACTACAGAAATATCCGGACTCTACTACCCGAGGCAGGAACGCGACAGCCTGAGCGGGACCGGCGTTCGATGGGCTTCGCAACTGCTGAGCGATGGCGTCACCAATGTTTTCGAGGAGTTCTGGCCGGACATTAACCGCAAGTTATTGCACGAGCGCTAACGCGATCAGCTAATTGGTCGATTGCGATGTACCTGTCGTTCGGTACTGTTCTACTTTCGAGAACTTCCAATCAGATCCAGGCCTTCGGAGGTCCGACCTTTAGGTCGGACATTGAGTTCGTTTGGCACTGGGCTTTAGCCCCCAGAAGCTTCAAGGGCTAAAGCCCAATTTGCCCAACTCCTATGTCCGAGCTAAAGCTCGGACCTCCTTAAAATCCAATCGTTCTATACAATTTCCAAATCAGGGCACTAGCCGTCGCTCCCTCCCGTTGCAAATCTTCGCTGTCCCGCATAGGCTATGAACCGCGTTTGACGAGACGCATAAATAGCCATGCATCCATCGCGTGAAATCCCGATTGGAAACTTCCGGGTCGGCGGCAACCAGCCGCTGTTCCTGATTGCCGGGCCGTGCGTGATTGAAAGCGAAGCGCATGCCTTGATGATGGCCGAGCGGCTTGCGGAGATCGCGGCCCGCGCGAAGACGCAGCTGATCTTTAAGGCGTCGTACGACAAGGCAAACCGTTCTTCCGAGCAGTCGTTTCGCGGGCCGGGGCTGACCGAAGGCTTGCGCATTTTGCAAAAGGTCAAACAGCGATTCGGGCTGCCGATTTTAACCGACATTCATGAGGCCTCTCACGCTGCGCCTGTTGCCGAAGTCGCCGACGTGTTGCAGATTCCCGCGTTTCTTTCGCGGCAGACGGATTTGCTGGCCGCTGCTGGAAAAACCGGGCGCGTGGTGAACTTGAAAAAAGGACAATTCCTTTCGCCGTGGGAAATGGCCAATGCCGTGGAGAAAATTACGAACACGAGGAATGACAAAGTTATTTTGAGCGAGCGCGGCGCTTCATTCGGATATCAAAATCTTGTGGTGGACATGCGTTCGTTCCCGATCATGCGCAAGACGGGATGCCCGGTCATCTTCGATGTGACACATTCTGTGCAACTGCCCGGAGGAGCGGGGAAGTCCAGCGGAGGGCAGCCGGAATTTATCGAGCCGCTGGCCCGCGCGGGTACCGCTGTGGGCGTGGATGGAATTTTCCTGGAAGTTCATGATAACCCTGCCAAAGCCCTATCGGATGGAACTAACGCCCTGCCACTTGGTGAATTGCCGGCCTTGTTGGGGAAGCTCACACAAATTGCCGCGCTGATCCGCGGGTGGAGCGTGCAATGAGCCTCGAAACCGCGCGCCGGGTTTTGCGGATTGAGGCCGAAGCGCTCACGGCGTTGCAGCAGAGGCTCGACTCGCGCTTCGAGCAGGCGGTTGAGATACTGTTTGCGTGCAAGGGGCGCGCGGTCGTCACCGGCATGGGCAAGTCGGGACTGATAGGACGGAAAATCGCCGCGACATTTTCGAGTACGGGTACGCCATCGGCGTTTCTGCATCCCGCTGAGGCCATTCACGGCGATTTGGGAATGTTGATGCGCGATGACGTGGTGCTGGCCGTGACGTATGGGGGCGAAACCGAGGAAATTATCGCGCTGCTTGAAACGATCAAGCGCCTTGGGCTGCTCATGGTGACTTTGACCGGCCATCCCGGCTCGACAATCGCTGCGGCGAGCGATGTGGTGATCGACGTCAGTGTGAAGGAAGAAGCGTGCTCGCTCAATCTCGCGCCTACAGCATCCACTACGGCGACGATGGCGATGGGCGATGCGCTGGCCGTCGCGTTGCTTGATCGCCGCGGATTCAGCCCTGGAGATTTTGCGGCGCTGCATCCGGGCGGACGGCTGGGCAAGAAGCTCTTGCGTGTGGAGAATCTGATGCACACCGGCGATGCCATGCCGCGCGTGGATACTTCAGCGAAAATTCCTGACGTCATCTACGAAATGAGCAAAAAAGGCCTGGGCATGACGACGGTTGTGGAAGCCGACGGGCGGCTCCTGGGAATTCTGACCGACGGCGATCTTCGCCGACTGATGCAGCAGCGCGGCGCGGCGACACTGGATATGTTGGTCGGAGATTGCGTGACGAAAAATCCGCAGACCATTGCGCCCGGGGAACTTGCGGGTGCCGCGTTGCAAACGATGGAAGAGCGAAAGATAACATCTCTGGTGGCGGTCGATGCCGAGCGGCGGCCGGTAGGCGTGGTGCACCTACACGACCTGTGGACACTGGAACTGTTCTGACCCGGATGATTTCTCACCATGCGCTTTGATGGATTTCTTTGTGGACCTCTGTGAGCTTCTGAGTGTTTTGTGCCTCGTTCTTCGCATTTTAACACAGAGTACGCAGAGGGTACGGAGACGGAACTTTGGTCCAGACTCCAGCCAGTGAATGATTCAGGAAGGATTTGTTAAGCCCATGGCTCGAAACACGAAGCCCACACAGACACCTCGCGCAGTCGCAGCGCGCGCGAAAAAAATCCGCGTCCTGTTAATGGACGTGGATGGCGTGCTCACCGACGGCAAAATCTGGCTGCTTTCGCGCCGGGACGGAACGGCCAGCGAAATCAAGGGCTTCAGCGCGCATGACGGAGCGGGATTGAAGCTGGCACGGGCCGCGGGATTGCGCACTGGCGTTATAACAGGCAGGGAATCGACAGCGGTGGCCGTGCGCGCGAGGGATTGTGAAATTGAATTTGTTTATCAGAAACAGGCGACCAAGCTCGGCGCATACGAGGAGATTTTGCGCGCCACCGGCGCGGTCAATAGCGAAGTCGCGTATGTTGGCGACGACCTGCCCGACATCCCCTTGCTGCAGCGCGTCGGGCTCGCTGTCGCGGTGGCCAATGCCGTGCCGGAAGTGAAACGCGCAGCGCACTATGTTACGGCGCGATCGGGGGGCGAAGGGGCGGTGCGTGAAGTCATCGAACTGATCGTCAAGGCGCAGGAAAAATGGATCGACGCCGCGCGAGAGGCGAAAGCTTAGATTTTTATTCTCTGGTCTGCACGGCAATAATGAAACGGGGCGCTCGGTGACGAGCGCCCCGTAGCTTTTCGCGTTACGTACAATCGAAAGCCCTGAAAAGATCAGAACCCTAGTCGATTGCAGTCGGTTTGACTCCCGTAAAGTAGAACACCACGTAGGCCTTGATAGTCCCATCCGGCTGAGGTACGCCGAAAATCTCAACTGGCGTTGTGGCAAGCAGGTTGTTGGTGACCGTGGTCTGACCGGCTTGCGTGGTGATGTCCACAGGAGTAACGGTCACGACGGCACCGGTGCGGTCCACTTGATAGACGAGCGTGCCCGATCCCGCCACCGTGCTCATATTCACCTTTACGGCGAGGGTCCCCAACGGCACCTTCATCGTGAAGCTGCCGTTCGGGCTGCCGTTGACATATCCGGTGACGGCCGTTCCGAGCTGAAGAGCCGTTGGATCGAGCACAGCCCACGGAGCGGCCCAGCCGGTTGTACTTGCAGGGTCACCCCAGACGGCAAAAGTTTCGCCGGATGCCGAAACAGGAGCCGCCGCAGGACCGAAAGTCACCGTGGCGGCGATTCCGCCGTTGGTTGCCTTTTCAAAGTCCCCAACAGCATTGGTTCCACTATCAACGATCGTGGGGAAAGTGAAATTCCACCACTTGAATCCCGTAATCGGCGCTCCGGTCAACGGGTCGGTGCCATTCGGCGTGCTGGAAGAAATGTAAGGCAATGTGAAGGTGTAGTTGTCGGACGGCGTATTGAAATTGCGTGTGTAGGTGAAACTGTTCGGTCCGGCGGCGGAGATAACTCCATCGTACCGGGCGATTTCGATATCCACCGTTTGCGCCACCAAGGGGCTTGCAAGCGGGTCAACGACTGTGGCGTGAACCTTGAATCCGCGCACGAGATTCTTGGCTGCCAGGAAGCCGGTCCCCGTTCCGATGGGCGTGGAATCGGTAACGGCGTTCCATGGAGTGCGATAGAAGAATTGCGTGCTTGCATTCACGGTAACTGGAACTGGTTTGCCGAGTTCGTTCTCGATGGTAATCACATTGGTCGCGGTATTCACGTGTAGAACGTGTCCCTCGGGACTTACCCAGAGGCTGTTAAACGTGCTGCTGGCCCAGACTCGGACGGCGACCAGGCTGCCATTGGATTGATACCGTGCCGCGATGCGAACATATTTTCCAGGCAACGAGGCTGTCAAGGTGGAGAAACTCTTGATCGTTACGCTCCCGGCTTTTGCGTCCACATCGTAGTAGAGAGTACCATTCGTGGCGTCCGGCAGAATTTGTAGAGAACGCGAGGACTGGACCGCAGTTTCCGGATTGGTGGGCGGCTCGACCGGGAAATCCTTTGCGATGGTCAGCGAGCTACCATCGGAAGCGACCGCGGTGACGGTCCCATAGGTGTGGCGAAGCACAAGCCGGGTAATGTCCGGGATGGGATGATGCCGAATGGGACCGGTAAAGTTTACCGCCCAAACTGGCAACGCGCCTCCTGTTGGGGCGTGCCCCACGATGAAGGCCGGATGAGAAAGATCGAATTCCAAATCAAGAGCACTCGTTTGATTCGCTGTCACTACAAGCGGAGAAACGAAATTCACGGTTACCGGCACCGTCATACTTCCCGCGCTGCCAGTCGTGCCCTGCACCTGCACCTGGCTGGACGGGACGGTCGCTCCCGCAGTGCCAAGCCCCAAAAATGCGGAGGATGGATCGGCGGCAGCGGTTAACTGTACGTCCGCCGGATTGCCGCTGACAGTAACAACCGCGCCGGTATAAGTTCCCGCGGGTACGGAAATATTCCCAAGAATCTCGCCGAGCTGATCCAGTTGCACCAGGTTGATCGTGGGAGCGGAACTCTGCGCGGCGCTATACACACTCACATTCGTGCCGCCGCCTTGCGGAATCAGCGAGATCGACAGAATCTTCACGCCGATGGTGGCCCAGTCTTCGGTGGAGGCGTCGCTCACGATCATGTTGACGCTTCCATTCTGTGTGCCGGAGCTGATGTTCGACTCGCTGCTTCCTCCGCTGCATCCCGCTACGAACGCAGGCACGGCGGCCAGAAACAAACACAGGGACAGACGAATAGCTTTCGAATTCATTGGCGTTCTCCTCCATAAAATCGTCGGTTGTTTTGCATCCGGGCAAGCCGGATGCTATAGGGCCACCCATGTGGGATACAGATAAAACAAGGCCCTTTGTGCTCACTTGGACAAACACGGAGTGCGACAGAAAGTTGCGGCGATTTGGCAGTACGAAAGTACTAATGAAGGGCGAAATGCAAACAATACTTCGAGAAGGCGATGGCGGATTGCGTCAATTTAGGAAGGTGCCCGCTCCGTCCCGAAGAACGTGACGGAGTGGTCTCTACAAAAACTGACTTGCTAACAAAATCACATTCATTGGCTTTTCTTTTTTCCGAAAAGCCCGCCTATCGCTCCGCCTAGGTTTTGTCCTCCCGGAACGGTTTTCGATATCCCGGAAAGAGCGCCTTTGCCCATACCGCCGACCATTCCGCTCATATCCGGCGTGAAAGACGGATTCGACGTGGTGCCCTTAATCGTAAATGGAATTCCACCCTTTTGCGCGCCGCCGAGGGAAGTCAGCTTGGCTACGCCTCCCAGCGCGCCGGAACTGGCGGTAATCACGGCTGACATTTTGTAGTTGAGAGTGTGGTCGGGGGCGATCGTTCCGTTTCCGGTCATGGTTCCGATCGAGGGAACGATCAGGTTCAGATTTTCGGTGCGAATTCCGTCGGCGGCAAAGCGCAGATCGGTACTCAACGTTTGAATCACGGTGTCCGATCCTTTCGGAATGCCCGCGAAGGAAGAAAGCGCGCCTAGTTTCGAGCCCAGATCGAACCCGCTGAGTGTGGTATTCGAGAGTTTGACCGGTCCGGTGATGGCCGTGCGATCAACCGGGCCGGTGATCGCGAGGCTGGTGTCCATGGTTCCGCCCTTGAGCGAAGTGCCCGAGGGCAAAATCACCCCGAGGGCAGGGAGAACGGCCTCCAGTTCCGGGACCGGCATGCCCGGCCCATTCAATTTCATTTGAATGGCTGGCGTATCGCCCGCATTGTTGTAGGTTCCTGTGAGGTGAGCCAGCGCTTTCCCGATATGCACATCGCCTTGCGTGAGATCGCCGGTTTGCGCTTTCAAGACATAGTTCGTGTCATAGTCGATTTCGACTGGGACTCCCGCCGGGGAACTGCCGGGAACCGCTTGCAACTTCTTCGCGGTTAGCTGCCCTTTGGAAATCATCTTTTTTCCGTCGGAATTCACGCTTCCCGCGAAGTCCACCACGCCGGCGATTCCCGAGGATGGATCGAGGAATCCTGTGGACGCCAGATCGAGGTCTTTTACTTCCACGGTGGCATCAAGAGGAGTTTCCTGCGCGTCGGTCTGATTCAATGGGCCGACTTTTCCGGCTAGTTTCAAACTGCCGTTTCCTGGCGTTGTCGCCGAAAATTGGAACGGAAACTGATTGGCATAGGAAAGTCCCGTGGCTTCAAAGTTCATGTTGTCGTATTCCCGCCGCTTGCCGTTTGCGCCGACGGTCCCCACCAACAGCTTGCCGTTCTTGATGGTCAATTTTTCGACCAGGACGCTGGCAGCGTTCATGGAACTGGCGTCCGAACTCCCATCTTTCGGCTTCGAAGATGTGGCGCCCAAAGTGGAAAAGTTCCACGTGCCGGACTTGGAGCGAATCAAGAAAACCTCCGGCTCATCGATCGAGACGCCGGTGACGTTCAGCGCGCGCGAGAAAATCAACGGCATGAGTTCCACACCCACCGTCAGGTCCTTGGCTTTCAGGAATGGCTCGGTGCTGAATGCGGGGTCATCGGCAATGGAGATGTCTTCGACCGAAACCCCGCCCTGGAAAATGGAGAGCTTGATATTTCCGATCTCCACTTTCCGGTTCAGCGCGGTGTTCATCGCCGTTTCGATTTGCGGGCGGTACTTATTTGCGTCCACCACAAACGGCAGCAGGATAATCGCGAGGATGATGAGCGCGATCAATCCACCGAGGATATAGATAAGCTTGCGTACCATGAATACCTCCCATCGGTCGGGGCGATTGCAATCAGTTCGTCCAATTTGTCAGGATCACGCGGTTTTTCGTGCGGCGTTTTCCTGCACGCCGAGAAGTATATACCCAGATATGCAATTCGGGGTTGTTTCAGAAGCTTTCAAAGGATAGCGATTCAGAACCGCGACACGATAAAAAGTCCCCCGGCAATCGCTAATGTATCTTCCAAGAGAGCGATAACAAAGTCGGGAACCTTGAATGCTTTTACGAGTCCCGTGCGAATCCGGTAGCCTGCAAACGCGCCGGCAATACCGCCTGCGGCGCCCAGGATTGCGCCCGTTACTAAAGATTGTCCGCCCGCCACTGCAACTCCCGCGCCGGATAGCCCGCCCAGAACAAAGCGGGCAATCAGGCCGGGCGGTTTGAGCCGGCTCGGAGTCAAGGGAAGCTTATCCGCAACCAGTTCGCCGACAGCCAGTACCACAAAGACTGCGACTGCGGCCGTGGATCCCATAAAGGAAAGCAGAGACCCGCGCAGGTTGATCCACTTCAGTCGCGCTGCGCAGGCCACGATGGCAGGCGCGGTCAGTGCACGCAAACCGGCCAGGACTCCGATCAGAAAAGCCAGGAGCAGGACATGCGATGGATCCACTTAAATCCTCCTTGTCAACTGCAGTGACAGCGGGGTTTCCTTCTTAGAGTCGAGACCGACGCGCAATTTAAACTTGCTTCGCCACGGCGTACTGGCGTACGATTCGATGCGTCGGGCAGTTCAGTTTTGGACATCTCATCTAAAGTCAAGGTAACAGGAGGATTGCAAATGAAACTCACGGTTTTCATGGCCACATTCGTTTTCGCTTGCGTGCTGGGTTTCGGTCCCCGCGCATTGCCACAGGACGCGCCGAAAGAGCATACCATGACGGGGTGCCTGCAAAAGGGCGCCACCGACGGCACCTATGAATTGATGAACACCGGGAAAGGTCCGATGGTAGTTGAGATTTCCGAGTCAGCCGTCAACCTGGCCCCGCACGTCGGCCACAAGATTGACATCACCGGCACCGCTGTTCCGGGCGCCAAAGTTCACACAATGAAGATCACCGCAATCAAGATGATCTCGCCCACCTGTCCATAAGCTTGTTTAACTGATTGGAGTTTAGGGAGCCTTTTCTCCCGGGTCGCATTTTCGCGCGACGACGGAAGAGACGGCTCCTTTTTTTCATCTTGTCAGAATCGGTTTTCAGCGCTTCGATTTTCCGGTCTTTGATTGTTTCTCAGTACCTCGGATCCTTACGATCTGGACTGAGCATCCGGCATGACGGGCGACGGCTTCCGACACACTTCCCATCAGAAACTTGCCCAATCCTTTCAAGCCATGTGAGCCGAGGATAATTAAGTCAGCGTTCCAATCCGACGCATGGTTTAAGATCGTCTCCTTTGGGTCTCCCATGTCCACGATCCCTTTTGTTGCAAATCCAGCATTCCGGAGCTTTTGGGTTGCGCCCTGGACTAATTTGTCAGCCTGTTTTCGTTGATCTTTCTCCACCTCTTCGCTGTAAAAAGGCACGTTCGGCGCCATTTCTATCGCGAAGGCTGCTGGAATGGGCGCTATGACATGCAACACTCGAACCGAAGTCCCTTTAGGTTTGACTTGTCTGATCAGGGCTCGCGTCGCCTCCTGGGAAAACCTCGAATTGTCGATTGGTAAGAGGATTCGCATTTTTTCCCTTAACTTGGACATCCCGATTCAATTGCGAGACAGATACCGATCAAAAAAACGCAGGAACAATTGCACGGCGATGAGCCAGACTACGCCCGCCAGCCCGAGCGCCACGGAAGTAATGAGTCCGAAACTGCCAGCCAGTCGTCCGGTAAGAGATCGCAGCTGCGGCAGTCCCAGGATAGCGAGGACAATCAGAATCCACCCGAATGTCCGCGTAACCCATATCACGGCGCCAAAAACTAATCGCTCTTTCCTGGCCGGCATAACTACTGTCTCCTCGCCAACCTTCGTATATCACTATTTGCTTCCCGGGACGAGAACTGTATGTGACCAGGCTCACTTGCAGCCGTGACACTGCTCACGGTAGATCAAAAGTCAGCCCATTTCTTGAACCGGATCAGGCGCATCCCTTCTTTCGGCCAATTGGGGTGCGCGTGCTCGATGGCCATCTGCAGGAGCAGACCTCTGGTTGATGTCCAGAGAAGGATTTGCGGATTCATTGCTACTTTGAGTGAGAACTTATAAGCGGGCCATTCCTGTCCTGCGGCGTCGATTTTTTCTTCGCCGAGGTATTGCAACTCTCCGCTAAGAACCATCGGATGGACCGGGAGCGCGGGGAATGGCTGCTCGATCGACAGGAGCTGGACCTTAGCCGGACGAGCCGTATCGCGTTCGGAGGCTCTGGTCAGTCCAGTGAGTGAAAATGGTGAGACCGGCCACAGGAATGCGTACGGGTGTTCCATCGGGACTCGCAGGGACTGTCTGTCCGAGGAACAATGCAACTCCTTTGCCAGGAACTCACAGCTGAGCGGTCCAGATTCGCGTTTCAATCTTAATTGCGTGAATTCTGTCAGGCGTGTAACGGTCAAATCGCGGGTAAGCTCGACAACAAACCGGTTCCTGTGGGCCGTGTATCTTGGCGATTCGAAAGTCCGTTCACCCTCGATGCGATATTGCTTCTTTTCATTTCCCCAGAGTATCCACGACTCGTGGAAATCGTAAACTTCTTCTCCGAGAGGCCCGAACGCGCCGGCGTTACCTTCTTCATAGATCGCATACTCACCTTCGGCAATTTTCATTCGTTCTGCCGCTGTAGAGGGAGGTCCTGGGGCCGGGACCGATTGTGTGGGGCTCGATACGGCGGATACCATTCCTGAACAGAGCGCTGCAATGGATAACATTGTGCAGAAGCCCGTGGTCCACCCGTTCAGGAACGCGCAACGATTAAGTGCACCCATAGACTTGGCCCCCCTTGCCCGCACCATCATTGACCGGGACTAGATTGAATGGAAAGGACATTCTGGACTGTGATGTATATCACTTTGTTAGGTGACATGTGCCACAGTCATCGGGCGGGTTGTCTGCTAACTTTTGAGCATAAATAGGGCACAGAAGTGAGGTCCAATATGAATGGAACCCATGAATACCGGATCAGGGCGAACTCAACGGTAGTTCGAAGCGGATTTGCGGTCGCCGAAGGAATTGAGCCGTCGCTCGCGTTCAGCGCCCCGCCGGAATTTAAAGGCGTGGCAGGGCACTGGACGCCGGAACATTTCTTTGTCACGGCCGTGGCCAGTTGCTATGTCAGCACTTTCTCGGGCATAGCTTTTAATTCCAATTTTGATTTCTTTTCTCTGGAAGTCGAGGCTGTCGGAAGCCTTGTCCAGGAAAAATCCGGCTGGCGCTTCGGGGAAGTCGTGCTTCGCCCCAGGTTGACAATCGGGAGCGAGGAACACAGGGAGAAGGGAATCCGGCTACTGCACAAAGCCAAGGAGAATTGCCTCGTCAGCAAATCGATTAACTGCCCGGTGGTTCTGGAGCCAGCGCTGATTATTCAGGAACACGCGGTAGCGGTGTAGCTGATTTTTTTTGGTCATCAACGGTACGGATGATTGTGATCGGTTCAACAGTCAAATACTTGAAAGGGGGTGTGAAAGTGAAATATTCAAGAAGTTTTGTGTCTGTTTGCTTGCTCACAGCAGTTGCGATTCTTTCCAGTTGCGGAGCAGCCCCGCAACAAGCGGCAACTCCCGCGGATACGCGCGCGCAGGACGAAGCGGCCATCCGGGCTGCCGCACAGGAGTGGGGCAAGACGATAAAGGCCAAGGACCTCGATGCAACGCTTTCGTTTTATGCGGACGATGCCTGGATCAATCCGGAAAATGCGCCGATTGCAAAGACTGCCGACCAACGCCGAGCGGTTTGGGCGACATTTTTTGCGATGCCCGGACTTTCCGACATGATTGGAGACACGACGCGGGTGGAAGTGGCTCGATCAGGCGACCTTGCGGCGGAATATGGCATTTTTTCCGCCACCATGAATGACAAGAAGGGGAAGCCCGTCATGCTGACCGAGAAGTACGTGGTTACCTGGAAAAAACAGGGGGATGGCAAGTGGAAAGCCATCGCCGACATCTGGAACACAGATAAGTAGTGGAGTATCAAACCCGACAGCATTAGGTGTTACGTGCCAAACGGCTTGGCGCTTGAATGAGCGCCAAGCCGTTTTTTAGATCTTAACAATTTTTGCAGGTCGCCAATTGAATCCATCTAGCCTTTCTTATGTTTGAAGAACTCAACTTGCCGCAGGCGCTTCTTTGCTTCTTCAACGTTTTTGTACGGGCCTCCCAGGTTTCTGCCCTTGCTAGAAACAACTTTGTAGCCGCCTTTCACTCTTACAATCATGGCACCCTCCCGACCTTCATTTCGCTCGATAATACGCATGCTGTACGTTACTGGCTTCCTGAGCGTCACCGGCGTCCGTAAAATGATCCGAAAACCATTCTCCCGCCAACCGGGCTACGGCGGCGAGCGCGCCCGGTTCTTCGAACAGATGGGTCGCTCCCGGGATTATTACGATCTGCTTCTCTCGGCAGCCGAGTTCGGACAAAGCCTGCTCATTCATGGCGATCACCGGCTGGTCATTTTCACCTACGATGAGCAGTGTTGGAGCCTGGACGGAGTCCAGCGCCTCACCGGCTAGATCGGGCCTTCCACCGCGGGATACGACTGCTGCAATCTTTTCCGGGAGTTGGGCCGAAGCCATCAGCGCGGCGGCCGCGCCTGTGCTTGCCCCAAAATAGCCGACGCGGAGCCCCGCCGTAGCTGGATTGCGCTGGACCCATCGGGTTGCTCCGGCCAGACGTTTCGCCAACAGGCGGATATTGAAACGTAGTTGCATCGTCGTCCGGTCAACCGCCTCTTCTTCAGGGGTGAGCAAGTCGAAAAGTAACGTTGCTATTTCATGGGATTGAAGTTCGCCGGCGACATACCGGTTGCGCGGGCTATAGCGGCTGCTGCCGCTTCCATGTGCGAACAGAACGATCCCTTTCGCAATTTCAGGATACCCTAGAGTTCCTTGCAAGATAACTTTTCCAACCTGCATCGAAACTTCGCGCTCGACGCGATTTTGCACAATCACTCGACCGGGATTCATGGGACACTCCCTCCCGGATTGGCTTTCCATCTCTACGCGATATTCTTGTCCGGTTCGCGTACAGACCTGCGAAGCGCATCCGTTACTTCCTGATCCGATACTTGCGAAAAGTCCTCATAAAACTCACCGATTGCGTAGAACGATTCCGGCATATGGAGGCAAATCAAGTCCTCAATTTCGGGCCTCAATCGCCGACACGTGGAATCGGGCGCTACTGGTATGGCGACTACGATCTGGGCCGGCTTCAATTGACGCAATGCGTTGATCGCGACCCGCATGCTGGAGCCCGTGGCGATGCCGTCATCAACAAGGATTACTATTTGCCCCTCGACTTTGAGCCGCGGCCGACCGCCACGATAGGCTCGCTCGCGGCGAGCCAGTTCCTGTCCTTCCGTTGCCGCAATCAGTTCAATTTCCAGTTCGGAGATTCCAACTGCTTTCACAATTTCATCGTCAAGAAAACGAATTCCTCCGCTCGCAATCGCTCCGAATCCTAGTTCTTCCTGTCCGGGAACTCCCAGCTTGCGCACGATAAACACGTCCAATGGAGCATGGATTTGCAAGGCGATTTCATACGCGACCGGCACGCCCCCCCGCGGAATCCCAAGAACCTTCACATTCGTTGAGTTTTCATAGGCCTTCAATTCTCTTGCCAGGAGGCGGCCAGCTTCGGTTCGGTCTCGAAAAACTATCGGCAATTTCTTTGCTCCTGCTCTTAGTATGTATTGCCTGGTTGGGATCAACTGTGATGCCTATCACTTTCAGGCGTGATACAGGCTACGTCCGCTGAATCGGCTGACAACCCTTGACTTGGTCTAGTGCCGAGGGCAGCATTGCGGCCTAGGCGAGCGATATCGCTGCCAATTTTTCGGAGGAAATGACGATGCTGAAACTGAAAATTGCTCTTGCGTTTGCCGGTCTGACGCTCGTGGCCGCCAGCGCCGGTGCTCAGACCAAGATTGCCGGAACAATCCAATGCGCCAAACCGGAGTCGCAGAGCGCTGTTCCCGTCAACGATCGACCGGGACACGCCTTCGTCGTGATGAAGGTCAAGTGCACCTGGACGAAGCCCGTTGAACTGGCCGGCGTTCCGGCCAAGACCGGAGAAGACACGGTATTTTCCGACGCCAGCGGCGCAAAAAGCCGAGATTCCGGCATTCACGTATCCACCATGGAGAACGGCGATCAATTCGTGGTGAAGTTCAGCGGCACAAGCACAGTTGATAAGACCGGCGCGGTGCAGACGCAGATGGGCCCGTGGAGCTTCGTGAGCGGCACCGGAAAGCTGAAGGGAATTACAGGCAAAGGAACCTTCAAAGGGAAGGGTAACCCCGACGGAAGCGTGACCTCCGACATCGAGGGCGAATATCAGATCGTGACAAAGTAAGCCCGCGGTACCATCGGTTACAGGCTACTTGAATCCCAAAACGGCGTGTGGTTTATACGGCTCTTCGAGAGAAGAAATTTCCTCCGCCGTAAGCCGCAGCGATAACGCCGCGACGGCGTCCGCAAGATGTTGCGGCTTGGTAGCACCCACTATTGGGGCCGTGATCGCCGCCTTGTTGAGCAGCCACGCCAGAGCCACCTGAGCGCGTGGGACACTACGCTGCTCTGCGACCTGTCCGACGCGATCGATCACCTCGCGGTCCACTGCTTCGGTCGGCGAATACATTTTCTTCCCAAATTGATCGGATTCAAACCGCTTGGTGCTTTCGCCTTCGGACGAGCGCGCCAGGCGGCCGCGCGCGAGCGGACTCCACGGAAGAACTCCGATGCCTTCGGATTGGCACAGCGGAATCATTTCGCGCTCTTCTTCGCGGTAGATCAGATTGGAATGATTCTGCATGGTGACAAAGCGGCTCCAGCCATGCAGTTGGGAAAGATATAGCGATTTGGCAAACTGCCACGCGTACATCGAAGACGCGCCGATATACCGCACCTTGCCCGATTTCACCGCGTCGTTCAGCGCTTCCAGCGTCTCCTCGATCGGCGTTTCGTAATCCCAGCGATGAATCTGATAGAGGTCCACATAATCGGTTTGCAGGCGGCGAAGGCTCTCGTCGAGTTCGAAAAGGATGGCCTTGCGCGAAAGCCCCGCACCATTCAGCTCATCGCGCATCGGGCTGTGGACTTTGGTGGCAATCACAACGGCTTCGCGCCGCGTGTTTGCTTTCAGGAATTTCCCCAGAACTCTTTCGCTGTCGCCGTGGGAATAGACGTTGGCGGTATCGAAAAAATTGATCCCCAGATCGAGGGCCTGGCGAAAGAAGGGCTGCGTCTCTTCTTCATTAAGCGCCCAGGCATGGCTGCCGGGCGTTAGCGTTCCCGTGGCACTCGATCCGTAGGTCATACAGCCCAGACAGATGCGGGAAACTTTCATTCCGGTCTTGCCCAGATTGATGTAGTCCATTGTTTATCCTCAGAAGGAATGAAGATTATGCCCGTTTCCTCTACCCAGATGAAATGGCTTCTGGAGAGCCATCCAACTCAGATGAATCAGACCGAACCTCGGTTATTTCCGAGGAAAAACCATCGTTGAAATCTATAGACTTTGGACTATACTCCGCCGATGACCAAACCTAACCTGAAAGCGACTTTATTTTGTGTGATGCACAGGAATATTCTTCGCACGATCGGCGCAGTTGCGCTGCTTTGTTTCCTGTTGTTACCCGTCTCCGGCGTTGCAGCGAAGCCCGGGGGCCAGAGCTACATCGTTTACATCGGGACTTACACGCATACCGAGAGCAAAGGAATTTACGCGTATCGATTCTCACCTGCGACAGGGGAGATCGTCTCGCTGGGGCTTGCCGCGGAAACCGCGCATCCGTCCTATCTGCTCATGCATCCGAACCACCGTTTTCTTTATGCCGTGAATGAGCATGAGAGCAAGACCGAGCCGGGAAACACCGTGTCTGCCTTTGCCATGGACACAAAAACCGGCAAGCTTCGATTTCTCAATAGAGTTTCATCGAAGGGAATCGGCCCCTGCCACATCGCCATCGACATGACGGGGAAATTTTTGGCGGTGGGGAATTTCGGCAGCGGAAGCGTCGCGACGCTTCCCATCCATTCCGACGGCAGCCTGGGCGAAGCATCGGCCTTCATCCAGCATGTGGGAAAGAGCGTGGACCCGGTGGCCCAAGCGGGACCCCATGCTCACTCCGTTGCGTTTTCGCCCGACAATCGATTCCTGGTCGTCGCCGATCGCGGCCTGGATAAGGTAATGGTCTATCGCTTCAATCATTCGACCGGCGCGCTGGAGCCGAACGATCCGCCGTTCGTCGCCACGCAACCCGGAGAAGGACCGCGTCATCTGGCGTTCAGTCCCAACGGAAAATACCTGTATGTCATCACCGAACTCAAATCGAGCCTGATCACCTTCGAATACGACGCCGCTCACGGCTCCCTGAAGGAAGTCCAATCGATTTCGGCTTTGCCTGCAGGCTTTTCCGGCAAGAGTTCCTCAGCCGAGATTCAAGTGGACGGCGCGGGCAAGTTTGTGTACGTCTCCAATCGCGGCGACGATAGCATCGGAGTATTCGCCATCGATCCCCGCAACGGAATGCTGACTCCGGTGGAATTCGATTCGACCCAGGGAAAGACACCACGCAATTTTTCCATCGACCCCACCGGGGAGTACCTCATCGCGGCGAATCAGAATTCCGCGACCGTGGTGGTCTACCGGCGAGATCCGGCAACTGGGAAATTGATGCCGACAGGTCAAGTGCTGAAGGAAGCGACCGAGCCGAGTTGCGTGACTTTTGTCGCGTCGAAATAAGCCGAGTAACTTGGAATATTCTTACTTAAGTCTCGTACTGCGGCCCGGCAGACCCTTCCGGGTTATGCCAACCACCGATATCGGCCACCAGGCGGTCGGCCTCCGGCGGTCCCCAGCTTCCCGGTTGATACTCCGAAAGCGGCGTGGTGCCTTCGCCGAGGATGGGATCGACGATGGCCCATGCCGCTTCCACTGCGTCCTGCCGGACGAAGAGCATCTGGTCGCCGTGCATCGCGTCGGTCAGCAGCCGCTCGTATGCATCCAATTCATTCGCGCGGTCCATCTTGACTGCGGAAAGTTCCGCTGGTATCGAAGTCAATCCGGGGCCGGGCTTTTTGACGCGTGCTCCCAAACTGAGCGAAAGATCGGGACCGAGGCGAAACCGGAAATAGTTGTTCTGATCGACATGCCTGCGAAGGGGAGGTTCTTTAAGCTTCACCAGAACTTCCATCGCGGTTACCGGCAGGCATTTTCCAGCGCGCAGCACGAAGGGAACTCCCGCCCACCGCCAGGTGTCGACCTCAAGGCGAACGGCAGCGTATGTTTCCATTTTCGAATCCGGGGCGACTCCTGCTTCTTTGCGATAGCCTGCAAACTGGCCGCGCACCACGTTTGCGACGTCGATCGGAGGAATGGTACGGAACACCTTGACCTGCTCGTCGCGCAGCGATTCCGAATACATGTTTGTGGGCGGTTCCATGGCGAGGAACGCCACGACTTGTAGCATATGATTCTGTATGACGTCGCGAATGCACCCCGCTTCGTCATAAAACTTGCCGCGCCCCGCCACGCCGAAATTTTCCGCCATGGTGATTTGCACGCTTTCCACATAATTGCGATTCCAGATGGGCTCCAGAAACGCGTTGGCAAACCGGAAGAGCAGTAGATTTTCCACGGCCTCCTTGCCCAGATAATGATCGATGCGAAAGATCGCCGATTCCGGAAACGCCGAGTGAAGAATCGCATCCAGTTCTTGTGCCGAGTGGAGGTCGCGCCCAAACGGTTTCTCCAGAATCACGCGCGCGTTCTTAGCGCATCCCGATTGATTCAGTCCCTGGACCACAGTGGCAAACATGCTCGGCGGAATCGCCAGATAGTGGACTGGATGATGTGCCTTGCCCAGCATTTCGAATAGCTGCTTGAACGTCGCAGGGTCCTGATAATCGCCGTCGATGTATTGCAGCAGCTCCATCAACTTCGAAAATGCCGCCTCATCCACGCCTCCGTGCGTCGCGATGCTGTCCCGTGCCCGCGCACGGAGCTGATCGATTGTCCAGCCTGCTTTCGCGACTCCGATGACCGGCACGTTAAGGTTCCCGCGGCGAATCATCTGTTGCAGGGACGGAAAGATTTGCTTATGCGCCAGATCTCCGGTCGCCCCGAAAAATACCAGAGCGTCTGCCATGGTCGAATTGGAGAGTTTTCCGGCATTAACCGGACTTCCAAGGGGAATCGTTGTTCTCATAGCTCGTGGCCCTCGCTCAAGTGATCGTTGCGAATCTATTCTCTCACGGGTTATAAGACCTGGCATTCGCAATGCATCAGGGATTCTTCCGTTACAGGGGTCACCGTGCACCCAATAAAATGGTGGCGCGCCCGCTTGCCATGTAGGTGATAGGATATTCCGGTTCACTTGTAACTATGCAAGACTCTGATTTTTGAGAAAAATATAGATGAGGACTCTTATCGTTGCGGCCCCGTTATTATTGTTGATGTCGTGTCAGGCTCAACCGAAGCCAGTTCCTAAACAACCGATGTTGGGTTGGCGTCACATCGATTCATGGTCGGGGCGCGGAAATACCGAGACCGACTCATTCAATATCGGAAGCGGCCAGTGGCGCATCAAGTGGGAAACGAGCAATGAGAAAGTCCCGGGCAAGGGAACTTTTCGCGTCATCGTTCACAGCCTGGTCAGCGGCAGATTTGTCGTGACCGCGGTTGATCACCTTGGTGTGGGACAGGATATCGCCTACATCGCCGAGGAACCCCGCCAGTTCTTTCTCGTCATCGAATCGAGCGATATCGATTGGAAGGTTTCCGTGGACGAGGGTGTGATCGGCGAGCAATAGAATTTGCACCAGGAAGATTGACACAGAGCCGTAAAGTGTTATATGTCATAGGCTAATGGCTGCTCCGATTCAGGCCCGTATATGAGATTGAGGTGATTGATTATGGCCGATATTCAGGATCCACAGGAAAAATCAACCAAAATGACGCGCAGGGACCTGATCAAGGGCGTGATCGCGGCTGGCGCGGTCTGCTCGACAGGTTACGTCGTCCGCACCGCCATCCATCATGTGTTCGCCGCTGACGCGGGCTCGGTCGAGCGCCTGATCACGCTGAACGTGAATGGCAGGGAACGGCCCGTGGACGTCATGAAGCAAGAAACGCTGGCGATGACGCTTCGCTATAAGCTGGGGCTGACCGGCACCAAGCTCGCTTGCGACCGCGCCGAATGCGGCTCCTGCACGGTGCTCGTCGACGACATTCCGGTCTACTCCTGTTCTGTGCTGACGCATACCACGCGCGGCAAGAAGATTCAAACTATCGAAGGACTGGCCAGCGACGACGGCAAGCTTCACCCGGTGCAGCAGGGCGTTGTGGAAGAGCAGGGTTTCCAGTGCGCGTTCTGCATGTCCGGCTTCATCATGTCCACCGTGGGTTTCCTGAAAATCAATCCGAATCCGACGCGCGCTGAACTGGCGCATGGCATTTCCGGCAACCTCTGCCGGTGCCAGGATTACGACAAGATTTTGAATTCCTTGATGCGTGGCGCTGAGCTTTCGCGGGGAGTGAAAAATGTCTAGCTCAACAAACGATCCCAAAGCAACGGCAAACAATACGCCGCTAGTAACCGCCAAGACCCCGCCCAATAAGGCGAAGTTGATTGGCGAGAACTATGTCGGTCCGGACATGATTGCCAAAGTTACCGGCAAAGCGCGTTACGCGGAAGATTTCCGCGTCGATGGCATGATTTTTGCCAAACTGCTGCTCAGCCCGTACCCGCACGCCCGCATCACGCACATCGATGCCTCCGAAGCTCTGGCCATGCCCGGCGTCAAGGGCATGATCACGATGGATGATCTTCCGGCCCCTGCCGACTCGGTCACTGACCTTGGTGCCATCATCAAGGCCGACCCGCGCGGCGAGCGCGGCCTTGCGATGGAGCCTGTTTATCAGGGCGAGCCCATACTCGCTCTTGCTGCGGTTGACGAACTCACTGCGGCCAATGCCATCGAAAAAATTAAAGTCAGCTACGAGCAGCTTCCGCATGTGGTCGATCCGTTTGTCAGCCTGCGGCCCGGCGGCCCGAATGCGCGCGTTGGCGGAAACACATGGATGCGCAAACCTGCTCCGCCTCCTCCTGCTGCTGCGCCGGGGACAACTCCGAAGCCTGTTGCTCCGCCGCCGCTCGACATTGTCGATCTCAAGTGGACCGATGAAGATTTTAAGGATTACGATCAGGGCAAGATGCCGATGGGCACGCCGGCCGACGAATGGACCTATGGCGATTTGGATGCCGGCTTCAAGGCGGCATCCCTGATTCTCGATGAAACGTTTTCCACGCCGAATACCAGCAACCAAACCCTGGAACCACGCTCCACTTTGGCGTACTGGCAGAACGGCAAATTGTTCGTGCACGCCGGCAGCCAGAGCACGATTCAAACGGTTCCCGCAATCGCTCGCTGGATGAACATGAGCGCCGATAATATCGTCTTTATCAGCGAATACACCGGCGGCGGATTCGGCAGCAAAGTCACCGCATCCGTTCATGTAATTATTCCCGCCGTGCTTTCGAAGAAAATCGGCGCGCCGGTGATGATGCGCATCACCCGCGAAGAAGAACACTACATCGGCAGAGGCCGCCCCAGCGTGACCGCGCGCATCAAAGCCGGGTTTACCAAGGATGGCCGCATCACCGCTGTCGATATGTTCGCGGTGGGCGACAATGGACCGTACAACCTGGCGGGCGATTACAATCAGGCGGGCCGAATCCTTTCGATGCTGTACCAACCGCCAGCCATGCGCTGGCGCGGCGTCAGCGTCCTCACCAATACGATCCCCCGCGGAGCGCAAAGTTCGCCCGGCGGCATGCAGGGCATCACGCTGTTCGAGCCGCTGCTCGCCAAAGCCGCGCGAAAATTGAATGTCGATCAAGTCGAAATCCGCAAGATCAACGCGCCGGAAGGCAAGGCGCCGTTTGGACCTCCAGTCAACGGAAAGCGGCCATACTGCACCAGCGCCTTCCTGAAAAATGCGCTGCAAAGCGGCTCTGAAAAATTCAACTGGACCGAACGCAGAAGTATGAGCGGTGCGCGCAACGGCTCGAAGATTCGCGGCCTGGGTGTGTCGAGCAGCACATTCGTGGGCGGTTCCAAAGGCTATGACGGCCTGTTCATCCTCAAACCCGATGGCAAGATGTATATCCACTCCGGCGTTGGCAACCTTGGTTGCGGCACGTACAGCGATGCGAGCCGCGTCGCCGCTGAAATCATGGGCGTTCCCTGGGAGAAGGTGGAAATGACCTGGGGCGACACCTCCAAGAATTTGCCCTGGAGTTGCTCCTCAGGCGGCAGCCAGACCACGCATGCAATGACCCGTGCTGCTCACGCGGCGGCGATGGATGCGAAGAAAAAGTTGCAGGAAATTGCCGCTAAGGATCATGGCGGCAAGCCCGAAGATTACGAAGTCGCCCACGAGCGCGTATTTCACAAAGGCGGCGGCGCTGGAATGTCTCTGGCGCAGGCCGCGCAACGCGCCATTACGCTCGGCGGCCTGTATGACGGCCACGAACTCCCGCCCGACATCAATAAGATGACCAAGGCCTCTGCAACGGCGCTCGCCGGGCAGGGACTCATGGGCGTTGGCCGCGACAACTACACGCAGGACGGACAGGCGTTTTCCTTTGTCGCTTCCTTTGCCGATGTCGAAATTGATGTTGAAACCGGCAGCTTCAAGATTCTGGACTTCCTCGCGGTCGCCGACGTCGGCACGGTAATCAACCCCCGGGCACTGGGAGGCCAGATTCTTGGCCGCTCCATGCTGGGAATCGGTCATGCGATCGGCCAGAAGTGGGTATATGACCAGCACCTCGGTCTGCCATTGAACAAGCGCATGTACGAAAACAAACCGCCAACAATTCTGGATGTGCCGGTTAATTTCCAATGGGCCGCGCTCAATATTCCCGATCCGGAAAGTCCGGTGGGAGCGCGCGGGATCGGCGAGCCCCCGGTTGGCGGAGGATGCTGCGCGATTCTCAATGCCATCTCCGACGCGCTCGGGGACGAGATTTTCAGGCGCGCTCCGGTCATGGCGGACATTATTTTAACGTCGCTCGAATTCGGAAAGCCGGTAACCGAAGTTCTTACGGCCCATATTTAGCCCGATAGGATTTTAGATTTAACAGAGTCAGGAGAACCGATATGGCTGTTATTCGCGATGTGATGCCGGCCTTTGAACTGTTTCAGCCTGGGTCGATCGATGATGCGGTTTCGCTGCTCACCCAAAACGGCTCGGACGCATGGGTGCTGGCTGGCGGTCTCGACAGCTTCGATTGGATGAAGGATCGCATCAAGCGCCCCAAAGTGGTTGTCGATCTCAGCCAGATCAAGGAACTGACCGGCGTCCGCGACTGGAATGGCGGCCTCGAAATCGGCGCCATGACCACCTTGACCAATGTTGTCCGCCATCCGGATGTGATCGCTAAATTCAAAATCCTGAGTCAGGCGGCGGAAGCTGCGGCCTCCCCGCAGATTCGCAATCAAGGCACGATCGGCGGCAACGTCTCCCAGGATACGAGGTGCTGGTATTATCGCAGTGGATTCGATTGCTACCGGGCCGGTGGAATTACCTGCTTCGCCGACACGCCGACGGCCATCAATCGCGAACATGCCATCCTTGGCGCGGACCGTTGCGTCGCCGTCAGCCCGTCGGACTCGGCCCCGGCATTTGTCGCGCTGGACGCCAAGATGGTGATTCGCAGCGCGCGCGGCGAACGCGTGGTCGATGCTGAAAACTATTTCATCGGGCCGGCGTACGACATTACCCGCATGACGATCCTGCAGCCCGGCGAGCTTCTCACCGCCATTCGAATTCCGGCGACCTGGGCGAATACTGAGTTCTATTTCGAAAAGGTTCGCGACCGTCCCGTGTGGGATTTCCCGCTGATCAATGTTGCGTCAGCCAAGGTCGTCACCGGCGGCAAGATCGATCGCATCCGCCTTGTGCTGAACGGCGTGGCCGCACACCCGTGGCGGCTATCGCAGGTGGAAGAAGCCGTGACCGGAAAGCCGGTGAACGAAGAAACCGCTGAGATGGCAGGGAAGATGGCAATCGAAGGCGCAGTGCCGCTGCGCTACAACGGATACAAAGTCCTGCTGATGAGGAACCTCGTGAAGCGCGCAATTCGTGGCGGGGATTCGAAGGAGGCCGCTTGAACATCATACAGTGGGCAATCAGTCCTTGGGGACAGCGCGTCCCGATTCACATCGCGTGGGACCTGCTGTGGGTCTCCGCCATTGCCGGGCTGCTTTTCCTGATCGTTCACGCGATCTACGTGGGCTATTGGGCCAAGCCCGAGCACGAGCCTTCCGTAGCGAACGATCCGAAGCTCGCAGCTGAAGCCGCGCGGCTTCCCGAACACATCAAGCGGCATTCCTTCGGCGCGCGAATGTTTCACTGGATCATGGCTGGATCCATGATGGTGCTGCTGTTCACCGCGTTCCTGCCGAAGATCGGTTACCGCTTCGCCTGGGTGAAGATCCATTGGATCGCTGGAATCGTGCTTGTCATTTCCGTTTTGTACCACATTATCCATACCACGTTCGTACTGGATTTCTGGTCTATCTGGCCGAATAAGCAGGACATCCAGGACGCATCGTACCGCCTGGACCGCGCGATGGGGAAACGGGCGCCTGAGCCGCGAAAGTTCGGCAAGTATCCGCTGGAAAACAAGATGTTTCACATGGCGGTGATGGCTGCGGGTCTTTCGGTCATTCTTACCGGCATCTTCATGCTGTCCCGCGTACGAACTCCGTTCTTCACGCGCAACCCGTACCTGTTCGGATTTGGCGATCAGACGTGGGGCGTGATGTACGTCCTGCACGGCCTGGGCGGTGTCGCGTTTATCGCGCTGGTCATGACGCACATTTACTTCGCGATCAGGCCGGAGAAGTTCTTCCTCACCAAGTCAATGATCTTCGGCTGGATCACCCGTGAAAAGTACCTGGGCCATCATGATCCGGAGCTATGGCCCGTCCCAGAGAATGGGGATGGCTCCGTACCCGCAAAGTCTCCGGAAGTGGTGACCTGAGTCGATGCGGGAAAAACTCGAAGCAAGCTGCGACGCAATCGAAGAATGCTATGAATTCATGCTGGCCTACGCCGCGCAGGGAGTTTCTGGCGACGATAGCAGCCAGTCCGGTAGCCAGCTCCGGCAGTCATTGACCGGTGCGGCGTCCGCCATTTCCAGTCTAGCCACCACGTTCACCGCGCTTGTTCAGCAGGAAGGCCTTCAACCGGCGGAGAAATATCATCGCTTTGTCTCCGTGCTGGACCGCGATGCGCAGGATTCGCTGGCGGCCATTGAACTGGTCCTCGCCCAGCACAGCATCAGCTCACAATTGATCGACAATCTCAACGCCAACATCCATCTCCGCGCGCTGCTTACCGATTTGTTCCTGATCGATGAAATTTCCAAGCACAAAGCCGCCTTGCCCAACTCGGTCGCCGCGCCTTAATGTTCGAAAGTACTGCTACCAAAGCGAATCTATAAGCCGGGGCATTGCCAAACTTGGAAAACGGCACATCAATTGTGGTTCTCGCCAGCACGGTTTGTGTCTATATTGTCTCCCGTATGTAGGCCCCACTCATTCGGGAATAGCTCCGATGCAAAATTGGCTGCCCGTTGAGATATGGCCGATAGCTTAGATTTAGAATGTCTAAGGATTGAGCGCGGCGGTATGATTTCAAGGGAGATATCGAACGAAATTGGCAAGATTCTTTGAGTTCGAGGAGCAGAAATGAAGATCAAAGGGAAGAGAGTCGTTGTTTGCGGTGCGGGAGGATTCATTGGCGGCCATTTGGTCAAGAGTCTAAAGGCCAGCGGAGCCAGTCAAATTCGAGCCGTGGACATCAAGCCCTTGGATGAGTGGTACCAGAAAAGCAATGACGTGGAGAATTTGACGCTTGACCTGCAGGTCAAGGAAAACTGCTACCGATCCACGAAAGGGGTCGATGCCGTTTTTCAACTTGCGGCTGACATGGGTGGAATGGGCTTTATTGAAAACAACCGCGCCCTGTGCATGCTCAGCGTTCTGATCAACACGCACATGCTGATGGCGGCAAGAGAGTACGCGGTGGAGCGTTTCTTTTACTCCTCGTCGGCCTGCGTCTACAACGGGGAAAAACAAACGAATCCGAACGTTGTGGCGTTGAAAGAAGAAGATGCGTATCCAGCGCTTCCGGAGGACGGTTACGGGTGGGAAAAGCTTTTCAGCGAGCGCATGTGCCGCCACTTCGAAGAAGATTTTGGGATGCAGTGCCGGGTAGCCCGCTTTCATAACGTGTATGGCCCATATGGTACATGGGAGGGCGGCAGGGAAAAGGCGCCAGCTGCGATTTGCAGAAAGGTGATCGAGGCCAAAACGTCTGGGAAGCACAACATCGAGATTTGGGGCGATGGTCACCAGACGCGCAGCTTCATGTATATCGACGATTGCACCAAGGGGGTTGAGTTGATTTTCGAAAGCGACATTCACGAGCCAATCAACTTGGGCAGCAACGAACTGGTGACGATCAATCGACTTGTGGACATCGTGGAAGATATCGCTGGCATTAAGTTGACAAGAAGCTACGACCTGACCGCCCCCAAGGGCGTAAACGGGCGTAATAGCGACAATACCAGGATCAAGCAATATCTCAACTGGGAACCGTCCATTCGTCTAAAAGACGGACTGGCAAAAACCTACTCATGGATTGAGCGCGAGATGCTCGCGACTGCGTCAAAATGAATGACGAGGGAGTCGGCAATTAGAAAAATTCGAGCGTTGCCAGATTTAAAGGATTCAAGTTTCAATAAGCGAGATACGCTAAGTCCCCTGGCGGCACTTCCAAGATATTTAAGAATTGAAACCTGAAGATGAAAATCCGACACTTTCTAGTGGCATATTTCGCTCTAGCCATATCCGCGCATGGTCAGGCCATGCGACAAACACAAATCTGATCGCCCTCAGTCCAGTCCGCGGTATTTGAAGTTTTGAAACACGACCTCACCGGTTCCGGCAGCATACAGGAATAGCCGCCTTCCCTCTGTCACGCGGGTTGAGTCGTCAAATGGAATCCACGTTTTCCCATCTAAACTATAGGACTCGGAGATATCGTATTTCCTGTTCCGGAGTCGTACAAAAAGATGCGTCCCTTTGAACTCGACAGTGTCCGTTGTATTGAAAGTTTTTCCATTTCGCAAACCGACCGTGGCCCAAGACCCCGTCTCGCGATTTTGGCCGGCAGATAACGTGGCGCCTTCACCGGGGGATAGCAAAATGCCTGCTTCCGCAGTTTCCGGTATGGAGACTTCCACTTCCGCCTCATAGGTATGATTGACGGGCATAACGCCAAGCATCGTTGCATCGGATGGAATGGCATCTTTGCCGGACAAGCTGCCCGCCGCCTTCATGACCAGCTTTCCATTTCCAATCTTGAAAGCCTCCTCCGGTTTCGTCGACGGAGAATAAATCCATTGAATTCCCAAACTGCTGCTTGTGAAGTCATCGGACAATGGCATCCCGTGCCCTACATTCTCTCCTACGGGTTTGCTCATCAGGTCTGTTGGGAGCACACCGAGCCGAACGCGCGGCCAGCCGTCGTCTTTCCACTCGATTGGCAGCAACATGCTCTGCTTCCCAAAGTTCGACCCATTTTCGAAACCGGTGTATATAAACCACCAATTCCCTCCGTCGTCCTCAACAAAGGTTCCATGCCCCTGGCGCACCCATTTATCATCGGGATTCGCCGTGTGGACCAGGGGATTGTAGGGAGAATTCTCCCACGGCCCCTGCACCGATTTGGAACGCGCGACAACCGACATATGTGCTGTGTTCGGCCCCGTCGTGCCACCTTCTGCCACAGCCAGATAGTAGTAACCGTCGCGGAAAATCAGCTTGGGCGCTTCCACGCATTTGCACTCCGCCACCCAGCCCTTTGGATAGGTCCAGCCGTCATACACTTTTTCGGGATCGCCCACGGCTTTCAGGCCATCGGGCGTGAGGCGAACCATCATGCCCTTGTTGAAGTAGAGATAGCGGTTGCCTTGCTGGTCCACAACATGGCCGGGATCGAACAGCCCGTACACGCCGATGTCGATCGGGTCGCTCCATGGGCCTTCGATATGGTCGGCCCAAACAACGATGTTCGTCCGAGCCTTGGGTCCGCGCGAAGGATCGTTCTCCGTCGTATAGATGTAATATTTGCCTTTGTAATAGGTCAGGTCCGAGGCCATCACGCGCGCCTCGAATTTGTGGAACGCGCGCACGACCGGCGCCCAATTGACCAGGTCGCGTGAATGCCAGATCAGTTGATCCGGCCACCCGCCGCCTCCAGCCATCATGTAATAGTCCGATCCGACCTTAAGAACCGTGTTATCGGCACCGGGACCCACCAGGATAGGGTTTCGAAAATACCCGTTGCCCAGATCGGCGTGCGGAATTCGCTCCAGCATGGCCTGTTCCACACGGCGGTTGTCCTTCTCGCTGGCATGAAACATTTTCACCGGGAAAATACAGGCCGTGATGGCGACTGCTAGGGGGAATAAAAATGTCCTTCGCCTGGACAGCTTCATAATGCCTCCATTGGTTTAGATACCGCTGGAACGAATCCAGAAACTTTCGACCCACTTCGCGCCAGGAGCCAACATCTGCAGGTCGTTGTATTTCCCCTCGTGGAACAGGTTGACGGCGTTGGTGATGCCGGTCATCGGTTCGAAACAGACGGTCTGCCGACTGAAGTTTGCAGGGGAATTGGACGGCTCTCTGCGACGCGGGATGTAGAATTCGATCACTGTGAACTTGGGCCCCAGCAGAACCTCGACCTTTTTCCCATCGGCTTCGATCGAAAAATGCGCGCGCCCGTCGGCATCACGCTCAAAATCGGTTAGTCCCGTGTCCAAGGACTGGCCCTTAACGGGGAAGGGATTCGGGATGTCCAGGGGCTTGATTTCGCCTGTGGCGAGCACGTGGCTATCTGTGACAGCTATCTTGCGGGCGGCAAGCCTGGCAGTCCACAGGTCGCTGTCAACGTCCGGGATTCGATAGCAGGGATGGAACCCCAGCACAATGGGCATCGGATCGGTGCTCAGGTTGGTCACCACGAGCCGCGTTTCCAGCACGCCTTTCGAAAGTTGGTAGGTCATCTCGTATTCCTGGGCGAACGGCCATTGAGCCATCAGGTCGGGAGACCTCCAGAACCGGAGGCGGCTCGTTATATGGGCGGAATGTTTGTCCGCCTTGACCTCGGTTACCTCCCAAAGCGGAGAGTTCGAAAGCAGTCCGTGAATCGGAAGGGGACCCCGCACGTTGCCGAGGGTCAAGTTAAAGATATATTTCTTTCCGTTGGCCCAAAAATCCTGTTCGTTTAGCCGGTTCGCCCAGGGCGCCAGGAACGGGATGCCGCCGCCCGATTCAACCCTTTTCCGAAAATCCGTGACGTCAGAAGGGGAGGAACTGAAGACGCTCTTCCCGTGAACTTTCATCTCGTACAAGCGATTCCCGATGGAAGGGGCAATGGAAACCTCGACTCCGCCGGCTGAGTCGGTAAGGCGCACGATATCGACACCGTCCTGGGTGGTCTTTTCGGCGGTGTACTTTTGACCGCCAGACGCATTGGGAACAGTGACGGCGAGGGCTGGCAATAGAACGAGTATCTTCAGTTTTCGAATGCATGAGGCTACACGTGGGATCGGATTGAGGCGGCCTTCATTACGCGTATCGTATTGAAAATGCATGGGAAGGGAATCCTCACATCATCTGTGACATTACATTCGGGAAGCTAAAAACAATTCGCCGCGCGGGGCGAGGCAGCGTCTGTACTTGCTGCATCGCTTGCCGCGCGGCGAATTGAAAAGATTAGCGCCTGGCACATCCTCCAGAAGCTAGAAGATGTACTTCAGCCCGAATTGAATCAGGCGCGGGTTAACCGACGAACTGGTGATCAAACCGAAAGTTTTACTGGTAACACCCAGTGTGCCGGGGTTGCTGAACTGTGCGTGATTGAAGGCATTGAAAAATTCGGTACGGAAGACCAGGGTAGCGTCTTCGTGTATGCCTCCGACTTTGGTCGTCTTGATCAGGGATACATCGGAATTGAACTGTCCGGGGCCGAGGACAATGCTTGGTGGGACATTGCCCCACCCGGTTCCAGACGTGGGGACTCCAGGGACGACGGGGGTCGGAATCGTGCAATTTACGGCGGACGTATTGAACCAATTGCCCAATCGTTGTTTGTCGCTGCCCGACGAGGCTACGTTGCCTGCGCCCATCCCCGCGCAGTATTCGGGCGTCGAGGCGTTAACGGTGCCATAGACGGCTCCCCCTAAAGCATTAGTGATCGTCAGGGGTACACCGTCCTGGACCGTAGTTACACCGGATACGCCCCAGCCATTGGCAACCTTCCCGATCAGGCCCTGGTAATTCGAAGGTATGTCCCACGTGTATTGGACCGTAAGGCGTTGCGGATGGTAATTGACGTTCTGTTCGTAGGTAGCCACGTAGGGGGAGTTATAAGCGAATAACGAACCGAAGGTCCTGCTCCAGGAATAGGATGCGTTCAGCGTGAGGCCGTGTGACAACTGCTTGCGCACCGTAACCTGTGCGGCGTTGTACTTGGTGGAGTAATCGTCCGCGAAAGCCATCAGCCCGGTTGGGGCGAAGCCGAGGTAGGGCACGCGCAGCGATGTATTGGCTGCGTTGTTCGACGTCACGAGGCCCGAAGAAATCGCGGCGTCAGCCACGGGGCAAGGGACGCCGACCAGACAGGGGCCGTTCAATTGCTGACCGGTAAAGCTTGGTATGCCGCCGGTCCCTTCATTCTGAATCCCATGCGAGCCAACGTATCCCAAATCCAGGGTCCACGTGGGCAGGAACTGGTATTGCACGGTCAAATTCCACTCATAGGTTGTTGGCGTTTTATTGTAATTCGGGGTCGTTAATGTTTCCGTCAGGTTCGAGCTACCCGAGCTGAGGCCGCTCGTAAAATCGATGGTACGAGGCGTCCACGGGTTAGCAGGAATAATATACGGATTCGTGATGGAGGACAAAAGAGCCGATTGCTGGCTGGTCTCGAAAAGGGGTGTGGCGTATGGAATGGACTGCGTGATCCCGCCGATGTAATTGAGCGCGCCGGAACGGTCCCGGAATAAGCCGATACCGCTGCGCACGGTCAGCTTATTGCTATCCAGGGGCGACCACGCCAATCCAAAACGCGGAGAAAAATCATCGAGCGGCGTGTTATTCGGCTGAAAGCCCTTGTGGGAACTTTGAATCAGGCCACCCACACCGGGCGCCACGAATTGCGAAAAAGGGAAGTTAGAGGGAACCACGAAACCCGCAAGGCTGCCGAGACTACAGGGATCCCCTACTGGAAGGGCGGCGTTGGGGCAACTTACCGAATTCCCGGGTATGGGGTTTCCGGCGATATAGGCCGGGTTGATATTGGTGGCGTAGCCTTTCGCATCGATCATGATCGGTAGATATTCCCAGCGCATTCCCAGGTTCACGGTTAGCTTACGCGTTAGCTTAACATCGTCCTGAATGAACATGGCCGCATATGGGTCGCGGTAAGTATGGTTCAAGCCGCCTGGAGGCGTCTCCGATTGATAGTTGCCCGTAGCGGACAAGTTGCTGTAAGCGGTGCCGTTCGTATTCCCCGGATTTGCGACGCTGCAACCAGCGGTCGAACAGCCGGCCAGGCCCACCAGGAAATCTCCGAATTGTGGAAACGTATTGCTACCGATTGAGAGAGCCTTGAAGTACCAGTCATAGCGGTCGCGTTCGTATTCGCCACCGAAGCGGATCGTCTGCTTCCCGTGGGTCCACGAAACCTCGTCATTCGCAGTCCAACTGTTGAAATACTTCAGCGTGGGAATACCGCCCGCTGCGCCAATTTCGAAATCTCCGGTAACGATCTCGATGTTCAGTTGGTTTAGGTTACATTGGATCGGTGTGATCCCGGCGGAGAGCGTTGCAGTAGCGCCCGGACAAGCCGCCGAATCGGTAAATGGTTCGGTCGGCTGGGCATTGATCGTGCCGCGCGAAACCGCAAACTTGACTGTATTTACGAGGTTGTTGTTCACAATCGTTGTAAGCTGCAGGTTTCCGTAGTGGTTCACATACAGGTAGTTGATCCCCGTGTCGGGATAGCAAACATTGTTGGTACATCCAAAGGGGGCTTGCTCGGGATCACGGCTGAAAAAGTAATGCGCCGACAGCGTGTTCTTGCTGTTGATCACATAATCCACATTCCCCAGGACTTGTGCTTCCTGGAAATAGGCGGGATTGGAGTATGGGACGGTCAGGCCGGTGGCGGTGGTCCCAGCAGGTGCCGCCGCCTGAGCCTGAGCCCATTGCGCCGGGGTGAGGCCTGGAATTAAATAGCTGCCATCGGGATTCTTAAGTTGGAGGAGATTTAGGACCGTCGGATTGACGTTATACGGGTTCGGGCCCGTTCCGGGCGTGCATTGAACCTGTACCCCAAGGTGAAGGGCAGGCTGGGGGTCTGGGGCACCGCATCCGACGCCAAACATTGTTCCCAGTGCCTTCGCCATAGCAAGCTGATCCGCGGGGTTTCCAAGCGTGCCACGGGAATCGCCGACGACTCCGTCGGTGCCAGGAATCGGGAATTCAAAGGGACTCGAGAGCCCCTGGGCCGCAGCCCCGTTCTTCTGCCAGAGCTGCTGGTAAGACGTGAAGAAGAAAAGTTTATCCTTTTTGATGGGGCCGCCGACTGTGCCTCCGTACTGGTTCTGGTCCAACGCGGGCCTTGGCTTCCCGGCTCCATTGAGGAAAAAGTCGTTGGAATTCAGGACAGTATTGCGGAAGAACTCAAACGCTGTCCCGTGAAAATTGTTGGTGCCTGTCTTGGTTACGACGTTGACACTGGCACCGGCATTCCGCCCGAATCCCGCATCGAACATCGAGGTCTGCACTTTGAATTCCTGAATCGCATCCGGCTCGACAAGGCCGATTGCCGGATCGTTCGTATTTCCGCTGATGTTCCCGTTACTGCTGCTATTGGTGATGGAAACCCCGTCCATATAAAGACTGTTTTGCCCGGGGCTGGAGCCATTCACGGAGATATCCGTCGAACCTTTTCCCAGGGTGGTGGCGTTGAAGACGTTCGCATTGGCTCCGGCCTGGAGACCCAAAAGATTTGTGTAGTTGCGGGTGTTCAGGGGAAGCGACACTGCGGTCGAGCTGGCGACGACCGTGCCCAACGTGGCATTGGTCGTGTTCACCGTTTCGACTTGCTCAGCCACCGTGACCGACGTAGTTTGAGAGCCAACCTGCAGTACGACATTGACGGCCGAGGTTTCCGCCACGTTTACCGTCACCGAAGGAATCGTTTCCGATTTGAAACCGGTGGCATCGATCTTCAGACTGTATTCGCCCAGCGGAAGCAAGCTGAAGACGTAGATACCGTCCGAACCGGTGGTAATGGTTCGCGTTGCGGCAGTGCCATTATTTGTGGCCACCACAGTCGCATTCGCAACTACCGCATTCGACGCATCGCTGACCGTGCCCTTGATCGCGCCCGTCGACGCTGTCTGGGCCATCAGAGACGGGGCCATAACGATGAGAAGAGAAAAAGCTGCGATCCACGCGCATTGCAGTCCTTTGTTCTTTAACACTCGGCACCCCCAATTAAATTGTGTTTCTTGAAACTCATTACACGCAAAACATAACCGTTTAGAAATTCAACAAAATCGAACCGTCAGTTGGACGAGTCACTTTATGGGCCTGGAAAATGCCGGTATCGGACCAACAGGCGACCTTAGAAATACACCATGCGGGCACCCTGAACATCTGCCACCCCACAAAACAAAATGAATACTTACCGTATACTCCGAATCGATTATTTTTGTCAAGCGGTCCTTCGCAGAAAGTGAGGGTTGGGGGGGGGCGGACCGACTGGCGGAAGCTTTGCATCCTATGCGACATCGAACTCGGGGAGCAAAATCGGTTCGCCGCGCGGGGCGAGGCAGCGTCTTTAATTGCTGCCTCGCCGGCCACGCGGCGAATCGATGGAGGTAACGGCTGGCACATCCCCCAGAACCTAGAAGATGTACTTCAGGCCGAACTGGATCAGGCGCGGATTGACCGACGCAGATGTAATCTTCCCGAACGAAGCCCCCGCGTTGACATCAAAGCTTCCTGGGTTAGAAAACTGTGCGTGATTGAAGGCGTTGAAAAATTCGGTACGGAAAACCAGCGTAGCATCTTCCCGGATGCCTCCAACCTTGGTTGTTTTAATGATAGACATATCCCAGTTAAATTGTCCTGGGCCAAGGATAGCGCTTGGCCCGACATTGCCCCACCCGGTTCCGGTGGTGGTGACTCCAGGTACGACGGGGCTTGGAATCGTGCAACCTATACCTATAGCAGCGTTGTTGAACCAGTTGCCTAATCGCTGTTTTGTGCTGCCCGCGGACGCTTCACTGCCGGGCCCATACCCCGCGCAGTATTCAGCGGTAGAGAATTGGCTGGCTCCGACCGCTCCGAAGCCGTAGACGGATCCCCCTAAAGAATTTTGGATCGATAGGGGTACGCCATCCTGAAGAACGGTGACACCGGATACCGCCCATCCGTTGGTTACCTTCCCTACAAAGCCCTGGTAAGTAGCGGGGATTTGCCACTCGTAGTTGATGGCCAGGCGCTGCGGATGGTACGAGGCATTCCGCACGTATTGATCCGTGTGCGGATCGTTGAAAACATCAGTCGTGCCGAAGCTCCTGCTAAAGGAGTACGCCACCTGGAATGTGACGCCGTGCGACACCTGCTTGCGCACGGTCGCTTGGGCGCCGCTGAACTTGGTGCCCTCGTTGTTTATGAACTCGAAAAAGCCGTTGGATGCGAAGCCCAGCATGGGCGTGCGCAGCGGAGCATTCGCGGCCGTATTGGTGGTAACCAAGCCGGCCGCAATAGCGGGGGCCAGCGCGCCACTGGGTGTGCCGACCAGATAGGCACCGTTAGGGTTCATTTGACCGGTAGCGCCAGGGATGTTCGCGACCCCTTCCTGGTGGATGCCGCGAGACCCGACGTATCCGAGCTCCAGTGTCCACGTGGGGAGGAATTGGTATTGAACAGTCATGTTCCACTGATAGACCACCGGTGTCCGGTTATAATTCGGGGAGGCGAAGGTGCCCGCCAAGTTCGAGCTTTGCGATGGGGTAGTGAAATTCACGTAACGGGGCGTCCAGGGCGAAGGGGGCAATATGTACGGGGTCCCCAAGCTGGCTTGATAATTCGATCCGAAAAGCGGCGTAGCGTAGGGCATCTCTTGTTGGACGCCAGAGTAGTAATCGAGGGCCCCGGCGCGGTCCGAGAAGACGCCAAAGCCGCTGCGCACGGTTAGCTTATTGCTATCCATGGGCGACCAGGCAAATCCTACACGCGGGGCAAAGTTACCGACCGGCGTGTTGTTCTGCTCGCCACCTAAGTGGGAGCTCTGAGTTAAGCCACCCACTGGAGGCATGGGAAATTGTGAGAACGGGAAATTCGATGGCACCACGAACCCCGCCAGTGTGCCTGCGGCGAACGTCGATCCCGGTATCGACCCGGAATTGACTATGCTCGGATAGATATTGGTGGCAAGTCCATCGGCGTCGGCCTGAAGAGCGTCATACTCCCACCGTAGGCCCAGGTTTACAGTTAACTTGCGTGTTAGCTTGATATCGTCCTGAACCCATAGGTCTGCGAATGGTGCGCGGTAACTGTGAACCAAGCCTCCCGGAGGGATCAACGACGCTAGGTTCCCCAAACTTGATATGTTGCTGCCTGTGGTCCCATTCGTCGTTCCTGCCGCTTGGCTCGTGGTACAAGCAGCACCAGTGGCTGCGCAACCCGGCAGGCCGATGAGGAAGTCCGAAAAGGTTGGGAACGTAAAGCTACCCACTCCAAGACTCTGGGAGATGCGGTTGGCGACGTCGCGTTCGTACTCGCCGCCGAACCTGAGCGTGTGCTTCCCGTGTGTCCAGGAAACCTCGTCCTCTAACTCCAAATTGGTGAAATATTTTTCGCCGGGGACGGACCCGGTCGCGCCAATGACGAATCCTGACGAAACGGTGATCGCGTCGAGGTAATTAATCGCAGGTTGTATCGGACTGATTCCGACACCCGTATCGGTAAATGGTTGAACTGGGTACGCCGTGAGCCAACTACGGATAGCAGCGGCCTTAACCACATTCACGACGTTATTGGATACGATCGAGGTCAGCTGCAGGTTCAGGTAGTGATTTGAACTGACATAGTTGATGTTCGTATCGGGGTAGCAAGTGCCTATTGCGCCGGTCTTGCCACAACCGAATGGACTGTCAAGAGGATCATGCGCATAGAAATAATGGGCTGACAGCGTGTTCTTGCTGTTGATCACATAATCCACGTTTTGCAGAAGTTGCTCTTCCGTGAAGTTGGCGGGGATGGAAAGGGGAACCTGGCAGGGTGCCGCCGTAGCTCCGCTAATCGTACAACCGAGGGCGGCAAACTGTGAGGCAGACAAGCTGGGAATTAAATATGTGCCATCGGGATTCTTGAGTTGGAGGAGATTGAGGGCGACAGGATTGATGTTGTACTGGTCGGTACCAGTGAAGGCCACTCCCGTTGGGGTGCAAGGAATCTGCGTTCCAGCGGCGTTCTTGGTTGTCTTGCCTCCGAACGTCCCACAAGTCCCGCCGAACACTTTTCCCAAGGCCGCAGCGAGGTTAGCCTGATCCGTGGCGTTTCCAGGCGTTCCGCGGGAATCCCCGATGATTCCGTCCGTGCCCGGAATCGGAAAGAAGAAAGGGTTCGAGAGGCCTTGACCTGCCTCGCCGTTCTTCTGCCAGGTTTGCTGGTACGACGTGAAAAAGAAGAGCTTATCCTTTTTGATCCGTCCGCCGATTGTCCCTCCATACTGATTCTGGTTCAAGACCGGTCGTGGCTTGCCGACGGCCTTGAGGAAAGGATCGTTGGAATTCAGGACTGTGTTTCGGAAGAACTCAAACGCCGTTCCGTGAAAATTGTTTGTGCCCGACTTGGTCACCACATTGATGCTGGCGCCCACGTTGCGGCCGTAGCCGGCATCGAACATCGAGGTCTGAATCTTGAATTCCTGGATCGCGTCCGGTTCGACAAAACCGACGCCCGGATCGTTTCCGCTATTGGAAGCGAGACTTCCGTCATTGCTGCTATTGGTGATGGAAACCCCATCCATGAAAACGCTGTTTTGACCGACGCTGGCACCGTTCACGGCAATATCCGTGGTGCCTTTTCCTAGTGTGGTAGCGTTGAAGACGTTCGAGCTGGCCCCGGCGGACAGGCCCAAAAGGTTCGTATAGTTGCGGGTGTTCAGGGGAAGCGCTACCGCAGTCTCGCTGGCCACGACCGTGCCCAGCGTCGCATTGGTGGTGTTCACCGCTTCGGCTGTCTCAGCCACCGTAACTGACGTCGTTTGCGAGCCAACCTGCAAGACGGCGTTTATGGCCGTGGTTTCCGTCACGTTTACCGTTACGGAAGGAATGTTTTGCGATTGGAAGCCGGCGGCATCGATCTTAAGACGGTAATCGCCCAAGGGCAGTAGACTTAGGACGAAAATACCATCCGAGCCTGTCGTGGAAGTTCTTGTTGCGCCAGTGCCAATGTTCGTGGCCAGGACTGTCGCATTGGGGACTACAGCATTAGACGCGTCGGTGATGGTGCCCTTGATGGCGCCCGTCGACGACGTCTGGGCCATCAGAGATGGCGCCAAAACGATTAGCAGGGAAAAAACAGCGATCCATAGATATTGCAGTCCTTTATTCCTAAACACTTCGCACCCCCCATTAAATTATCTTTCTTGACGCTCATTGCGCACAAAACATAACCAAGCCACACCGTTCGTCGCGCAAGTCATGTTATGGGACCGGCAAATGTCGCCCTCCGACCAAGAGGCGGCTTTAGAAACACGGTAAGCGGGCACCTGGAACGTCTGACGCCCCACCCATAAATCAATGAATATGTAGGCTATACTCCGGGCCAGGTAACCTTGTCAAGTTATCCTTTGTAAAAAGAAGGCGAGGATGGGTAACGTAGGACTGGGCTTGCAGTAATCGTCATTCTAACCGAAAGATATACACCTCTGGACAGGCAGGGGCGACCGAACCCGGGCGCGTTCTAAGTAAGTTATTTTGTTCGGGACGCTGTGCCCGCATCCGCAGCCTTTTCAATAGCAGCGAGCGCCTCGGGTGGCACAATCTTCCAATTTCCTTGCGCTTCAGTGGGCAGCTTCTTGGTGCTCGTGACATGGTCGATCAAAAGGTCCCGCATATCACCCGTCCGCGCTACGACAGGCAAACCTTTATACATCGTGTAACCGTCGTCGCCCATACGCCGGGAAGAGGGCACTGCCACTCGCAGTTTTTGCGTGAGGTCGAGGGGCTTGCCTTGATACTGCAAATTGCGGATTCGATCGCCGACGGGCCTGGTCAGGTCGATTTCGTACGATACACCTTCGGCTTGATCCGGGTTCACCGAAGGCAGGCGCGCAGAACTGCCGGAGGGGGGAGGCCACTGGGAAAAGAAGCTGGCCGAGTGTTCCAGCACTTCTTTAAGTTGCGCTCCGGCCATCTCGACAACGACGACGTTACTCGATTCGGGATAGATCGAATGCACCTGGCGTATTGTGACCGGTCCGGCAGGAATCTTCACACCTTCGTTTAACAGGCTTGCCATGGAGACATCGGCGTGGGCCACCTCCAATTGGGTTTCCTGTACCACGTCCAGAAGAGCGTTATCCTCGTAGCGAGCATGCTTTCCGGAGAGAGCTTTCGTGGTGCTGCCAATGGTTGTATCGAGGTATTGTTCGAGTTCCTGCCGGTACGGCTGCACGAGCTTTACAATTTCGGGATCGGCGGCAACGTCCGCTGTTACAGGAATGGTCTTTGAATGTTTCGAGGTGATTTGCCAAGTTCCCGCGGGGCCTTTGGTCATCGTCACGTCCGCTCGCGCCAGCGACTGGCCCCAGAATTTGGCCTCGGTCAGCAGCACGCCGTTGATGATTTTTTCCGGCAACTCGCTGTGCGTGTGGCCGTAGATAATTACATCGATGCCCGGAATTTGTTCCGCCATTTCAGGCGCCACATTTTCGCCTTCCACCTGTACGCGTACTGACTGTTCGCCGACAGGATCGTGAACGAAGCCGGAATGCAGAAGCACGACGAGGAGATCGACCTTGGGGCGCAATTCGGGAATCACCCGCTTGGCTGCCTGCAGGATGGGTTCGAATTGATAGTCTTTGGTCGGGGCCGCCACTGGAGCCACGAAGGCAACCAGTCCTACACGCACGCCCTTCACGTTCTTGATGATGTAAGGCGGGAAGTAGCCATCACCCTCCGTGTAAGTCTGCTTCAGGTTGGCGCACAGCCAGGGAAATTTCGATTCGCCCTTAATCTTCCACATCGGTTGCGGCGCGAAATTGAATTCGTGATTGCCCACGGCCATCGCGTCGTAGTGAAGTTGATTCATCACCGCAATCGTGGGGCTCAGTTTTGCGAGGTCCTTCGCCAGAAAGAAATTCGTCAGGAGCGATTGCGGGTCCTGAATCATGTCTCCGGAATCCACCAGCAGGGCGTCGGGAGCTTCGGCGCGGGCCTGCTTGATCAGCGTGGCGAGCTTGATCAGGCCGAGATCGGCGGGCTTCTCCGCGAAATAATCCCAGGGCTCGATCCGGCCATGCAGGTCCGTGGTGCCGAGGAGCGTGATGGTGACACTTTCGGGTTTCGGCAATGGGGCGCGCCGAGCAGCGGACATTTTCGCGATCGCTGCAGAAGCAATCAATATAATCAAGAAGACCACGCAGCGCAGGAATCTCTGACGAATTTTCATCTTAAATCCTCAATTCTTATAGTTAGCCATAGATCGGGAGCGCTGAACAAATTCAGCGCTCCTGTTGCCGGATATGGAATTATATATACTCATTTATTGAAGAAGCGCCACACTTTCTTACCGAGTTCGCACCCCCGCCGTTCATTTATTGGAATTTGTCGTGGCGATTGTCATTTATTCCATCAAGAGAGCCTGGTGCAGTTCAGCCATCGTCGTCGTCCGCGGTCCGTGCAGAGGGACAATCGTACGAACATCCAACTTCAGGCGCAGGATATTTTCATTCAGGTTCATGATGAACTGGCTGACGAAGTCGCCGGCAATACTGTCGATCCGCGGCGCAGTTAGGGCTTCCGTGTTAAAGGAGTCCACTTCCACCAGGATTTTCTCCACCGGCAAGTAAACCATGAGCATTGCATCGCAGTGCGCCGTTCCCACCTGATGGTGAATCTCGATGGGGCGCTTGCTGTCGCTCAACACGAGCTTGCCGTTGATGACGGGCAAAAATTTAGGCGTCTTCTTAGACATCTCCAGCCGGTCAGGATTCAAGGTGTGCGGAGTGCGCCACGCCTGCTCGTAAAATTCCTGATTCACCGGCATGGTAACGATTGTGGAGCCTTCGTCCACGTAGGTCCGGAGGCCGCCAGAATGGTCATAGTGCGCGTGCGTGTTGACCAGATATCGGATCGGTTTGTTGGGAATCGTTTCTTTCACTTTCGCGATCACGGCCAGCGAGCGCGCTTCATTCAATGGCGCATCGATCACCACAATATGGTCTCCCTGGTCGACAGCAACGCTGTGATACTGCCAGCCGCGAATCCAGTACACCCCCTCGGCCAATTTTTCTGCCGTCGCCGTGACCGGCGCCGTCATGGCTTCGCGCATTCCCGGCGGCACTGAAATGGAGACTGTGGGGTTGGCTTTTACCTCCGACACGTTGACTTCCAGCCGAATTTTCCCGCCCTGCACGCGAACGATGTGAGACGGAAACATCACACCGCCGAAGTCGCGATATTCATAGAATCCGGCTTCGCAGAGCATGTCGCCCAGCATAGGATGATCGATGCGATAGTGAATCATATAAACTTCGTTTCGGGCATTGATCCGGCCGACGACTTTGTGTTTTCCGAGCATGAAGGTGACTTCAGTCCCGCCGCCATTGATGGGTTTGGATGTGGCGTGATTCGCGGCAGCCGCTCTCAGGAAGCCTTGGGGAGTGGCCCAAATATCCATCCCGCGCCCCTCGGCGTTACCTGCATCCGGAACGGCAGCCACAGGCAAGCCGGTTCCGGGACCGCCGGGCTGCCCCAATATCCACGCAACGTCTCCAGCCACAAACTCCTGCGCCAGTCCTTCGGAGCCGACATTCCCCACGGTCTCCGGCACGCGTCGCCAGCGCGTGGGGTCCACCACCGGCTTGCTCGCCATGCGCACGTGCATCGCGGCGTTGTTGTAATCAATCGTCGCCGTGTAGCCGGTCACTTCATACTCGGGAGCAAGAACATTGGGATTCGGCTCCTGGCCGAACCGAAACCACTTCCCTGTGCCCGAGTATTCAATCGATTGGATGCGGTCGGCTCCAAGAGCCTGCGTCGCCGATTCCAGAGTCCCGTTTTGCGGATCCGCCGCCGCGAGCGTCGTTGCAAAAGACGCCACGAGGACAAGGATTACCCATCTGCTCACGACATCCTCCAAAGGAACGCAAACTTCCCACTACTACCCCGCCAGTAGTGATCCCATTCACTCCATTAGTAGGGCTTGGCGCAGCTCCGGCATCGTCGTGGTGCGCGGTCCGTGGAGCGGGACGAGCGTGCGGACATCGAGATTCAGGCGCACGATGTTGTCGTAGAGGTTCAGCATGTACGGGTTCATGTAATCCCCGCCGATGGTGTCGATCTTGGGCGCTGAAGCGGCTTCCGTGTTCCATGCATCGACCTGGACAAGCATCTTCTCCACCGGCAGGTAGATCATGAGGATGGCGTCATTATGTGCGCTGCCTACCTGCTCGTAAACCTCGATGGGACGCTTGCTGTCGCTTAACACCAGCTTGCCATTGGTGACGGGCAGGAATTTCGGTGTTTTCTTGGACAGCTCCAGCTTGTCCGGGCTCAGCTTGTGCGGATAGCGCCATACTCGCTCGTAGTAGGCTTGGTTCATCGGGAGCGTTACGATCGTGGAGCCTTCGTCCACGTAGGTGCGGACACCGCCCGCATGGTCGAAGTGCGCGTGCGTGTTGATGAGGTACGTGATCGGTTTGTTGGGAATCGTCTCCTTGATTTTCGCAATCACGGCCAGCGAGCGCTGCTCGTCGAGCGGAGCATCGATCATCACGATGTGATCGCCCTGGTCGACGGCGACGCTGTGCCACTGGAAACCCTTGAGCCAATATACGCCATCGGCCAGCTTGTCCACTGTGACCTTAACGGGAGCCGTCATGGCCTCGCGCATTCCTTCGGGAACGGGAATGACCACCGGGGCGTTGGCTTTTACGTCGGACACAAAAAGTTCCATGCGCATCTTGCCGCCCATCGTTCGGACGATGTGGGACGGGAACAGGATGCCGCCAAAATCCTTGTATTCGGTGAAGCCGGCTTCGCAGAGCATGTCACCCAATACTGGATTATCGATATAATAGATCACGTGAAAGACCTGATTTTGGGCGTTAATCCTCCCGATCATTTTGTGATTTCCGATCATGAAGGTCACTTCAGAGCCGCCGCCGTTCAGCGGTTTGGACGTGGCGTGATTCGCCGCGGCCGCTCGCAGAAAGCCTTGCGGCGTGGCCCAGATTTCCATCGTGCGCTCTTCAGCGTTTTTCGAATCCGTGATCGCAGTCACCGGCAAACCGGTTGCGGGACCGCCAGTCGCGCCGAGAATCCACGCGATGCCTCCGGCCACAAATTCCTGCGAACCCTCTCCCCCCCGGCCGCCGGCCATCTGCGGTATCGGGCGCCAACGTGTGGGGTCGACATCCTGTCGGGCTTCTCTTTGAATATGGGAGGTGGCTGTATTGTAATCAATCGACGCGGTGTATTTAGTGACGGTAAACATCGGCGCGGGAACGTTCGGATTCGGCTCCTGGCCGAACTGGTACCACTTTCCCGTCGCTGAGAATTCGACTGATCGAATGTGATCGGCTCCGAGGGCTTCGGTAGCCGACTCCAACGTTCCGGTCTGCTTATCGGCCGCAGTGCCCGTTGTGACCGCTGCCGCAATGAGTACAAGACTAAACCATCTACGCATGGATCCTCCAAAGGACCGATAAATTGTATGACTAACTTACTTGTCGGAAACGAGTATTACACGTTGCTGATTAATGCTCACCATGCCGGAATTGCTTCGGATCGAGGATTTCGCGCGCCTCCCGCATGTTGCCCATTAATGCAGCACTTATTCAAGCACAGCGTTAATGACGCTTGTGCGATAAACCGATTGTGTTCCAGCAGCGACGCACAACAACCTTAGATCAGTGTGCCGCCAGGAAACAATTTGCGCGCACATCCTTAATCCGTGAGCCTTGTATTTGTCAACATGAGTTTCCCAGATCCTAAAAAATATAGCACTAATGCCGAAGTGATTTTAAGGTTTACTCGCGGACAATGAGATCTCCTGCGTTTCCGGACGAATTGAATTTCGCGTATACCACCGAGGAGGGATCATAGTACCAACAGAGATCAATCTTATCGAAAGCCTGAAGTGATTCGGCATGCGGCACTTCCTTGCCATGGAGGCTTACGTGTTTGGGATGGCTGGTTTTGTTGAACTTGGCGATAAAGGTCTTGGTGGAAGCTCCTACATTCAACGTAATCTGATTGGCCTTCTTGGTCGCGCGGCACTTCACAATTTCTTCCGTGTGCGCTCGCTCGTCATCGTCATACACAGTGCACTCGGCCTCGGACGTAAGCCAGATGTCCAGAGTGATTGGATTGAATGGTTTTTCGCCGACATACAGCATGTCCGGTCCCATCGGGATGATCGAATTTTCTCGCACATACACCGGGATGACTTCCAACGGCGGCTCGACCTTTAAGGTCACGGGCCCCGAGTATTCCTTCCCAGTCTCGTAGTCGTACCACGTTCCGGCTGGCAGGTAGACGGATCGTTTGTTGACCGGCTTGTACACCGGAGCTACCAGAAAGGCGTCGCCAAACATATATTGGTCCTGAAGGTTGTGCGTGCAAGGATCATCCTGAAATTCGAGGACCATCGCACGCATCAGGGGCAAGCCGGTCTTGGTGGCGTTGTAGGAGTGCGAATAAATATAGGGTAGCAGGCGGTAATGCAGCCCCGCGTATTTGGGATAGTTTTCGACGGCGCGATCTCCAAAGGTCCAAGGCACGCGAAGCGGCGATCCGTTGAAGCGGGCGTGCGATTGGAACATCGACATCTGCATCCAGCGAATATAAAGCTCCGCGCTGGGACCTGGATGTTCCGGACCGAGCTCGTCGATCGGCAGATAGCCACCGATGTCGTTGCTCCAAAACGGGACGCCGCACATGCCGAGTGAAAAGCCGCCGCGAAGCGTGGATGCCATCTCCTCCCATTCGCATTGGGGATCACCCGACCAGCAGATCGGATACTTCTGCATGCCCGCGGTTCCCGATCTGGCGTTGATTAAGCCGCGGTGATCCGTGTGCTCCTGTACGGCCTCGTACGTGGCTTTGTGATAGAGCAGCGTGTAGAGATTGTGCATCTCCTGGCCGGTGCGCCCGTTGTGGTAATACGCGTCGGCTGGATTGTCTTCCCCGAAGTCGGACATGCCTACGCCGAAGCAGCCGGCCTTCATGTAATCGCCTACTTTGTCTTTCCACCATTTGAGGGCTGCCGGGTTGGTGAAATCCGGAGCAACACTGGGAAAGCGGTTCATCCTATAAAAGCGATCTCTCCAGGAGTCGTCTCTTTCCACCGCTTCCAGAGTTTCTTCTACCTTGATGTGGCCCGGAGTGGTTGGATTCGCAGTACCCCTCACGAGGATGGCTTGGTAGGGCGAGCCGTCTTTTCGCATTAATGCGTAACCATGCGCGATAGCTTCCCGGCCTATTTCCGAGTCCACCCTGAGAAACGGAGCGACGTGAGTTCCCATCTTGATGCCCAGTTTGCCGAGTTCCGGGGCGAGCCGTCTGATAATCGCCAGTCCTTCCTGTTGATCGGTCGATTCCATGGCCACCAGCGAGGTGAAGTAGTCCAGCGGAAGACCCAGGTCGCGAAATTTCTTCGCGACTCCCACTGGACCATTTTCTCCAGTGATGCGGCCGTTGATCTGAAACCAGACGCCAAACGATTCCTTCGGCGGGAACGCCGGCCAACCGGTGATCTCTTCATAACGCGCGAGCACTTGTTTCATGGTCGGCCCGTAGATGATGAAATAGTCCAGCCGCGAGTCGTCGATCAATAAAGTGTAGGACACGACGGAGCGGCTGCCCATATCGCACCGCGTGCGGAAAGTAGTGTTCGCAAAAATGCCGTAGCCGCCGGTGCTCATGAAAAACGGAATGGGCTTGTGCGTATCGTCGGTGCCCGCACCCCATGGATTTACCGCCCAGCCGTTTACGCGCTGCCCCAGCTTGTTCAGGTTCGTGAACCGCTCGCCGAAACCGTAAAAGTTTTCGTCCTGCGCGAGGGCGAACGTTTCGTTCGATCTGTGGACTTTCCCGCCGGCTGTCGTAAATCCGATGGGCAATCCGCGGAAGTTTCCCTGCGTGTCGGTATCTTTCACGTGCTCTTGAACAACAATTTGTCCCTGCTTGTCGAACACCGCATATTTCCAGGGCTTCTTCTGAAGCTCGATGCGCAGAGAGCCTGTGTCGATGGAGATAGCTTCCGGCTTTTCGGTCACGATGAAGGCAGTTTGTAGCCAGTCTTCCTTAATTTCAAGCAAACCCTTCACGCTCCTCAACTCCGGGTCGGGGCACATCTGTACGCGGACAATCTCGGGCGTGCAGACAGTGAAAGTAACATCGATATTTTTCCCCTGACTCGTTGTGCAGTGAAACACGACTCCAGCGTCCGTCTTCTCAAACAACGAAATTGCTTGGACAAATTCGTGCTGCTCCAGTTCGGGCTGTGCCGACGATTGCGATTCCAGCTCCGTTCGCCCGCCCACAAGCAAAGCAGGAGCAGCGCCGGCAAGGGCGAGGATTTCCCTTCGGGTCACCATGCTTTTTTCATTCTCTTTTCAAGGCGATTTCATTGGCGATTGTTTTGCATCGTTGCTTATGACCGTAGAACAAGTTTCTTTGCCATTCCGGATGAATTGAACTTCGCGTAAACCACGGATGACGGATCGAAGTACCAGCCAATTTCAGCTATATCCAAGGTCTGCAGCGAATCGACGTGGGGCATGTCCTTGCCGTCGAGGCTCACATGCTTCGGATGGCTAGTCTTGTTGAACTTCGCGATGAAGGTCTTGGTGGAAGCGCCCACGTTCAGCGAAATCTGAGTTCCATTCTTGCTCGCCCTGCACTTCACAATTTCGTGCGTGCGCGCCCGTTCCTCATCGTCATACAAAGTGCATTCCGCCTGTGATGACAGCCAAATATCGAGCGTGATCGGGTCTGTAGGTTTCTCTCCGATATACGCGATGTTCGGTCCCATCGGAATGATCGAGTTCTCTTTAATGTACAGAGGCAGCACATCCAACGGCGGCTCGACGCGCAGCGTATTTGGTCCGGTGTATTCCTTGCCGGTTTCGTAGTCGTACCACGTCCCTGCGGGCAGATAAACGGTCCGTTTGTTCACCGGTTTGTACACCGGAGCAACCAGCAAAGCGTCTCCGAACATATATTGGTCTTGAAGGTTGTGCGTGCTGGGATCGTCCTGAAAATCAAGCACCATGGCCCGGATCATGGGCAATCCGGTTTTCGTCGCGTTATACGCATGCGAATAAATGTACGGCAGTAATCGGTATCTTAATTTTGCGTACTGCTTGTAAATCTCAACCGCGCGATCACCGAATGCCCAGGGCGCGCGCAGCGGCAAACCGTTGAAACGCGTGTGCGATTGGAACAAATCCATTTGCATCCAGCGGATGTACAACTCGAGTGTCAAGCCGCCGAAGTTCTGATACCCGGCAATGTCGTTGCTCCAAAACGGCACGCCGGAAAGCCCGATCGACAATCCTGCTCGAAGTGTGGACGCCATTTCCTCCCATTCGCATTCAGGGTCGCCCGACCAGCAGATCGGGTACTTCTGCATGCCCGCGGTTCCGGAGCGCGCGTTAATAAGCGGCCGGCGATCTGAGTTTTCGGCGATGCCTTCGAACGTGGCCTTTTGATAAAGCATCTGATACATGTTGTGCATTTCGAGGCCGGAACGTTTGTTGTAATAGTGCGCGTCCGCCGGAATATCCTCGCCGAAATCGGACATTCCCGAGCCGAAGCAGCCCGCCTTCACGTAACTGCCTACTTTTTCCTTCCACCACTTGAAAACTTCAGGATTCGTAAAATCGGGGAGCAGAAGCGGAACACGATTTGTCTTGTAGTAGCGGTCTCTCCATGCATCGTCCCGTTCGACGGCTTCCAGCGAGTGCTCGATTTTAACCGGTTTGCCCGGCGCTCCGGCCAGAATCGCCTCGTAGGGGGAGCCGTCTTCCCGCGTCAGGACGTATCCTTTCGCTCTGGCCTCCTGCGCGATCTCCCAGTCCATCTCCATGAAGGGACTTACGTACATTCCAATCTCGATGCCGAGCTTGCCGAGTTCGGCGGACATCTGCCGCGTCAGAGCCAGTTCGTCCTGCTGATTCATCGTTCGAAGGCTTACGACATGAGTGAAAAAATCCATGGGAAGATCCATCTCCCGGAACTTCTTCGCCATGGCCATCGGGCTGCCGTCTCCCGTGGTGCGTCCGGGCACCTTAAACCAGATGCCGAACGATTTTTTGGGAGGGAATGCCGGCCAGCCGGTGATTTCCTCGTAGCGAGCGAGGATTTGCTTGAGGCTTGGGCCGTAAATGATGAAGTAGTCGAGTCGCGGGTCGTCGATCAGAACTGTGTGTGAGACCACCGAACGGCTGCCCATGTCCCAGCGCGTGCGGAAGGTGGTGTTCGCGAAAATTCCGTAGCCGCCCGTGCTCATGACGAAGGGAATTTCCTTGTAGCAATCGTCGGTTCCCGCGCCCCAGCCGTTCGCCTGCCAGCCGTCCACCCTCAGCCCAAGTTTATTGAGTTTCGAAAATCGTTCCCCCAATCCGTAAAAGTTTTCGTCCTGGGCGAGGACGAACGTCTCATTCGATCTGTGGAACTTTCCCCCGAGCTTGGTGAAGCCAATCGGCAAGCCGCGAAAGTTGCCTTGCGTGTCGGTATCTTTGACGTGCTCCTGCACGACGATCTGTCCCTGCTTGTTGTACACCACATATTTCCAGGGCTTTTTTTGAAATTCGATCCGCAGTGAGCCTGTGTCAACGGAAATGGCGTCTGGCTTCTCGATCAGAGTGAAAGCAGTCGGCGCCCAGTCTTCCTTGATCTCGAGCAAACCCTTCACGTTTCGGAGTTTCGAGTCAGGACACATTTGCACGCGCAGAATTTCGGGTGTGCAAACGGTCAAAGTGACATCGACGCTGTTGCCGGCGCTCGTTGTGCAGTGAAACACGACACCGGCGCTTGTCTTTTCGAACGTAGAGATCGACTGGACAGACTCATGCTGCTCCAGCTCAGGCTGGGCAACTGATTGAGGTTCCGCCCCCGCACGGGCGCTCACCAGCATCGCCGGAGCAACTCCCGCCAACGCTAGAATTTCTCGTCTGCTTACAACACCGTTTTTCCCGCGCACAGGTTTCATTGCCGGTTGCTTCCCTTCATTGCTCATCAGCGGAGAACGAGTTCCCTTGCCATCCCCGAAGAATTAAACTTCGCATGCACTCCGGAAGACGGATCGAAGTACCAGCCAAGCTCGGCCTTCTCCAAAGCCTGCAATGAATCGACATGAGGTACGTCCTTGCCGTTCAGACTCACATGCCTCGGGCGGGCGGCCTTGTTGAACTTAGCGATATAGGTCTTCGTGGAAGCGCCAACGTTCAGCCTAATCTGATTTCCTTGCTTGCGCGCCTGGCACTTTACGATTTCCTGCGTGTGGGCCTTTTCGTCATCGTCATACAGCGTGCATTCGGCATTCGCGGAAAGCCGGATATCCAGCGTGCTGGGGTCAAAGGGTTTCTCACCGACGAACAACATGTCCGGCCCCATCGCGATGATCGAGTTGTCCCGAACGTACACGGGCATCACATCCAGCGGCGGCGAAACTCGGATGTAGCGCGGGCCTTTGTGCTCGGCTCCAGTTTCGAGGTCATACCAGTTGCCTTCCGGCAGGTACACCATCCGCTCGTTCACAGTCGAGAACACCGGCGCGACGAGCAAAGCATCTCCGAACATGTACTGGTCCTGAATGTTGTGTGTGCTTGGATCGTCCTGAAATTCGAGCGCCATTGCTCGAATCATCGGCAAGCCGGTTTTGGTGGCGCTGTAGGCGTGCGAATAAATATAAGGAAGCAGCCGGAAGCGCAGCTTCGCGTATTTCCGGTAATTCTCGACGGCACGATCGCCGAAAGCCCAGGGCACGCGCAGCGGCGACCCGTTAAATCGTACATGCGATTGCAGCATGTTCATCTGCATCCACCGGATGTAAAGCTCCGGGGTCAGCTCGTGCCCCTCCATGGAATTAAATCCACCCACGTCGCTGTTCCAGAAAGGCACTCCGGAAAGCCCGATGGAAAGTCCCGCGCGCAACGTTGACGCCATTTCCGCCCAATCGCATTGCGGGTCAGCCGACCAGCACACCGGAAACCGCTGCATTCCCGCGGTGCCCGAGCGCGCATCCACCAGCCCCCGGTACTCCGAATTTTCCGCAACCGCTTCGTACGTCGCCTTCTGATACAGCAGCGGGAACAGGTTGTGCATCTCGAGACCGGCGCGCCCGTTCGAATAGTAGGCGTCGGCCGGAGTGTCTTCGCCGAAGTCGGACATCGCCACGCAGAAACAGCCGGCCTTCATGTAGGAGGCGACTTTGTCCTTCCACCATTTCACCGCGGCAGGATTGGTGAAATCGGGAATCACGACAGCGCGTCTGTTGGTCCCATAGAAGCGGGCTCTCCACGGATCGTCGCGTTCCACTGCCTCCAGAGACTCCTCGTTCTGCATCTTGACGCGACCGCCACCCTGCAAAATCGCTTCATAGGGAGAACCGTCCTTTCGCGTCAGTACATATCCCCGCGCCCTGGCTTCCTGCGCGGCCTCGGATGTGGTCGATAGAAACGGGGAAGTGTGAATTCCAATTTGGATGCCCATCTTTCCGAGTTCGCCCGACAATTGGCGAATCTGCGCGAGACCCTCCTGCGGATGCGAGTCTTCAGCGGCAAGCTCCGGCGAGAACAAGTCCATGGGGAGATCCAGTTCGCGAAACTTTTTCGCAATCGCCAGCGGACTGGTTTCGCCCGTCATATTCCTGTTGTTGGTGACAAACCACACGCCGAAGGATTTTTTGGGCGGAAACGCCGGCCACCCCGTGATTTCCACGTAGCGAGCGAGCATCTGTTTGAGGCTCGGCCCGTAAATGAGGAAGTAGTCCAGGCGCGGATCGTCAATGAGAAACGTCCAGGAAACCACCGAGCGGCTTCCGATGTCCCACCGATTGCGAAACGTGGTGTTGGCAAAAATGCCGTACCCGCCGGTGCTCATAAGGAAAGGAATCGTCTTGTGCGCGTCGTCGGTTCCCGCGCCCCAGGCGTTGGCAAGCCACCCATTTATGCGCAGCCCGACCTTATTCAGCTTCGTGAAACGCTCACCCAGGCCATAGAACGCTTCATCCTCGGGAAAAGCGAAGGTCTCATTCGATCTGTGGAATTTTCCGTTGAGGGTGGTGAAGCCCATTGGCAATCCGCGAAAGTTTCCCTGAGTATCCACGTCCTTTACGTGTTCCTGAACGACAATCTGTCCCTGCTTGTCATAAACCGCAAATTTCCAGGGCTTTTTCTGGAAATCGATGCGCAACGAGCCCGTGTCGAGGGAGATGGCTTCCGGCTTGTCGGTAACATTGAAAGCGACGGGAGCCCAGTCTCCCTTGATTTCGAGCAAGCCCTTCCTGTCCTTCAACTCGTGGTCCGGACACATCTGCACACGGAGGATTTCGGGCGTGCAAACGGTGAACACGACTTCAATGGGTTTTCCCGCGTTCGTGACGCAGTGAAACAGAACACCTGTGCTCGTCTTTTCGAACGAGGAAATCGCCTGCACGAAGTCGTGTTGTTCCAGTTCGGGCTGCGCCGGCATTTGCGGTTCAGCGTCTGCTCGCGTGCTCACGAGCATCGCCGGAGCCGCACCGGCGAGCGCGAGGATGTCTCTTCTGCTCACCAAAGCCTTATCTCCGCGCGAGGGCTTCGCCGAAGGTCGTTTCGCTTCATTTTTCATAACTGGAGAACCAGGTCCTTTGCAGTCTCGTGGGAACTAAATTTCGCGTACACCACGGAAGATGGGGCAAAGTACCAACCCTCCTCGGCTTTCTCGATCGCCTGTAACGATTCGACGTGTTGGAGGTCCTTGCCGTTCAGGCTCACACGTTTCGGCCGGCTGGTTTTGTTGAATTTTGCGATAAACGTCTTGGTGGACGCGCCCACATTCAAATGGATCTGATTCGCCCGCTTACTCGCACGGCACTGCACGATTTCCTGCGTGCGAGCCCGCTCGTCATCGTCATACAAGATGCACTCGGTCTTATATGAAATCCGGATGTCGAGCGTGATCGGATCGAAAGGTTTTTCTCCGATATACGCCATTTCGGGTCCCATCGGAACGATTGAGTTGTCTCTGACAAAGACAGGCAAAACATCCAAAGAAGGCTCAATGCGGATTGGGCCGGGCCCCTTGAATTCCGTGCCGGTTTCATAGTCGTACCACGTTCCGGCGGGCAGATAAACGATTCGCGGGCTTACCGGCTTGAAAATAGGGGCGACGAGAAAGGCATCGCCAAACATGTATTGGTCTTGCAAATTGTGCGTACCAGGATCGTCTTGAAACTCAAGAACCATGGCCCTGATCATCGGCAGACCCGTTTTGGTCGCATTATACGCGTGCGAATAAATATAAGGCAGCAGGCGATACCGCAGATTCGCGTACTTCCTATAATTCTCGACCGCGCGATCCCCGAACGTCCACGGATTGCGCTGTGGCGTGCCGTTGAAACGCACATGGGACTGGAACATGGCCATCTGCATCCATCGGATATACAGTTCGGCCGACAGTCCGGGCGTGTTCGAATAGCCGGCGATGTCATTGCTCCAGAACGGCACGCCGGAAAGGCCGATGCTCAATCCGCTGCGAAGCACGGACGCCATGTCCTCCCACTCCGAGTTCGGATCGCCGGACCAGCAAATCGGGTAGCGCTGCAAACCCGTAGTGCCGGAGCGGGCATTGATCAGTGGCCGGTGATCGGGGGAATTCTCAGCGATCGCCTCAAAAGTGTACTTCTGATACAGCATCGTGTAGAAGTTGTGCATTTCAAGGCCGGAGCGTTTGTTGTAATAATGCGCGTCAGGCGGAACATCCTCGCCGAAATCGGACATTCCGGAACCGAAACATCCCGCCTTTACCAGGTCCGCGATGATGTCCTTCCACCATTTAACGACCACAGGGTTGGTGAAGTCCGGCAGTAGAAAGACTGCACGGTTTATTTTGTAATAGCGGTCTCGCCACGCCTCGTCCCGTTCGATAGCCGCGATGGATTCCTCAACTTTATTGCTGCCGGGGCCTCCACCCATATTGGACATGTAAGGCGTACCGTCGCTTTGGGTTAAAACGAATCCTCGCGCCAGGGCCTCCTTGGCTATCTCCCAATCCGGCTCCATGCGCGGACTTGCGTACATTCCGATTACAATTCCTAGTTTTGCAAGCTCTGCGGACAACTTTCGGGCAAGAGCCAGTTCGGCAGCCATACTGGCAGGCCGAACGCTTACCACATGTGTGAAAAAATCCACAGGCAGATGGAGTTCCCGGAATTTTTTCGCCAGCGCCATTGGGCCGGTATCTCCGGTGTCCGAACCATGCGTCTTGAACCAAACGCCAAAGGATTTTTTGGGAGGAAACGCCGGCCAGCCGGTGATCTCTTCGTAGCGGGCAAGCACTTGCTTCAAAGTGGGCCCGTAGATGACGAAGTAATCCAGACGCGGATCGTCGATCAGAAATGAATAGGAGAACATCGAGAGATTGCCCATATCCCACCGGCTGCGGAACGTGGTGTTTGCAAAAATACCGTACCCGCCCGTGCTCATGAAGAACGGTATCTCCTTGTACACTTCGTTGGTCCCATCTCCCAACGCATCCACCAGCCAGCCGTTGACCCGCAGCCCGACCTTATTCAGCCTGCTGAATCTTTCTCCAAATCCGTAGATGTTTTCATCCTCGGGAAGGTTGAACGTCTCATTCGTCCTGTTGCATTTGCCGGCGACGGTCGTAAACCCCAAGGGCAGGCTGCGAAAGTTTCCTGACACATCCCGGTCTCTTACCTTCTCTTCAAGAACCACCTGGCCTTGCTTGTCGTAGATCGCATACTTCCAGGGCTTTTTCTGAAACTCAATGCGCAGGGAACCCGTATCGATGGACACGGCTTCGGGCTTTTCTGTGACGCCGAAAGGTGAAGCAGACCAGTCTTCCTTGATCTCCAGCAGTCCCTTCACGCTTTTCAATTCCGGATCAGGACACATTTGCACACGGAGAATTTCGGACGTGCATACGGTCAAGGTGACGTCGACGTTCTTCTTCTGACTCGTCGTGCAGTGAAACACGACGCCGAAACTCCTTTTTTCGAACGATGAGATCCCCTGGACGAATTCGTGCTGTTCTGGCTCGGACTGACCTTGCGGCTGGGCATCCGCTTTTGTGCCCAAAAGCAGAGCCGGAGCCGCCCCTGCCAAAGCGAGAACGTCTCGTCGGGTCACCATGTTCTTTCCTCCCGGCGCGGATTTTAATGCCGCATCTTTCTCATCATGGCTCATGAGCGGAGAACCAGGTCCTTTGTCATTCCAGATGAATTAAATTTTGCATAGACCACGGATGACGGGTCGAAAAACCAACCCTTCTCGGATTTTTCCAGCGCCTGTAGTGACTCGACATGCGGCAAGTCCTTGCCGTTCAGGCTCACACGTTTTGGACGGCTGGTCTTGTTGAATTTCGCGATGAACGTCTTGGTGGAAGGGCCCACGTTCAATGTGACTTGATTCCCCTTCTTGCTTGCCTGACACTTCACGACTTCCTGGGTGCGCGCCTTTTCGTCATCGTCATACAGCGTGCATTCGGCATCGGTGGAAAGCCAGATATCCAGCGTGATCGGGTCAAATGGTTTCTGGCCGACGTACACCATCTCCGGCCCCATGGGCAGGATGGAGTTTTCCTTCACATATAAAGGCAGAACATCCAGTGACGGTTCGACACGCAGCGTTTGGGGGCCGCTGTACTCCTTGCCCGTCTCGTAGTCGTACCATTTCCCGTCGGGCAGATAAACTGTTCGATCGTTCTCCGGTTTATATACGGGAGCAACGAGCAAGGCATCGCCAAACATATACTGATCCTGGAGGTTATGCGTGCAGGGATCGTCCTGGAAGTCGAGAACCATTGCGCGCATCATCGGCACGCCAGTCTTTGATGCGTTGTACGCGTGAGAATAAATGTAGGGCAACAGTCGATACCGCAGCTTTCCGTATTTTCGATATGTTTCAACCGCGCGATCGCCGAATGCCCACGGCGCGCGGTACGGCGAGCCGTTAAATCGAATGTGCGATTGAAACATGGCCATCTGCAGCCATCGGATATACAACTCCGGAGTGAGATTGCCGACGTTGGGCTCGTACCCGCCGGTGTCATTACTCCAGAACGGGACACCGGAAAGGCCGATGCTTAGCCCACCGCGCAGCGTGGACACCATTTCGTCCCAGTTGCATTCGGGATCGCCTGACCAGCAGATCGGATAGCGCTGCATGCCTGCTGTGCCGGACCTCGCGTTAACCAGACCCCGATGCCCGGAGTAATCCTGCACAGCCTCAAACGTCGCCTTGTGATAAAGCAGCGTGTAAATGTTGTGGACTTCAAGTCCTGTGCGCCCGTTGTGGTAATAGGCGTTTACCGGCGTGTCTTCGCCGAAATCGGACATTCCGATGCCGAAGCATCCGGCGTCAAGGAAGGCGTGAACTTTGTCTTTCCACCATTTCACGGTGGCGGGGTTAGTAAAGTCGGGAAATACGCCTACGGTTCGATTCGTCGCGTAGAAACGATCTCTCCACGCATCGTCGCGTTCCACCGCTTCCAGTGAATGCTCGATCTCGTTGTTGTGGCCGGTGATGCGCATAAGGATATGCTCATAGACCGCACCGTCCTTTTGAAGCACCAGGTGTCCCCCGGCTCTGGCTTCCAGAGCTATTTCGGAGTCCACCCGGAGAAACGGGTCCACGCGCAATCCGACCTTAATGCCCAGCTTGCTCAGGTCAGTGGAGAGCTTCCTGGCAAGAGCTAACTCCTGTTCTTGTGTTTGGCCTGTCGCCTGAATGCTGACCAGGGAGGTGAAGTAATCCATAGGAAGGTCCCTGTCCCTGAACTCCTTCGCAAGCGTCATGGGCTCGGGCGCTTCACGACTGCCGCGCCCAGCAGTGAACCATACGCCGAACGATTCCTTGGGAGGAAACGCCGGCAAGCCGGTGACCTCTTCATAGCGGGCCAGCACTTGCTTCAGAGTCGGCCCATAGAGGATAAAGAAATCGAGGCGCGGATCGTCGATCAGAAATGTGTAGGAGACCACCGAGCGGCTGCCCATGTCCCAGCGATTTCGAAATGTTGTATTGGCGAAAATGCCGTAGCCGCCGGTGCTCATGATGAAGGGGATCGTCTTGTGGGAGTCATCGGTCCCGGCACCCCACGGATTCACCAGCCAGCCGTTCACCCGCAGCCCAACTTTATTCAGCTTCGTGAATCTTTCGCCCAATCCGTAAAAGCTTTCATCTTCAGGCAGGACAAACGTCTCATTCGTTCTGGAGAATGCTCCGCCGAGCGTGGTAAACCCCATGGGCAATCCGCGGAAATTCCCCTGCGTGTCCACGTCTTTTACGTGCTCTTGCACGACAATCTGCCCCTGCTTGTCGTACACCGTATATTTCCAGGGCTTTTTCTGAAACTCGATGCGCAGCGAACCGGTATCAATCGTTACTGATTCCGGTTTTTCCGTCACGGTGAACGCGCGAGGGGCCCAGTCCTCCTTAATTTCGAGCAAGCCCTTGACGGTTTTCAGTTCCGGGTCGGGGCACATTTGGACCCGCAAAATCTCCGGCGTGCAGACGGTGAACGTGACGTCCACTTGATTGCCCGAGCTGGTTGTGCAGTGAAACACGACGCCGGTACTGGTTTTTTCGAACGAAGAGATCGCCTGGACAAACTCATGCTGCTCCAGTTCAGGCTGCTGCGGAGCTTGCGGTTCTGCGTCTGCCCGCGTGCTCACAAGCATTGCCGGAGCCGCGCCGGCCAATGCGAGAAGTTCTCTCCTGCTCACCGCCATATGCGCTCTCCCTGTGTCACCAGTAGGACAGACTTCAGTCTGTCCGGTTTTGGTTTCGGTGTGCCCACAATAAATTGGGCGCTAGTGCAAAAGTCAAAAGCACACAGACTGAAGTCTGTCCTACTTAATTCTTCGGCAATTTGAATGCAATGTACTCGCTGGAAAAATTCCCCCCGCCAATTCCGAGGACGATGTATTGACTTCCGTCCAGCATGTACGTCATCGGGGAACCCGACTGCGCGGCGGGCATCAGGACCTCACCGACTTGCTTGCCGGTCGCCTTGTCATACGCGCGCAGCATTGCACCACGCCCCCGGGGGGGAAGAGTCGTCTCTATGGGGTCGCCGCAGATCACCAGCGATTTCGTGACGAGTGTGCCCACATGACCTTCCTGCCCGGTCGTTGGAATTGTTAAACCGCTCAGCACCGGGCTGTTGCGGATTCCGTCGGGCGTTTCGCCGTGCGGCACCTGCCAGACAAATTCGCCGGTATCCAGATTGATTGCGCTGATTGTGCCGTAAGGCGGCTTGATCAGGGGCAGGCCTTGCACATTCAGGCCCGCGCGCCCGCCGATGCCTTCGACGTAATCCATATCCGTCACTCCGGGTTTGGGCTTGAAAAGGCCCATCACCCGCACGCAGGAATTGCAGGCATGTGCATAAAAGATGTGCGTTTCGGGATCGTACGATCCGCCGGGCCAGTTCGAAGCACCAAAGCTGGTGCCCAGGGTTATCGTGCCACGTTGCGCGCTGGTGCTTACGATGGGCGGCGTGAAGATAGGGCCAATCTTATAGCCTTCCGTGATTTGCAGTGCCTGGTTATGAAGTTCGGGCGTGAAATCGATCAGATCGTCGGCGGAGACGCCGTTGCGAGCGTAAGACTTTGGCTTGGTGGGCATCGGTTGTGTCGGGGAATACCATTCGCCGGGCACGGTGCCTTTTTCCACGGGCTTTTCTTCGAACGGCCACACCGGCTTCCCGGTCACGCGGTCGAAGACGTAGAGGATTCCCTGTTTAGTCGGCTGGGCCACCGCTTTGATAGTTTTGCCGTTTACGGTGATGTCAGTAAGCACGGGCGCGGAAGAAATATCCATGTCCCACAATCCGTGATGCACGAGTTGGTAGTGCCATTTGCGCTTGCCCGTTTTCAGATCGACGGCCACAAGCGATTCGCCGAAAAGCCCATTTCCCGGACGGTGCCCGCCGTAGTAGTCGCCCGTGGGAAGCTCGACGGGCAGGTAAGCAATACCCAGGTCTTCATCCACCGACATTTGCGTCCACATGCCGGTATTGCCGTTCACGGCCCAGGAATTATTGAGCCAGGTGTCGTTTCCGAATTCGCCCGGCGCGGGAATGGTTCGAAACGTCCAGGTCAGCTTGCCGGTTCGAACGTCGAACGCGCGAACCAAACCTTTCGTGTTGCTGTGCGTCACGGGGACGGAACCTTCCTTGAACGCCGCTCCTACGAGTACTTCGTTCAGCGCCACCACCGGCGCCGATTGTGTTCCAATTTCTCCCTTCACCAGGTCGATCTGTTGTCCCGCACCGAATTGCGCGCCCTGCTTGAGGTCCACGACGCCGTTATCGCCGAAGCGTTTATCGGGAACGCCGGTTTTCGCATCGAGGCTGATCAACCGGTACCCAGGGGTAACATAAATGACGCGCGATTCGCCGTCGCCGCTCCAGTACGCCAGCCCGCGCCCGGAAAGTATTCGCGGAGCATCTTCGCCGCGCTCGCCCTCATTCTCACTGTGTACCCAGAGCAACTCGCCGGTAGCCGCGTCCAGCGCGATCACGGCGCGTCGCGTGCCCCCGGTGGCATACAACACTCCCCCCACCATCAGCGGAGTTCCTTCGAGGTGGTATTCCCGGCGGGGCCCAAGGTTGTCGGTCTTAAATGTCCAGGCGACTTGCAGTTTATTGAAATTCGAGGCGTCAATCTGATCGAGAGGTCGGTAGCGCGTGCTGGCCAGGTCGGCTCCGTACGTGGGCCATTCGAAATTATTTCTGGTCGATTGTGCCATGATCTTCGGCGTCAGGCATGTGAAAACAACCAGCAGGACCAGTGGCGCAGAGGCAAGAAAATCCAGGCGTCGGCGCTCAATGCATTGTTCACTGCCCAAGCCAATTCGAAATATTAGCCTACGCCCAATTTCCATCATTCGATCCTTTTTGCATCTGTAAATTCCGAATTGGATCTTTTGTCAGGGCATCGTACGCTTCTCCTGCCGTTGGCGCAATGAGTCGGCATTCAGGAGAGGTTCCAACGATCCAAACATTACTCGATGAAGCGTGCACCTGCGGTTGGGACAAAGGACTTGCTCGAGACAATCACATGGGCAATTGAATATGTGCACGGCGAATGTCTTGCTGTGCGACCTGCGTATGAACACTTTGCTCAATGTCGTTGACAATGAGTGGATCGATACTCTCTTGCTTGCCGACCTTCTGTGCACAGAATTTTGTTCAGATGCCCGCGGAATTCACCCAGAAGCTTTCGGTCCACTTGGCGCCGGGGGCGAGGATTTGCAGATCAGGATATTTGCCCTCGTGATTCAGGTTGATGGCGTTGGAAATGGCCGCCATCGGTTCAAGGCACGCGGCCTGAGCCTTGGGAGGCGTATAGACCATGGCCGTGGGATATTTTGGCCCAATCGTCATTTCCACTTTCTTGCCGCCCGATTCGAACGTGAAATGCGCGCGACCTTGCGCGTCGCGCTGCAAATCGACGTATCCGGTGTCCAGAGCCTGCCCCTTGAGCGAAAACGGGGTCGGCAGGTCATACGGCTTGTACTCGCCGGTGGCAACCTGGCGCGCGTCGGTGAGCACTACCTTGCGCGCTGGATTGGTGGCCATAATATCGTCGCGTAGGATTCCTGGAATTTGGAAACACGGGTGAAATCCAACTGCGACCGGCATCGGGTCCGTACTTAGATTGGTTACGGTCAGCCGAACTTCCAGCACACCCTTGGCAAGCTGGTAGGTCATTTCGTATTCGTGCGCGAACGGCCACTGCTCCATCAAATCGGGATGCTTCCAGAACTGAAGCCGGCTGGTGACATGGGCCGACTTTCCATCCGCCTTTACTTCCGTCACCTCCCAGTAGGGGGAATTCAGGAGCACGCCGTGAATCGGGGTAACGGAGCGGATGTTGCCGAGGGTTGTGTTGAACGTATATTTCTTGCCGTTGGCCCAGAAATCCATTTCGCCCAGGCGGTTCGCCCACGGCGCGAGAAACGGATTGCCTCCGGCTCCGTGCCCTTTGATCAATTCACTGACGTCGGCGGCGGAAAAGAAAAAAATATTATTTCCGTGAACTTTCATCTCGTATGCCAGATTCCCGAAAGAAGGCACCATCGAGACTTCTACTCCCGCAGCGGCGTCGGTGAGGCGCACGATATCGACGCCGTGGTCGGTCGTCTTTTCCGCTTTGTATTTCTGGGCAAACGCGCTGACCGCGAGCGAAGGAATGGAAATCGCCAGCAGCGCGATTGCGATTGTTTTGCGCAGGATGTGTTTCAACGCGTTGTCCCCACGGTTTCTGAAATTGAGTGGCGGCCACCCGAAAATATTGGCGCGGCCCCATTTTACCGGGGCCGCGCCAATTCGATACGACGGACTGCTGCTTTTCCGAGCGGAAAGGAGCCAGTTAGGCTTTTCCGAAGGCGAACAGTTTTTCCGGATTGTCCACGAGAATGCGGTGGCGCGTCTTTGCGTCGGGCGCCCATTGCAGCAGCATGTCTAGGAACGTCGCGTCGTCCGGTTTCGGATTTTCTCCCGGATGCGGCCAGTTGCTTCCCCAGATCACGCGCTCGGGATTAATTTTCACGTACTCCGTCGCCGCCGGAGACAAATCGGCGTACGTTGGCGCTCCTACCTTGGAGTCGGCAATGAAGATCGAGAGCTTCATGTAGGCCTTGCCGCTCCCCATCAACTTGCGAACGGCGGCGAAGCCGGGGCTGTTGAGGCTCGCGTCTCCAACCATGTGCGCCAAGTGATCGAAAACGACCGGCGTGGGCAGGCGGCTAAATAGGTCCGCGTTCGCCGCAACGGCGTCGGGGGACATGTTGGTGTCGATATGCCATCCCATGTCCTTTATGCGGTTGGCCATCGGCTCAATCATGTCCACGGTCGTCAGGTTGCCGGGACGCGGATTGACGAATCGGATGCCTCGAATGCCGCCGTCGTGCATTTTCTTGAGGTCGGCGTCGGTAACGGTAGGGAGAACCACAGCGATGCCGCGCGCTTCTTTTCCAAACTGAGAAATGGCGTCGATCGTCACTGCGTTGTCGGTCATGTAGGGGCTCGGCGTCAGGATCACATGCCGTGTGGTGCCGAGGCGGTGCTGCAGCTTGCGATAATCCGAGACAATCGAATCGGGTTCCGGCTTGGTGGCACCCGAGTTCGGCGCCATTGTGGGAAACCGAGGGTCGTAAATGTGGTGGTGGCAGTCACACGCATTTTTCGGCGCCTTCAGCTTTGGCCGTTCGGTGCCGGTGGAATTCGGCACGGCATCATCGGCCAGGCTGGGTAGCGCGGAAACCATGGCTGACGCACCCAAAGCCGCCACGCCCGCTCCTTTTATAAAAGCTCGTCGTCCAATCCTGCTTTCGCTCATCCTGATCCTCCCTGGTGAAACGCTGATTGTAATCGCTTTTCTTGACTTTCTTTAAACTGGGCCAAATGTTGTTTCATTCTTGCGCATGCTAGTTTGATCGTTGCTTTGCAGAGGTTTTACCACAAACCACGATTGCCTAGGGCAACGAGTCAACTATTAGCCGATTCATGAGATAGCGAAGCCGACGGGGCGGTCGGCAATGTTCGAAGCGATTATGTAAATCGCTTTTCACCGTGGAGCAGTCTTGCCCTCCCGTCCGAGGCGTAATCTATACCTAAGAGCTTCAATGTGCAACATGTGAGCCAAGCTTTTTACTTCATTTCTTTAGGAGTTGGAATTGAGGGATGCTTGCGCAATAGTACGACGATTTGGATTATTGTTGAGCAACTCTTCGGAGGAAAAGCAATCGAGTCATCGAGATTTTTGAAGTGGGCGTTGGCATTCGGAGCCAAGTCTGAAACTTGACAAACAAAATCAAAATCAATACTGTCCCAATGTTGAAATTGAGACGAGCCCTAAGGGCCTGCGAATACAGGTGTTGGATACGAAAAGGAGCAAAATCGATTTGAATTCACGGCTACTCTATTCCCGGTCGGAAGCAGCGAAGGGAGT
>Ga0265331_10000093_pt1 | contig 123060 bp, 104 predicted proteins | sample 41923metaG_FD_202088 | JGI IMG/M metagenome (GOLD analysis project Ga0265331, IMG submission 202088) | Rhizosphere microbial communities from Carex aquatilis grown in University of Washington, Seatle, WA, United States - 4-19-23 metaG | ecosystem: Host-associated > Plants > Roots >... | reverse complement strand
CGGACACCGGTGACCGAGACGCGCGCCGACGCCGGATTCGCCGCCATGAGCAGCACAACCGCGAACAAGACCGAACGGAACCAGAAGGCCAGGCGCATCGACAGCATCTCCGTATGGCTGCCGATCATGCCGGTGCCGGCTGTTCCCATCTATCGAAATCTCAAGGCCCGGGTCTCACCCCCGCGCCTTTTCCTCCCAGCCGCCGCGTTCGCCTTGCTGGTAATAGACCAGGGCGTGGCCCTCGGCCTTCCAACGCTTCCAGCGCGCCCGCGCGGCGGCGACGGCGTCGGGATCGTTGCCGTCGAACAGGTCGAGGCAGCGGGTGAATTCGCCCACGCGGGCCGGCTCGGCGCCGTCGCAGGCGACCAGCACGGTGGCGCCGTTGGGATTCTCCTCGCTATCGGTCAGCCACACCGGCTGCGCCGGCGCGTCGCCGTCGCGGGCGCTGCCGTGGGGAAGCCAGGATTCGTCGCCGTAGGTCCACAGCCGGTCGTCGAGGAACGCCACCCGCTCGGCCGAACCGGCCATCACCACCACCCGGAGGCCGGCCCCCAAGGCCTTCTCCAACAGGCGCGGCAGCGCCTGTTCCAGCGGCATGCGGACCAGGTGGTAGAAGCCGATCTGGGTCATCCCCCTCCCCTCGCGAGGGGGGAGGGCTTTGCCGCCGCCGCCATCACTTGTCCTCGTAGGAATCGGCCACCAGGCGGTCGAGCAGGCGGACCCCGAAGGCGGTGGCGCCCTTGGGGCAGGTGGCGGCATCCTTCTTCGACCACGCCATGCCGGCGATGTCCACATGGGCCCACGGCGTGTCGCCGACGAAGCGCTTGAGGAAATGGGCGGCGGTGATGCTGCCGCCCTCGCGGCCGCCGACGTTCTTCATGTCGGCGATGTCGGACTTGATCTGCTTGTCGTAGGGCTCGGCCAGCGGCATCCGCCAGACCTTCTCGCCCACGGCGTTGCCGGCGGCGGCAAGGTCGGCGGCCAAGGAATCGTCGCTGGCGAACAGGCCGGCAAATTCGTTGCCCAGCGCGATGACGATGGCACCGGTCAGGGTGGCGAGGTCGACCATCGCGCGGGGCTTGAAGCGCTCGCGGGTGTAGTGCAGGGCGTCGGCGAGGACCAGGCGGCCCTCGGCGTCGGTATTGATCACCTCGATGGTCTGGCCGCTCATCGAGGTGACGACGTCGCCCGGCCGCTGCGCCTTGCCGGACGGCATGTTCTCGACCAGGCCGACCACGCCGACCACGTTGGCGGCAGCGCGGCGGCCGGCCAGCGCCCGCATGGCGCCGATCACCGCCCCGGCCCCGGCCATGTCCCACTTCATCTCCTCCATGCCGGCGCCCGGCTTGATCGAGATGCCGCCCGAATCGAAGGTGACCCCCTTGCCGACCAGGGCGAGCGGCGCCGCGTCGCGGTCGTTGGCGCCGCTCCAGCGCATCACCACCAATTGGCTCTCGCGTTCCGAGCCCTGGCCGACGCCGAGCAGCGCCCCCATGCCCAGGCGGCGCATCTCGGCCTCGTCGAGCACCTCGACGTCGATGCCGATGTCGCCCAGCTTGCGGGCCTCCGCCGCCAGGGTCTCGGGGGTGATGACGTTGGCCGGCTCGGACACCGCGTCGCGGGTGAGGAAGACCCCCTCGGCGATGCGGGCCAGCGGGGCGAAGGCGGCCTCGGCGGCGGCGGGATCGTCGACCAGCAGCGTCACCGTGTCAAGCGACGGCTTCTCTTCCTTCTTCTCGCGGGTCAGGTACTTGTCGAAGCGGTAGCCGCGCAGCAGCGCGCCAAAGGCGGCATTGGCGGCGAATTGAACGGCGCCGAAGCCGATCTCGTCGACCGCCAGCCAGGCCTGCGCCTCGCCCGACCCGGCCAACTGGGCGATTGCGGCGCCGCCGAACGCCTGCGCCGCCAGCGGATCGAGGGCCTCGGCCTTGCCCAGGCCGAGCAGCAGCACCCGTCCGGCCTCGACCCCTTGGGGCGCCAGCACGGCCAGCGCCTGGTCCTTCTTGCCCTCGAAGCGGCTGGCCGCCATCGCCCGGGTCAGCATGCCCCCGGTGTCGCCGTCGAGACGCGCGGCCGACGGCGTGAGGGTGCGACCGTCGAGCACGCCGACGACGAGGGCGCCACCGGTCGGAACCTGCGGCTTGGCGAAAGCGATCTTCATTGCGGTATTCCCTGTCGGCGAAAGCTCCCCCCAATGTAGCGTTCCCGGCCAGGAAGGGAAGGTGCTACCGAAGGCCGCCGCCACCGCGCCGAAGCCCCGACCGCGCCCGGGATCGGATCGCCGTCGAAATCAAAGCCTTGACTAAACGTCGGCAGAGATCGACATGTGAACGATATGGCGGTCGGCGCCGGGGGGAAGGGCGTAATTCGATGTTTCCCAGGATAGCCTATCGCTGGATCATTGCCGTGGTGCTGTTCGTCGCCTACAGCATCCAATACCTCGACCGGGTCAAGACCAGCGTCCTCAACCCTTCCATCGCCCGGGACATCGGGCTGACCACGGCGGATATCGGCACCGGCGCCTTCCTGATGCTGCTGTTCTATGGCCCGGCGCAGATGCTGTCGGGCTGGCTCACCGACCGGTTCGGCGCCAAGCGGCTGCTGCTGGGTTCGGTGGTCGCCTGGTCGATCATGACCGCCTGGATGGGACTGATCACCAGCCGCGAGGAATATTTCCTCAGGATGGCGATGTTCGGCATCATGGTCGGCACCGAGTATGTGCCGTCAGCCCGCATCCTGGTGCGCTGGTTCAACCGGGAAGGCCGTGCGCGGGCGCAATCCCTGCTGTCCTGGGCGTGGATCGTGACGCCGGCCTGGGCCAGCGTATTCGCCACCCAAATGGCCGAAATGGCCGGAAGCTGGCGCATGGTGTTCTTCGTCACCGCCGCCCTCGGCGTGGTGCCTCTGGTGCTGATCGCGCTCCTCGTCTTCGAGCGGCCGGAGAACTACTGGAAGATTACCCCGGCGGAACTGGAATACGCATACCGCGACGAAATCCGGCGGGGGTTGTTGCGGGAAGGGGAATACCATGACGCGCAGGCTCGGATATTGAGCCAGGAGCCCATAAGGTTCCGCGATTTCTTTAAGAACAGCAGCTATATCGCGATAATTTTCGTCAACATTACCTTGGTGATGACCCTCTATGCCGTCCTGAACTGGATTCCTTTTTATCTCTCCGACACCTTCCATTTCCGCCTCAAGGATATGGGATGGTGGAGTTCCATGTATTTCGTCGCCGGCGCGATCGGCAGTTTCACCTCGGCCTATCTCTCCGACCTGGTGTTCCACGGCAATCGGCGGGTGATGATCCTGGCCAGCTTTTCCTGTCTCGCCCCATGCATCTTCCTGCTCGCCAGCATCGACGGCGCCAGCCCGGTATGGCTGGCGGTGGCGCTGTGCGGCATGGGGTTTTTCGCCAACATGGGGTGGGGCCCGCTGACCTCGGTTCCGGCGGAAATCTTCAGCCCCGAGGTCTACGGCCGAGCGATGGGATTCGTCAACGGCGCCAGCTATATGGTCACCGCGTTCAGCGCCATGATCTTCGCCGGACTGGTGACGGACACTCCGGCGGGCAAGGACTACAGTCATGGCTGGCTGTTCATCGGCATCTGCGTCGTCGCCGGCACGATCGCCGCCAGCTTCATCCGCACCCGCCAGGAGCCAACCGCCACCGGCCGGCTGGCGCTGAAGTCCGAGGCCTAAGCCTCGATCTTGTTGCCTTCCAGTTCGGCCGGGGCCGGGCGGTGCTCGCCCGAGAGCAGGAAGACCAGGCCGCCGGGCAGCGCCGTCACCATGCCGACAATGGCGAACAGCACCGACAGCACCAGGGCCGACTGGTGCTCGACCCCGACGAAGCCGAACGCCGTGACCATGGCGCCTTCGCGCACGCCCCAGCCGCCGATCGAGATCGGCAGGATGGTGGTCAGAACCACCGGCGGAATCAGCACCAGGCAGTCGACCACGTCGACGTTCAGGTTGAGGCCCAGGGCCAGCACATAGGCCGCCAGCGACAGATTGACGTGGCCGATCACCGCCACCGCCAGGGTGCCGCCGCCCCAGCCGGGATGGAAGAACAGCTTGCGGGTGGCCGCCGCCAGGGTGGCCAGGCCGCTCACCAGCCGCCAGCGCCGCAGCGATACCGGCACGCGGTCGAGCACGCTCAGCACCAGGATGCCGGCGATGCAGACCACCAGCAGCACCGGAAACACCCAGGCGCCGGGGATGTCGGGCACCCGCGCGAGCAGCAGCGGCTGGGTGACCGCCACCAGCACCACCAGGCCCAGCACGGTCACCGCCCGTTCCAGCATCACCGAATTGACCGCCGTCGCCAGGTCCAGTCCGGCCCGGCGGGCGAACCACATGCGCATGGCGTCGCCGCCCACCGCGGCGCCCGGCAGCACCAGCGAGAAGAACACCCCGATGTAATAGACCTTGAGCGTCCGCGCGGCCGACAGCAAGCCCGCCAGGGCGCGCAGCACCATGCCCCAGCGCACCGCCCCCAACAGCACCTGGGCCAGCATGAGGACGAGGGCGAGGATCGCCATCCAGGGGTCGACGGTCTTGGCCTGCTGCCAGGCGGTGGCGACGTCGACCTTGGTCAGCAGCCACCCGATCAGGCCGGCCGACACTCCGCCCTTGATCAGCCAGGGCAACCAACGCTTGACCATGGTCCACCCACCACCGGTTCCGAAGGGCTGAAGCTTTAGCACAGAACCGGCGCCAGGCAATACCATTCGGAGAGAACGAACCGCCTACCCGCCCAGCCTTACGGGCTGGCGTTTGCGGCCCCAGGTGCCCGGTCCGGCCTCGAAAACGCCGGCCAGGCGCTCGCCGCAGGCGAGGCAGCGGCCGGACGCGTCGAGGTTCCAGGCGCCAAGCTCATACCAGTCGCGGCCGATGAGAAGGCCCCCGCAGGCGTGGCACCAGGTACTGCCGCCGCTCGCGTCTTGGACGTTGCCCGTATAGACATGCCGCACCCCGTTGGCCTTGGCGATCGACCGGGCGCGCGACAGTGTCCGGGATGCCGTGGGGGGCTTTTCGCACATCTTCCAGTCGGGGTGGAAAGCTGTGAAATGTAACGGCACGTCGGGGCCGAGAGATGTGGCCACCCAGCGGCTGAGCGCGTCGATCTCGCCGTCCGAATCGTTTTCTCCGGGGATGAGCAGCGTGGTGATCTCGAACCATACTTCCGTTTCGCGTTTGAGGAAAACCAGAGTGTCCTTCACCGCCTCGAGGTGGCCGCCGCACAGGCTGCGGTAGAAGCCCTCGGTGAAGGCCTTGAGGTCGACATTGGCCGCGTCCATGTGGGCGAAGAATTCCCGCCCGGCCTCGGGGTTGATATACCCGGCGGTAACCGCCACCGTGCGGATGCCGGCTTCCCGGCAGGCCTTGGCGGTGTCGACGGCGTATTCCAGGAAGACCACCGGATCGTTGTAGGTGAACGCCACCGAGCGGCAGCCCAGTTCCCTGGCCACCCGGGCGATGGTTTCCGGCTGGGCGCTGTCGTTCAGGCGGTCGATCTCGCGCGCCTTCGAGATGTCCCAGTTCTGGCAGAACTTGCAGGTGAGGTTGCACCCCGCGGTGCCGAACGACAGGATCGGCGTGCCCGGCAGGAAGTGGTTGAGCGGCTTCTTTTCGATCGGATCGATACAGAACCCGGACGAGCGCCCGTAGGTGGTCAGCACCATGCCGCCGCCGACGCGGGCGCGCACGAAGCACAGGCCGCGCTGCCCGTCCTGCAGCTTGCACAGCCGCGGGCAGACGTCGCACTGGAGGCGCCCGTCGTCGAGCCCGTGCCAGTAGCGTGCCGGAAAGTGGGAACCCTGCACCACCTGCTCCATCGGGGTAGGCTACCCCCGACCGAAGCCCCGGTTCAACCGCCGTCGCCGCTGCCGCCCCTCCCTCGGGCGGGGCTACCTCGGCGGCGCGGGGCTTTACATCGATGCGGGGTGGGGCTTACCTATGTGCGATTACCTCCGACGGAGGACTCATGACCGCCATCCGCCCCGCCGCCTTCGCCGGCGCCTTCTACCCCGCCGACCCCTCCGAATTGCGGGCCCAGCTCGCCGGCTACCTCGCCGAAGCCAAGGCTTCGCCGGCCGATGCCCCGGTGCCCAAGGCGATCATCGTCCCCCATGCCGGCTACGTCTATTCCGGGCCGGTGGCCGCCACCGCCTACGCCCTGCTGGCGCCGGCCAGGGGCCGCATCGAGCGGGTGGTGCTGGTCGGCCCGTCGCACCGGGTCGGCTTCCGCGGCCTCGCCGTCGGCACCGCCGAGGCATGGTCGACCCCGCTCGGCGCCGTCGCCATCGACCGCGCCGCGGTCGAGCGCCTGGCGCTGCTGCCGATGGTCGGCACCCTCGACGCCGCCCATGCCCAGGAACATTCGCTGGAGGTCCACGTCCCCTTCCTGCAGGCGGTGCTGGGCGAATTCCGCCTGGTCCCGGTGGTCGCCGGCGACGCCAACCCGGACGAGGTGGCGGCGGTGCTGGACGCCGCCTGGGGCGGGCCGGAGACGGTGATCGTCATCTCCACCGACCTGTCGCACTACCTCGACTACCGCGCCTGCCAGGACGCCGACCGGCGCACCGTCGCCGCCATCGAGGCGCTGGACCCCGCCGCCATCGGCCGCGACGGCGCCTGCGGCCGGGTGCCGGTGGGCGGGCTGCTGGTCGCCGCCCGCCGCCGCGGCCTGTCCATCGCCACGCTGGACGTACGCAATTCCGGCGACACCGCCGGCTCCCGCGACCGGGTGGTCGGCTACGGCAGCTGGGCTCTGTTCGAGCCCGCCGACGCGGCCGCGGATCTCGCCGCCCTCGGCCCGGTCCTGGTCGGGCTGGCGCGCGCCTCGATCGCCAACGGCCTCGCCGCCGGCAAGCCGCTGGCCGCCACCGCCGACGGCGGGCCGGCGGCACTTGGCGCCCCGGGCGCGGTGTTCGTCACCTTGAAATGTGGCGGCAACCTCAGGGGATGCATCGGCTCGCCGATGGCGTGGCGGCCGCTGGTCGAGGACGTCGCCGACAACGCCTGGCGCGCGGCGTTCAAGGATCCGCGCTTCCCGCCGCTGCGGCGGGAGGAACTGGCCGGCCTGGAGCTGTCGGTGTCTGTGCTGACCCCGCCCCAGCCGATGGGTTTCGCCGACGAGGCCGACTTCCTCAGCCAGCTGCGGGTCGGCATCGACGGGCTGATCATCGAGGATCTCGGCCGGCGCGCCCTATTCCTGCCCAGCGTGTGGGAGCAGCTGCCGGACAAGCGCAGCTTCCTCGCCCACCTGAAGATGAAGGCCGGCCTGGCCGAAACCCACTGGTCGCCCACCTTCAAGGCCAGCCGCTTCCAGGCGGTGGAACTCAAGGAATAGCCGGGATCCCCCGGCATTCGGTCCATTCTGTCATGATCGCCACCCGTTCCGAGAACGGCAGGCCGACGCAGTGCAGGATGATCGGGTCGAACGTCTCGCAGCAATGGCCTGCCTTCGGGGTCGGGCAGGAATTCCATTCCAGCGGCAGCACGCCGAGCCGATCGGTCCATTCCGGCTGCGGCACGTTGTCGGCCAGGTTTCCGGTCAGTTCGACCCGGTAGCCCAGCAAATCCATCACCGCCGCGTTTTCCCACAATGGGTGGTCGAGGAATTCCGTCTTGTTCCACACCGCATCGAGCAATCGAAAGGTCCAGTCCGACTTCTTCAGCACCATCACCCCGGTGTTGGGCCGGTCCGCCGCCAGGTAGAGGCCGGGATGGCCGGCGGCGCCGACGGTGACCCGGTGCATCACCAGATGCAGGTCCTTGCCGGGGTCGATCTCGTCGAGGATGTCGCGGTCGGCGCGGACGAAGCAGGCATCGGCGTCGACCCACATCACCATCTCGTGGTCGCCCTGGCCGAGCGCGTGATACAGCGCCGCGATCTTTCCCCAGGCCGCCGGGCGGTCGCCCTTGGGAATGGGCAGCACCTGGAAATCCTGGCCGATGGCGGCGGCATACTGGCCGATCGAACGGGCGGCAATGTCGCCCACCGCGGCGAACGCCGCGTCGAAGGCGGTGATGATGTTGAGCCTGGGCATGGGCCGGCATGGTAGGGCGCGGCGGTGCGGGCGGCAATCGCAAACCCTCGCCCAACAGAGCGGGAATATTCCGCCTCTTCCCACTCCGCCTTCGCTTCCCTATCCTCGGGTTCGGCAACAACGCGAGCCCTCCCATGCGCCGCTTCGGCATCGGCCAGCCTTTCCGCAGGGTCGAGGACGCCCGGTTCCTGACCGGACGCGGCCGCTACACCGACGACATCGCCCTGCCCGGCCAGGCCTTCGCCGCGGTGGTGCGCAGCCCCTATGCGCACGCGGACATCCGCTCAATCGACGTCGCCGCGGCCGGGGCGGCGCCGGGGGTGCTGCTGGTGCTGACCGCCGCCGACCTCGCCGCCGAGGGCATCGGCCCGATGCCGTGCGACTTCATGCCCAAGGGGGCGCCGCCGCCGCCCGCCCGCCCGGTGCTGGCCGGCGACCGCGCCCGCTATGCCGGCGAGGCGGTCGCCTTCGTCGTCGCCGAGACCCTGGCCCAGGCAGTGGACGCAGCCGAGCTGGTGGTGGTGGATGCCGAGCCGTTGCCCGCCAACGCCGGCACCGCACGCGCCGTGGACACCCCCGGCAGCATCGCCTTCGACTGGAGCATGGGCGATGCCGCCAAGGTCGACGCCGCCTTCAAGGCCGCAGACCGCATCGTGTCGCTGGATCTCGTCAACAACCGCGTCGCCCCCACCGCGCTGGAGCCGCGCGGCGCCATCGCCGCGCCCGAGGGCGATGGATTGGTGCTGACCACCGGAAGCCAGGGCGTGCACGAACTGCACGGGACCCTGTGCCGGATTCTCGGCTTGGGCCCGCAAGCCCTGCGGGTCGTCACCCCCGACGTCGGCGGCGGCTTCGGCCTCAAGATCGCCCCCTGCCCCGAGCACGTGCTGGTGCTGGTCGCGGCGCGCCGCCTCGGCCGGCCGGTCAAATGGATCGCCGACCGCTCGGAAGCCTTCCTGTCCGACACCCACGGCCGCGACCACGTCAGCCACGCCGAACTGGCGGTGGACGCCGCCGGGCGGTTCCTGGCGCTGCGGGTGTCGACCATCGCCAATCTGGGGGCCTATGTCGCGCTGTACGGCGCCTTCGTGCCGACCTTCGCCGGATCGGGCATGCTGACCGGAGTCTACGCCATCCCGGCGCTGGCGGTGCGGGTCCGCGGCGTGTTCACCAACACCACCCCGGTGGACGCCTATCGCGGCGCCGGCCGGCCCGAGGCCGCCTACCTGATCGAGCGGATGGTCGACGTCGCCGCCCGCGACCTGGGCATCGAGCGGACCGAACTGCGCCGCCGCAACTTCATCCCGGCCGCCGCCATGCCGTTCCGCACCGCCGGCGGCAAGACCTACGACAGCGGCGATTTCGCCCGGGTGATGGCGCTGGCGCTGGAGCGCGCCGACTGGGCCGGCTTCCCGGCGCGCCGCGCCGCCACCCCCGGCCGGCTGCGGGGCATCGGCCTGTCGTATTACATCGAGGTCTCGGGCGGCACCAGCGGCGAGGACGTCGACCTGACGGTGGCGCCCGACGGCACCGCCACGGTGCTGGTCGGCACCCAGTCCACCGGCCAGGGCCACGAGACCGCCTATGCCCAGATGGTGGCCGCCGAACTCGGCCTGGAGCTGGGCGCGGTGACCGTGGTCCAGGGCGACAGCGGCCGCATCGCCTCGGGCGGCGGCACCGGCGGCTCGCGTTCGCTGGCCCAGCAGGGCGGGGCACTGGCCCTGGCGCTGGACGACGTCATCGCCCAGGGCCGCGCCGTCGCCGCCCGCCTGCTGCAGACCGACGCCGCCGCCATCGCCTTCGCCGGCGGGTGCTATTCGGCCGGCGGCGCCTCGGTGCCCTTCGCCGCGGTGGCGCGCGAGGGCACGCTGACCGCCCGCCTGCGCTTCAAGCCGCCGGCCAACACCTTCCCCAACGGCTGCCATGTCTGCGAGGTCGCGGTCGACCCCGACACCGGCGAGACCGAAATCCTCCGCTACACCATCGTCGACGACGTCGGCGTGGTGCTCAACCCGCTGCTGCTCGAAGGCCAGATCGTCGGCGGCGCCGTCCAGGGCATCGGCCAGGCGCTGCTGGAACACGCCGCCTACGACGCCGACAGCGCCCAGATGGTGGCCGGCAGCCTGATCGACTACGCGGTGCCGCACGCCCACCACATCCCGCCCATCGACTTCACCACCGTCGAGATCCCCTGCGCCGCCAACCCGCTGGGACTGAAGGGCGCCGGCGAGGCCGGAACCATCGGCGCGCCGCCCGCGGTGATCAACGCCGTGGCCGACGCGCTGGGGCTGCGCCATATCGACATGCCGGCGACGCCGCTGGCCGTCTGGACCCTGCTTCGCGAGGCCGCCGCATGATTCTCCACTCCGCCCCTCTGCTGCCGGCGCTGGAGGACATGGCGCGCCAGGCCGCCGCCGCCATCCTCGATGTCTACGGCCGGGACTTCGCGGTCGACCACAAGGGCGACGACTCGCCGGTCACCGACGCCGATCGCCGGGCCGAGGCGATCATCCTCGCCGGCCTGGCGGCGCTCACCCCCGGCGTGCCGGTGGTGGCCGAGGAGGAGGTGGCCGCCGGCCGCATCCCCGACATCGGCACGGGCCCGTTCTGGCTGGTCGACCCCCTCGACGGCACCAAGGAATTCGTCAAGCGCAACGGCGAATTCACCGTCAACATCGGCCTCATCCAGAGCGGCATCCCGGCCGCGGGAGTGGTGCTGCAGCCGACCCTGGGCCTGCTGTGGTCGGGCGCCGGACCGGGCACCGCCAGCGCCGTCGGCGCGGACGGGATGCGCCGCCCCATCGCCTGCCGCCGGCCGCCCGCGACCGGCGCGGTGGTGGTGACCAGCCGCTCGCACCGCGACCCGGCGCGGATGGCCGCATGGATGGCGCCGCTGGCCGAGCCCATCCTGGATTTCGCCGGCTCGTCGCTGAAGTTCTGCCGGGTGGCCGAGGGCAGCGCCGATTTCTATCCGCGCTTCGGCCCCACCAGCGAATGGGACGTCGCCGCAGCCCACGCCGTGCTGCTGGCCGCCGGCGGCGAGGTGGTGACCTTCGACGGAATCCCCTTGGCCTATGCCAAGCCGAACTTCCGCAATCCCGACTTTCTTGCCCGCGCGATCAACCATACCTTGTAGGGCGGGCGGTTAAAATTTCCTTGAAGTCCGGAGAGAAATGGGGAAGAATAAGGGCGTGGTGATTGATCGCCACATAATAGCCGCCGTAGAGCTCCTACGGCGACGCGGGGCGGGACGCAGCCGTAGGTTGCCCCGATCCTCGAACAAGCAGAAAGGGCCGCCGCGTATGCGGGCGGCCCTTTCACTTTGGACAGTCAGCCCGGCTTGGGGCAGGTCGCCACGGGGCAGGTCCGGCACATCCGGGGCATCGCGTCGAAATCCCGGTCGAGGAAGGCCTTGCGCATCGCCCTCAGCGCGGGACCGGTCCAGGCATCCTTCAATGACATCGACTCGATATTGCCGAGGGAAATGTTCTCGTCCATGTCGTAGCAGCACGGGGTGATATTGCCGCTCGCATGGACGTAGAGCCACTGCGACGCCTGCCAGCACACCCAATCCGGCGACGGCAGGGCATTGGGATCGGCAATCGCGGCGGCGGGACGCCGTTTCGGCCCTCCCTCGCCTTGGCGTTCCAGCACGGCGACGGCGTCCGAGGCGAAATTGCCGCCGAGATCGTCGAAGGTCTTGATGTCGACCGCCACCGTGGAAAGATCGGCCGTCCGCCGCCGCCATTCCGCCACGAACGCCTCGATCTCGGCCTCGATGTCCGAGAAGCGGATGGCGGCGATCTGCAGCTTGACGGGACTGGCGACCGCGCGGAGATGGGCGATCAGGGCCGCAAGGTTGTCGACGACCTTGTCGAAGTCTCCGCCCCGGATACGGCGGAAATTTTCCGCGTTGCCGCCGTCCACGGTGACCTGGAAGCGGGTGACGCCCGCGTCGATGAGGGCGCGCGCCCTATGGATGTCCAGCATGGTGCCGTTGGTGGTCAGCTCGATCAACGGGATACCCGCCTGGCGCACGATGCCGACGATTTCGACGATATCGGGATGGAGCAGGGGTTCGCCCGCCAGATGGAAATCCATCTGGTTCACGCCCAGCCGGGCCGCCTCGGCCACGATCCTGCGGCAACGGTCCAGCGGCATGTGGATGCGGGGGCGCCGCATGGTCTTCATGTTGCACATGATGCAGCGCAGATTGCAGTGGCTCGTGACCTCCATGTTGACGGTCAGGAGCGGCAGCCTCGCCATCCGGTCGAGGAATTCATTGACGCGGACGTTCTTGAAGAATTGCCATCCCTGGTCGACCCGGACTTCGGTGCGACGCTGTCTGGTGATCTTGTCCTTGGCCATCGGGCGACCCGTCGTGCGAGAGCCGAACAGATAACCCGGCCGGGGGGAGGCCGGCAAGGTCCGCGGATCTTTTCGCGCCGGCCCACTCCCCCTCCCCATGCCCGCCCGATTGCACTATGTTCCCCTTCATGAGCCGAGACCGAACCGACCTGATCCGCCCCGCCGAGCCCGAGGCCATCGCCGAAGCCGGCCGATTGCTGGCCGAGGGCTGGCTGGTGGCCTTCCCCACCGAAACCGTCTACGGCCTGGGCGCCGACGCCCGGGACGACCGCGCGATCGCCGCGGTGTTCGCCGCCAAGGGCCGGCCCCGATTCAACCCGCTGATCGTCCACGTCGCCGTCGCAGCCGACATCCGTCCGCTGGTCGCCGTCGACGCCCGCGCCGCCGCCGCGATCGCCCGCTTCTGGCCCGGGCCGCTGACCCTGGTGCTGCCCAGGCGGCCGGATTCGCCGGTGTCGCTGCTGGCTTCGGCCGGACTCGACAGCCTGGCGGTGCGCCAGCCCGACCATCCCGTCGCCTTGGCCTTGATCGCCGCCGCCGGGCGGCCGCTGGCGGCGCCGTCGGCCAACCGCTCGGGCGCGATCAGCCCCACCACCGCCGCCCATGTCGCCCACTCGCTGGCCGGCAGCGGGCGCGGCGACGGCGGGCGGATGGCGATGATCCTCGACGGCGGGCGGTGCCGGGTGGGAGTGGAATCCACCGTCCTCGACCTTACCGGCGCCCGGCCGCGGCTGCTGCGCCCCGGCGGGGTGACGGCGGAAGCCCTGGCCGAATTGCTGGGCGACATGGAGGCGGCGCCGCAGCTGCATTCGACCCAGCCGAAGGCCCCCGGCATGCTGGAAAGTCACTATGCCCCCGCCCTGCCGGTGCGGCTGAACGCGCGCTCGGCCGCCCCCGGCGAGGCGCTGCTGGGATTCGGCCCGGCGCCGGATGCCAGTCTCAATCTGTCGGCCGCCGGCGACCTGGAGGAAGCCGCGGCCAACCTGTTCGCCATGCTGCGCGAACTCGACCGCCCCGGCTTCGTCGCCATCGCGGTGATGCCGATCCCGGCCGAAGGCTTGGGCCGCGCCATCAACGACCGCCTGCGCCGGGCCGCGGCGCCGCGCCCGTGCCACGATCCGGCGAGGACGGGATGCCATTGATCGAACGGCTGTCCGCCCTGGTCGGCGCCGGCAACTGCCTGCACACCGCCGCCGACATCGCCCCCTATCTGGTCGAGGAGCGCGGCCTCTTTCACGGCCGGGCGCTGGCGGTGGTGCGCCCGGGATCGACCGCCGAAGTCTCGCGGGTGGTCGGCCTGTGCGTCGCCGAGGGCTACGCCATCGTCCCCCAGGGCGGCAATACCGGCCTGTGCGGCGGCGGGGTGCCGCCCGAGCACGGCCACGCCGTGGTGGTGTCGACCGAACGCCTCAACCGCATCCGCGCCGTCGATTCCATCGACTTCACCCTGACCGCCGAGGCCGGTTGCGTGCTGGCGGCGGTGCAGCAGGCGGCCGATTCCGCCGGCTGCCTGTTCCCCCTCAGCCTGGGGGCCGAGGGCAGCTGCCGCATCGGCGGCAACCTGTCGACCAACGCCGGCGGAGTCAACGTGCTGCGCTACGGCAATGCCCGCGACCTGGTGCTCGGACTCGAGGTGGTGCTGCCCGACGGCAGGGTGTGGGACGGGCTGAAGGCGCTCCGGAAGGACAATACCGGCTACGACCTCAAGCACCTGTTCGTCGGCGCCGAGGGCACCCTGGGGATCATCACCGCCGCGGTGCTGAAGCTGTTCCCCAAGCCGCGCGAGATCGAGACCGCCTTCGTCGCCCTGCCCGACGTCGCCGCCGCCATCGCCATCCTGGCGCTGGCCCGGCGCGCCAGCGGCGACGCGGTCACCGCCTGCGAACTGGTGCCGCGCATCGGCCTCGACCTCGACTTGGCCCATCTGCCCGGCATCCGCGACCCCTTTCCGCGGCCCCACCCGTGGTACCTGCTGATCGAGCTGTCGTCGTCGCGCCCCGGCGGCCTGCGCGCCGCGCTGGAGGATGTCCTCGCCGAGGCGATCGACACCCGGTTGGCCGCGGACGCGGTGATCGCCGAGACCATCGACCAGCGCAATGCCCTGTGGCGGCTGCGCGAAGGCGTGCCCGAGGCCCAGAAGCGCGAGGGCGGCAGCATCAAGCACGACGTCGCCGTCGCCACCTCGCAGGTACCCGAGTTGATCGGGCGCGCCAGCGAAGCGGTCCAGCGGGCGCTGCCCGGGGTGCGGGTGGTCGCCTTCGGCCACATCGGCGACGGCAATATCCACTTCAACCTCACCCAGCCGGCGGGCGCCGACAAGCAGGCCTTCCTGGGCGAGTGGCAAAGGATGAACGTCATCGTCCACGACATCGTCGCCGCCATGGGTGGGTCGATCTCGGCGGAGCACGGCATCGGCCGCCTCAAGACGGACGAACTGATCCGCACCAAGCCGGCGCTGGAACTGGAACTGATGCGCCGGATCAAGACGGCCATCGATCCCGCCGGCCTGATGAACCCCGGCAAGGTGCTGGGGTAGCGGATTATCATCCCCACGGGGATTGTAACTGTTTGTTTCCAATTGTAGTGTATTGTGTATTTTGTCGAATGCCAGCGTGTGGGGGGTCACAGCGGGAAGAGACGAGGCGCAAGGACAAGGGGAAGCCGGATGGGGGCGCGATGCCACAACGATGCCGTCACCATCGGTGCCGGCAGCCCCGTCGTGCCGGATTCCATCGGCGCCGCCGAGGCGAGCATTTCCAGGGATGAACTGGCGCGCCATACGCTGAGCAACACCCTCGCCTACAGCCGCGACATGGGCGATGCGACCATCGTCGACAGGGCGCGGATCTGCCTGCAGTTCGCCGATTTCTGCATGACCAACGGATTGGAGCTTCGGGCGCTGGGCTGCCTGCTCACCGCCCTGCGTCTCGGCGTCGACAATGCGGGGGTGGCAGGCGGGGCCGCCGAGCTGGAAGCCCGGGTCGAGGCGCAACGGCCAATGGCGCGGGTCGTTCCGGCCGGCTTCCGCATCGTATGGTCATACGCGGAGGAATTCGCGCGGACTCGCGAGGCGGGCCGGTTCCCCCCCGGGGAACGCCTGTTCCGCACCACCCCGGTCGGCGCGGCCTTGCAGCAATTGCGGTTCGGAGACAAGATCACCGACCTGTCGTTCATCGTCCTCCGGCACGATACGCCGATGGTGCTGGTCCGTTGCGACCTGCGGGCCGATCTCGGCATCACCGACGGCGAATGCCCGGTGCGGATCGTCGCCTCGCCTGCGGCGCAGGAGAACCGGCTGCATCAATGCGTGTCGATCGCGCTCGACGTCCTGATCGAGATCGGCGAGCGTCACGGCGCCAGCGACATCCTGGTCGAGGACACCTTCTCGCCAGAGGAAACCCTGGTCGGACGCGCGGCCTTGGCACGGGCGTTCCTGCCCGAAGTCCATGTCCACGGCATCGTCGACCTGACCCTGTCCGAGGACGCCATCTGGCGAAACGTGCGCAAGAGCTTCCGGCCGATCATCACCGCCGCCCGCGCCGAAATCACGGTGAAGTACTTCAACTATTGGAACCAGGATGAACAGGTCGTCGCCGAGTGGCTGCGCCTGCTGACGGTGACGCCACACGCCACCAACGAGGCGACGGTGCGCTTCATCTCTGAGATGGCTTTCCGGGGAGAGGCGGAGATCGCAATCGGCTATTCGTCCGACGGCGCCTGCTGCGGGCTGACGGCCGTCTACGACGATGGCGACGCGTCGCTGTACTACGCCGGCCACTTCCTGGAAGAGGGGGAGGCGAAGAAGCAGGGCCACCTCATGCTGTTCGACGCCATCATGCGGGCCAAGCTGCGGGGCCGCGCCAGGTTCTACCTGTTCCACGACGACTGGGGGCCGGCCCGGTACGTGACCGACGGCTTTCTCGGCACCAAGACCGGCAAATGGAGCGGCGTGCACGAATTCAAGCGCGGCTTCGCCGACACCGTCGAGAGAATCCTGGTGTACCGCAAGCCGCTGTAGGTCATTCCGACCAACGATCGATTTTGACTCGTTGGCTGGTATCCGGCGGCCGCGGCCAAGCGCGCGGACGCGCGCGCCCGGCGATGCTGGTCAGCTATCCCGTTCGTTGCCCTCGGCCACCAGGCCCAAGGCGGACAGGATGCGCCAGGCGTTTTCCAACCGTAACCCGCCTCCGCCCTTTTCCAGTGCGATGACCGTGACGTGGCCGACGCCGGCCAGATCGGCCAGCGCCTTCTGCGACAGGCCCGCCTGCCGGCGCCGCGCGACGGCGGCGGCGGCGATGGCCTTCAGGTCCGGCAGCCGGGTGAGGCGTGTTTCAGCCATGGATCCGCTCCCAGGCCGCGGCGACGGATGCGTGATAGGCCCAATTCCGCTGTTCACTAAGCCGCAGGCCCCTTTCCAGCCGCTTCTGCAACGCCGGATGCCGCTTCTTCAGGTCGGCCAGCACGCCTTCGGCGGCGCGGCGCGGGAGGTCGATCGCGTCGGCGATGCCGAGCAGGAGCGCCCTGTCGTAGCGCTCCCACTGCAGGCGATCGGCGCCGACATGCAGGCCGAAGCGAGTGGTATAGCCGGCATCGGCGTAGATATAGCCATTGAGCACGTCGTAGGCGGGCGACAGCCGCAGGCCGTCCTCCGTCTCCAGCAGACTCCAGTTCTTCAGGTGGCAGTCGACATTGCCGACCAAAACGTAGGCGGCCAGGCGTTTGAACAGGCGGCGGGCATCGAGCAGACGGGCGCTGGAATGCGTCAGCGCCCGGCCGATCGCCTCGTAGCCGACGCTGTACTTGCCCTTGTGGTCCAGGCCGGGCGGTTGGGCGATGACCTGGGCGAAATCCTCGCAGCGCAGCTTGCCCGTTCCGGCCCGATCGAAGCGGTCGGCCACCAGGGCCAACCCGTCGATGCCGTCGACCGCGGCAAGCCGGGCGGTGGCCACCTCAGCCTCTCCCAGCAACAGGCGGCACAGCTCCAGGGTGTTCGCCTCGTTGGCCACCATGTCGGCCAGGCGCTCGCTCGGGTATTTGGCGATGAAGGGCGCGGGCTCGGCGCTCCCGGCCGGACGGTAGCCGCCGGCGCCGTTGTCGGCGCACAGGATCTTGGCCTGCACGCCGCTGATGGTTCGCTCGACATTGACCGCCGCGGCGTCGATGGCGGCGACCGCCTCGTTGAGGCGCACGCGGTCATGGCTGTGCTCGGGGTCGACAATGCCGACCGCGCCGATGCAATCGGCGCCGAAGGCCAGCAGGATGCCGAAGTCATCATCCTTGTCGACATCGGCGAACGCGGTCTGGCGCTCGCGCAGCCAGCCTTCCGGCGCCAGGTGGGCGAAGAACGGGTGGAGGCCGTGGGGATGCTCATGGACCCTCTGCGCCGCCGGCAGTGCGCAGGCGATCGCCTGCGTCACGCCCGCGTCGTAGGTGAAGCGGGTGCCGCCCCCGGCTTCCTCCGACAGCGTGCCGACGCGTCGGTCCTTGAAGGTGACGATGCCGTAGCGAAGGGTGGCCATGGTATCGAATTCCTAACTACGGCGGAGCTGGCGCCGTGATCTGGTATCGCGTTTGATACCTGAACTGGACATTGGTATCGATATTTATACCGCATCTTCGTCGTGTCAAGGCTGCCATGTTGAATCAGATCGCCGCCGCTTTGGGTATCCCCCGCGTGAGTCGCGCACTTCGGGACTTGGTATCAGTCGACATTGCTCCAGCCCCCGGTCGGCCTGGAAGCGCGTTGCTTCGGCGCGCCCTTCCGCCACGACATCGTTCCGCGCTCGAAAGAATTGCATAAATATACGCCACGCAGGAAAACTGCACAAACCTTCGCCTGCCGGCGCGGCGGCCGCGCAGAAATCCGGCGGCAAATGCATATTTTGTGGGCCGTTTTCCCGCCATTCTGCCCATCTTTTGCCCACCTACGGCACGCACAAACTTTGGCCACGACCAACCCATTGCATTTAAACGCTATTTTCCAAGCCGGCATGTGGCACGGGACTTGATTGCGGCTGAGCGACCCGCGGGGCAGGTGATCGGGATGCAAGGGGAGCCGCAATGGAAACCGTAAGAACTGGCGTCGATGTACTTTTCGTACTCTTGGGAGCCGTGATGGTGCTGGCGATGCACGCCGGCTTCGCCTTCCTCGAGGTGGGGACGGTCCGCAAGAAGAACCAGGTCAATGCCTTGGTCAAGATCATCGTCGACTTCGCGGTGTCGACCGTCAGCTATTTCTTCATCGGCTACACGGTCGCCTACGGGATCAACTTTCTCGCCGGCGCCGGCATCATTTCCGGCAAGGCGGCGGGCAGCGGGTTCGGCGCCAACGGCTACGACCTGGTGAAGTTCTTCTTCCTTGCCACCTTCGCCGCCGCCATTCCGGCCATCGTCTCCGGCGGCATCGCCGAGCGCGCCAAGTTCACCAGCCAGCTGATCGCCACATCGATCCTGGTCGGCCTAGTGTACCCCACCTTCGAAGGCCTGGCCTGGGGCACCCGCCTGGGCTGGCAGGATTGGCTGAAGGAGTTGTTCGGAGCCCCCTTCCATGATTTCGCCGGCTCGGTGGTGGTGCATGCGGTGGGCGGCTGGATCGGCCTGGGCGCGGTGCTGATGCTGGGCGCCCGGATCGGCCGCTACCGCAAGGACGGCAGCGTCGTCGCCATACCGCCCTCCAACATTCCGTTCCTGGCGCTGGGGTCGTGGATCCTGTCGGCCGGCTGGTTCGGCTTCAACGTGATGAGCGCCCAGTCGATGGACGGCATCTCCGGCCTGGTGGCGATCAACTCGCTGATGGCCATGGTCGGCGGCATCCTCTCCGCCCTGGTGGTCGGACGCAACGATCCCGGCTTCGTCCACAACGGGGCGCTGGCCGGGCTGGTGGCGGTGTGCGCCGGCTCCGACGTCATGCACCCGGTAGGGGCGCTGGTCACCGGCGGCCTGGCGGGCGCCCTGTTCGTCTGGGCGTTCAACCAGTGCCAGGACCGCTGGCGGCTTGACGACGTGCTCGGCGTGTGGGCTCTGCACGGCTTGTGCGGAACCCTCGGCGGGCTGGCCTGCGGCGTGTTCGGCCTGGAAGCGCTGGGCGGCCTGGGCGGCGTCAGCCCGATGGCCCAGGTGGTCGGCACCGCCACCGGCGTGGCCTTCGCCTTCGTCGCCGGGGTGACGGTCTACGGCTGCCTCAAGAAGTCCATCGGCATCCGCCTCGATCCCGAGCAGGAGTTCATGGGCGCCGATCTCGCCATTCACCATGTCCCCGCCTACCCCGAGGAGGTGGCGAGCATCAACGACGGCAGCCCGATGGCGGCGCGCGCCCACAGCAGCGCCGTCGGCCGGGCCTAGAAAGACTTGGCCTAAAGCCCTCGCACCAGGCCGGCGATCGCCGCCAGGGTCGCCTCGGGGCGGTCCCTGTGCGGCGCGTGCCGGCAGCCGGGCAGCAGCAGCGCCTGAGCGCCCGGCACGGTGTGGGCGACGATTCCGAGTTGCTCGGCGGTGGCGTATTCGTCGTCCTCGCCCTGGATCACCAGCACCGGCGCCCGGATGCGGGCGAGGTCGGCGCGGATGTCCAGGCGGAAATCCGGGTCGAGCCAGGCCCGGTTCCATCCCCAGAAGGCGCAATCGACGTTGTCGCCGTGGTGTCGCGCCAGGCCGTCGCGCAGCGGCCCGGCAAGAAAGGCTTCGCCGGCGGCGCGGATGCCGGTGAAGACGGCGTCCTCGACGAAGCTGTGCGGCGCCATCGCCACCACCGCCGCGGTGTCGGCGGCGTTTTGGACCGCATGGATGAGGGCGATGGTGGCCCCGTCGGAATGACCGACCAGGACGGCGCGGGCGATCCCGGCCGCGGCCAGGACGCGGGGCAGCCGGCCGGCTTCGTCGTGCAGGTAGGTCAGCGGCCGCGGCAGGGCGACCGCATCCGAGCAGCCGTATCCCTGGCGGCTGTAGGCGAAACAGGCCAGGCCGGTGGCGGCGGCCAGGCGATCGGGGAAGTCGCGCCACTGCGATACCGATCCCAATCCCTCGTGCAGCAGCGCCAGCACCGGAGCCCCCGGCGCCGGCTCGCCGAACCAGCGGCATTCCAGGCGAATTCCGTCGACCGCCAGCATGTCAGCCCACCAGCGGGCCGGCGAAGCCGACGACGCAGGCGGCGTCGAGATCCTCGGCCGGCGTGTCATGTGCGGTCGCGTAGCGCATTGCCCGACCATGATTATCGGCAATGCATCCCGTCGGCAAGCGGGCATGGGCTATCGGCGCACCACCCGCCCCAGCGTCAGCACGTCGACGGCGGCGGCCCCCGCCCTGGTCAGCACCCGGGCGCATTCGCCGACGGTGGCCCCGGTGGTCAGCACGTCGTCGACCAACAGAACCCGGCGGCCCCGCACCGCGTCGACCTTGCGCTCGCGCACGGCGAAGGCGCCCTTGACGTTGAGGCCGCGCTCCTGCCGGCCCATGCGGCCCATCGGCGGGGTGGCGCGCCGGCGAATCATCAGGTCGGGCTCGGCCGCCATTCCCGCCGCGGCCCCCAGCGCCAGCGCCAGCATCGCCGCCTGGTTGTAGCGCCGCGCCAGCAGCCGCCAGCGGTGCAGCGGCACCGGAACGATGACGTCGCACTCGGCCAGCAGGTCGGCGCCGGCGCGCGCCATCCAGCGGGCGAAGGCGGGAACCCCTTCGAGGCGGTCGGCATGCTTGAAGCGCAGCACCAGCACCTTGCTGGCGTCGTCGTAGAGAAACACCGCGCGGGCGCGGCGGAACGGCGGCGGTCCGGCGACGCAGGCGCCGCAGAGGATTCCGGGGCCGGCGTCGAATTCGAACGGCAGACCGCAGGAATCGCAGTGCGGCCGGCCGAGAAAGGTGATCCCGGCCCAGCATTCCGGGCACAGGCTGCCGGGCTCGGAGACGATGCGGTTGCAGGCCAGGCAGAGCGGCGGCAGAACCGCGTCGACCGCCAGCCGGATCACCCGTCGCAACCCCTCCATGACGCCGCTTTTCCCTTTCCCGTGCCCCCACGCCGTGCCATATAGCCCGGCATGGCCGACATGATCAGAATCTTCGATCGGTCGCTGGTGCGCAAGCGGCGCGACCGTGCCGCCGCCGGCTTCGCCGCGCACGATTTCCTCGTGCGCGAAGCCGCCGAGCGCCTGGCCGACCGGCTGTCCGACATGACCCGGCGCTTCCCGGTGGCGCTCGATCTCGGCTGCCACACCGGCGAGATGGCCGGCACGCTGGGCGAGCGCGGCGGCATTGAGACCCTGGTGCAGTGCGACCTGTCGCCGGCGATGGCGGCGCGCGCCGCCGCCAACCGCCATCCCACCCTGGTCGCCGACGAGGAATGGCTGCCGTTCGCCCCCGCCAGCTTCGACCTGGTGCTGTCGTGCCTGTCGCTGCACTGGGTCAACGACCTGCCCGGAACCCTGGCCCAGATCCGCCGCATGCTCAAGCCCGACGGCCTGTTCGTCGCCGTGATGCTGGGCGGCGACACGCTGGGAGAATTGCGGAGCGCCCTGGCGGCGGCGGAAATCGAGGTCGAGGGCGGGTTGTCGCCCCGGGTCTCGCCGTTCGCCGACGTCCGCGACCTGGGCCATCTGCTGCACCGCGCCGGCTTCGCCCTGCCGGTCGCCGATGCCGACACCGTCCACGTCAGCTACGGCGACCCCATGCGCCTGCTCGCCGACCTGCGCGGCATGGGCGCCACCAACGCGGTGGCCGAGCGGCGCAAGAACTTCACCCGCCGCGCCACCCTGCTGGCGGCGATCGCCCATTACCAGCGGGACCACGGCGACGGCGACCGTCTGCCCGCCACCTTCGAATTGCTGACCATGACCGGCTGGGCGCCGCATCCGGCCCAACCCAAGCCGCTCGCCCCCGGCTCCGCCGCCCGGTCGCTGGCCGAGGCGCTGGGCACCGCCGAAGGCAGCCTCGACACCCCCGCGCCCAACGAATACTGAGAGTTTGTTCCCGATGCGCTTCCCCGCTCCCCTGGTGCGCGGCACCCTGATCCGCCGCTACAAGCGCTTCTTCGCCGACGTCGCCCTCGATACGGGCGAGACGGTGACGGCGCATGTCGCCAACACCGGGGCGATGCTGGGGACCTCGGATCCCGGCATCGAGGTGTGGCTGTCGCCGGCCCCCGGGCCGGCGCGCAAGCTGGCGTGGAATTGGGAATTGTGCCGGGTCGACGGCTGCCTGGTGGGGGTCAATACCGGCCATCCCAACCGCATCGTCGCCGAGGCGGTGGCCGAAGGCCGGATTCCCGAACTCGCCGGCTATGCCGGACTGCGCCGCGAGGTGCCCTACGGCCGCAATTCACGCATCGATCTGTTGCTCGAGGACCCCGGCCGCCCCACATGCCACGTCGAGGTCAAGAACGTCCACCTCAGGCGCGGAACCTGGGCGGAGTTCCCCGACGCGGTGACGGCGCGCGGCGCCAAGCATCTGGCCGAGTTGTCGGAAGTGGCAGCCCAGGGTGGCCGGGCGGTCATGCTGTTCCTGGTGCAGCGCGGCGATTGCGAGGGCTTCCGCCCGGCGGCGGACATCGACCCGGTGTACGCCCGGGCGCTGGCGCAAGCGGTGCGGGACGGCGTCGAGGCGATCTGCTATACTTGCGCCATGGATGTGGGCGGGATCGCCCTGGCGGAACGGCTGGCCGTTCGTCTGGGGCCGTGAGGGCGAGGATGGAACGGGAAGAACGGGAATCGGGGCGCGGCACGATCCACGGCCCCGAAGGCTTCGAAGGAATGCGCCGGGCCGGCCGCCTGGCCGCCGAGACGCTGGACTACATCGCGCCCTACGTGGCGCCCGGGGTGACCACCAGCGAACTCGACCAGCTGTGCGCGCGCTATGTCGCCGAGCGCGGCGCCATCAGCGCGCCGCTGAACTATCGCGGCTTCCCGCGCTCGATCTGCACGTCGGTCAACCACGTGGTCTGCCACGGCATCCCCGGCGAGAAGAAGCTGGAGGACGGCGACGTCGTCAACATCGACGTCACCCCCATCGTCGACGGCTGGCACGGCGATACCAGCCGCATGTACTACGTCGGCCGTGTGGGGGTAAAGGCGAAGAAGCTGGTGGAGGTCACCTACGAGGCGCTGATGCGCGCCATCGCCGTGGTCAAGCCCGGCGCCACCCTGGGCGACATCGGCCACGCCATCCAGGGCTTCGTCGAGAACCAGCGGTTCTCGGTGGTGCGCGAGTTCTGCGGCCACGGGGTCGGACGGGTCTTCCACGAGCCGCCCAACGTCATGCATTTCGGCCTGGCGGGGCGCGGCACGGTGCTGCAGCAGGGAATGATCTTCACCATCGAGCCGATGATCAACGCCGGCCGCCCGGAAACCAAGATCCTGGCCGACGGCTGGACCGCGGTGACCAAGGACAAGTCCCTGTCGGCGCAGTTCGAGCACTCGGTGGGCGTCACCGCCGACGGCTGCGAGATCTTCACGCTCTCGCCCAAGGGCTGGCACTGCCCGCCCTACGAGTGAACCGGCGAGCCACTGACGTGGCTCGCCGTAATGCCCCTCGCGCCGGACGCGGCCGTCGGATCAGCCGACGATTTCGCAGCCCGAGAAGAAGAAGGCGATCTCGACCGCCGCGTTCTCCAGCGAATCCGAACCGTGGACCGAGTTGGCCTCGACCGATTCGGCGAAGTCTGCGCGGATGGTGCCGGGCGCGGCATTGGCCGGGTTGGTGGCGCCCATGATCTCGCGGTTGCGGGCCATGGCGTTGTCGCCTTCCAGCACCTGCACCACCACCGGCCCCGAGGTCATGAAGGTGACCAGTTCGTTGAAGAACGAACGCTCGCGGTGGACGGAGTAGAACTGCTCGGCCTGGGCCTTGGTCAGGCGGATGCGCTTCTGGGCGACGAAGCGCAGGCCCGCCTCTTCGAAGCGGGCGTTGATCTTGCCCGTCAAATTGCGCCGGGTTGCGTCCGGCTTGATGATCGACAAGGTGCGTTCGATAGCCATTGGGTAATCCCTTTTCGGCGGCTGGATGCGCCCGCGTCGCCGCCCCCTTCGAACGGCCACGGGCACGCCGCCCCGACGGCCGGCGCCGGGGAGCGGCCCGCGTTATACCAATCTATGCGGGGTGGGGCAAGCATTGGCCGGATGCGATGTGCTATCATCTCCGATCATCCTCTTTGGCCCTGGCAGGAGGCTTCGGCGTGGCCGATCAGTGCCCATCACCGCCGGTTCGCCTTCATATCGGCGGCCGCCAGTCCAAACCGGGATGGACCATCCTGAATATCCAGTCGGGGCCCGGCGTCGATGTGGTCGGGTCGTGCACCGACCTTGGCGCATTCGCGGACGGCAGCGTCGACGAAATCTACGCCTCGCACGTCTATGAACATCTCGGTTTGCGGCAAGAGCTGCCCAAGGCGCTGTCCGAGGCGAGCCGGGTGCTGAAAAGCGGATGCCTGCTCCGCGTCAGCGTGCCCGACATCGAAATCCTCTGCCGGCTGTTCCTCCATCCGCAGCTGTCCACGCGCGACCGGCTGCACGTCATCATGCATATGTTCGGCGCCCAGGAAGACGCCCATGATTTCCACCGGGTGGGGCTCAGCATGGACATACTGGGCGAATACTTGCGCGGCAGCGGTTTTACGGACATCCGCCGGGTCGAGGATTTCGGCCTGTTCGACGATTTCAGCACCTTCCGCCGTTTCGGCGTGCCCATAAGCCTCAACCTCGAAGCCACCCGCGGGTAGCCTCGGACGGACGGCAACATCCGGTGGGCCTGCACATCGGCAGTGGGCACCGTGGGACAATCCACAGCGGTTTGGTCAGCCGACTCAACCACGCACATTGACGTTGGATCAGGCGCGGTAGCACTCTATCATCGAGCGTGGAAACCGAGGTCATCGAATGCGGTTTGCAGCACTCGCATTGGCGATTGTGGTCTCGGCGGTGGGAACGGAGGTTTCCGCCGCCGAGCCGCGGCGCGCCCCATTGGCGCTGATCACCTGCCCGGAAACCTGGCCGGGCCTGGACGCCCCTGGGCTGCCGGTGACCCATGCCCTCCCGACGTCCGATTTCCAGGTGGGCGGGTTCCCTGACGACGGATACGGCTATGACTGGATCGGCAAGGGGCCGGGCGAAGTGCAGATGGATTGCGGCTATGGGTCCGATGGCTACAAGACGACGCGGCGGATCACCGTCCTGGTGCCGGGCTACCCGACCCGGTGTGAATGGCACCGGAAAGCCGGCGCGAAGGGTACCCTCGTCCTCGGCTGCCAGACCGCCCCCGGTCCCGACGGCTTCCTGGGTGAGGTGCGGTGGCGAATGGCCGAACAGGTCTCGCTGGTCACCACCCTCCAAGGATTCGGTTTGCGCCGCACCCCGGAGGAAATCCGCGCGACCGCCGATGGGCGGGGATACGCGGTGGCGGCGGCCTCGGCGGAAGGGCCGCCCCGCGTGTTCCACCTGACCCGGGATGGGGAGCGCCTGGAGGTTACCTTCACGGACGGACTTTCCAGCCTGGTGATCTGGCTGGCGCCCGATGGCGCGCCCGCCAGTAAGGCGTTTTTCGATCAAGCCAAACTGCGATTCGGCATCACGTCGACAGCCAATCATTCTCTCAGCCGCCTGCTGACCGCCCGCTACCTGGACTATTGGCTAAGTACCGCCGACCCGGTCGTCGCCGGATTGCCCAAATTCGGAAACCCACATCCTTCGGGGGTGCACTTGGTCGACCTGAGCAAGATTGAACGCTAGCCCGTCCTATTCACCGGGTCTCCGGCGACGGCAAACAACGGCGTCGTGCTGTTGATTGTATTCGGCTGTCGGCTTGGCCGGTTGGCGGCGCGGACTGTCGGGCTTGGAGTTGCGGGGCAAGGGGTGGAGGCGGGGGCGATGACGGCCCCGATTTCTACGGTCCGGCGGGCAGCAGGACGGTGGCGAGATGGCGGACCAGCGCCGCGTCAGGGCAGGCTGCGGCAAAGGCGATGGCCTGATCATCAATCAGCCCGCCCGTACACGGAATTCCTGACAGTCCCGCGGCTGGAGCTCGACCTCGACCACGGGCGCACCCTCGACCGGAGGAATGGCCCCGGTGAACACCAGCATGGTCGGCCTTCGACTACCGTCGGCGCGTGGAGCCTGCCTCTGGTGGCCCCCATAACCATCGCCGTCGTGGCCGTCATCCGCATCTTCCTGCCGACCGCATGCCCCGACCAGGCCATCTTCCGCATGCTGGCCGGACGCCTCGCTGCCGCAGGGCCGTGACAGAACGGGCGATGTGCCCGCCGGCAATCCCAGACCAGCAACAGAACGCCCGAGCCATCGTCGACACAGCCATCCGGCGCCCCTCACGGCGCCGCCCGTCCCGCTGTCACGACATCGCCCCCTGCAAGGACGTCGAATCCAGATGAATAGGACGGGCTAGGCTGCGACCACGTGATCACCATCGCCAGCACCATCCGCGACCGTCTCATGAATGCCGGCTTCGCCGCACCGGACCGTTCGACCTGGATCGACGGCTGGGCACAGCCGGCCTTCTTCGACTACCCCGACCCGCTGGGCGCGCGTGCCCGCCTGCGCGGCAAGCTGAACCTCCCTTCGTCTGCGACGCTACTGCTGTGCGTGGGGATGCTGCGTCCGGACAAAGGGCAACACCATCTCCTCGGCGCAGTGCGGATCCTGCGCGACCACGGCGCTCCGGTTGTCTGCCTGCTGGCGGGCGAAGCGACCGCGGAGAGTTCCGCCTATGCCGCCGAATTGCGGTCCATCCACAACCAGCGCACCAGTCCGGATTGGTTGCGGGAGACCTATCCCTCGATCGATCCGTTCATCGATGTCTGCGCCAAGGAATGGCAGATCGATCTGACGCTGGCGGCCGCCTTCGCCGACAGCCGGCCGGGCCGGCTCCTCACTCTGCGTTACGAGGACCTCTTGCAACGGCCCGAGGAGGAACTCGCCAAGGTCCTCGGCTTCCTGGGCGTCGACACCTCGCCCGAGCGGCTTGCCGGCTGCTGTGCCGGAAGTTCCTTCCAAGCTCTGTCGAAGGGACGCTCCCTTGGGGTGGAAGACCGTGAATCCTTCTTCCGCAAGGGCGTTGCCGGCGACTGGCGCAACCACCTCACCCCCGCGCAGGCCGCGCTCTTCGAGGAGAGGGCGGGCGACTGGCTGGATCGCTTCGGCTATCGGCGGTGAAGGGGACGGGGTTGGCGGCGGGCGGCGGAGGAGAGGCGATCCAGGGCGACGTGCCGGCCGGCCGATGTGATACCAAAGTCGTGGGCCTGTTGAAAAGACGGGCCTTCCAGAGGCTGACGGCTCAGGCAGCTTGAAGTGCCCGCGGGGAAAGAGAGGTTCGGGGGCTTGCGACTAGGCGGGACCAAGTTTGCAAGAATGCGATGATGGTTGCGGCGATGGCCGCCGCTCATCAGGGGCGTTTCGAAGAGGCCGCCGGGGCGGGGCGCTGGGCGAAGCCGTTCGTCGTGATCCCGACCACGCCGGTCTTCGTGGAGCGCGGCCTTGTCCGGGCTGATACACGGCCTTCATTCGAGATCGTCGGCGAAAGGTGGGCGCGGTGGGATGGGCCGCATGGCGTTGCGTCGCCCGAGGCGCTCCCGCCACCAGCGGGCATAGCCTTCCTCGGCGAAGGGATTGCTCTGCTCGTGGTCGGCCTCGGCCCCCACCTCGAGATACGCGTCCAGGCCCTCCAGCCGGGGCACCGGCAGGGCGCCGGCCTCGAAATCCGCCCACATGCGGCGATAAAGGGTTTCCAGTTCGCCGGCCAGGGACGGGGTGTCGAACAGGCGGCAGGTGTCGCGCCGCTCGGCAAGCCGTTGGCGGTATTCGGCCAGGCGCTCGCGGTCGCGCCCCAGGGCCACGGCGCGGTCCACGTATTCCTCGGCTGTGGCGCAGGCCATGTCCGGCATGCCGACCGCACGCACCAGGCTGCCGCACACCCGCGAAGCGAACGAGCGCCCGCTCAGCGTCAGCACCGGCACCCCCATCCATAGGGCGTCCGAGGCGGTGGTGTGGGCACCGTAAGGCTGGGTGTCGAGGAACAGGTCCGCCAGCGGATAGCGGGCGAGGTGGAAGGGGTTCGCCAGCTTGCCGGCGAAGATCAGCCGCGCGGGATCGACGTCTCGCCCGGCGGCTAGGTCGCGGAGCCGCGCCTGGGCGCCCTCGGTGCCGCTCAGAAGCCACAGCACGCTGCCAGGCACCCGCTCGAGGATGGTCAGCCAGCGTTCGAAGGTGGGGTGGGTCAGCTTGTGCAGGCCGTTGAAGCAGCAATAGACCATCGCCTGCTCGGGCAGGCCGGCCTCGGCGCGCGACGGCCGGGTTTCCGCCACCACCCGCTTGCGGTCGTTGGGCTGGTAGCAGGCCAGCCGCAGCACCTTCTCGGAATAGAAGGCCTCGCTTTCCGGCGGGATCACCCAGTCGTCGGCGACGATGTAGTGGTGGTAGGGGCTGCCCATCGTTCCAGGATAGCCCAGCCAGTTGACGATCACCGGCGCCGGGCGCATGGCGACCACCTTGGTCCGCCCCTCGCGGGTGTAGCCGTTGAGATCGACCAGAATCTGGATGCCGTCATCGGCAATGCGCCGTGCCGCCTCGGAATCGCCGAACGCGGTCAGATCGGTCCAATGGTGGACGGAGGAGCGAATGCGGCGACTGATGGCATCGTCGGCCGGCGGCCCGGAATAATAGGCGAACACCTCGACCGCCTCGAAGTCGTGACACTCGAACAATTCGGCGGTGAGATGACCCACCGCATGCTCGCGCAGGTCCGAGGACAGGTAGCCGACGCGCAGCCGCCGGCCCCGGACCTCGCGCGCCGCCCAATGCGAGGTGATCAGCCCGTCGCCCGGCAAGCCGACATCCCGCCGGTTGTAGTTCCAGGCCACTGCCAGGTGCAGCATGGGATCGTCGGCATGGGCGGCCATCGACAGCGGCGACATGCCGGTCAACAAGCGGGGGCGCTCGACCCGATCCCAGGGTTGCAGCACCGGCCACTCGCACTGGCGCTGGCGCAGGGCGACGTAGTGCTGCAACGCCTCGCGCTGGTCGGGCTGGATGTCCAGGCTCTGGCGCAGCATCTCCTCGGCGATCTCGTCCTGGCCGGCATCCTCCGTCACCCGGGCAATCTGGTTGAGCGCCGTGGTCTTGTGGGTGATGGCGGCGCCGGTCACGGGAGCCAAGGTGGCCAGCGCTTCGGACCAGAGGCGGACCGCCGCGCCGGAATCGCCGCCCCGCTCGTGAAGGCGGCCGAGATTGATGTGGGCCGGCAGGAAGCCCGGATTGATCGCCAGCACCTCGTTCAGGCGCGCGGCGGCGGCGGCCAGGTCGCCCGCGTCGGTCAGCGCCACGCCGTAGTTGAACAGCACCGCATAGAGCAGCGGATTGTCCCGGTTGGCGTCGATCCAGGCGGCGTAGAGCGCCAGCACTCCCGGCAGCCCGTGCGAGGCCCGGACCGCCTCGGCGGCGCGGATCAGATCGATCACGCTGAGCGAACGGGAACTGGCCTGGGCGATGGCCGACGACAGGATTTCGGGGCTCATGTGCTCTCCTCGGGCGGGGCCGTCACGCCACGGCGTCGGCCAGGGCCGCCGCCTGGTCGGGGCTGAGGGCGGCGATCTGGGTGGCGGTGAAGGCTGCGATTTGGGTGGCGGTCAAGGATTCGATCTGGCCGGGGGTCAATTCGGCCACGGTGACGGCCGGCAGTGCCGAGAGCTGCGTCGTGGTCAGCCCCGACAACTGAACGGCGCCGAGCGCCGCCATCTCGGCGGGGCTGAGGTTAGCGATCTGCGTCGTGGTCAGCGCCCCCACCTGGGTGGACGCCAGCGCCCCGAACTGGGTGGCGGACAGTGCCTGCAACTGGAGCGTGGCGAGGTTGCCCACCTGGGTGGTGGACAGCAGGCCGATCTGCGCCGGCGTCATCACCGCGATCTGGTCGGACGTCAGCGCGCGGATCTGCGGCCGGGTCAACCCGTTGATCTGGCCGGCATTCAGCGAGGTGATTTGAGTGGTCGAGAGACCGGTGATCTCGGTCGTCGTCAGCGCTCCCAGTTGGCTGGCGGTGAGCGCGGCGAACTGGGTGCTGGACAGCACCGCGATCTGGTTGGCGGCAAGGCCTGCGATCCCGGTGGTGGACAGGCCCGCCACCTGGGTTGCCGACAGCGACGCCAGCTGGGTGGTGGACAGCGCCCCCACCTGGGCGGCGGACAGCCCCGACAGCCCGGCGGCGGACAGCACCGCCAGCTGGGTGGTGGTCAGCGCCGCCACCTGCTGGGTGCCGAGCGCGGCGATGCCGGTGGCGGACAACCCGCCCAACTGCGTGGTGGACAGGGCCGCGATCTCGTCGCTGCTCAGCCCCGCCACCTGGGTGGTGGTGAGCGCGCCGATCTGGTTCAGGGTCAGGCCGTGCATCTGGGTGGCGGTGAAGGCGGCGATCTGGGCGCCGCTCAGGCCGCCGATGGCGGAATCGGACAGCGCCGCCACCTCGGCCGCGCTCAGCGCGTGCAACTGGCCCAGAGTCAAAGCCGCCACCTCGGTAGCGGACAGCCCGCCCAGTTGGGTAGCGGACAGCCCCACCACGTCGCCGGTGCTGAGGCTGGCGATCTGGGAGGTGGTCAGGGCACCCATCTGGGTAGCGGTCAGCCCCGCCAGCTGGGTGGTGGTCAGCGCGGCCATCTGCATGGTGCCGAGCGCGGCAATGGCGGTGGTCGACAGCGCCCCGATCTGGGTCGTGGACAGGCCGGCCAGCTGGATGGTACCGAGCGCCGCCATCTGCGCGTCGGTGAGGCCGCCGATGCCGGTGGTGGAAAGCGCCGCCAACTGGGTGGACGACAGCCGGCCGATCTGGGTGGCGGTCATCGCGGCGGCGCCGGAGGCCGACAATCCGCCCATCTGGGTGGTGGTGAGCGCCGCCACCTCGGCGGCGGTCAGCGCCTGCACCTGCCCGGTGGTCAGCGCGGCGATTCCTGTCGATCCCAGCCCGCGCAACTGAGTGGTGGTCATCTGGGCGATCTGGGCGGTGGTCAGCGCGGCGATGGCATCCGACGACAGAGCGCCGACCTGGGTGGAGGACAGGGCCGCCATCTGCTGGCTCGACAGGGCCGCTAGCTGGGTGTCCTGGAGGCCGCCCAACTGGGAGGTGGTGAGCGCCGCCATCTGGGCGGTGGTCAGCCCGGCGATCTGGGCGGTGGACAGCGCCGCCAGGCCGGTCGAGGACAGTGCCCCCAATTGCGTCGACGCCAGCCAGCCCAGTTCGGTCGAAGTCAGCCCGCCGACCTGGTCGGTGGACAGCGCCGCCATCTGCACGGCCGTCAGCCCACGCAACTGCACGGTCGAAAGCTGGCCGATCTGAGTGGTGGTCAGGCCGGCGATGCCGGTCACCGACAGCCCACCGATCTGCGTCGCCGACAGCTGCGCCACCTGGGTGGCCGACAGGGTCGAGACCTGGTCGTCGGTCAGCCCCGCCAGCTGGGTGGCGGTGAGCGCGCCGAGCTGGGTGGTGGTCAGGCCGGCGATCTCGTCGTCCGACAGCGCCCAAATCTGGTCGGCGGACAGGCCCTTCAGCTGGGTGGTGGTGAACGTTGCCATCTGCTGGCCGGTCAGCCCGTTGATCTGCTCGTAGCCCAGGCCGGAAAGCTGGGTCGAAGTCATTCCGGCCAGTTGGCCCGGCGACAGGCTCGCCATCTGGGTGGCGCTCAGACCCTGGAGCGCGGCCTGGGTCAGCGCGCCGACCTGGGTCGATGTCAGGGCGGCCAGCAGCGTCGATGCGAGGGCTTGCATCTGGTCGATGTTGAGGCCCTTGATCTGGGTGGTCGAAAGCTGCGCCATCTGGCCGGTGGAAAGACTGTCCTGGCCGATGTCCGACAGCGCCCCGATCTGGGTCGAAGTAAGGGCGCGCAACTGCGTGGCCGACAGCGCCGCCACCTGGGTGGTGAGCAGGCCGCCGATGCCGGTGGGCGATAGGGCGGCCAACTGGGTGGCGGTCAGGTCGGCGACCTGGGCGGCCGACAGCGCGCCCACCTGAGTGGTGTTCAGCCCGGCCAGCTGGGTGACGGTCAACGCCGTCATCTGGGGATCGGTCAGTGCCGCCATCTGGCCGGCGGACAGCTGGCCCACCTGGGTGGCGGTCAGGCCGCGCAGTTGGGTGGTGGCCAGGCCGGCCACCTGGAAGCTGGACAGCCCGCCAAGCGCGGTGGCCGACAGCGCCGCCACCTGGGTGGTGGCCAAGGCGGCAAACTGGGTCGCCGACAGGAGTGCCGCCTGGGTGTCCGCCAAGCCGGCGATTGCCGCCGGCGACAAGGCGCGCAGCTGGGCCGATGTCAGCGCCGCCACCTGCGTCGTGGTGAGCGAACCGATCTGGGTGGCTGCGAGCCCCCCCAACTGGGCTGTGGAAAGCTGGGCGAAGACGCTGCCGGCCATGCCATCGATCTGGGTCTCGGTCAACATGCCGATCTGGGTGGCGGTGAGTGCCGCCAGCTGGCTGGCGGCAAGCTGGGCGATGCGCCCCTGGTCCAGGCCCGATAAGCCGTCGGCCGACAAGGCGCCGATCTGAGCGGCCGACAATGCCGCGAGCTGGGCGGGGGTCAGGGCGCCGGTCTGGGTGGCGGAAAGCCCGGCGACCTGGGTGGTGGTGAGCGCCGCCACGTCGGCCGCCGACAGGCTGGCGAACTGGGTGTCCTGGAAGGCCGCCAACTGCGAAGGCGCCAGGCCGCGCAGCTGGGTGGTCGAAAGGGCGGCGATCTGGGTGGTGGTCAGGCCGCCGATCTGATCGGCGGATAGTCCGGCCATCTGCGTGGTGGTGAGCGCCGCCACCTGGGTGGCGAGCAGGCCGCCGATCTGGCCGTCGGCCAGGCCGCTCAGCGCGGTCTGGGTGAGGGCGGCGACCTGGGTGGCGGACAGCGCGCCCAGTTGGGTGGAGGAAAGCGCTGCCAGGCCACCGGCCGTCAGTCCGTGAATCTGGGTCGAGGACAGCTGGGCGATCTGCTGGGTGCCCAGGCCGGCCAGCCCGAATGCCGACAATGCCCCGATCTGGGGTGCGGTCAGGGCCCGGACCTGGGCGGACGACAGCGCCGCCACCTGGTCCCCCGACAGGGCATCGACTGAGCCGGCCGGCAGCCAGGCGATCTGCGAGGTGCTCATCGCCGCCAACTGGGAGGTGGTCAGCGCCGCCACCTGGGTGTCGGTCAGACCGCCCAGTTGGGTCGTCGACAGCGCGGCGATGTCGGTTGGGCTGAGCGCCGCCACCTGGGTGTCGGCCAGCCCGGCGAGGCCGGCAACCGACAGCGCCGCGATCTGTGTAGTGGTCATGCCGCTCAGCGCGGTGAGCGATAGTGCCCCCATCTGGGTCGCGGTCATGCCGCTCAATTGCTGGCTGGTGAGCGCCCCAAGTTCGGTCGAGGTGAGGTTGCCGACCTGATCGACGGTCAGCCAGCCCACCTGGGTCGAGGTCCAGGCATGCAGCTGGGTAGCCGACAGGCCGGCGATCTGATCGTCGGTCAGGCCGGCGATGCCGCCTTGCGACAGGGCGCCGATCTGGCTGGCGGCAAACTGGCCCAGCTGCGTGATCGACAGGTTGGCCACCGTCCCGGCATCCAGCTGGCCGATCTGGGTCGCGGAGAGGGCTGTCAGCTGGGTGGCCGATAAGGCGTTGATCTGAGTCTGGTTCATGGCCGCCAGCTGCGCGCCACTCAGGCCGCGCACCTGGCCGAGGGTCAGCGCCGCGATCAGTCCCGTGCCCAGAAAGTCGAACTGACTGGGAGCGAGCGCTGCCACCTGGGTGCTGGAAAGCGCTCCCCATTGGGTGGTGGAAAGGGCGGCCATCTGGGTATCGGCCAGCCCCTGGAAGGCGCTGCCCGACAGGCCGGCGATCTGGGCCGTGGTGAGCCCGCCGATGGCAGTGAGCGTCAGCGCCCCCAACTGGGTCGCGGTCAGTCCGGACAACTGGCTGGTGTTGAACGCGCTCAGCCCGTCGGCGCCGAGGTCAGAGATTTGCGACAAGCTGAGCGCGCCGATCTGGGCGAGGGTGAGCGATTTCAGCAACGTGGTGGACAGTGCCGCCATCTGCGTGTCGGTCAGGCCCCGGATGCCGGTGGCCGACAGGGCGCCCACTTGGGTCGTGGCCAGGCCCGCCAGTTGGGGGATCGTCAGGTTGCCGACGGTGCCGGCGTCGAGGCCGGCCATCTGGGTGGTGGTGAGCGCGGCCAGCTGGGTGGCGGAAAGTGCGGCCACCTGTGTGTTGGCCATGGCGGCGAACTGGCTGGCAGCCATTCCGCGCACCTGCATGGTGCCGAGGTCGCCGATCTGGTCGGTACTGAAATTGGCGATCTGCTGGGGCGACAGGGCCGCCACCTGGGTGCTGCCGAGCGCCGTGATCTGGGTGGCGGACAGCACGGCGATCTGCGAGCCATCGAGGCCGCCGATGGCGGTCCCGGACAGGGCGGCTATCTGAAGGGTGGTCATGCCCGCCACCGCGTCGGTGCTCAGCACGCCGATCTGGACGGGGGTGAGGCCGCCGAGCTGGGTGGTGGAAAACGCGCTCAGTTCGGTTCCTGTCAGGCTGGAAACCTGCCAGGTGGTGAGCGCCCCGATCTGCTGGGGCGTCCAGGCGTGGACCTGGGCGGCCGAAAGGGCCGCGATCTGGGTGCCGTCCAGCCCGGCGATGCCGGTGCCCGACAGAGCGCCGATCTGGGTGGCGCTCAGAACCCCCAGCTGGTCGGTGGACAGGTAGCCCAGCACGGTGGCGGAAAGCCCGGCCATCTGGGTGGTGGTGAGCGCCGCCAATTCGACGGGCGTCAGCGCCGCCACCTGGGTATCGGCGAGCGCGCCCAGCTGCTGGTTGCCCAGCGCGCGGATCTGGGCGGTCGACAGCTGCGCCACCTGGGCCGTCGCCAGGCTGCCGATCTGGGTGGGGGTGAGCGCCGCCACCTGGGTGGCGGACAGCACCGCGAACTGCGTCGCCGACATTGCCGCCAGCTGGGTGTCGGCCAGGCCGGCGAGCGCCGCTCCGTTCAGCGCCGTCAGCTGGGCGGAGGTCAGCGCCATGACGGCGCCGGTGGTCATCGCCCCCAGTTGGGAAGCGGACAGCGCCGCCAGCTGGCTGGCCGAAAGCGCCGCCAGCTGGGTGGTCGAGACGCTGGGCATCTGCGCCGTACCGAGCGCCGCGATCTGGGTGGTGGTGAGGGCATGCAGCTGGGTGCTGGTCAGGGCGGCGATCTGGTTGCCGCCCAGCCCGCCGACTGCCGCGGGGGACAGTTGGGTGATCTGGGCCGCCGACAGCTGGGCCAGCTGGGTGGCGGTCATGGCGTTTAGAACGGTGGCGCTCAGGCCGACGGCCTGGGTGGCGGACAGCGCCGCCACCTGGGTGGTGGACAGCGCCGCCACCTGCGTGTCGGCCAGGCCGGAGACGGCGGCGCTCGACAGAGCGGCGAACTGCGCCGTGGAGAGCGCCGCAATCTCGCCGGTGGTCAGGCCGCCGACCTGGGTCGCCGACAGTGCCCGCATCTGGGTGGCCGACAGGGCGGCCAGAGCCGCTGGGGCCAGTTGGCCCAGCTGCGTCGCCGACAGAGCCGCCACCTGGGTCGTGGACAGGGCCGCCATCTGGGAGGCCGCCACGGCGGCGATCTGGGTGCCCGACAGGCCGGCAAGGCCGGCGGCGGACAGGGCGCCGACCTGGGCCGGGCTGAGCTGCCCTATCTGGGTGACGCTGAGATTACCGTTGGCGGTAGCGCTGAGGCTGGCCATCTGCGAGGTGGTCAACATCGCCAGCTGGGTCGCCGACAACTGGCCCATCTGGGTGTTGGTCATGGCAGTGAACTGGGCTGCGGACAATGCGCGCATCTGGGTGGCCGAGAACACCGCCAGTTGCCCGGCACCGAGGTCGCCGATCTGGCTGCCGCTCAGCGATCCCAGCTGAGTGGCGGTCATCGCCGCCAACTGGGTGGTGGTCAGCGACGCAACCTGATCGCCGCTCAGCCCTTGCAGGGCCGAGGGAGAGAGCGCCGCAAACTGGCCGGTGGACAAGGCAGCCAACCATGTGGCGGGGACGGCGCCGATCTGGCCGGCGGTCAAGGCGCCGATCTGCGAGGTGCCGAGGCCGGCGATGGCGGTGCCGGACAAAGCGGCCAGCTCGTCGGCGGACAGCGCCGCCACCTGCGCCGTGGCCAACGCCCGGATCTGCGTGGTGGACAGGGCCTGGACTGCCGTCGTCGTCAGGTTGGCGACGGCGGCGGTGGACAGCGCCGCCATCTGGGTCTGGGCCAGGGCGGCGATCTGGGTGGGGGCCAGGATGCCGGCCTGGGTCGTGGTCAACGCGGCGACCTGGGATGTCAGCAGTGCAGCCATCTGGGCAACGCCGAGATCGGCGATTTGGGGGGCGCTCAGCCTGGCGATCTGTCCGGACGTCAGGCCGCGAAGCTGCTGGGTGGTGAGCGCCGCCATTTGGGAATCGGCCAGGCCGGCCAGTTGCGGCTGGTTCAGCCGCGACATCTGGGTTGGCGACAGCGCCGCCAGCTGCGTCAGCGTCAATTGTCCGATCTGGGTGTCGGCCAGTCCCGCAATCGCGGTGGTGGAGAGCGCCGCGATCTGGGCGGCGGCCAGGCCCGATACCTGATCGGGGGTGAACGCCGCCACCTGCGCCGAGGCCAGCGCGGCGAATTGCGCGGTGGACAAGGCAGCCAGTTCGGTTCCGGTCAGGCTGGCGACGGTGTCGGCCGACAGCGACCTGATTTGGGTCGCCGAGAAATAGCGCAACTGCGTCCCTGACAGGGCGGCGAACTGATCGGCCGTCAGCCCGGCCAGACCGGAGGCCGACAGGCCGCAAAGCTGCGAGGCGGTCAACCCCGTCAGCTGGGTGGTGGTCAGCGACGCCACGAAGGTCGAGGTCAGCGCGCCGATCTGGGTCTGCGTCAGTGCCACCATGTCGGCGGTGTTCAGCGTTTCGATCTGGGTGGCGTTGAGCGCCGCCAGCTGGCTGGAGGTCAGCGCCCGGATCTGCGAGGTGGAAAGCGCTGCCACCTGGGCGGGGTCGAGGATGCCGGCCTGCCAGGACGTCAGCGACGCGACCTGGGTGGTGGTGAGCGCCCCCACCTGGGTCGAGGACAGCACCAGCAGCTGGGTGTCGGCCAAGCCCTGCACCGCCCTGATCGCGAGGGCCGCCACCTGGGTCGAGGACAGGGCGGCGATCTGGGCGGTGGACAGCCAATCCATATTGGTGTTGGTCAGGCCCCGGATCTGCGTCGTACTGAGCGCGCCCAGCTCGGTGACGGTCATGGCGGCGATGGCGCTGTCGGCCAGCGCCGACATCTGGGTCATCGTCAGGCCCTTCATCTGAGTGGTCGTAAGGCCGGCGATCTGCGTCTCGGTCAGGCCGGCGACCTGCCGAGTTCCCAGCGTGGCGATCTGGCCCGAGCCGAGGGCTGCGATCTGGGTCGCTTGCAGGTTGCCGATCTGGGCGGCCGACAGGCCCACCAGTTGGGTCGAGGCCAGAAGCGACACCGTCGCCGCCGTCAGGCCGGCCAGCCCGTCGTCCGACAGAGCGGCGATCTGGGTGGAGGCCAGGGCGCGCGCCTGGGTCGATGTCAGCGCCGCCACCTGCGCTGCGCTGAGGGCGCCGATGGCGGTGCTCGCCAAGGCAGGCATCTGGGTGGATGTCAGGCTGGCCATCTGGGTGGCGGACAGCCACGAAATCTCGTCGGGGGACAGCCCGGTGATGCCGCTGGCCGACAGCCCGCGGATCTGGGTGGCGCTCAGCGAGGCCAATTGGGTGGCGTTGAGCGCGGCGATCTGACCGGCCACCAGTCCCGCCAGCTGCGTGGTGGCGAGGCGCCCCAGCCAAGTGGTGCTGAGGCTGGAAATCTGGTCGGTGGAAAGGGCTCCGATCTGTTTGGCGGACATCGCCCCCAGTTGGGTGGTGCTCATGCCTTCGATGGCGCCTGAGGGCAGCGCCTGAAGCTGGCTGGTGGAAAGGCTGGCGATCTGGGTGGCGGTCAGTTGCAGCAGTTGCGCCGTACCCAGGTTGCTCAGCTGCGTCGCCGTCAGTCCCGCCGTCTGGGTGGTCGCCAGGGTGGCGAACTGGGTCTGGGACAGTTGGGACAGCTGCTCGGTTCCCAGCACCGCGATCTGGGTGCGGGTCAGGCCCGACAATTGCGTCGCGCCGAGCGCCGCCATCTGGCCGTCGGTGATGGCGGCGACCTGGGTGGTGGTGAGCGCGCCCATCTGGCTCGAGGTCAGCCCGGCCATCTGGGTGATGCTCAGCTCGCCGATCTGGATGGGGTCGAGGCCGGTGATGGCGGTGGTGGCGAGCGCCGCCAGCTGGGTGGCGGAGAGCGCCGCCAGTTCGGTGGCCTCGAGCTCTTTGGCCTGGCTGGCGCTCAGGCCCTGCAATTGAGTGGCGGTCAGCGCCGCCACCTGACTTGTTTGCAGCGCCTTGATCTGGTCGGTGTTGAAGGTGGTGATCTGGGCCTTGGAAAGGGCCGCCACCTGGGTGGTGGACAGGGTCTGGATCTGGCTGGCGGCCAGACCGCTCATGGCGGTGAGCGCCAGTGCCGATATCTGCCAGGGCGCCAACTGCGCCAGCTGGTCCGCGGTCAGGTTTCCGACATTGGCGGCGGTCAGGCCCTTCATCTGGGTGGTGGACAGCGCCGACAGCTGGGTGGCCGAAAGGGCGTCGATCTGGGTCTGGGACAGGGCGGCCAACTCGCCGGGGGCCAGGCCCTGGACCTGGGGAACGGAAAGACCGGCGATCTCGTCGGCGGTAAAAGTGACGAACTGCGCGGTGCGCATCGCCTGGAACTGGGTGGCGGTGATGCCGGCCAACTGCGAGGCGGTGAGCGCCGCGACGTCGGTAGTGCTGAGTTGCGTCACCTGCCGGGTGGTTAGCGCCCCCAATTGGGTCGCCGACAGGGCGCCGATCTGGTCGGTGGACAGCCCCGCCATCGCAGTGGCCATCAGGCTGGCCACCTGCGTGGTGGACAGCGACGCGAGCTGGGCCGGGGTCAGGACCTGCACCTGGCTGGTGACCAGGGCGCCGATCTGGGTGGTGGCCCAGGCCGCCAGTTGGGTCGGCGACAGGGCCGCCACAGCCGTGGTGCCGAGCTGGACGATCTGCGCCGTGGTCAGGCCGGCCACCTGGGTCGCCGACAGCGCCGCCACCTGGGTGTCGGTAAGGCCGCCCACCGCGGTATTGGTCAGCGCGCCGAGCTGGGCGGGCGCCAGCGCCGCCAGTTGCGTCGCCGACAGCGCCGCCACTCCGGTCGAGGTCATTCCACGCAGCTGGGTGGTGGACAGCGCCGCCACCTGGGTGGCGGTGAGCGCGCCGGCCAGGGTGGTGGAGAGGGAAGACAGGTCGGTCTGGCTCAGCCCCGAAATCTGCGTCGTGGTCAGCCCCGCCAGGGTGGCCGGCATCAGGCCGTTGATCTGGGATCCGCCGAGGGCTGCGATCTGGGTATTGGCGAGGCCCGGCGTCTGGGTGGTGGTCAGCAGCCCCATCTCGGTTGCGGATAGTCCCTTGATCTGGGTGGCGGACAGGGCTGCCAGCTGGGTGGGGGCCAGCACCTGGAACTGGGCGCCGGTCAGCGATCCCAGCTCGCCCGCGGTCAGGCCCTTGATCTGCTGGGTGCTCAGCGCCGCGATCGCGTCCACCCCGAAGGCGTCGATCTGGGCGGTGAGCAGCACCGACAGCTGGGCGGGCGTGAACGCCACCTGATTGGCCGACAGGGCGGCGATCTGGGTCGCCTGCAGCCCGGCCATCTGGGTGGTGGTCAGGGATTGCAACTGGGTAGCGCTCAGCCCCTCGATCTGCGGGATGGTGAAGGCGCCGATCTGGGTGACGTCCAGCGAGCGCAGATCGGTGGTGTTCAGTCCCTGCACCAGGGTGCCGAGTTGGGCGATTTCCGCCGCAGTCATCGAGGAGATGGACAGAGACATCGCGCGTGGCCCCCTAGGTGATCAGGTCACGGGCGGTGGTGGTCATCTCATCCACGACCTTGAAGACCTGCGAATTGGTGGAATACGCTTTCTGCGCCAGAATCATGGTGGTCATTTCGCCGTTGAGATCGACGTCCGAGCTTTCGAGCGAGCCACCGGTGATGGTGGTCCCGCCCGAACTGCCGTCTGCCGCCTGGATGGTCAGCGCACCGGCCCCTTGCGTGCGCTGGAACAAGGTGCCGTTGACCGCTTCCAGACTGTTGTCCGAGACGAAGTCGGCGAGCGGGATCTGGAACAGGGTCAGGGTCTTGCCGTTGGAGAAGGTTCCGACGTAATTGCCGCTGGCGTCGAAGGCGGCGCTTTGCAGCATGCCGTCCGCATAGCCGTTCTGGGTGGTGCCGTTCTGCTGCACCTGGGTGCCGGCATATTGGGTCAGCCCGCTCAGGTCGACGGTGACGGTCGATGTCTGGCCGTTGGCCCAGGTGACGTCGGCGGTGGCGGTGTACGAGCCGGCAGCGCCGCCGATTCCGGCGATGGTGCCGTCGCCGTTGAAGGCCACCGCCACCGGGGCCGAGGTGACGGCGGCGAACTGGGGGATCGAGGCTGCCAGATCGACGGTGGGCTGGGTGCTGTCGCCGCTGGCGGCGTCGACGGTGAAGAAACCCTGCGCCGTCGGGTTGCTGGCGTCCACCGGATTGCCGTTGATCGAGGTGATGACCCCGTTGCTCATCGTCACCGTCGCCGATCCGCTGGCGGTGTCGCCGCCGCTGGCGACCGAGGGAGCCACCGTGTAGGAATCGCCGCCTTCCGGGGTCCAGGTCAGCGTCAGCCCGGTCTGGTTGCCGTCGGCATCGGTGACCGTGGCGGTGCTGGTTTCCGCCTGGCTGGATTCGGGGGTCTGGAAACTCAGGTACCAGCTGCCGGAATCGCTTTTCTCGAACTCCAGGTTCAGGGTGTGCGAGGTGTTCTGGCCATCCCAGACCGAGGTGGCCACGGTCTGCAAGCTGGTGGCGACGGCCTGCTGGCCGAGATCCACGGCGGGATTGGCGGCGGTCCCGTCCGCCCATGTCACCGAGAAATCGGCGCTGGCTGGGCTGGGCGAGATGACGTTGCCGTTGGCGTCGGTGGTCACGGTGTAGCTGTTGGTGTCCAGCCCCAGCGTGCCGCCGGTGACGCCGGTGGCCGTCACCGTCCATGTCTGGGCGTCTAGTCGCGTCCAGGAAAGCGTCAGCGTCTGCTGGGCGCCTGTGTCGTCCGTCACCGCGGCCGTGCTGGTCCGCGAACTGGGCGTGGCGGTGGCGGAAGCCGGGATGTTGGCGCCGACCGTTTCGGCGGTGGTCGCCACCCCCTTCATGGCCTGGGTCGGCTGGGTGTAGACGGGCACCAGGCTGCCGGTGTCGACCGTGCCGGTGTTGTCGGCCATCCAGCCCAGCAGGTATTGGCCGCCGCTGGTGGTGAAATAGTCTTTGTCGCCGACCGCCTGCTGGCTGAAGGCGCCGCTGCGAGTGTAGTAGACGCTGGCGGACGCGTTGGCGTTGGCTGAAATCGGCACGCCGCCATTGCTGCCGGGCGTAGCGACCATGAAGAAACCGCTGCCGGTAATGGCGAGGTCGGTGGATTCGTTGGTGCTGACCAGCGAACCCTGGCTGGTGATGGTGTTGCGGTTGTAGGCATCGACGCCGCCGCCGCCGCCGTCGGAGGCGGAAAATGATTCCTTCAGCACCGATTGGAATTGGGTCTGCGAACTCTTGTAGCCGGTGGTGTTGACGTTGGAGATGTTCTGGCTGATGGTCGCCAGCCCCGAACTCATCGCCTGCATTGCGCCACTTGCGTTGCTGTATGCCGAAAGCATGCGCGCCCTCGTTCGCTTTGGCGTCCGCCGGGTGTGGCGGACCCCTGGTGGGATTGTTCGCGGCGCCAGCGGATGATCGTGGCGCCTCCCCAATTCCACGGGCGAGACTAGCAAAAGCATGCGCAAAAAAAAGAGGATTCAAGTAGTGCAAAAGCACTATATTGAGCAGTTGGTGGAATCGGCCCCATAAATACTTGCGAATCGCAAGTATTTGTCGGCGAGGGACTCCAGAGCCACCAACGCGTCCGCTCCATGCCGCATGCGAATGGCGTGCCAATGATGGGAAAGATTTGCTCGGCGGATGGCGCCAGGACCCCGAACTCGGCGCGTTTCCTGGGGATTTTTCAGGCCCGCTGAGGGTGCGGGAAGGGGTGGCGGGTGGCTGTCGGCCGCGCATTTTCAGCCGTCCGCACCTGGGCAAGAATTGCCCGCCGGAAAATAATGCCTGCTACCGTCGCGGCCGGGGGCCCACAGCAGATGTTCAACGCCGTCGACCAGATCATCACGCTGAATGAAACAGGTCCGCCGCCCCGGCGTAGCGCCTTGTTGCGCCTTGCCCAATTCCTGGCGCATTCGGCGCAAACAACCGAGCCGTTCACATTTCGGTAAAGCCACTACACGCTGGCATGTGATCTACATCATCTACCAAAGATGTGCCATCAGGCCGGATTCTCTTTTGGTTATACCTTGGCGTTGTTTATTCAACATCCGTCGCGCTGCCCTCTATTGCTTGGGGTCAGATGTGGGAAGGGGATACCAACTTCGGTGGATTTGGCGGCTGCAATGTCGCCACGCAATTTTATTGACCACGCGGCTACAGCCCCGCCGCCTTGGTGAGATTGACGCGAAACCTGTCCCGGCGGCGCTGATAACGGCGGGTCATCTCGGCGGAGGCGTGCCCGAGCTGACGCTGGACGTGGCGCTCCTCGGCTTCCGCCGAGGTGGCCAGACCGGCCCGCAGCGAGTGCCCGCCGAACCGCGCTCGCCGCTCCCCCTCGGGCAGGTCGCCGCGGAGTCCGGCAGCGGCGGCGGTCCGTTGCACCAGCCGGGCGACGTGCCGGTCATTGAGGCGCTCCACGAGGGCGCGCCTGCCGTCCCGTGACACCCGCCGAAACACCGGTCCATGCTCGATGCGGCCAAACTTAATCCACAGCTCGAGGGCTGCGACCGGACAGGTCAGGTCATTGGACCCGCGCCCGATCTCGACATCGCGCCAGCCGGTCTTTCCCTTGACATGCAGCAGGGCGCCGCCGGCGAGGAATTCCACCCAGCCGGTGCCTTCGGTGGTCTCTTCCGCGCCGAGGTCCAGGCCGACGATCTCGCTGCGGCGCAACCCGCCGGCAAAGCCGATCAGCAGGATGGCGCGGTCGCGGAGACCGCGCAGGTCGCGCCCCAGGGTCTCGATCATGCGCAGGATATCGTCGCCTAGCACCGGCTCCTTCTGCACCGGCGGATGGCCGTGCCGGCGGCGGATGCCGGCGAGAACCTCCCGGATATGCGGGTCGGCCCGGTCGAGATCCTGGCCGCGCTGGCGGAAATTCCACAGCAGCCCGGAGAGGCGCCGCTCGATAGTGGCGACCGAAACCCCGGCCCGGCGGCCGGCGCCCGCCGCCAGGGCGGCGAGGTAGAGCCCGACCGCCTGGGGGCTGGCCGGCAACGGCGCCACGCCGGTCTTGCCGCACCAGCCGGTGAAGGCGCGCCAGTCGGCTGCGTAGGCCCGGTTGGTGTTGGTGGCGCGGGCGCCGCGGGCGTAGTCCCGTGCCGTGCGCGCCACCCCCTCGACGGCGGCGACATTGCCGAACCCGTCGCCGACGACCACCGCCGGCAGGTCCGCGTCGTCGGCCGCCGCCGGCTCCCGCCGCGACCGCGGCGCCGGGTCGATGTCCTCGGGCACGGACGGAAACGGTACGGCCCGCTCGGGCAGGAAACCATCGGCCATCAGTGATTTTCCCCTGAAATTCCTGCCCGGAAGGCTACCAGATTGGCTGTGGCATGTTATGTCCGATAATTGAAACTTATCGGACATAAATAGCGCACGACAGGCGCGGCGCTTTCGTGTCATTGCAATGGCAATAAGCGCCGTCATGCGCTACCCTATTCGGCGATGAAGCCCCTTCTCCCTACGTTAGCGCCGGTCGGCATGACCGTCCCCCGCGTCCCCGCCTGGGCCCGCCCGCGGCAGGGTCCGGTCGACGCCGCCGATGCCGCCTTTGTCGCCGGCGCGGCCCTTGCCGGGCTCGATTCCCTCTTGTCCGCCGACCTGGCCGGCCGCGGCGTCTGGCTCGATCGCCTGGCGCTCGGGGCCGCCGCGGCGGCCGTCGGCGCTGGCGGTCGCCCCGAGGACGCGGCTGCGATCCGCGACGCCGTCCACCTCACCCGGCCCGGCGACGATCCCGGCCCGGCCGGCCGCGCCTTCGCCTTCTGGCGCCGCCTGGTGGCACCCGCCACCGTACTCGACGAAGGCACCATCCTCACCGCCGTCGCCCGCCTCGGCCTGCCCTGCGACCCGGCGATGACCGAGGTCGCCCGAGCGGCCCTCGACCTGGCCGGCGGCGATACTCCGGCCGTGGCCGCCGCCGCGGCAATCGCTGCCCTCTGCGGCCGATTGCGGCCTGATGCCGGCACCGTCGGCTTGTGGCTGGCCGACGCCGTGCTCGCCCGCCGGCTGGGCTGGCCGCACCGGGTGCCGCTGATGGCCGGTGCCCTGTTGCGACGCGGCGGCAGTGGCGGCGCCCGCCGGCTGCGTACCGACGGGGCGGATTGGGTCCCCACCTGCCACATCGCCTTCGCTCGCGCAGCCGCAACCGCCTGCGACCTCGCCGCCGACCTCACCCGCCGGGCCGCGGCGCTCCAAGCCGTGCAGGGCCTGCGCGCCAAGGGGGCGCCGGCGGTGGTCGCCCTGCTGATGGCCCATGACGCCGTCAATCCGTCGGCACCGCCCGCCGGGATGACCGACCGCGCCATGCGCCGGCTGTTCGAGCGCCTAGTCGCTCTCGGCGTGGTGCGCGAGTTGACCGGGCGCTCCGCCTTTCGCCTGTACGGCCTGTGAGGGCCTGATGGCGCGCCGTGATCCCCTCCAGCCTCGACACCGAACTCGACGATCTGCCGCCGGAGGCGCGCTGGCGGGAATGGATGGGGCGGATCGAGGCGGTGGTGTTCGCGTCGCCCAAGCCGGTGCCGCGCGCGGTGCTGGCCACCCTGGTGGGACGGGCCTGCAATCTCGATCTGCTGATCGCTGACATCCGCGCTGAACTGCGCGGGCGCCCCTATGACATGGTCGCCGTCGCCGGCGGCTATCACCATCGCACCCGGCAGGGCTTTGCCGCCGCAATCCATGCCTCCGGTGTCGTCGCCAGCCCCCGTCCCGGCCCGTCGCAGGCCGACGCCACCGTGCTGATGGCCATCGCCTACTTCCAGCCCATCACCCGGGCCGAACTGGGCAGCATCTTCGGCAAGGACATCAGCCGCGATCTCATCGCCCGCCTGAAGACCGCGGATCTGATCGGCGCCGGTCCGCGTTCTCCGCTGCCGGGAGCGCCCTACACCTACGTCACCACCGACACGTTCCTGTCGACCTGGGGCTTCGACAGCCTCCAGGACCTGCCCGACATGGAGAAGCTGCAGGAGTCCGGCCTGCTGAACAAGGTCAACATCCACGACCGGCTGCCGGGGCTATGGGGTGGAGAGGATGGCGAGTTGCCGGAAGTCGACGAGGCGGACGGGATCGACTTCGAGCCACTGTCACCGGAGTGACCGGGAGCGCCGGGGATCGGCCGGCGGACGTCTGGTATCAATTTCGCCGCCTGCTTGATGACAGTTCCGCCAGATGCTATAAACACAGCCGCATCGCTATTGATGTCTCCGCCGCCACCATGCAATCCATTCCGCCGGAGGAACCTGCCCCGCCATGACGGACACCCTGCTGTCCCGCCACCTCCGCGGCGAGATCGAGACCGCGCTGGCATCGGCCCGGGTGGTCAACGTCGTCGGCCCGCGTCAAGCCGGCAAGACCACCCTGGTCCGCGATCTGCTGGGCGGCGGCAGATACATCAGCCTCGATGACGAAAGCGTTCTGGCCGCGATCGAACGGGATCCCTATGGCCAGCTCGCCGCACTTGCCGCCGAGGCCGGCGACCAACCGGTGATCATCGACGAGGCCCAGCGGTCCCGCAACATGGCCCTGGCGATGAAGCGTCTGGTGGACGAACGGCGGCGGCCGGGCCAGTTCCTGCTGACCGGGTCGTCCAACGTCTTCACCGCGGCCCATGTCGCCGATTCTCTGGCGGGACGGGTACTGACGCTGACTCTGTTGCCGCTGAGCGCCGCCGAAATTCACCGCGCCGGACCGACGCTGCTGCTCGACTGGGCCTGCCGCGCGCCGACGCTGGCCGGCCTGCCGGCGATGCCGGCGGCGACCCGGGACTCCTGCATCGACCTCGTCGTCCGCGGCGGCTACCCGGAGACCCGCGGGCTCGATGCCCGCCGCCGCCAGGCCATCCATCGCGCCACCATCGACACCATCGTCGACCGCGATGTCGCCGACGTCATGAAGATCCGCAAAAGCGATTCGCTGCGCCGCCTGATCGACCAGCTGGCGGCGCGAACCGCCGGCGAGATCAACGTGCAGGAACTTTGTTCCGTCATCGGCATCCAGCGTCCCACCATCGAGCAGTATCTCGACATCCTTTCGCGGTTGTCGCTGGTGGTCCGCCTGGGCACCTGGGCGTCGGGAGAAGTCGGGCGCGAGACCCGCCATCCCAAGATCCACTTCCTCGACACCGGCATCGTCGCCGCGCTGCGGAACCTGGCGGCGCCCTCCAACTTCACCGCCGATGCCAATCCGACGGCGCTCGGCGGGCTGCTGGAAAGCTGGGTCCACGGCGAACTGGTGAAGGCTCTGCCCTACCAGCGGGACGCCTGGCACCTTTATCATTGGCGCGACCGGCGCGGGCACGAAGTCGACATCCTGGCGGATTGCGGCCGTGACCTAGTCGCCATCGAGGTCAAGGCGTCGACGACTGTCAACGACCACGACCTGCGCAATCTGCGCTGGTTTCTTTCCGGGGACGGACCGGGACGGAACCGCAATGCCACCGGCATCATCGTCTATCTCGGGAACCGGCCGCTGGGCCTCGGCGAGCGCATTTTCGCCCTTCCGATGTCGATGTTCTGGGCAACCGGCTGGAAAACCGCCAGCTGATGCGCCCGGCCCCCCTGCGACAGGACGTTTCCCGCGTATCGCCGACGTCCGGGGATTGACCCGCGGGACCTTGAGCCGCCGGCACTACGGTCGGACTCCCTTTCAGGAAGGAGGCATCGTCGCACGCCCGGCCGAGACAGGGTGTTGCGACAGACCATACATCATGTGACGCCCGATCTCCTTCACGCGTGACGGCCCCTGATCCACCCGCACGAACGAATAGTCGCAGGGCCGGTCGTCCTCCTTGCCGCCAATGCGCCAATCCGCTCGCCACCCCGCTGCGACGAATTCGTTGTACCGTTCCGCCGACACATCAACGCCGATGGTAGCTTGGATCATCTCTTCCGTGCCTCTGCTTGTCATACGGGGCTTTCTCCCCGGTATCCGTTCAGGCCAATGGAAAAGACGAGGGTGATCAAACTCTAACCCGGCCCGTCAAACGGCCTGCGTGATCGCGATCCATCCCTCGCCGCTGACGAGAGGGCTGCCACCCTCTCCCAGCGGGTCTTTTTTCGCCTGTCGGCACGGAAATTCATAAGACAAGCGTGATCCGGTCCCAGGAGAAAGGAAATTGCTCCCGCTTGTTCGCCAACAGCCAATGCACCGTTTCAGACCGGCGCATACGGCTTTTCTCGGAAACCCGTCTGCGCTAACCTTAGGCGAGTGGGATAGGCTGGTCGCGCCTGCCTTGGCAATCGCAACAAACCGAGGACGGGGTTAGCATGAGGCCCGACGTATTATACTTTCCTCATATTGAAATTTCGAATATAGCCTGGCTGAAAAGCGCGATGCTGATGTGGGATCGCGTTTATAGAATTGTCCCCAATGGATACGTGCCAAATGATTGCGATGAAGTGAAGCGTGCGATTGATGCAGGTATTGTCCGTGCAGTCAATCTTGAGACGGACGACATTCAGCGCGTTGTTAAAGATTTTAAATCTTTTATGGGAAATCTGGAATTTTTGCCAGCGGGATTAGACGACTATCAGCCTGAGTATCTTCATCATGAAAAAATAGATGCACACCTATATCCGCTTCTCGAAAAACATGCAAGAGGCGAAAGTGATGGATGGATCGAATTGCCTAGAGAAATAGTTCGTGGGTACATGTTTTTTCTCTCGAACCAGGTCGCCAAGCGACGAAATCTATCTAGATGCACCGATAACAAATTTGTCTTTGGAGTATCTCCCTACTTTTCAGAGAATGCAAATATATCAAGTTATGTTTATGATAGGGGTGCTGAACTGAATTATTCAGCATTGATATTTAATGACGTCCTCCCGTTTTCTATATCACACGTTCCAATGGAGAGCATTATTAAGATTTCTAGCCTTTCCGCAGATGAAAAAGCCGCCTTTAGACATGAGATTGAAAAATTTACCGATGAAATGTGTGAGTGCGATAGTAAAGATCACGCGGACGCGATCTTCAATGATTTCAAGGGGAAGCTTATATGCGCCAAGGACAATCTTCGAAAATCTCAAGGACTATTTAGCGCGGGGGCAAAGGGATCCTTGTTCACAATGGGGGTGCCGACTTCTCTCACCGCATATGGCGCCCTTCTTTCCGCGGGAGCAGACCCATTCGGAATACACGCGATAGGCGCCTCAATTTTTATTGGAGCCGTCGCAGCTTATCAGAATTACAAATTAGTAAGATCTGCGTCAAAAAATCCTTGTGGCGCAGGATATTTGATCGCCATTGAGGATGAACTCTCAAGCGGAAACGTTTTCCCTGCTTTTGATAGGTATATGGAAGAATTTATTAACGATTAACCGGCAGAGAAATTGCGAAATCATTGGAAAAGGCGGCCCGGTTGTGCACACCGGGCCGCCCCCTGCCCCTTCTAAGGTCGCGTCAGTGTCCAGCCTGCCCGCGTTGGGCAAGGCGTTCGGTGATCCAGTCATCCACCTCAGCCAACACCCAGGCGACGCGATTTTGGCCGAGCCTGATCCGCTGGGGGAAGGCTCCGGCCGCTTCGAGCCGCGCGATGTGCTGCGGTGTGTACGGGATACCGCAGACGGTCTTCAGCTCCTTTTTCGATACGAGCCGCTTTTCGTACTGAGACATCGGTCACTCCCTTGATGGGAGCATCGCGATGCCCCGGTTGAACAGCCGTACCGGTAGGCGCTTCAAGCGTACTGCGGGAAGCGGCAGGTGTCGAGGGTGAGCACCGGGCCGCAAACGCGAATAAGGCGGCGCATTCAACAAAAGTCCCGCACACATTACATCTCCGTCATTTTTGCGAAGAACGGTTGCGGCAACAATTGGGGAACGGTATATCTTGTGGCTGCGAATGGCGTCCGCATACCAATGGTGGGGCGGGCCGTCGCGGAGAGGAGCAGAATAGATGTCTGACGACCGCTACTTCATCGAACAGCGTCCCCAGGGCGACTATGCCATCCGGAAGCCCAACTCGGAACGGGCGAGCGCCGTTCTCCCTACCCAAGCCGAGGCTATTGGTCGTGCGCGGGAAATGAACCCCGACGCAACGGTCTTGGTGGAACGGGTCCGTCACACTACCGGCGGCAGCCCCGACAAGTGGCGCAAGCCGTAATCGGCGATCGCCTCCAGCCAAGCGATGGGTGCGGCATGTCCGCGCCCATTCGCCCGCTCCTTCTCATCCCTTCTGTCGGGCTCTAGGTAACAGGCGGCTGGTTCTAGGTAACATCCCTGCCGTCCCTACGTAACAGCAGGCGGCCCCACGGTGGCGGCGCCTCGGCCAGGTGCTGGTAAATGCCGGCATGGGCGGCGATGCACCGGGGCACATCTGTGCCCCCACAGCCCCATCCCTGAACCCCGCGGAATCCCTAGGTAACGGCCCTCTGCGAATGTTACCTAGAATGTTACCTAGAAGCCCCAGATACGACAAAGGGGCTGACCCATTTCTGGCTCAACCCCTTGAAAAGACTGGTGCCGGCGAGAGGATTCGAACCCCCGACCCGCGCATTACGAATGCGATTTCGTGTTAGTCACTCTAACCGAAAATCCCTTACTTTCCGCCGATGGCATCCGAAATGCGCGGAATGTCATTGCCAATTTGGCATTCCCTTGGCATTCTTGGTAGCGAAAAAGGGGGGCGTGAGCCTCCGAGTAGGGATGAGGGACGGCATGGCGGCATTCCGGAAAAGGTCGGGAAATTGGCAGGCGATCGTCCAACGCGGCGGCGTCTACGAGTCGCAGACCTTCGACACCAAGGCCGATGCCGAAGAATGGGCGGCCGAACGGGAGCGGAAAATCCGCCGGGGCGAGCACCTGGAGAGTCAGGAAGCGCAAGAAACCACGCTGCACAAAGCCCTCGGTCGGTACCTGATGGAGATCGTCTCGGGTAAGAAGGGCGAGGTGCAGGATCGCCGACGGGTCGCAGCCTGGCAGCGGGACGACCTTGCCAAGAAGGCCCTGGCGAAGATCCGGGGCACCGACCTGGCGTCCTGGCGGGACAAGCGGCTGGCTGCCGGCGTGTCCGGCGGAACGGTTCGGCGTGATCTCGCCGTCCTGTCGCACCTGTACAATGTCGCCGCGAAGGAATGGGGGATGGTGGGGCTGGCCAACCCGGTCGAGAACATCCGCGTGCCCGCGCAAGGAAGGGCTCGTGATCGGCGTTTCAGCCCCAAGCCTGACAAAGATGGCAAGACCGAGGAACAGCGCCTCCTGGCTGCCTGCGAGGCGGCGGCCAACCCTTGGCTGGCCCCGTTGGTAAAGTTGGCGTTGGCCACCGCGATGCGACAGAGCGAACTGCTGGCGCTGCGCTGGGAGAGCGTCGACCTGGCCCGGAAAGTGGCCCACCTCGAAGACACCAAGAATGGCGAAAGCAGGGATGTGCCGCTGTCGTCGACCGCCGTCACCGTCATCAAAGGCCTGACGCGGTCAATGGATGGGCGAGTGTTCCCCGTCAGCCTCGGCCGTCTGAATGTTCAGTGGCGGAAGGCGATCAAATCGGCGGGACTGGTGGATTTCCATTTCCATGATCTCCGCCATGAGGCGACAAGCCAGCTGTTCGAGAAGGGCTTGAATCCGATGGAGGCGTCGGCGATCACCGGGCACAAGACGCTGCAAATGCTGAAGAGGTACACGCACCTGCGGGCAGAAGATCTGGCCGCGAAATTGGGGTGATGACGATGGCCGAAAATCAACACCAAACGGCGTGGCGCCGTCGCGTCGAACAGTGCCTTGACAAATGGGAGGCGCGGAAGCGCGCTGTCACCTTGCTTCGCGCATTTGACATTTATGAGATGGAGGGCAGTGGCGACCGCTGGACATTGGAAACAGCAAGAGTCGCGCTGGGGCCACTGCCGGGCGTCGCGTTGGAAGCTTTCGTTGAGCAGGCGAACCGCGCGGTTGATGCATGGGAGTCGCTCCGGGGGCAGGCGCAGACTGAGCTAAAGGCACTCGGGGAAATGGTGGCACCCGCGGCTGCCAGGGGCCGGCACCCCTTCCGGACGAAGACCGGCATTTCCGAGCACATCACGCGAGAGCTGCGGCATCGGGTCCGCGATCTGCTTTGCCCCCCAACGTGGCCGCCGGAGCCGCCTCCGCTGCCGCCAGCGGTTGCCGGGTTCCTCGATCGCCAAGCTCGTCGGCACAATGCCGCTGTCGCTACAGCTAGGCCACTTCCGACAATTGATGACCCGTGGCTGCGCGATCTGGCGGACGCCGATACCGTCATCGTAGCTGTCAATATTGCAGACAAATTGTGATGCCATTGCAACGGAAAGCATAACGCCGCCTTAGGCGGCGAGTTGCCGAAGACAAGTGCGGGTAACGCAAAGAAATCGTGATGTTAATTGTGTTTTTTTGCTTGTGGGACAGCCCAGTATTCGATACAATTACTGTAATGGATCGAGGGGCGGGAAGCCAGGAACGCCAAGTAGGAGAAAGACAATGCGCGTGATCTCGAACTTTCTGATGGTGGCGCTGGCCGTGTACTTCGTCACGGACATTTTCGGCAACACTTCCAAGGTCGGCGCCGCGAACGCGGCCGTGCGGGCTGAGTACACCGTGGCCTCGCGCTAATGCGGAGGGAGGGTGCGATGGGACGGCTAATCGTTATGGCGATGGCGATGATGGCACTGCACAGCGGCGCCGGGGCAATTCGGCCCCAGGCTGCCGGTAGCACCGGGATCGCCGCGTACCTGCAGAATGCAGCGGCGGGGCATCCCGCCCCGGCCGAGCGGCCGGCAGCTTTCGGCAGTGCAGTTCCCCATGCCCCCAGCGCGTCGATTCGGGTGGGCACTTGATTTCGGGGTGCCGGCCGGCGGCCCCTCAACCTGCCCCGGTAGGGGCGAAGCAGGAGAGAGACATGAACAGCACTACCATCGCCGCCGAGCTGGCGGAAGGCGCGATTCTGAAGCGGCCCGACGGCCGAATTGTCCTGCTTGAAACCCGTTTGCCCGATGGGGATTGGGGCTGCGACATGCTCGAAAATGTCGACGGGTATCCCGACCCCCTCGGTGACCCCGGCTGCTATTGCCTCAAGGTACCTGCCGAGGTGCTGGCCACGTACAAGCAGGTCAAGTAATACCTGCCACTTGGTGGGCGGCATGGCGAAGTCCTCGGCCGCCCCCAAACTTTCTCCCTATTCCCCTTACTACATCGACGGCAAGTGGCAGTCCATCTCCATGGCCAGTTGTGCGGCTTCCTCGGCCGCGCGGCGGTCGGCTTCGGTGGCAGCAGTGGCCGGCGTCCAGCCGCAGCCGCGCACCTGGTCGTTCCAGTCTTTCCCCTGACCGGGCACGGCAATTGAGACGCCCGCCGGTAGCTCGATGCCGGCGATCTGCGCCCGCGCCGACTGGGCCGCGGAAATGGTTCGCCCCTCGTCTTCGGCCAATTCCGGAAGGGTTCTGGCCAATGCGGCCGCGCGGGTCTCCATCTGGCGGAGATAATCGGCTAGGCCTGCTCCTGGGACCGCGTCGCGAACGGTCAATAGCGCCTTTGCCATGTCGACGGTGGCCATGATGCCGCCGGCATCGCGGTCGAACGCGATTTCGATCCCGACATCCGGTCGTGTCCGCGCAAGATCGGCGATGATGTCGCGGCTGGCGCCGCTGGGCCGACCGCCCGTCGAGACGTAGGCGACGTTGGCGGGGGAGCCGTCGAGTTGCCGCCTGCTCAACGCGTCGAGCCCGGCTTCGCAGAGCACAATTTTGTCGGCGCTGGCCAGCTCCCCGAGGACGAATAACCCTCGCTCCCCGCCCTTCGAGAACCGCGCCACCTTTGCCCCCTTGCTCTCCCCCTTGATTTCGAACCCCGTAATTTGACCGGCCTGATCGCGATGGGCGAAGGCCAGCACTCCCGCCGCCGCACGGATGTCGTCGGGAAATTGGGTCGGCAGCGAGGCGTCCAAGCCCCGTTTCCCGAGATAGTCGGCGCGGATCGCCGGCATCGCCGCGAATCGGCGCCGTGCATCGGCAATGCTGGCCAGACGTTCCGGATCCGGCCCGGCCTTCCGCTGCAATTGTTCTTGCTGCCGCTCTCGAGCGGAGGATTGCACTTCGCCCCCGTCACGCAGATAGGGCCGGAGGGCTTTTCGGACTTCGCCGAGCGTGCCACCGTCACGGGTCTGTACATAGCGGACGATGCCGCCCCGGTCGCCGCCGCTCTTCGGGTCGCTGTAGACCCAGCGGCCGGTGTTCGCGTCGTGCTTCACGATGACCTGGTCATCCGCCCTGACCTTCCCGTCGCGGCCCTTACTCCACTGGCCGCGAACCATCCGCAGCCCGTAGCTGAGCTTGCCATCAACAGCTTGATAGCCGCGATCCTCAAGGTAACGCTGGAGATTGATTTCGGTGCCGAACCGGTCCAGCTCGCGCGAATCGACTGCCGGAGTGCTCCGCCGGCGGGTGAACTGGTGGCGCTCAGGCTCCGGTTGTCGTGGTTCCGCTGGTACCGCTTCGAGGTCCCGCCGCCAGGCGTCGGGGTCGTCGCCGGGATCAATTGAGTAGGGGAGGTCGTCGGCCGTCTCTACTCGCCCGTCATCGCCAGCCCATCGCAGTGCGTCAGCGGACTGGGCGTCTTCGAGTGCCAGGAGATAACCCTCATCACTCGGCAAAAGCACGCCAGGGACGTCGTCGTGGCGTGCCACACTGAGCCCGGGCAGCGCTCGCACGCTGTGCACGGATTCGGCCACCGCGCCGCCGGCAGCTGACTCAGGGTAAGGCTGAGCCGGCCCAAACCGGCCGTCGAAGGCGCGGGGGTTGGCAGGTTTTCCATAGTGATCCTCCTGGGGGCGTTGTTGTTCGGGCGGGGCCGCGTGCCGCCGCGCCATGCGGTCGGCCAGTGCCGCGGCGGCAGTTAGGGGATCTGCAGCGGTGGCCTCGGTCGCGCTGGCGAGCACAATCCGACCTGTGGCCAGCCATCCCTTGACGTCGGCGACATAGTCGCGGACGGACCTCTTAGCGCGGTACTTATCGATCTCCCGGCCGACGATGGCCTTGACCTTATCGAGCGAGAGGTCAGGCCGCTCGCCAAAGGATGCGCTCTCCTCGATCCGGGCTCGCACGCGGTCGCAATCGACCACCATGACCGCGTCCATCTCATGCCGCGTCATCCCGACATAGAATTGTCGCCGATCGGCTCCGCGGCTGTTGAAAAAGATGGCGCGGGCCTTGGTGTCGCCCTGTAGGACATGGGTGGTGGCGCAGTAGGCGTGCTGGAGCGACGGCGCCGGGATATCGACGTCGCCACTTTCGGCCCACTCCCGTATCCGCGCCGCCGACAGCAGTTGCGACAGCCGGGCCTCGACTCGCACGCCCTTATCCAGGTCCAGGATCAGCTTGTGGTCACCGCCCGGATCGGGCTGGATCTCTCGGACGGTGGCGAGGTCGCTGGTATTGATCGGCAGCCGGTCGGCCACCTCGCCGAATACGACTCGGTCGCCGATCGCCAGCGCCAGGTCGCGCTCCTCGCCGTCTCGATGGCGGGCGATGATGACAACGTCATCGCCCGCAAGCCCCCCGGATTTCCGCGCCAGAGTGCGCAACACGGTGTTGACCTCGGCGACATCGATATGTCGGGGGGCAATCGCTATACGGGCTTCGCCGGGGTGATCGCGCCCCCAGGCGTCCCACTGCTCGACGATGGCGGTAATCGCCGCCTCGCGCGAATCCGACCAAACCACACGGCCATGGGCATCATAGGTCCGTAGCGCTTCAGAGGCGCGCCCATCGGCGATGGCCATGCTGGCATCGCGCTGCCAATCGACTTTCTGGCGGCCGATGTCTTTCAGCCGGGCCGCGCCGAGCTCGTCCACCAGCGCCGCCATCGCCCCGCCGCCTTCGATCGCCTCGAGCTGCTTCCGGTCGCCCATCCCGACGACCTGGGCCCCGGCTTGTCGGGCCGCCCGAAGGATGGTCGACAGGTCGCGCAACCCGCACATGCCGATCTCATCCAGCAAGATCAGGTCGGTGCCGCGAAGGGTGATGTTGCCAGCGCGAAGCCCGGCGGCCAGACCCTGGGACGGCATGGTGCGCTCCGCCGCTGTCTTGTCGCGGAGCTTTTCCGCGGCCGCCCACATCGGCGCAACGGCCCACACGGTCGACCCACTTGCACGGGCCGCCTCGGCGATGGCACCGCCGGCCCACGATTTGCCGGTTCCCGAATCCCCTTCGGTCAGGACGACACCCCCGGTCAACACGTGGCGGGCGGCCACCTGCTGCTCGCCTCGCATCGTCGGCCGGGCCGCGATCGCCGCCGTCAGCATCGCTGGACCGATCCGGCTGGGCTCGCCCTGGCGCTCAATGGCGTCGAGCAGCATTTGACGGGTCATCTCGATAGCCTCCGGCGTCGAGTAGACCGGCTTATTGCGCTCATCGCAGCCGATCTGCACCATCGCGCCAGATGCCTCCAGGTCGGCGATTTCTCGGCGGGCACCATCGATATCAAGGCGCCCTTGGCCGTGTTCGAGCACCAGCCGATGCAGGTTACTGGAGTCAATAACAGCGTCTTGCTCGGTCGCCTCGGCGATGGCGGCAAGGCCGGGATGGTGGGGCGCTTGCTCGGCCTCGGCCGACCGCCGACCGATCGCAATGGCCGTCTCGACAAGGAGGCTGCCACTGGTGCCATGGGCGTCGATTTCACGCTTCCACCGCGCCTCGAGTGTCTCCCGATCCGGCACCCGGTCCTTCCGGTCGCGGCTGTCGCGGGCGATTTTAGAGGCCTGGGACCGTGCCTCGGCCGTGGTAATTCCTTGGTCTGCGGCCAATTCTAAAATCTTCTGCCGCCGCTTTGAAAACGTCTTAATCAGCGCTTCCGAAACGCCCAAAATCTCGAAATTTCGCGCGACCTTCTCGACGGCCACGCCAAGACGGGCCGTCAATTCTGACGCCAGTTCCGCCCGGTAGGCTGCCATGATGGCGCCATTCCAGCGGAATAATTCCGCTGGCTCCATCGTGCGAGTTTCTCCGTCCGGTCCCCGGGTGAGGTTCAGGATGACTGCGTGATCATGAATAAGTGGGTCACCGGCTCGGCTCGTGTGGTGCTGATAGCGCGCGACAACGACGTCATTTACCGATACAAGATTGACGCCATCCTGCCCGGTCCTTGTCTGGAAAAGACCCTCGGCCACACAAAATTGAAGAGCCTTTTCGACGGCGGCAGACTGCGCGGCGAGGATGGCCTGACGGGTATTTTCGTCGCCCGCGACGGTCGCTGCCGCCCACAAAGCCGACACAGATTTAGGCGCAGAAAAAACACAATCCAACCCGGCCCGGTGCCTGTCACCGGTCCGCTGCGTCAGGCCTTCGCCGGTGCCAGGATCAAATCCGGCGCATAATGCAGCGAAATCGGGCTTCTCGATGATGCCACCATGCTGCACGATTTCCCAGGTCGGGGCCCACCAATGCCCCGGCCCCTCGCGCGATCCGGTGTAATAATCCTCTCGCGACTTGGCGTCGTCGTCTTCGTAGTAATCGGCGGCGCTGGCACCGCATCCGAGCGATTTCATAGCTCGTCTAGCCGGGTGTGATCGGCGATAAAGTCCGCGATGACGGTGATCCTGTCGTCCAGGCCAACCTGCCTCTGCGCCAACCGGGTCGCAGTTTCCGTTGCCTCTCTTACCAGAGTCATCGGGACAAGCCATATCGATATGATCTGCGACACGACGTCGGAAATCGATGTCCCAAATTGTTGCGCCGCATCGTCCAATTTTTGGCGGATTTCGGCATCAATTTGCACGGTCAAACTGGCTTTTGCCATGGCGACACCTCTTTCCCCATTCCCCTATCCGATAGGATAAAACCGTTTGATATCAGTGCAAAGGACTTTTTTGCATCGGGATGCGTAGTGTGTATGAATTGTCATTATTCCCCTTGTTCAACCCGCTTTTTCCCCTCGCGTCCCAAGCACCAGCCGCCACACCGATGCGTTTAATTCCCAACAAAATCCGCTCCAGTCCATCTAACCATCATCAAACTTCTTCCCTATTCCCCACCCGCCTTGCCATTTCCGCCGCGACCAAGGGGGCTCCGCCCCCTTGGAACCCTCCGGGTATACCGGCTGGTCAAGTCATCAATGCTCAGGTATTATCCATCATCACCTTTGCGCCGGAGTCACCTGATGCCGAAGCCACCCCCGACATACGACCTGGATAAAATCGATAAGATCGCGTCCGCGCTCGACGCCCTGGCGGAGCAAGGCCCGCGCGTTCTCTCGGCCAAGCTCGCTGTCGAAAGGCTGATGCCGAAGATCATGGTTATGATTGGTAAGGGGTGGGGATTTGATGGCATCGCCACCGAACTTCGCGGCCTCGGGCTGACGGTCACGGCGAAGACAGTATCCGAAGTCTATCGGGACGTTATAGCGCGGGAATCGTCTTCTGATGCCCCCGCGAAACCTCGGCGTGGCCGCCCAGCAAAGACTGCCAAGTCTGTTCCGCTGAATGCGGCACCAACTGCACCCATATCCGCACCATCATTAACCCCCGCCACCAAACGGAGCCGCTCCGATGTCTAAGCGCTTAATTCTGGTTATCGGTCAGAAAGGTGGGACCGGCAAATCGACGGCTTCCCGCGCCATCCTTGACCGCCTTCGCCGCGACGGCATACCCACCGCTGCGTACGACGGCGACGGTGCAGATGTTGGACAATTCTATCAGTTTTATGCCGCCAAGAATTCCGCTGGCGATCTGGTCGACCCGCAGGACCCGCTCACGGGAGTTGTGGCTTATGACGTCCGTCACCCGCGCGAGCGCGATGCCCTGCTGAATTCCCTGGCCACGGGTGCGGATGTGATCATCCATGATCTGCCCGGCGGCTCTCTTTTGCCTCTTCTGTCAATCACCGGCAGCGCGGACGCCTTGGTCGATCAGGTCGGCCGGTATGGGTACCGGGTCACGCTGATAATCGTGCTTTCTCCCGCTTTTGCAAGCGCCCTCATTACCGGTGATATCGTTGCCGCTTTCGGTACCGCCGTTGATTATGTCGCAATCAAAAATCTTGCCCTTGGCCTCGATGAAGATTTCCGGATCTTTGATGGCTACGTCGATGGCGAAGGCGCGAAAGGCGGCAAGGGCAAGGCGGCTCTCCTCGCGTCCGGCGGTCGGATCATCACTATGCCCCGCACGCTTTTGGAGGCTGGGACTTATTGGCTTATCGATCTCTACGACCTGCCTTTTGCTGCCGCTACAGATGACCCGAGGCTGACTATCTCGGATCGATCCAGATCTCACGGCTTTGTGACTGAGTTCGACCGACAGCTTTCGACTGTCGGCCCCTTCCTCGGACTGCGCTGAATCCAACTTCTTCCCTATTCCCCTACCTGACAGGCGCCGCTATGACGCGATTTGAGACCCTTGCCGCCCGGCGCGGCCTGTCGGCGGAAGCGCGGGCATCGGTCCTGGCGACGCTTTCCGACCTCGGCCTCTCGGCCGACTCGCCGGAGGTCTGCGTCGCGTATTTTATGGGGTGCATCGCTGACGTCGGTGCGAGAGCCCCGGCCGATATCCGGCAGGCCGGAGCGGAGGTGATGTCAAGCGCGCCGGCTGCAATCACTGCTGCTGGCAAAGGCGCCGCTGAACAGGTTCTTGGTTGGGGCCGTGCGGCAGTCAGAGAGATGGCCGACCAGGTCGCAGCAGTGCGTGAGGCAAGTGAAGCTGTGAGGGCGGCAGCAAAGGCGGACGTTTCGGCAACGGTGGCGGCGGCCGTGGCGGATTTCATCTCGACCGCGTCAACAGAAATCGTCAAAACCGATCGCCGGAAGTGGCTGGCAGTCGCCACCAGCGCCATGGCGGCGGCAGTGGTTTCGGCGGGTTTCGCGGGCTATTGGCTGGGCCTTGGCGCGGCGCGGGAGGTGGCGGCGGCGAACCTACGGACGGAGGTGCTTCGCCTGAGCGGGGGAACGGCCGCAGGCTCAGCGGCCGCTCAGATGGCGGCGGAGTGGGCGATCCGCCACCAGCCGTTCGCCCGGGCGCTTATGGTGATGGCAGATGGCCAGGTCGAGCAGTTGCTCATGATTGCCGAGCAATCGGCTGGTAGTCGTGAGGCGGGTGCGCCCTGGCCGTGCCTCACTCGCACGACCGCCACAAACAAGTGGACCTGGGGCAAACACAATGACCCACTCATTATTTGCAGTGTTGCCATCAACAATCCGCAGTAATATTGCGTCTTCTTCCCTATTACCCAATCCGTCTTCCATGGAGGCGATGATGTATACCGCTCATATACTAGTCAGCTTATGCGACAACGCCAATGTACTGGCCGAGACGGGGGCGCAAGGGGCGCATGAAATGGTGGTCTTGGCTGCCAACCAGTTGCTCGGGTATTCGGGCGCGGCGGTTGAACCACCGATCGCGCCGACTGCCAACAACCGCCCTGCGATATTGGCCAGCCTGCTGGGCGCCGCCGCACAGCTGGCCGAGATGGCACCGCGGCGCGATCAGGCGGCAGGCGGCGCCCATGCGCGGCTGATCGGTGCCGCCAGCGCGCTGCTGCGCTCCGTTGGCGGTGACGCCAACGGGGCCGCCCGGCCCCTCACGCCGGTCCACGCAGATCTCGACCGCGCCGCAGCCGCCGGGAAGATCCCGAAAGGCCTGGCGGGCATGTTGATGGTCGCCACCGATCGGACCGACAGCCTGGCGCGCCGTTCGGCCGCCGCCTACGGCGCATCCGAACAGATGGCCAGGCTGGAAGATGCGGCCCGTCCGGCCGAAGAGCACCTCGGGGACGTAATCGCGGCTGATCGGCGGATCGCCGCCGCCGAAGGCGCGCTGAAGAAGGCTGAAGAGCGCGTGGTGGAGTGCCTCAAAGACATTTATGAGGATCCCCGGGCTGCGTGGACGGAACTGGCCAAGTGGTGCGAGGTCTGCGGCGGCCCTGGCCGGACGGCGGAACTGATCAAGGAGACGCCAACGATCCTGTGCCCCCGAGACCGACTGCTAAACGACGGGATCAAGGGCACCACATTCTTCAGCCCATTCTTCATCTCGCCGGAACGCGTCAAAGCCATTGCCACAATCCCGGTGCTGGCGGAAGCGGTCGAGAAGCGAGGTCGCATTTCCGCCCGGCTGGCTATCGAGAAGGACACCTTGCGGTCGCTGCGGGCCGAGCCGGCGCAATCCGCAGCGCTGGCTGCGGAGTTGCAGGCGCGCCGGGCCGCCGGCCAGGAGATCGATCAAACCGCTGCGCAATTCGCGTCATTGGCCGAGGCGTTGCAGGCGCACGGCGCGCTTCAGGTGGTATGCGCGGCGATGGGTGGTTCCGACCCGCTGTCCGCCGTCCTGCTGCGCCAGGGCGCCAACAAGGCGGCTGCGGCAGCGACGCTGGCCGACATCAATAGCGCTCCCGGCATTCCCGCGTCCTATCGGTCCATGATGGCCGACCAGGCGGCCCGCCGCGACAACCTCGCGGCTCTGCAAGCCCGCCAGTCGGACAGTGCTGTCGGCCTCTTTCAGGCTGCTAGGGCACAGATTACCGAGAACGGCCAGGCCGCAACCCGCCTCCAGCGGGAAGGCTATATCTACCCGGCCGAGTTGGCCTCGAAATGGTCCGACCTGGCGAAGGTGGAAGCCATCCACGCGGCGACCACAATCATGTCCGACCACAATCAGCACACCCTCGCCGCCCGGTCGGGAATTCTGCGGACGGTCGAGACCTTCGCGCAACCAGCAGAGGTGCCGACCGATGTGCCCGAATTTTGAGGGCTGGTCAGACACCCAACCCAATTTTTCTTCCCTATTCCCCGGGGAGCGCAAGCACCCTCTCCGGCGGCAGAGCGGCCCTCATGCCGCCTTGGCGATTTGCATTTCGACGTGCAGGCCGGCGGCGGCCACCATGTTCACCAGAGTGTCGATGCTGAACAAGTTGATTTTGCCGCGCATGAGGTCCGACACCCGAGGCTGCGTGACGCCGAACACCTTGGCAGCCTGGCTCTGGCTCAAGCCTTCGGCGGCGATGTGATCCTTGATCGCCATCATTAACGCCGATCGCAGCCTCATGTTTTCGGCCTCTGCCGGCGTGTCTTCGATGCCATCCCACACGCTGTCAAAGCGTTCGTTGCTCATAGCTGTAGCTCCTTCAGCAGATCCTTATAGCGCCGCTTGGCGACGTCGATATCTTCGTCCCTGGTTTCCTGCGTCTTCTTGGCGAAGCAGTGCAGCACATAGATTGCCGCCTCGAATTTCGCCACATAGACCACTCGGAACGCGCCGTCCGACACGCGGATTCGAATCTCGTAGGCACCCCGCCCCACCCTCGAAAGGGGCTTCCAATCGTCGGGTTCGCCGCCGGCCTGTACAAGGTCGATCTGATAACCTGCCTCTCGCCGGGCATCGGCGGGAAAGGCGCATAGATCGTCGCGAGCGCTCCCGCGAAATTCGACTGGCTTCCGTCTCATCTGCCGATCATACAAAATTTTGTATTTCCCGGCAATGCTGGCGATGGGCAATTCCGGCAAGGGGCGCTCACGCCGGCTGCCAATCTCGAAAATCTTTGTCGGTTTCCGGCATATTCCCCTCCGCGCGGGAATAAGACAGGTTGAAGATTGAAGGGAGATTAAGAAAGACTGGCCTGTGGGTAACTTCGGCAGCGCCCTGTTTTCGTTGTTGAAATCAGAGCCTACCCGCGATGCCGAACCCCAGATTGCGCGGCACCGAACCCCAGATCGCGCGACACCGAACCCCTGCGGGGAGGGTTATACACAGAACCAGCGCCACCGAACCCCCACCTCAATTGGCACCAGCGACACCGAACCCCCACACCCGCGACACCGAACCCCCGGTTTCCAGCGTGGATACCTGCACCCGCGACACCAAACCCCTCCCATCCGGCTGCACAAGATGCGCATCCGCGCCACGGTACCCCTGTTTGCGCGCCACCGAACCCCCTCATCGGCGAGATGGACCCCTCCCCTCGCGGACCTCGCGCGCGAGCGCGTTCGCGCACTTCTGCTCGCGGACAAACTCGGTTGTAGGGAATATCTTATAGATCTCGTCTTCTATCTTTCCCCGTTGACCCGTCATTCTGTTAATTTGTACTTTGCTGATAACGCGCGCTTGCTTGAGCCTTTCAAATGCCGCATGTATTGCTGCTAGCGCGTCCCGCTGTCGTGTATAAGAAACACCGGAGTCGCGAATGATTCTCGTAGCAGAAATGTTGTATGGGTCGCCGAACAGCGATGCCTGCGTAAACTTATGCACCAGTCGCTTGAAAAGCCATCTTGCCAAGCAGTCATCAATGAGCAGAAGAGTGCAGTGATTAATCTGACGCCACTGCGTATCGAGTATTCCACGAGTCACAAGCGGATGGAACGTGGCGTATGTCTCGCATTCGCCATCGGACTGTGCCTGTCGTATTGCGATTACTGGCAGTATTGGCGCCGAAATTGTCTTGTCATCATAGGTTAGGCAGATATTGCAGTGATGCATAATTTGTAGCGCCTGGTGCACTTGCCGCAGAGAATATCGGTCTTTCGACTCCCTCCGCAGCTCCCGCCTCAGATGCGACAGAGTAAACCGCACCCCCACCGCGGGTCCTTCAAACAACGTCGTTCGCCGTTGAGCAATAGCGATTTTCCGCAGTGCCGCCTCAACTAGCTCCTCTCGCGCTCCTGGATAATAATCAACAGAAATACCGTTGTTATCGAGCCGGGCAGGCGTAATGGTTAGCGTGCCTTCTATTTTATCGTATATGAATACGCGCCGCAGTATGGGGCGATACTTATAGGTCTCGCTAACGTGATTTCTGCGTGTGGTCGGCGCGTTTGCCGTCCACTTGGGCATGATGTCGTAAAGGGCAAAGCTGTTGGTGTGGTCACGGCTAGCGACGTGCTCGAATAGCGACAGTTGCGCCGGGCGGGAGCTGACGGGGGGCATGTGCTAGATTCCCCCTTTGCGCGGCCGCCGCCGCCGCCGCTCTCCGGCGGCGGATTCGAGCGCGAGGGGATCGGCACCCGCCACGTATTCGATGATGTCGTCGGAAACGTACCGGATAAGCCTGCCGCCACCCAGCTCCCGCCATCGCGGGCCAATACGCGGGGCGCCGGCTCGGCGTGACTTCGACCGCCACACTCTCAGCGTATCCGGGTCGACGCGCAGCATCGCCGCCGCCTCGCTCTCCAGCAGCAGCACGCCTGGCGTCAGCGTGACGCCCGACACAGATGGAAGATGGTCGTGAGCATCTGCCAAAATTACCCCCTTCGCTGCGCATCGCGCGGCAATGGGAGTTGATCGGTGTTGCCCTTATGGGTGTGCCACGGCACCGCCCGCGACGCCGTCCGACCAAGTCCTGTCAAAAGACGCGGCAGGCAGAAAGCCGCGCCTCACAGTTCAGGAATTATTTCACCGATTTGCACCCGGTAGCAAGGGCAGAGTGCGACCGGAGAAGGCTGAGTGCGGCAGAGCACACACGCACCTCTTCCCCATGCAACGGTCAGGCTTGGCATTCCTATGGCATTCCAACAATGCCATAGCCGGGTTCGCGCCGGTGCGCTCCGGTGCCATCGGGTAACATCAAGTCCCTGATTTTGTTGGGCTTAACTGGTGCCGGCGAGAGGATTCGAACCCCCGACCCGCGCATTACGAATGCGCTGCTCTACCAACTGAGCTACGCCGGCACCGGAAGGCGGCGAAGGTAATCCCGGCTCGGAAGAAATGCAACACTCGGAACGGCGAAGAGGGCCGCAGCCGGTGGCCGCGACCCTCTCCGGGGCTCCCCTGCCCTAGCGTGTCCGCGACCAGCCGTGTTGGCCACCCGCCCCGCCGGCGGTGGTGGTGGCGCCTGTGGTGGTCGTGGTCGTGGTGGTAGTCACCGCTGCCGTCGCCGCCCCCATGTGGCCGGCATGAGTGCCCGACACCGTACCCCCGGCGGTGGCGATGGTGGTCGCCGCGTAGGCGTGGTGGGTGTGGTGGCCCATCGCCGGCGCGGTGCCGGCGCCGGTGCTGACGATCACCGGGGCATGGTGTTGGCTGTGGAATTCATGGCCGCCCTCGAAGCCGCGGGTCTCGGCGAAATGGTGAGGCTGGTGGCGCATCGCCTCGTGACCGGCGAATTCGTGGCGGTGCTCGGCGCTGACCAGATGGCCCAGGTTCCTGGCATGCACCAGGCCGTCCGCCCGCATCTCGTGGAACACCTTGCCCCAGCCTTCGTGCTGGCCGGCGGCTGCGATACGGTCGAGGCTCCAGGTGCCCGCGCCGTGGTGGGGCTCGGCGGCGTAGAGCGACAGCGCAATCTTGCGCTCTCCCCGCGGCAGGTCGGCGAAGGCGCCGGACACGCGCGGCGCCGCGTCATGGCGGACGCCGCCGCGATCGCCTGTGGCGGAGGCGGTGGCGGCCGGCTCTGCGGAAGCGGTTCTCGGCGCCGGCGTGGCGGTGGTGGTCGGCGCAGGGGTCGAGGCCGTTGTCGGCGCCGGCGTGACGGTGGCGACCGGGGTCGGGGCCGGAGTCGGAGTCGGCGCGACAGTGGCCACCTGGACCGGCACCACGTCCTGCGTCACCGATTGCGACGGCAGCGGCGTGCTCGCCGTGGCGGCCGGCAACGTGGTCTCGGCCAGGGCGGGCATGGCGACGACGGCCAGGCCGATGGCGGCACAGCAATTCAACAACTGTCCTTTAATGGTCATGGAAGCTACTCCTGTTTACGGGCGGGATTTGGCGACGCGGGCCTTGGTGCGTACCGTACGCTGGACCGTCAGGTCGTCGAGCGCCTGTGCGGTCTGCATGATGATTTCGGTCGAGGTGGCGCTGTCCTTCAGCACCAGGAATTCCGACGCCACCACGCGCAGGCGGGTGGTCTTGGGGGTCAGCGACTCGATCTCGATGTCGATGTCGCGATCGTTGGCGCGGGCGCTCAATTGCCGGGTGTCGCCCGGCTTGTCGCTCTGGCAGGGGATGCCCATGGTGTCCAGCGCCCGGCGGGCGGCGATGTGGACGTCCTCGGCGGGGGCGGTGAAGGTCTTATAAGTGATTCCGCCCATGGTGTGGCTGACGCCGGCGCTGGCGGCGCTGCCGGCGCCGATTTCGATCATCGCCATGCCCAGGGGTGCGGCGCAGCCCTGCACCGCCAGCGAGGCCACTCCGGCCAGGACGGCCAGGGGGAATGAGAAGCGCGGTTTCAGGGTGGTCATGTGGGGTGCCTTCCGTGTCATAGGGGGTAGACTACGGCCGGCGCGAATTAGGGGGTGGGGTCAACGAAGAGACAAAGATGGCGCCGAAAGGGCGCCCCACTTTCGCCCAACTCCCGGGCAATGGTCCTTGCCGGACATATCCATAATGGGAGAACCAGGATGCGCCGCTCGATCTTCGCCGCCGGCTTGGCCGTGTCGGCCCTGGCATGGCTGCTTACCGCCTGCGAGCAGGAGGCACCCACGCAGACGGCGGCGGCGCCCTCCCCCGCGTTAGCGCTGCCAGCGCCAGCGCCGCCGGACTATTCCGCCCAAAGAATGAGGGCGCCGCCGGTGGCGGCACTCATGGCGGCGCCGACCCCGCCGCCGGGATCGTGGCCGGGCAGCGAGCGCTTCGCCGAGCGCACCGCCAACCGCTGGCAGTCGGCACAGGAGCAGCCGGTCTCCACCTTCGCCGCCAACGTCGATACCGGCTCCTACGCCTTCCTGCGGCGCATGCTGCGCGAGGGCCGGGTGCCGCCGGCGGACGCGGTGCGGATCGAGGAGATGGTCAACTATTTCCCCTATTCCTATCCGCGGCCCGAGGACCGCACGGCGCCGTTCCGGCCGTCGGTGACGGTGCTGCCGTCGCCGTGGACTCCCGGCGCCCAATTGGTCCATGTCGGCCTCAAGGCATGGGACGTGGCGCGCCAGACCCGGCCACGGGCCAACCTCACCTTCCTGATCGACGTCTCTGGGTCGATGGCCCCGGCGGACCGGCTGCCGCTGGTCAAGCAGGCGCTGCATCAGCTGGGCGACGGCCTCAGGGCCGACGACACCGTCGGCATCGTCACCTACGCCAACGGGGTGACGGTGGCGCTGGCGCCGACCCCCGGCTCCGAGGTGGCGAAGATCCTCGCCGCCGTCGACGCCCTCCAGGCCGACGGCGGCACCAACGGCGGCGACGGGCTGCGCACCGCCTACGCCGAGGCCGAGAAGAACCTCGATCCCGCGGCGATCAACCGCATCGTGCTGGCCACCGATGGGGACTTCAACCTGGGCGATACCGATCCCAAGCACCTTCAGGAGATGATCGCGGCCAAGCGCAAGAGCGGCATCGCGCTGACCATCCTCGGAGTCGGCACCGGCAACATCAACGACGCCCTGATGCAGCGCCTGGCCCATGCCGGCAACGGCCGGGCCGCCTACCTCGACAGCCTGCTCGAGGCGCGCAAGATCTGGGTCGAGGAGTTGTCCTCGACCATGGTCCCGGTGGCCGACGACGCCAAATTCCAGGTCGAGTTCAATCCCGCCAAGGTCGCCGAGTACCGCCTGATCGGCTACGAGACCCGCCAGTTGCAGCGCGCCGACTTCAACGACGATTCGGTGGCCGCCGGGCAGATCGGCGCCGGCAATTCGGTCACCGCGCTGTACGAGGTGCTGCCGGTCGGCGCCCCCGGCCGCCACATCGACCCGCTGCGCTACCGGCAGCCGGCCGGCGTTACGCCGTCGGAGGAATTGGCCTTCCTGCGCCTGCGCTACAAGCTGCCGGGGCAGCCGGCCAGCCGCCTGATCGAACGATCGATCGGCGCGGCGGACGTCGTCCCCAGCCTCGCCGCGGCCGGCGACGACGTGCGCTTCTCGGTGGCGGTGGCCGGGTTCGGCCAATTGCTGCTGAGGGATTCGGCCGTCGCCAAGTGGTCGTGGGACGACGCGGCGACCCTGGCCGAGGGCGCCCGCGGGCCGGATTCCTATGGCTGGCGGGCGGAACTGGTGCAGTTGATCCGCGCCGCCAAAAGCGTGGCGCGCTGATCCGCGACGGGGGACGCCGTCATGGCGTCTCCCATCCCGCGGCGGCGCGGATTTCCCCGACCACAATGCCGGCGACGTTGTGCAGCGGCGGCCGCATATGGGCGGCCAGCGCCACCGCCGCCTCGCCGGCCAGCACGCCCAGGCGGCGCAGCACCGCGAGGACCGCCACCTCGGCGGCACGTCCGGCGCCGTCGTCGATCTTCACCGCCACGCCCCAGCCGCGGTCGGGAACGATGGCGATGTAGACGCCCTCGGCGCCGCCCTTGACGGCGATGCCGGGGGCCTTGGCCATCACCTCGGTGCAGGTGCGGCCGCTTCCGGCGACCAGGTCCGGATGCGCCCGCATGGCGGCGACCAGCGCCGCCGCCGCGGCGCCCCGCACCGGCCCCAGGGAATCGGGCCGCGCCATCCGCGCCATCGCCGTCGCCAGCGCCGCCAGCGGCAGGGCGTGGACCGGGATGCCGCAGCCGTCGACGGCGCAGGGCGTGGACGCCAGGTCGTGGCCGCTCATCTCGGCGATGGTCTGCGAGACCAGGCGCTGCACCGCGTGGCCCGGCCGGATGTAGCCGCGCGTGGGAATCTTCAGGTGGCGGGCGACGGTGAGGAAGCCGGTGTGCTTGCCCGAGCAATTGTTGTGCAGCGGGCAGGGCTGGCGCCCCGAACACATGAGGCCGCGCGCCTCGTCGGCGTCCATCGGCGGATGGGCGCCGCATTCCAGGTCGCCGTCGGACAGGCCGAGGCGCTCCAGCCACGCCGCCACCTTCGCCACATGGCGGGCGCTGCCGGAATGGGAGGCCGCGGCCAGGGCCAGTTCCTCGGTCCCCAGGCCGAACGCCTGCCAGGCGCCGGTCTCCACCAGGGCCAGGGCCTGCACCGGCTTCAGCGACGAGCGAGGATAGACCGCCCGGCCGACGTCGCCCCACGCCGCCACCAGACGGCCGCCCGCATCGGCGACCGCGGCGGCGCCGCGATGCCGGCTTTCCACCGCGTCGCCGCGGCAAACCTCGACCAGCACCGGATTTTGATGTTCGGACATGGCCAGGTACCCTAGGGAAGGTGTTGACAGCGAGTCAACACTAGGTCTTTAACCGCGCAACGGCGCGGTTCGGGGAATCAGGATATGCTCAATCTGCGAGGCACGATTATGGCGGCCGCCCTTCTGGCGGCGGGGCCGGCGATGGCGGGTGCCGGCGATCCCAAGAGCCTTGGCGATTTCGGCCAATGGAAAGCGTACGCCTACACCCAGGGCGGCGGCAAGGTGTGCTACGCCACCGCCGCCGCCGACCGCCCCCAGGGCGGCGCCAAGGGCCGCGAGCCGACCTACCTGGCGGTGACCCACCAGCCCAAGAGCCCCGGCGAGGTCAGCCTGATCGGCGCCTACGGCTTCAAGAAGCAATCGGACGCCGAATTGCAGGTGGGCGCCACCAAGCACACCTTCTTCACCAAGGAAGGCTCGGCCTGGGCGAAGCAGGCGGAATCCGACAAGGCCATCGTCGCCCAGCTGGCGAAGGGCCGCGAAGCGATCATCCACGCCATTCCGGCCAAGGGCCCGCCGATCACCGACACCATCACGCTGAACGGATTCGGCAAGGCCCTGGCCGCCATCGACAAGGCGTGCGAGGTGAAGCGCTAGAACATTGACGGGCAAGCCCTTACCGGATGCGGCGAAATGATGGCGGATTGGGGGGATTGAAGGCGAAATCTCCTTAATCGTGACAACGGCGCGCCATGTGGGCGGACCAATATGGATCTCAGACCCCCCGATGGGGTCGGAGAAAACCCATGAAGATCCGTTTGCTTGCCACCGTCGCCGCCCTCAGCTCCGGGCTGACCGGCTGTGTGCTCGACCCCTACGCCTTGAACGGCACCGATTGGTTCCAGCCGTCGAGCGCCACCTATTGGTCGGAACCCGCGCCCGTCGGCGTCTATTGGCGCGAATCCCACCGCGAACAGAGGGACGAGCCCCGCCATTACGCCGAACCGGCGCGGCCCGCCCAACAGGCGCGCGCGACCGAACAGACCCGCCGCGCCCAGGAACAGCAAGGCGACCACGGCCGCCGTTCGGGCGAGAGCGAACACCATCAGGGCCACGAGCATCACGGCGAGGGGTGAGGCATCCCGAAACCCATTGCCTCCGCCCCCCCTTCGCCCCTATCTCTCCGGCATGGATGCAAAGACCAACCTGATCGGCCTCGGCCGCGACGACCTGGCCGGCGAGATGGCCCGGATCGGCGAGAAGCCCTTCCGGGCCAAGCAGCTATGGCATTGGATGTACAATCGCGGCGAGACCGATTTCGCCCGCATGACCTCGATCTCCAAGCCGATGCAGGCCAGGCTGGCCGAAAGCTTCGTCGTCGGCCGGCCGCGGACGGCGCGCGAAATGCAGTCGGCCGATGGCACCCGCAAGTGGCTGCTGGCCTTCGACGACGGCAACGAGGCCGAGACCGTCTACATCCCCGACCTCGACGAGGATCGCGGCGCGGTCTGCGTCTCGACCCAGGTGGGCTGCACGCTGACCTGCCGCTTCTGCCACACCGGCACCCAATTGCTGGTGCGCAACCTCACCGCCGCCGAGATCGTCGGCCAATTCATGGCGGCGCGCGACAGCTACGGCGAGTGGCCCACCCCCGACGACGGCGGCCGCCAATTGTCGAACGTGGTGGTGATGGGGATGGGCGAGCCCCTCTACAATTTCGACAACGTCGCGCTGGCCTTGAAGATCCTGATGGACGGCGACGGCATCGGCGTCTCCAAGCGGCGGATCACGCTGTCGACCTCGGGGGTGGTGCCGATGATGCGGCGGGCCGGCGCGGAGCTGGGGGTCAACCTGGCGGTCAGCCTGCACGCGGTCACCGACGAAATCCGCGACCGCATCATGCCGATCAACAAGAAATATCCGCTGGCCGAACTGATGCAGGCCTGCCGCGACTATCCCGGCGCCTCCAACGCCCGGCGCATCACCTTCGAATACGTCATGCTGAAGGGCGTCAACGATTCCGCCGCCGACGCCCGCGCCCTGCTGAAGCTGATCAAGGGCCTGCCGGCCAAGTTCAACCTGATCCCCTTCAACCCGTGGCCGGGGGTCGAGTTCGAGTGCTCGGACATGGCCGACATCAAGCGGTTTTCCGACATCATCCAGGATGCCGGCTATTCCGCCCCGATCCGCCAGCCGCGAGGCCGCGACATCCTCGCCGCCTGCGGCCAGCTGCGCTCGGAATCGAAGCGGGAACCCTGCTCGCGGATGAAGGCCAGGCTGGCGGCGGGGATCGAGGACGAGCACCAGATGGCCTCAGGGGGCTTATCTCCGCTCGCCTGACGCCTGGCGTCATGTGGCGCTTGATGGCTGACGCGCCGCGTCCCATCATCTAACAATGATCAAAAGCGTCAAGGGAGTGGCGACCAGGGCAATCGGGTGAAACTGCGAGGATTGACCCCTCTCCCGCCTCGCGGGAGAGGGATGGACCCGCCGCCATCGGCGGTGGGAGGGTGAGGGAGCCGGGAGCACGGTGCTCGGGACTCCCTCACCCTCCCAGCCTGCGGCTGGGCCCCTCCCTCTCCCGTGGAACGGGAGATGGGCTCGGATGTGCGGCTTCACCCGATTGCCCTGGAGTGGTGACGCGCCAGTTCGTCGAAACCCGAAAGTGCAAGTTCTCCGGTCTGGACGAGCAGTTGGCATGTTCCGGTTCGAGAACGGCCACGCTTATGAGGTTCACATCCATGACCCCCATTGAGGACGATTCGAAAATCTTCGAGACCCCGTCCGGCCTTGCGCTTCTGCCGATTCCGCCTGGGGAAACCGTCGCAGCGGAGTTGCGGGCGCGCGGCCTGTCGGCCCACCGGGCGGCACTCAAGATGCGCATCTCGCCCGGCCGGCTTGGACAGATCGTCGCCGAGCGCGACCACGGTGCCGAAATCGCCGCGCAGGTCGAAGCGGCGTGACGCGGCGGGTTGCGTCCCGGCCCGGATTTCTCATACTCTCGCCCCTCGATTTTCCCAACTTTCCGAGGACGATGGTATGAAGGGCGAGTTCAAGAAGGTGGTGCTGGCCTATTCCGGCGGGCTGGACACCTCGATCATCCTGCGCTGGCTGCAGGACCAATACGGTTGCGAGATCGTCACCTTCACCGCCGACCTCGGCCAGGGCGGGGAGCTCGAACCCGCCCGCGCCAAAGCCGTCATGATGGGCATCAAGCCCGAGAACATCTTCATCGAGGACCTCAGGGAAGAGTTCGTCCGCGACTACGTCTTCCCGATGTTCCGCGCCAACGCGTTGTACGAGGGGACCTATCTGCTCGGCACCTCGATCGCGCGGCCGCTGATCGCCAAGCGCCAGATCGAGATCGTCAACCAGGTCGGCGCCGATTCGGTCTGCCACGGCGCCACCGGCAAGGGCAACGACCAGGTCCGCTTCGAGATGGGCTATTACGCCCTGAAGCCCGACATCAAGGTCATCGCCCCCTGGCGCATCTGGGACCTCAACAGCCGCAAGTCGATGATCGAATACGCCGAGAAGCACCAGATCCCGGTGGCCAAGGACAAGCGCGGCGAGGCCCCCTATTCCATGGACGCCAACCTCCTGCACATCTCCTACGAGGGCAAGGCGCTGGAAGACCCGTGGGTGGAACCCGACGAGGAGATGTTCCGCCTGTCGGTCAGCCCCGAGAACGCCCCCGACAAGCCGGAATACGTCGAGATCGAGTTCAAGGCCGGCGACGCCGTCGCCATCAACGGCGAGGCCCTGTCGCCCGCCGCCCTGCTCGCCCGGCTCAACCAGATCGGCGGGCGCAACGGCATCGGCCGGGTCGACCTGGTGGAGAACCGCTTCGTCGGCATGAAGAGCCGCGGCGTCTACGAGACCCCCGGCGGCACCGTGCTCTATTGGGCCCACCGCGCCATCGAGAGCATCACGCTGGACCGCGGCGCCGCCCACCTCAAGGACGAACTGACCGCGCGCTACGCCGAACTGGTCTACAACGGCTTCTGGTTCACCTCGGAGCGCCAGGCCCTGCAGGCGCTGGTCGACGACACCCAGACCCACGTCGAGGGCACGGTGCGGCTCAAGCTGTACAAGGGCAACGTCATCACCTCCGGGCGCAAGAGCCCCAAATCCATCTACCGCCTGGACTTCGTCACCTTCGAGGAGGACGCCGTCTACGACCAGCGCGACGCCCAGGGCTTCATCAAGCTCAATGCGCTGCGGACCCGGCTGGCGAAGTGGGCGCGGGGGTAACGAAACCACGGGAGGGGCGACCGGCCCCTCCCGCCCTTGGCCGTGACGGAACTCGGCGACAGACATGCGGATCGTCCTCATCTACCCGCCTCCGTGGCAGATTCCGTCGCCCGGCGATCCTCCGACGGGCATGCCCTTCGGCCCGCCCAGGGACGCCGCCGATCGGAGCGTCCTGGCCAGCCGCGATTTCGCCGAGATTCCCTACGGCGTGCTGACCATCGCCGCCGAGGCCAGGCGCGCCGGACATGACGTCGCCGTCTTCAATCTCGCCACCGCCTCCTGGCGCGAGGTGGAGACGCGGATTGCCGCGGCCGAAGCCGATCTCTACGGCATCTCCACCTTCACCAGCAACCGGCGCGGCCTGGGCGCCGTCGCCGCGCTGATCCGGCGGCGGCATCCGCACGCGCACATCACCGCCGGCGGACCGTTCGTTTCCGCCTTGCCGCACGACACCCTGCGGCGTTTTGCCGACATCGACACGGCGGTGGTCGGCGAGGGCGAGGCAGCCTTCATGGACCTGGTCGAAAGCCTGGCCGCCGGCCGGCCCGCATGCGGCATCCCCGGCACCCTGTGGCGGAGCGGCGACGATGTGGTCCGGGGACCGCCGCGCCCGACCATCAAGGACCTCGATTCGCTGGCCCCGCCATTCGATTATTTCACCAACAAGTTCGTGCTGACGTCACGCGGCTGCCCCAGCAAATGCACCTTCTGCGGCAGCGCCACCACATGGGGCGCCAAGGTGCGCTTCCATTCGGTGCGATACACCCTGGACGCCCTGCAGAAGGCGCTGGGCCGGCTGGCGGTGCCGGTCATCGGCATCAAGGACGACACCTTCACCGCCCATCGGCCGAGGGCGCTGGCGATCTGCGACGCCATCATCGAAAGTGGGGCGGACGTCCTGTGGAGCTGCGACACCCGCGTCGACAGCCTGACCGACGAACTGCTGCACAAGATGCGGCTGGCCGGCTGCCAGATGATCAGCCTTGGCGTCGAATCCGGTTCGCCGCAGATACTGGAGGCCATCCGCAAGAAGACCACGAATGAAATGGTGTTGGAGGCCACCCGTTCCGCCAAGAAGTACGGCATCAACGTGCGCTATTACATGATAATCGGCAACCGCGGCGAGACACCTGAGACAATAGAGCAGAGCATCGACCTGATCAAGGCTGGGCGCCCGAACAAATTCTATTTCAGCCCGCTGTCGTATTACCCAGGCACCGAGGAATGGGAGATTCTGCGCGCGGCCGAAGGGCTGACGCCGGACATCTTCTTTGAAGAGGATTTCAGCGAACCTTCGATAGCGATCAACCGCCACGCCGAGCTGAACGAGATCCTGACGCATTTGTACTGCGCGATCGGCAGCATCGACGGGTTCGATTACACCGTCCTGGAACGCGAGGCGATCATCGACCGTCTGCCGGACCTGCACGTCGCCCATCTCGAACTGGCCAATTCCTATTTCCGCGCCGGCCGGCTCGACGATGCCGCGCGGGAACTCGACCGCGCCGAGGCGCTCGGGTTCCCGATCGGCGGCATGGTCGACAACCAGCGCGCCTGCATCGCGCTGGCACACGGCGATGCAGGCGCGGCGATCGCCCTGCTGGAGCGCGCGCGCCGGCATCACCCCCACGCCCTGGTATCGGGCAATCTGGACCGGCTGCGGGATTGGTCCGATATCCCGCGGGCAGCGCCTCCGGTCCTCGACGATTCGGTCCTCGCCATCGATTTCGCCGATTGCGGCGAGGTGCCCCAATGAGCGCGCCGACGCCGTTGCCCGAGGTGTTCGCACAGGCGATCGCCCACCACCAGGGCGGCCGCCTGGCCGAGGCCGAGCGGTTGTACCGCGTCATCCTCGATGCGCTGCCGCGGCACCCCGGCACCAACCACAACATGGGGATGCTGGCAATGCAGGCCGGCACGCCCGAACAGGCGTTGCCCCACTTCAAGGCGGCCCTCGAGGCGGACCCGTCGCAACCGGCGTTCTGGCTGGACTACATCGACGGCCTCAGCCAGGCGGGAAAACCGGGCGCCGCCCTGCACGTGCTGGCCCAGGCACGGCAGGCGGGGCTGGCCGGACCGGCGATCGAGGCGGTGGCGGCCCGGGTCGACGCCGCCGCGCAGGGGGGCGACCCGTTCAGCGTCGCCGTCGCCCATCACCTGGCCGGGCGGCTGGGGGACGCTGTGGCAAGCTATCGCCGCGCCCTGGTGCAGAGACCCGATCACGCCGAGGCGCACAACAATCTGGGCGCCGCCCTCAAGGACCTCGGCCGGCCGGAGGAGGCCGAGGCGTGCTATCGCCGCGCCCTGGCGCTCAAGCCCGACTACCCCGAGGCGCACACCAACCTGGGCGCCGCCCTCAGTTCCCTCGGCCGGCCGGAGGAAGCGGAAGCGGCCTGCCGCCGCGCGTTGACGCTCAAGCCCGACCACGCGGAAGCCCTCAACAATCTTGGCGCCGCCCTCGCCGAACTCGGCAGGCCGGAGGACGCCGAGGCGAGCTATCGCCGCGCCCTGTCGCTCAAGCCCGATTACCCCGAGGCGCACGCCAACCTGGGCATCGTCCTGCGCCAACTCGGCCGCCCGGCCGAGGCCCTGGAGAGCTACGCCACGGCGCAGTCCCTCAAGCCGGCGGAGACCTGGCGGAACGCCTTGCGCGCCCTGACCGATCCGCCCCTGCTGCTCGCCCGGTGACCCGTCATCCCGCCACAGCCTCGGCGGCGAAGTCGGCGCCGGTGCCCCAGGGATCGTCGGTCATCATCAGCGGGTAGTGCTCGCGGTAACAGGCGGTGATGCGCGCGATCGGCACCTCGTAGAAGCTGCCGTGCTCGGTCTCGTATTGCATGTGCAGCCGGCCGTCGCGATCGAACGGCAGGAAGACCGAATCGGCGCGGCCGTCCCAGTCCAGCGGATGCAGGCCGAAGCGTTCGCACAGGGCCAGATTGAAGGTGGGCGTGGCCTTGACCCAGCGCCCCTCCAGCAGCATTTCGGTGAAGGCGTGCCAGCGCAGCAGGCTGCCGCCGGTGACCTCCAGCAGCTTCGGGCTGGCCAGGTGATTGCGCACGTCGGCGAAGCCCAGCCGCGCCGGGATGCCCACCGCCCGCGCCGCCGCCGTCAGCAGCGCCGCCTTGGGGATGCAGAAGCCGCGCCGCCGCGCCAGCACATAGGCGGCCGAATAGACCTCGGGCCGGTTGAAGCGGACATAGGGGTCGTAATAGACGCCGTCGCGCACCGCATGGAACAGCCGCACCGCGCGCTCGATCGCGCCGCCGGAGCCGGCCGCCTCGCGGGCGAAGGCGACGATGGCCGGATCGTCCGATTCGACGAAGGGAGCGGGGCGCAGGGCGCGGGGATCGACATCCATTGGCATCTCACCTGTCGAGGAATTCGCCGATCCGGCGCTGGAATTCTGGAGTGGCGGCCGAGGCTTCGAATCCCGCCTGCTCGGCGTCGAGCTGGCTGTCGAAATCGGCGTCCCAGCTGCGGCGCAGCAGGTCCTTGGTGCGGGCGACCGCCGCCGCCGGCGCAGCCGCCAGCCGGGCGGCCAGGGCGGCGGTCTCGGCCGCCAGGCCGTCGTCCGCCACCACCCGGTTGACCAGGCCCAGGCGCAGCGCCTCGGCGGACTCGATGGAATCGCCCAAGAGGGCGATCTCCGCCGCCTTGCGGGCGCCGACCAGGCGCGGCAGGCGCCAGGACAGGCCGCCGTCGGGGACGGTGGCGATGGCGTTATAGGCGAACAGCAGCCGGGTCGACGCGGCGGCGACCACCATGTCGCAGGCCATCGCCAGGCTCATGCCACCGCCGGCGGTGATTCCGTGGACGCTGGCCAGCACCGGCTTGTCCATCGCCGCCAGGACGCGGATGGCGGCATGGAAGGCGCCCACCAGGCGGTGCGCCGCCCGGGGCGCGTCGACCGCGAAGCAGGCGAGATCGCCGCCGGCCATGAACGCCTTGCCGGCGCCCCTCAGCACCACCGCCCGCGCCTGGGAATCGGCGGCGGCGGCACGCAGCGCGTCGAGCAGGGCGGCGGCCATCTCGTCGTCGATGGCGTTGAGCTTCCGCGGCCGGTTGAGGGTGATGGTGGCAACGCCGCCGTCGCGGCCGAGCAGGACGGGCGGTTCGGACATGGTCGGCCCCTGGCGCTGTGTCGGAGCGGCCAGGATAGGAGCGGCAGGCCGGGCTGGGAACCCCATTTCAGTCTGCCGTCCGCCGCCACACCGTGTAGCCGCCGACCTCGAGGGCGACGCCGTAGCCGCGCCAGAACGCCCGGAAATCCTCTTCCGCCAGCAGCATCGGCAGGAACGGCTGCGGCTTCCCGTGCCAGCTGTTGCCGTCGACGATGACCAGGCAGGGACGGTGGGCCAAAAGATCGGCGACGACAGCGCGCACGAAGGGGCGGGTCTCGGCCGGCGACGCGCCCTCGAACGCGGGCCACATCCACAGCGAGGGATAGCGCAAGGCGTTGCGGCCGCCGGTGACGTTGAGCAGCGGAAACAGCGGAAAGGGATGCGGCGCCAGCGCCGCCACCACGGCCGGCTGCGGGCAGGCGCGGACCTCCGGCACCAGCCGGCGCACCACCGGGACATGCTCCCACGGGTGCAGGGCGATCAGCACCGGGATCCACGCCATCGCCCCCACCGGCAGCCACCAGCCCGGCTTCTTCATCGCCGGCACCGCCAGGACCGCCATCGCCGCCAGCCACATCGGCAGCCGGTGATAGTCGAAGCCGCGCGCCTGGGCGACGTCGATGGCAAGCCCGCCCAGCACCGCGCCGGTCAGCACCAGGGTGCCGCGGCTGCCCTCCCGCCACAGCGCCACCGCCGTCAACGCCAGCGCCACCATGGTCGGCGGATGGGTGATCAGCAGCCAGCGCGGCACATGCCAGAACGAATAGTAGCGCAGCGCCATCGGCACCACCTCGGTCCGGTATTCCGGGAACAGCGCCAGGGTGGCGGCGTGGCAGGCCAGGGTGACCGCCAGCGCCGGCACCGCCAGGCGCCAGGCCCGGCCGCCCGCGGCCAGCAGCACCGCCGCCGGCATCACCACGAAATGCGGCTTGAGGGCGAACCCCAGCCCGGCCAGCAGCGCCGCGGGCAGGCCGCCGCGTCCGCCCACCGCCACCGCCGCCAGCCACGGCGCCGCCAGCATCGCCATCAGGTGCTCGCGCTGGCCGAGATTGGGCAGGCTGGGCCACAGCAGGGCGGCCAGCATCAGACTGCCGCCGATGGTCAGCACGCGCTCGGAGGTTCCGGCGGCGGCGAGGATGGCCAGGGTCAGCGCGGTCGAGCCGATGGCGGCCAGAAACAGCGCCGTCACCACCGCGGTGACCGGGTCGACGCCCACCCATGCCGCCACTTCCGCCGGCAGGGCGGTGAGGTAGGACACCAGCGGCAGGTTGAACTCGATGAAATCGCGGTACATCCGGCCCTCGCCGGACAGCGCCATGCGGCCGGCATACAGGAACTGCCCGACATCCTGGTTGAGGATGTGCTGGCGCTGCACCAGCCACGCGGCGGCGACGGTCAGCAGGGCGGGCAGCCAGGCCTTGAATCTCATGGCACCGCCCTCCGCCACACGGTGTAGCCGCCGACTGTCAGGCTCTGGCGGTAATCGGCCCAGAATTCAACGAAGCCGGCTTCCGCCGACAGCATCGGCACGATCGGATGGGGCCGGTCGCCCCAGGAATTGTCGTCGACCACGATCAGGCATGGGGGATGGGCGCGCAGGTCGGCGACGACGTCGCGCAGGAAGGGGCGCGCCTCGTCGGCGGCAAGGCGGAGCGACGACGAACCGTCGATCGCCGGCCACATCCACAGCGAGGGATAGCGCAGCGCGTTGCGCCCGCCGGCGACGTCGAGCAGCGGGAACAAGGGAAAGGTGTGCATCGAAAATGCCGCCACCCAGGCCGGCGGCGGGCACGACCGAACCTCGGGCGCCAGCCGGCGCACCACTTGGACATAGGGCCACGGCTCCAGCGCCCGGCCGAGCGGCGCCGCCGCCATCGCCGCCAGCAGCAACCCCAGGGCCGGCCGCCTCAGCGCCGGCAGCGCCACCATCGCCATCGCCGCCAGCAGCAGCGGCAGGCGGTGATAGTCGTAGCCGCGCGCCTGGCCGGCGAAGACGGCGATCCCGCCCAGCACCGCGCCGGCCAGCACCAGGGCGCCGCGCCCCGGCGCCAGCCGCAGCCCCAGCGCCGCCGCCGCCACCGCCGTCACCACCGCGGGTTCGGCCAGCAGCCGCCACGGCGGCACCTGCCAGGCGGCATAGAAGCGCGCCGCCATCGGCACGATCGCCGACAGGTATTCCGGGAACAGCGCCAGGGTGGCTGCGTGGCAGGCCAGGGCCACCGCCACCGCCGGCACCGCCAGGCGCCAGCCGCCCGCGGCCAGCAGCACCGCCGCCGGCAGCAGCAGGAAATGCGGCTTCAGGGCGAAGCCCAGCCCGGCCAGCAGCGCCGCCGCGACGCTCCCCCGCCCGCCCACCGCCACCGCCGCCAGCCACGGCGCCGCCAGCATCGCCAGCAGATGCTCGCGCTGGCCGAGATGCGGCTGGCTCAGGCCGAGCAGGCCGGCCAGCATCAGGGTGGCGGCGACGGTCAGTGTCGATTCCGCGATTCCCGCGGCAGCGAGGATGGACAGGGTCAGCGCGGTCGAGCCGATCGCCCCCAGGAACACAGCGGTGACCACACTGGTCACCTGGTCGATTCCCAGCCATGCCGCCACTTCCGCCGGCAGGGCGGTGAGGTAGGACACCAGCGGCAGATTGAACTCGACGAAGTCGCGGTAGATGCGGCCCTCGCCCGACAGCGCCATCCGGCCGGCGTAGAGGAACTGGCCGACGTCGTGATTGAGGATGTGCTGGCGCTGCAGCAGCCAGGCGCCGGCCACGATCAGCAGGGCGGGCAGCCAGGTGCGCCTCACCGCAATTCCACCCGGTACAGCCTGAGGTCTGCGGCATCGCCTGCCCCCAGCGGCAGCGGGCGCAGCCAGCCGGGCGAATCGCCGGCCAGCAGGCGGTTACGGAGCGCCGCCTGCCCGTCCCCCGGCCGGCCGCAGACGAGCATGAAGGACGCCTGGCGGCGGGCGAGGATGGCCGCCAGCCCGTCCTCGCCGGCACCGGCGGCATGGAAGACGTCGACCAGGCCGTCGCGGTTGTCGTGATAGGGCCCGGCCACCGTACGCAGGCTGGCGCCCCAGTACAGCAGCTTGGGCGACAGGTCGGGATCGGCCAGCACGATGGCGCCGGGCCGCTCGCGCTCGATCGCCGCCGCCGCCGCGGCGACGGCGCAGCGCGACGCGGGGCCGGAGGCCGGGCGCACCAGCAGCGCGCCGGCCAGCAGCGGCGCCACCGCCACCGCCACCGTCGCCGCCGCGCGCAGCAGGCGCAGGCCGATCCCCGCCGGAGCGACGGCGAACAGCCGGGCCAGGCCGGCGGCGGCGATCATCGATCCCAGCGTGCAGGGATAGAGGGCGAGCCGGGCATGGCGTGCCGCCAGCACGATCAGCACCGCCTGCCCCGCCGCCAGCGCCAGCCAGGCCAGCCGCCGGCCGGTGGACGCCAGCCACAGGGCGAAGCCGAGGCCGACCAGGCCGGGGCCGACCACCACCAGCCCGTCGCCGGGCCACGACAGCGCCCGCAGCTCGGCCACGTCGGCGACGAAGCTTTGCCACACCGCCGGATCGGGGTACGGCGCCAGCGCGGCCAGGAACGGCGGCGCCGCCAGCACGGCGGCCAGCACCACCGCCGCCAGGGTGGCGGGCAGGCGCGCCCCGGCCACCGGGACCAGCACCGCCAGCGCGGCGAGGGCTGCGTCGATCAGGAACAGCGGCGACAGGCGGTCGACCGTCACCACCGCCGGCGGGTCGAGCAGCAGCGCCAGTCCGATTCCGGCCGGGAAGACGACGGCGAAGCCCAGCGCCGCACGGCGCCAGCGCGCGCGGTCGCAGGCGACCAGCCCCGCCAATGCCACCGCGGCGGCGAGTCCGGGGGCAAACGCCTCCAGGGCGACCCAGCCGCCCAGCGCCGACAGCCCGCCGAGCAGCGCCCCCGCCCGCATGCCGGCGCAGGGCAGCAGCAGCCGCCACAGGGCGCCGCCGATCGCCACCCACAGGGCGAGGATCAGCAGGTGGTGGTCGTCGCGCCCCAACGCCCCGTAGGACACCACCACGTCGGGAGTCGCCGCCAGCATGGCGGCCAGCACCGTCGCCGCCGGCCTGCCGCCGGGCGCCGCCGCCCACGCCACCGCCGCCACCAGCAACAGGCCGGTGAGCAGGGCGCCGAACGGGGCAAGCAGGCGGATCGCCTCGTGCCATCCCAGCGCCGGAGCCAGCGGCGCGGCGACGGCCAGCATCATCAGGTCGTACGGCATGGTCCAGTGCAGCACGCTGCCGCCGGGGGCGCCGTCGCGGGCGAGGAAGCCGCCGGCCCAGCCGCCGCGCTCGACCACCTGCCACAGGCGGACCACGTGCATGTAGTCGTCGGGATCGAGCAGCGGCTCGCCCCGGCGCCAGCCGGCGCCCAGGGCCAGCGGCAGCCACAACGCCAGGCCGGGCAGCGCCAGGATCCAATGCATCCGCCCGCCCGGCGGCGCCGCCTCGGCGATCAGGCGGGACGCTTTCATTTCGGCGCCTCGCCCAATCGGTCGATGCGGCGCAGGCCGGGGAACCGCCAGGCCCACAGCGCCGCCACCGCCAGCGTGCCGAGGCCGCCGATCACCACCGCCGGGACGGTGCCGAACCACGCGGCGGTGAGGCCCGATTCGAACTCTCCCAGTTCGTTGGAGGCGCCGATGAACATCCAGTTGACCGCGCTGACCCGGCCGCGCATTTGGTCGGGAGTGCGAATCTGCACCAGGGTTTGCCGCACCACCACGCTGACGTTGTCGGCGGCGCCCAGCACCACCAGCGCCGCCATCGACACCGGGAAACTCCCGGACAGGCCGAAGACGATGGTGGCGATGCCGAACACCGCCACCGCAGCGAACATCTTGGCGCCGGCGCGGTGCTCGAGCGGCCGGTGGGCGAGCAGCAGCGCCATCGCCGCCGCCCCCACCGAGGGCGCCCCGCGCAGCAGTCCCAGACCGGCCGGGCCGACATGGAGGATGTCGCGAGCGTAGATCGGCAGCAACGCGGTCGCGCCGCCCAGCAGCACCGCGAACAGGTCGAGCGAGATGGCGCCGAGGATGTCCTTGCGCGACCACACGTAATGGACTCCGGCCAGCATGCCGCCGAGGCCGGCCGCGGCGACGCGGGCGATCAGCGGAGTCCGCAGCGCCAGCGCCGCCACCGCCGCCGCCGCCACCATCGCCGCGGCGGCGGCGTAGACGACCGCGCTGCCGAAAGCGTAGAGCAGCCCGCCCAGCGCCGGGCCGGCGATCATCGCCACCTGCATCGACGACGACGACAGCGCCACCGCCCGGGTGAAGCCCTCGGCAGGGGCCAGCAGCGGCAGCAGCGACTGGCTGGCGGGGGCGAGATAGGCGCGCGACATTCCCACCAGGGCCACCACCCACAGGATCGGCGCCACCCTGGCGTGAGCGGACAGCGCCAGCCCGAGCAGCACCAGCGCCCCGGCCGCCTGAACCCCCAGGCAGGCGATGAGGATGCGGCGGCGGTCGAAACGGTCGGCGACCAAGCCCGCCGGCAGGGTCGACAGGAAGGCGGGCAGGAACCCGGCGAGACCGACATAGCCGAGAAACAGGGGATCGCCGGTGATGTCGTAGACCTGCCATCCCACCGCCACCGCGGTCATCTGGAAGGCGATGGCGGCGAGGAAACGGGCCGCCAGATAAAGGCGGAAATCGCGGTTGGCGAAGACCAGGCGCGCGGATGGGGATTCGGGCATCACGTCACGGCGGCGGCGGCAGGCGGACCTCGACGGCCGTGGCGCCGGCCTTGACCAGCTGGTTGACCGCCTCCATCGCGGCGTCGACCGACCAGCGGATCTGCCTCTCCGCCCCCGCGTGGCCGTTGGCGACGGTCTCGGGCAGGATCTGCTTCTGCAGGAAGGCGGCAAAGCCGGCGAAGGCGCGGGCTGCCAGGTCCCGCCGGTCGGGCGGCACGGTGAACACCCCCGACGAGTCGAACGAATCCGCGGCGGCCGACAGGATGTCCAGGGTTTCCCTCACCGCCGCGTCGGCGCGGTCGCCGCGGTTGGCGACGAAGCGCAGGATGGCGGCGAAGAAGCCATAGCCGGCCACGTCACACCGTCGGCCGCTGGTGGAAGCCGCTGCCGGGATGTTCGGCCCAGTTTCCCACGTCGAGATGATCGACCCGGGCCGAGGACGGCCCCCGCCGGCACAGGTCGACCATGGTATCGACCGCCGCGGACGGACCGCTGAACACCGCCTCGACGCTGCGGTCGAAACGGTTGCGCACCCAGCCGTCGAGGCCCAGGATCCGCGCCTGCTCCACTGTCCAGCCGCGGTACCACACGCCCTGGACGCGGCCGGTGACGATCACATGGACGGATTTGGTATCGGTCATGGCCGGCATTATGATGTCGGGCGTAGGCGGACGCAACCGCCGGGGCCCTTGCCTCGGCGGCGGCGCTCGGCCACACTGGGGCCATGCAGCCGTCCGGGCCGACCACCCGCATGATCCCCGAGGGCGACGACCGTGAGCGGCTCGTCTGCCGCGACTGCGGCTTCGTCTACTACGAGAACCCCAAGGTCATCGTCGGCGCGGTGTGCACCTGGGACGGCAGGTACCTTCTGTGCCGCCGCGCCATCGAACCCCGCCGCGGCTACTGGACCATGCCGTCGGGATACATGGAACTGCACGAGACCGCCGAGCAGGGTGCGTTGCGCGAGGTGTGGGAGGAGGCCTGCGCCCGGGCCGAGATCGATGCCCTGCTGGGCGTCTATTCGGTGCCGGAGATCAGCCAGGTCCACCTGATCTACCGCGCCCGCATGCTGACGGCCGATTGCGCCGCCGGGCCGGAAAGCCTGGAGGTGGCGCTGTTAGCCTGGGACGCCATACCGTGGGACGATCTGGCCTATCCCAACGTACGCTGGTCGCTGGAATACGAGCGCCAGGTGGACGGCCTCGCCCACTTCCCGCCGCGCGGCCGACCTGCGGCCTAGCCTATCTTCCCTGAAGGTCCCGACATTCCTGCGCCACCTGGCGGGCGCGAGCGATCTGCCGGGCGTTCATCGACTTGCCCAGGCGATCCCGCGCGGAATCCGCGCCCTTGGCGCCCAGCCCGGCGGCGCGGTCGTAGTCCACCCAGGCGCGCACGGAGTCCTTGGCGGCGAATCCCTGGCCCTTGGCCTCGAGATCGGCCAGCATCGCCAATGCGGCGGAATGGTCGGCGGACGCCGCGGCCTGCAACCAGCCGATTCCGGCGGCCAGGTCGAGCGGCAGGTCGACACCCTCGACATACGCCCGTCCCAGAACGTACGCGGCTTCGGCATTGCCGCGTCGGCCGGCCCGTTTCAGCCAGCGCTCGCCTTCGACCATGCCGGGACGGACGAAGGTGAACGCAGTTTCGTCGATCTTGTTTTCCGCCGCGATCCCCGCGCGCCCCAGGTCGAGGACGCCGTCGCCGCCGCGGGCGACGGGCCGCAGGGCATAGGTGATCGAGCCCTGCCATTTTCCGTCCCTGGCGGTCTCCGCCGCCGGTGCCCTCCAGGCCGCGGGCAGGCCGAGCTGAAGCTGGCCGAGGCGGACCATGGCGTCGACGTCGCCGTCGAGGGCTGCGCCCAGGAACCAGCGCTCGGCCTGGCGCAGGTCGACGGCGACCCCGCGGCCGCGCTGGAAAATGTCGCCCAGCGCCATGCGCACCCGGTTGTCCCCGGATTCGGCCCGTTCGGCCAGCCAGCCGGCGCCGGCGCTGCCGCCGATATTGGCCAGGCTTCCCGCCAGATAGAGGTCGACGAAGCGGCCCCGCGCCGCCAGGTCTCCCAGTTCGCCGGCACGGTACAGCCAACGGCCGGCGGCGGTGGCGTTGCCGTGCTGGGCATACAGCCTGGCCGCCTCGGCGGCGGCGGGGGCGTGGCCGTTGCTGGCGGCCAGCGTCAGCCAGGTCAGCGCCTCGGCGAGGTTCTTCTGCCGGCCCTTGCCGGACAGCGCGGCCATGCCGAGTTGATACTGGGCCTCGCCATTGCCTTTGGCCGCCAGTTCGGGCAGCGACAGCCGGTGCTCGGGCCGCGCGTGCGACGGCGGCGCGGCGGGCGCCGGGCGGGGGAGCCGCGACGCGTTTTGCGCCGTTGCGGCAGGGGCTGAGGCCAGGACCAGCAGCGCGGCGAGGATGATGGAATATCGGTGGGGTGTCGGCATGGGGGCGCATGATTCCACTTCCCGGCCGCCATGTAAACGCCGTCGCGCGCCTTGGGTCCGTCTATGCCGTCAGCGCGCCGCCGCGCGCCGCCTCCTCGATCGCCTCGGCCAGGCGGATGTCACGGTCGGTCACCCCTCCGGCATCGTGGGTCGCCAGGGTGATGTCGACCCGGCTGTAGACGTTGAACCACTCGGGGTGATGGTTCATCCGCTCGGCCACCAGCGCCGCGTGGGTCATGAAGGCGAAGGCGTGGGCGAAATCGGCGAAGCGGAAGCTTTTGCAGATGGCGTCGCGACCGTCGCACTCCTTCCAGCCCGGAACGCCGGCAAGGGCGGAAGCGCGGTCGGCGCCGGTGAGGACGGATGCCATGGACTTTTCCCGATCAGTGAGAGGCGTAGGAATTCAATGGGCACCCTTCCCGCCTGCATCAAGGCGGTATAGAATCCGTGGCATGACCAGAGTGCTTCCCCCACACACCACCGCGCCTTCGCTGTCCGACCTGGAAACCATCGCCGCCGCCGCCTATGCCGAGGTCCCCGAGGAATTGCGCCGATGGGCCGCCGACGTGGTCATCCGCGTCGAGGATTTCCCCGACGAGGAGGTCGAGCACGAGATGGAACTGGAAAGCCCGTTCGACATCCTCGGCCTCTACCGCGGCGTCGCCATGCCGGACAAGAGCTTCGGCGAAAGCCGCACCGTGGTCGACATGATCTTCCTCTACCGGCGCCCGATCCTGGATTACTGGTGCGAGTCCGAGGAGGATTTAACCGGCCTGGTGAAGAACATCCTCATCCACGAAATCGGCCATCACTTCGGTTTCAGCGACGAGGACATGGAGCGCATCGAGGATCAGGAATGAAGGAAAGCTCGACGCTGGCGCTTCTGCCGGTGGCGCTGCCGCCGGAATTGCTGCACCGGGCCTGCGACCCCGGCCTGCTGCCCTTCGCCACCACCGCCGACCTGCCCGGCGCCGACGAGCCCCTGGGCCAGGACCGCGCCGTCGAGGCGATCCGCTTCGCCATCGGCATGCGCCACCGCGGCTTCAACCTTTTCGCGCTGGGGCCGGAAGGCACCGGCCGGCGCTCGCTGGTCATGCAGTTCCTCAGCCAGGCCGCCGCCGGACGCCCGGTGCCCGACGACTGGGTCTACGTCAACGATTTCGCCGACGGCCACAAGCCCCGCGCGCTGCGGCTGCCCCAGGGGCGCGCCGCCGGCTTCAAGAAGGACATGGCCGAATTGGTCGAGGAGTTGAAGCTCGCCATTCCCGCCCTGTTCGATGCCGAGGAATTCCGCAATCGCCGCCACGTTCTCGAGGAGGACCTCAAGCAGCGCCAGGAGGCCGCCTTCGCCGAGGTCGAGGCGGAGGCGGCGGCGCAGAGCGTCGCCCTGGTGCGCACGCCGGTCGGCCTGGCGCTGGCGCCGATGCGGGACGGCGAGGTGCTGTCCGCCGAAGAGTTCAAGCAGCTGACCGAGGACGCCCAGCAGCGCTACAAGGCCGACATGGAGGCGTTGCAGGCGGGTCTCGAGGCCAAGCTCAAGCAGGTCCCGCACTGGGAGCGCGAGACCCGCGCCAAGGTGCGCGAACTCGAGCAGGAGGTGGTGTCCTACCTGGTCTCGCACCTGATGGAAGAACCGCGCGCCCGCTATTCCGACCTGCCCGACATCACCGCCTTCCTCGATGCCGTGGCCAAGGACGTGGCCGACAACGTCGGCGATTTCGGCGGCGACGACGACGCGCACAAGGGCCGCGGCGAGGGCGGTGAGAGCAGCTTCCGCCGCTACCGGGTCAACCTGCTGGTCAACAACGCCGACCTGACGGGCGCCCCGGTGGTGTTCGAGGACAACCCGACCCAGCCCAACGTCATCGGCCGGGTCGAGCACATCGCCCATTTCGGCGCCCTGATCACCGACTTCAACCTGATCAAGCCCGGCGCCCTGCACAAGGCCAACGGCGGCTACCTGGTGATGGACGCGCACAAGCTGCTGATCCAGCCCTTCGCCTGGGACGACCTGAAACGCGCCCTGAAGGCGCGCGAGGTTCGCATCCAGCCGCCCGGCCAGGCGATGGGGCTGATGCCGGCGACGGTGACGCTGGAGCCCGAGGCGATCGCGCTGGACATCAAGGTGGTGCTGGTCGGCGACCCGATGCTCTACTACATGCTGTCGCACCACGACCCGGAATTCTCCGAGCTGTTCAAGGTCGCGGCCGACTTCGACTGGCGCATGGACCGCAACCCGGCCAACGTCCTGGCCTTGGCCCGCTCGATCGCCGCACTGATCCGCAAGGAGCACCTGCGCCCGCTGGATACCGCCGCCGTCGCCCGGGTGGTGGAGCGGGCGGCGCGCGAGGTCGGCGATGCCGAGAAGCTGTCGACCCACATGGCCAGCCTTGCCGACCTGGTGCGCGAGGCCGATTACTGGGCCGGCGAGGCGGGGGCCGAGGTCGTGTCCGCCGCCCATGTCCAGCAGGCGGTCGACGCCGCCACCTACCGCCAGGACCGGGTGCGCGCCAATGTCCAGGAGGAGATCGCCCGCGGCATCGTCCACATCGCCACGGAAGGCACGGCGATCGGCCAGATCAACGGCCTGGCGGTGCTGCAGCTTGGCCGCTTCTCGTTCGGCCGGCCGACCCGCATCACCGCCCGTGTCCGCTTCGGCGGCGGCGAGGTCCTCGACATCGAGCGCGAGGTCACCCTCGGCGGGCCGCTGCACGGCAAGGGCGTGCTGATCCTGTCGGCGTTCCTGTCGGCCCGCTTTGCCGCCGACGGCCCGCTGTCGCTGGCGGCCAGCCTGGTGTTCGAGCAATCCTATGGCGGCGTCGACGGCGACTCGGCGTCGTCGACCGAACTCTATTGCCTGCTGTCGGCGCTGTCCGGCGTGCCGATCCGCCAGGATCTCGCGGTCACCGGCTCGGTCGACCAGTACGGCCGCGTCCAGGCGATCGGCGGGGTCAACGACAAGATCGAGGGCTTCTTCGACCTGTGCCGGGCGCGCGGCCTGAGCGGCAGCCAGGGGGTGCTGATCCCCGCCGCCAACGTCGCCCACCTGATGCTGCGCGGCGACGTGGTCGAGGCCTGCGCGCGCGGCCAATTCGCCGTCTACCCGGTGGAGAACGTCGACCAGGGCATCGCCCTGCTCACCGGCCTGCCCGCCGGCCAGCCCGATGCCAAGGGCGAATACCCGCCCGGCAGCGTCAATCGCAAGGCGGCGGCGCGCCTTGCCGCCTTCGCCCGCACCGCGCGCGAAATGGCCCACGGCAATGCCCGCAACGGCCATCGCAGCAACGGCGACGGCCGGTGACGGCGCCGATCCGCCGCATCCTGGTGGGGGTCGATGCCAGCCCCCTCGGCCTGGCGGCGCTCGATGCGGCGTTCACCCTGGCCGCCCGCCTGGGGGCCGAATGCGACGCGGTGTTCGTCGCCGACGTCAACCTCGCCCGCCTGGTGTCGCATCCCCACGTCCACACCTACTCGCTGGCTTCGGCCCGGCGCCACCCCGTCGACGGCGCCACCCTGGCGCGAGCCCTCGAACTCCAGCAGGCGACGGCGCGCCACGCCCACCGACGAGCCGCCGAAATCCATCGCGTCGGCGGCGCCTTTATCGTCCGCCAAGGCCGCGTCGCCGCCGAATTGCTGGACGCGGCGCCCGCCGCCGACCTGATCTGCCTCGGCTGGTCCGGCCGCGCCCGGCCGGGCCGCCTTCCCCGCCTGGGATCCACCACCCGCCGCCTGCTGGCCGAGGCGCCTCGCCCGGTGCTGGCCCTGCGGCACCCGGCCTCGGGCCCGGTGATGGCATTGTGGGACGGCAGCGAGCCCTCCCGCCGGGCGCTGGCGATCGCCGCCGCCTTGGCGGCGGGCGCGGTCGACCTGCTGATTCCCGACAACGACCCGGTGACGGTGCTGCGCCTGGAAGCCGCCGCCCAGGATCTGCTGGCGGAAATGGGCGCCACCGGCCGCCACCGCACTGCCGGGCGTCTGGCCCGCTGCCTTGCCGGGGCGGCCGCGGACGGGGTGCTGGTCGCGGCGGGAGTGCCGGTCGACGAGGTCGCCTGCTCGCTGTTGGCGGTGCGGTAGGCCGCCCCTCAGGCCTGCTTGGCGTCGATGATCGCGCGGCGGATCTTGCGAGTCTCGCTGAAGCGTTTCTCCAGCGTCTCGCCCTCGCCCCGGCGGATGGCGCGCTGGAGGGCGGTGAGATCCTCGGTGAAACGCTGGAGCACCTCCAGCACCGATTCCCGGTTGTTGAGGAAGATGTCGCGCCACATGACCGGATTGGACGCGGCGATACGGGTGAAGTCGCGGAAACCCGAGGCCGAGAACTTGATCACCTCGTGCGCCAGATCGCTTTCGAGGTCGCTGGCGGTGCCGACGATGGTGTAGGCGATCAGGTGCGGCAAGTGCGAGGTGATCGCCAGCACCTTGTCGTGATGGGCCGGCTCCATGATCTCGACCATCGAGCCGATCCGCGTCCACAGATCCGACAGCCTGGCCAGCGCCGCCGGGTCGGTGCCGGGCATCGGGGTGAGGATCTGCCAGCGGCCCTCGAACAGGTCGGCGAGGCCGCTTTCGGGACCGGAATGCTCGGTGCCGGCGATGGGGTGGCCGGGAATGAAGGCGACGCCCGCGGGGATGAAGGGGGCGAGGTCGCGGATCACCGCCAGCTTGACCGAACCGACGTCGGAAACGATGGCGCCGGGAGTCAGGTGCGGGGCGATCGCCGCGCCGACCTCGGCGACCGCGCCGATCGGCACCGCCACCACCACTAGGCCGGCGCCCGGCACCACCAGGGCGGGGTCGCATTCGGCGCGGTCGACGACGCCCAGTTCCACCGCCTTGGCCGCCGCCGCGGGCGAGGCCTCCAGCGCCACCAGGCGCCGCGCCAGGCCGTGCTTGCGGAGCGCGCGGGCCAGCGACGAGCCGATATGGCCGATGCCGACAAGGCAGACGGTATCGAACAGGGGTTCGGTCATGCGGGCTTGCTCTCGGCGACGAATTCGGCCAGCGCCGCCACCACCAGGGCGTTCTCCTCGCCGGTGCCGACGGTGATGCGCAAGCATTCGGGCAGGCCGTAGCCGCCCATGGCGCGGGCAATGATCCCCTTCGACCGCAGGAACGCATCGGCGGCCCTGGCATCGCGGCCGGGCTCGGTGGGCAGGCGGACCAGCACGAAGTTGCACACCGACGGGGTCACCGCCAGGCCGAGGGCGGTTATGCGCTCCAGCAGCCACGCCAGCCAGTAGTCGTTGTGCGCCTTGCACAGGTCGAGATAGGCGGTGTCCTCGAACGCCGCCAGCCCGGCCGCCAGCGCCGGCGAGCCGACGTTGAAGGGATTGCGTACCCGGTTCAGCACGCCTGCCACCGCCTCGGGGCAATAGGCCCAGCCGAGGCGCAGGCCGCCAAGGGCGTAGATCTTGGAGAAGGTGCGGGTGACCACGGTGTTGCCGCCCGGCGCGTCGACCATCTCGATGCCGGCGCTGTAATCGTTCTTCGACACAAACTCGGCATAGGCGGCGTCGATGACCAGCAGCACCTGGGACGGCAGGCCGGCGCGCAGGCGGACGACCTCGGCGGCCGGCAGGTAGGTGCCGGTCGGGTTGTTGGGATTGGCGAGGAACACCACCCGGGTCCTCGGCGTCACCGCCGCCAGCAGGTTGTCCACCGAGGCGACCAGGTCGATCTCCGCCGCGGTCACCGGGGTGGCGCCCGCGGCCTTGGCGGCGATGCCGTACATCAGGAAGCCGTGGCGGCTGTAGAGAACTTCATCGCCCGGCCCGCAATAGGCGCGGCACAACAGGCCGATCAGTTCGTCCGAGCCGGCGCCGCAGACGATGCGCGCCGCGTCGAGTCCGTAGCGCCCGGCGATGGCCTGGCGCAGGCGGGTGGCGCCGCCGTCGGGATAGCGGTGGATGTCCCGGGCGACGTCGCCGTAGGCCGCCATCGCCTTGGGGCTGGGACCGAGCGCGCCTTCGTTGGACGACAGCTTGATGACGCGAGCGACGCCCTCGACCGCGGATTCGCCGCCGACGTAGGGCTGGATGTCCATGATTCCCGGGCGGGGAACCGGCTGGCTCATGGGAGGCACTCCTTCAAGGGGGGTCACGGGGCGAGCGGCACCGGATAGCCGCCGATGATGCTGGCGTGGCGCACCGGTTCGCGCACCAGATGCTTCAAGCGGTCGTCGCCGGCCTTGATGAAGCCTTCGATTTCGACCAGATGGGCGTGGCCGTCGCCCAGCGTATGCGAGGCCAGAACCTCGACCGGCTCGAACCCGGCGGCGCCAACCACGGCGCGGACGCGATCGCGGCTGACGGCGGCGGCGGTCTCCACCACCATCAGGGTGCGGTCGAGTCCGCTGTCCTCGTGCGCCGCCTTGGCGATCACCAACGCGGCCAGCGGCTCGGGCCGTCCGGCGGTGGATTCGAAGGGGAACACCGGCAGGCGGGCGACGACGCGGGGAATGTCCTTGTTCTCGGCGGTCAGCGCCACCCACCACGGCTCGGCGCCGCCGGGGCCGCGGCCGGGCCGAGGCACCACGCCGATGGCGGCGCGGCCTTCCGACACGCTCTTGACCACCTGACCGGCGCTGGGGCTGGGGATCACCGGCGGCACGATGCCGAAATGGTTGCGCGCCAGTTCGATGAAGCCGCAGCCGCGTTCCGGCTGGGCGACGGCGATGGATTCCACCTGGGGCGCGCCCATGATCTCGCGCCAGATGCGGACCAGCGCCGCCATCGGCAGGGATCCGGCATGGCGCCCGGCCAACCGGCGCAGCACCGCCGCCTCGTAGCCCGGATGCGGCGAGCCGCCCAGGCGGTCGATCAGGTCGGCGCGCGCCATCAACAGGTCGTGCAGCTTGTCGTCGATGCTATCGACCTGCCGGCGCAGTGACTCGGTGGAACGGTTGGAACTGTTCATGACCCAGGCCGGTGGCGGAAGTCGACGCCGCATAGGTTTAGTGCGGCCGGCTGCCGAAATCAAAGAAAACGTTGACAGTACCCGCGCGCGCCCATAGCTAATCGTCTCCTCGCCCCTGGCACGGGGGCCGGCGGTGCGACAGAATCGAAGACGATGACGGTGACCGAGCCTCCAGGACTTTCGCCGACCCGCAACCCGCTCGGGCACACGATCGAGTTGGGGCGGGATTCGCCCATCCGCCTCGATTGCGGAGTCGAGATGGGGTCCATCACGGTGGGCTACCAGACCTACGGCACCCTCAATGCCGACCGCTCCAACACCATCCTCATCTGCCATGCGCTGACCGGCGACCAGTACGTCGCCGATCCCCATCCGATCACCGGCAAGCCGGGCTGGTGGAGCGAACTGGTCGGCCCCGGCCGGGTGTTCGACACCGACCGCTATTTCCTGGTTTGCGCCAACGTGCTGGGCGGCTGCATGGGCACCACCGGGCCCAAGGACGTCAATCCCGCCACCGGCAAGCCCTGGGGCCTGTCGTTCCCGGTGATCACCGTCGGCGACATGGTGCAGGTGCAGGCGCGCCTGCTCGACGTGCTGGGCATCGACCAGCTGTTCTGCGTGGTCGGCGGCTCGATGGGCGGCATGCAGGCGCTGGAATGGTGCGCCAGCTTCCCCGAGCGGGTGTTCGCCGCCATCCCCATCGCAGCCGCCGCCCGTCACTCTGCCCAGAACATCGCCTTCAACGAGGTCGGCCGCCAGGCCATCGCCGCCGACCCCGACTGGTGCGACGGCGACTACATGGCCCAGGGCAAGAGCCCGTTCCGCGGCCTGGCGGTGGCCCGCATGGCGGCGCACATCACCTATCTGTCCGAGACCAACCTGCACGAGAAGTTCGGCCGCAACCTGCAGGCGCGGGAGCGCTTGTCCTACGGCTTCGAGGCCGACTTCCAGGTGGAAAGCTACCTGCGCCACCAGGGCTCGGCCTTCGTCGAGCGCTTCGACGCCAATTCCTATCTCTACATCACCCGGGCGATGGATTATTTCGACCTGGCGGCGGAATGGGACGGGGTGCTGGCCAACGCCTTCCGCGGCACCAAGACCCGCTTCTGCGTGGTGTCGTTCAGCAGCGACTGGCTGTTCCCCACCCGCGAGAGCCGCGCCGTCGTCCATGCCCTCAACGCGGTGGCGGCCAACGTCAGCTTCGTCGAGATCCAGTCGGACAAGGGCCACGACGCCTTCCTGCTCGACGAGCCGGTGTTCCACGCCACGCTGACCGGCTTCCTCAACGGCGCCGCCGAGCATCGCGGCCTGCCGCGCAAGGGATCGTCGCCATGATGACCCTGTGCAACGGCTCGCTGCGCGTCGACCTCAAGCTGATCGCCGACATGGTGGCGTCGGGGGCGCGGGTGCTCGACGTCGGCTGCGGCGACGGCTCGCTGCTCGCCTGGCTGGGCAAGCACAAATCCGTCGACGGCCGCGGCATCGAGCTGTCGATGGCCGGGGTGGCCGCGGCGGTGGCCCAGGGCCTGTCGGTGATCCAGGGCGACGCCGACACCGACCTCAAGGACTATCCGACCGGCGCCTTCGACTACGTCATCCTCAGCCAGACCCTGCAGGCCACCTACGAGCCCAGGACGGTGCTGACCCACATGCTGCGGATCGGGCGGCGGGCCGTGGTGTCGTTCCCCAATTTCGGCCACTGGCGGGTGCGCACCAGCCTGATGCTGCACGGCCGCATGCCGGTGACGGACACCCTGTCCTATCAGTGGTACGAGACCCCCAACATCCACTTCTGCACCATCCGCGACTTCCAACTGCTGTGCCGGGACCTCGGCATCACGGTGGAAAAGAGCATCGCCCTGCACAGCGACGGCCGCGCCCTGCCCTGCCTGGGCGAAGGCGGAATGGCCAACCTGTTCGCCGAACAGGGCTTGTTCCTGCTGTCGCGCCCCGACGCGGCCTAACCTGTCTTACGCGACGGACGACGTCGGTTCCGATGCGGGCAGCAACTCGACGCGGAGACGGCTTCCCGTCGCCGCGGCATAGCGCGCCAGCGACGTCGCCGAGGGCATGACCTTGCCGCTTTCCAGCCGTGCGACGACCGATTGGCGCGTGCCCATCCGCTGGGCCACCTCGGACTGGGAAAGGCCGGCCCGCTGCCGCGCGCGGATCAGGGTTTCCGCGATCTCGAATTCCGCGGTCAACCGGTCATATTCGGCCTGTACCGCGGGATCGGCGAGGAGACGTGCCTTCAAGGCCTTCAAGTCGGTCATGGAATCAGGTCCTTGGCCCTGGTTGACGCCAGATCGATTTCCCGGCGGGGAGTCCGCTGTGTCTTCTTGACGAAGGCCCGGACCACGATCACCCGGCGGCCCGTCACGACGACGTAGAGCGCGCGGGCAATTCCATCACGGCCGGACATCCGCATTTCCCACAGCTTGCCTTCGAGACGCTTCACGTGCGGTTCGCCGACATGATCCAGGCCGACCACTTCGATCAGTTCGGCGATTTTCAAAAATCGCGCCTGAATATCACCCGGCAAGGCCGCAATCTCGGCATCCACCACCGCGTTGAGTGTCGATACCGTCCAGCCTGCGCCCATCATACGGAAATGTATATCACAAAAAAGTGATAACGCATTGCCAATTCACCGCCGCCGCGCCGGCGGCTTGGGCTTGGCGTCGGCCCAGTCGGGGTGGATGACCTGGCGGCCGCGGCGGTCCTCGGTCAGCTTGCGCACATGGGCGAGGTTGCGCTGGGCCACCTGGGCCGGCCCCTTGGCCCCCGAGGCGCGGAAGATTTCCAGGGCAGCCTGCAACGCCGCAGCCGCGTCCTCCAGATGGCTGGTGCCGTCGCTGTGGCGGTCGAGCAGGAACAGCGCCGACCCCAGGGTGTTCTGCGCCGCCGCCCAGGACAGCGGGGTGCGCTCGCGGGTGACCACCTGCAGCACCGATTCGCAGGTTTCGATCGAGCGGCGCAGCACCTCGGGGCTCTTGCGCTGGTCACCGTAGACCTCGAGCACCTGGGCGATGTCGTGCATCACGTCGGCCCATTTCTGCGGCGTCTCGGTGCGCGAATAGACCTGCAACGCCGCTTGCAGCACGGTCAGCGCCTCGCGCAGCAACTCGGTGTCGCCGGTGACCAGGTCGAGGCGGTACAGCGCCTTGCCCAGCCGGCACTGCGCCACCACCCATTCCTGCGGCATGGTGCCCTGGACCAGGGTCTCGGTGGCTGCCCGCCATTCCTTCACCGCCTCGGCGAGGATGGGGCCGGGTTCCTTCGAGCGCTCGGCGCTGACCGTCAGCACCGCGGCGATGTGCTTGTGCAGCAGGCCGGTTTCCCAGCCGGGCTCGGTGCGGCCGACCCGGCGCTGCGCCGCCCGGTAGGAATTGACCGCCTTGTCGAACCAGGCCTGGGCCTGCGACGGCGGCACCGCCAGCGCGGTGGCGGCGGCGACGTGGCCGAACACCAGCTGGGTGGAGCGCTGCTGGCCCATGGTCATCTGGATCGGCGGCTTGGCTGCCAGCGCCTCGGCCTGGGTGGCGGCGGCGGGCAGCAGGCGGCGCACCACCCCCTTCTGGGTTTCGCTCGCGGCATCGGCGGCGGCCAGCACGGCGGCGTGGAACAGGTTGCAGACCGCTTCGGCCGGCTCCAGCGGCAATTCGATCCGGGTGGTGGCGCCGAAACTGCCCGGGCGGTCGTCGTCGATGCTGCCGGCGGTGGCCAGGCGCAGCCGGTAGCCCTCGCGCCCGACATCGCCCCAGATCAGCAGGTCGGCGTTCTCGGCGGCGACGGCATGGCGGGTGTTGGTGGTCGCGGCGGCGACGGCGGCCGGATCCTCGATGGTGTCGAGGGCGAAGCTGCGGCCCAGGGTCTTGACCTTGAAGATGGACCTGGCTTCGACGATGCGGACCAGGTTGGCGGCGCCCTGGCCGTCGGCATCGCCGGCCAGGGCCGCCACCAGCACGGTGAAGGCCGGCGGCTCGGCGGCGGCTTGTGGCTGTTCCTTGGGTGGCGGCGGCTTGGGCGTCAGCATGCGGGCGACCGCCTGGAGCAGGCGGGCCAATCCGCCGATTCCGGGGTGAGCCTCGTCGCCCGCGGCGGGCGGCGGCTCGGGCGCGTCGGTCCGCTTCGCCGGCAGATTCATTGCCGGCCGCAGCAGCGGCTTCTTGAATTTATCGCGCAGGTCGTCGTTGTCGCTCATCGCCGGCCGAGGGGTTTCCTACCAGTTAAATACCGAACACCGTTAACGGAATGGAAAGCCCGCTATGCTCAACCGCCGCCGGCCAAGTCCAGCCATTGCCGTTCGGTCAGGATGGGCACGCCCAGCTTGGCGGCTTCCGCCGCCTTCGAGCCGGGATCGGCCCCGGCGACCACATAATCGGTTTTTTTCGACACGCTGCCCACCACCTTGGCGCCAAGCGCCTCGGCGCGGGCCTTGGCCTCCTGGCGGGTCATGGTTTCCAGGGTGCCGGTGAACACCACCGCCTTGCCGGCGACGGCCGATGCGCCGGCGGGCGCCGGCTGGGCGTCCAGGACGGCGCCGCCCAGATCCGCCATCGCCTTGACCAAATCGCGGAGGGCGGCGCGGTTGTGGTCCTCGGCGAAGAAGTCGACCAGGTCGCCGGCCACCGCGGGGCCGATGTCCTCGATCGAGGTCAGGTCGGCCCACGATTCGGACTCACGGTTTGCAGCCTGCTCCATCGCCTCGCGCCAAGATTCGAGGCTGCCGTAGTGCCGCGCCAGGCGCTTGGCGGTGGCCTCGCCGACTTGGCGGATCCCCAGCGCGTAGATGAAGCGGGCCAGGTCGATGCGGGCGCGGGCGCGGATGGCGGCGAACAGCTTTTCCACCGAGCGCTTGCCCCAGCCCTCGTAATTCCCCAGCTTCTGCAGGCCGCCGTTCTTCGCTTCCAGGCGGAAGATGTCGGCGGGGTTCCGCACCCAGCCCAGCGACCACAGGAACTCGATGTTCTTCTCGCCCAGACCCTCGATGTCGAAGGCGTCGCGGCTGACGAAATGAACCAGCCGCTCCTTGGCCTGGGCCGGGCACACCAGGCCGCCGGCGCAGCGCCAGGCCACCTCGCCCTCGGCGCGGACGGCGTGGCTGTGGCAGTCGGGGCAGGTGTGGGGAAAGACGAACGGCATTGCTCCGGCCGGTCGCAGTTCCGCCACCGCGGCGACGATCTGGGGAATCACGTCGCCGGCGCGCTGGACGATCACGGTGTCGCCGACGCGGACGTCCTTGCGGGCGATCTCGTCCTCATTGTGCAGGGTGGCGCGCGACACCACCACGCCGCCGACATTGACCGGCTCCAGGATGGCGACCGGAGTCAACGCGCCGGTGCGGCCGACCTGAACCTCGATGGCCTTCAGCACGGTGCGCGCCTGCTCGGCGGGGAATTTGTGGGCGATCGCCCAGCGCGGCGCGCGGTCCTTCATCCCCAGCCGCGCCTGCCAGTCGAAGCGGTCGACCTTGTAGACGACGCCGTCGATGTCGTAGGCCAGCCCGGCGCGCTCGTCGCCGATGCGGTGATAGAAGGCCAGCATCGCGTCGACGTCGGCGCAGGGATGGGCCAGCGGGTTGACCTTGAACCCCCACTCGGACAGGCGGCCGAGGAAGTGCCAGTGGCTGTCGGCCACCGGGTGCGAGACCTCGCCCAAGGCATAGGCGAACAGGCTGAGCGGCCGGGTGGCGGTGACGCGCGGATCGAGCTGGCGCAACGATCCGGCGGCGGCATTGCGCGGATTGGCGAACGGCTTGTCGCCGGCCGCCTCCTGCCGGCGGTTGAGGGCGAGGAAATCGGCCTTGGTCATGTAGACCTCGCCGCGCACCTCCAGCACCTCGGGGGCGCCGGCGACGGTCTTCGGCAGGTCCGCCAGGGTGAGCAGGTTGGCGGTGACGTCCTCGCCCTCGGCGCCGTCGCCGCGGGTGGCGCCCTGGACGAAGCGCCCCTGCTCGTAGCGCAGCGAAATGGACAGGCCGTCGATCTTCGGTTCCGCCACCGTGGCCACCGCCACCTCGGCGCCGAGGCCGAGGAAACGCCGCACCCTGGCGGCGAACTCGCGCACGTCGTCGTCCTCGAAGGCATTGTCCAGCGACAGCATCGCCACCCGGTGGCGGACCTTGCGGAAGCCCTCGGCCGGAGCGGCGCCGACCCGGCGCGACGGGCTGTCGGCGCGCACCAGTTGGGGGAACTCGGCCTCGATGGCGGCGTTGCGCCGCACCAGGGCGTCGTATTCGGCGTCGCTGACGATCGGCTGGGACAGGACATGGTAGGCGCGATCGTGGCGGGCGATCTCGTCGGCCAGCCGCGCCAGTTCGATGCCGGCCTCCAGCGGCGTCAGCCGGTCCACGGGCGTGTCGTTCATGCTCATCCGCCGTTTATATCGCCAGGGCGCGGCGCGTGCCATGGCGATTGGCGGGATGCATCCTCGTTCCGCTCGCGATTTCCGGAATGCAGCCGTTCATCCCCCCACCCGCGGCACCCCGTGGGCAACCGGCAGGTAGGCGCCGCGTTTGCGGACCTTGACCTCGCGCAACGCGCTGCCGGCATAGATCTGCTTGGCCGCCTCGACGACGATGACGCCGGCGAAGGTCTCGAACCAGCGGCGGCCCAGTTCCTCGACCGCCGGGGCCGAGCGCAGCAGCATGCGCGACGTGGTCGGCGGCAGGAACAGCGCGGTGGTCTGCTGGATCGGGGTGAACATGTTGTCGCGCAGCAGCCGGCCCAGCTGCGACGGGGTATAGGGGCGGCCGTTGCCGAACGGCGTGCGTTCAAGCCGCGCCCAGATGCCGCGGCGGTTGGGGGCGATGACGATCAGCCTGCCGCCGTCGGCCAGCACCCGCCACACCTCGCGCAACATCGCCCGCACCTGCTCGGTCGATTCGACCGCATGGGCGAGGATGATGCGGTCGAACGAGCGGTCGGCCAGCGGCAGTTCGACCTCGTCGGCCAGCGCGGTCATCCCCAGACCCTCGGGCGGCCACGGCAGCACCCCCTGGCTGGCCGGCATGATCGCGGCGACGCGTTCGGCCTCGCCCAGGAAGGCGCGCAGATACGGCGTGGCGAAGCCCAGCCCCATCATCCGAAGGCCGGCGACGTCCGGCCACAGCTGGCGGAGCTGCCGGCGGATCATGCGGCGCGCCATCTGACCCAGGCTGGTGTCGTAGAAGTCGCGCAGATCGACGACGTCGGTCCACATCGCGGGGTAGGTCACCGCTCGGTCCACCGTCCTCCCCCTCCCCGTCGTTCCCCCCAATCAATGGGGTCCGGCGCTTCGCCGGGCAAGCGGAAAAGCAGCGGGTCAGCCTTCCAGGCGGCGCAGCAGGCGGCGGCCCTCGTCGCCGCCGTCGCCCCCGAGGCGCTGGGCCACCGCCGCGGCGATGGCGTCGACATGGGCGGCGATGGCGGTGATGTCCGCCGGGCCGGCCTCGATCAGCCGGCACAGGCGATTGGCGATGGCGGTGACCAGCGGATAGCCGAAGGTGGCCGCCTGGCCCTTGATGTCGTGGGCGATGGCGAACACCTCCGCCAGGCTGCCGCCATCGCCGGCGCGCAATCCGTCGAGGCCGGCGACCAGCCGGGCGACGTCGGCCCCGGCCCAGGCGAGATAGCGTTCCGAAAGAGCGGCCAGCGCCGCCTCGGCGCGGGCCAGCGCGGCCGGATCGATGTCGGGGATGTCGTCCGCTCCGGCAGGCATGGATTATCGCGCGGCCTCAAACCTGAAGTTGCCAAGGGATCAATAAATATACGGGCGTGGAAAAAACCACAACGACCCGCGACATCGCCTTAGGCAAGTGGCAGGGCAAGCCAGCGATCCTGCCGTCGGACATGGCGCATCATCACCCTCGCCCGCCCCGCGGGAGAGGGAGGGGCCCGCCGCCATCGGCGGTGAAAGGGCGAGGGAGCCGGGGACTCGGTGCTCGCGACTCCCTCACCCTCCCAGCCTGCGGCTGGGCCCCTCCCTCTCCCGTGGAACGGGCGAGGGGCTTGATCGCGGGGCTTCACCCTGCCCTTAGGCAAGTGGAGGTAGGTGTTGACAGCGGCGGCGGGACGTGATTTGACTTCCCGGAACGCCATAGTTGCGCCCGCGGAGGGAACTCCGCGGGCGTTTTGCGTTTCACATCCCCCTCTCGGAGAACCTGCCATGATCAACCACCACCGGGCGTCCGGGGCGGCCCGCGCCGCCCTGCTCCGCCATCACCTCGACGAGGCCGCGGCACTCGACGCCTTTTCCCGCCACATCGGCCCCTCGCTCACCGGACTGGGCCGGTCCCATTGCCGCGTCGCGGTGCCCGACGCCGTCACCGCGCTGGCCGCCGCCATCGCCGATATCGGCACGCTCCGCCGCGAGGCAAAGGATTACCTCGCCAACGGCGAACAGCGCCGCCAGTTCGATCTGCTGGTGCGGCTGCGCCTCCAGGACGAACTGGCGTCGTGGGCGTTCGGCGTCACGCGGACGGCAACGTGACGGTGACGCGCAATCCACCGCCGCTCAGGTTGCGCGCTTCGACGGTGCCGCCGATGGCGGCGACGTTGCGGCGCACGATCCACAGGCCGATGCCGAAATGGGGGGCGCCCGAGGGATCGCTGGCCGGGCGGTGGCTGACGTAGCGTTCGAACATGCGTTCCAGCACTTCGTCGGGAGCGCCGGGGCCCTGGTCGTCGATGGCCAGCACCACCCTGCGGTCGCCGCGCGCCACCGTCACCGTCACCAGACCGTCGGGCGGCGAGAACGAGATGGCGTTTTCCAGGATGTTCTCGATCACCGTGTCGAGCAATTCGGTCCCGCCGCGCACCACGCAATTGGGCGTGATCCGGCGCTCGATCTGGGGGCCGTGATCGGCCACCGCCTCGTCGTAGGAGGCGAGCAGCGCGGTGACCAGCCGCGACAGGTCGACCGGCTGGCGCGGCGGAGTGACCAGGTCGGCGTTGACCTGGTCGAGGCGGCGCGAAGCCGCCACCAGGGAATCCAGGCGCTCGACCGCCGCCTCGATCACCTGCACCGAGCGCGAGGCGGCGTTATTGCCGTCGACGGTGCGGCGCAGGGGTTCGACCGCCTGGGCGATGGTGGCGATCGGGGTCTTGAAGGCGTGGGCGTTTTCCTCGGCGGCGAAGCGGAAGGCGTCGGCGGTGGCGCGCAGATTTGACACCATGTCGTCCAATTCGCGCGCCACCCCGTCGAGTTCGGGAATGCGGTTGACCTTGGCGAAGGGCACGCTGCCGCGCGCGCCCTCGGCGACCCGGCGGGCCTGGCGGCCGAGGCGGCGCAGGTTCAGCCACAGGCCGCCGAACACGCTCATCACCAGGACCACCAGCAGGGCGTAGACCCCGGTGGCGATGCGCATCTCTGGGCTGCGCCAATAGGGACGGTCGAGGAACGAGCCGGCCATCTCCTGCGCCGACAGCGAGGTCACCACCGCCCAGCACCCGGCCGCGGTGGTGAAGGGCACGATCGAGGTCAGCACCTCGTCCTTGCCGGCGGCGCTGCTGTAATGCAGGTCCAGCGCCCGGCCGCCCTGGCAGGAATCGGGGGCGGCGCGGACGATGCCGGCGGCGACCAGGCGTTCGCGCTCGGCCTCGGCCGCCTCCGGCGCCAGGGCCGGAATCGCGCCGACCAGGAACAGCGACGACGGGTCGGTCAGCTTGGCCGGCCGCAGCAGCAGGCGGACGTTGACGTTCTTGGGCGCCAGGTCCTCGAGGACGCGCCGGGTCTCGATCACCGACGGCTTGGGCTGCTTCGACAGGCCGAGCGCCAGGCCGCCGGCGATCAGCTGGCCCTCGACCTGCAGGCGCGACAGCAGCAGCGTCTGCTTGGCGCTCTCGGCAGCCGAGAACTCGCCGTAGAGGAACACCGGCACCGCGGCGAACGCCACCGCCACCAGGGCCAGGCGCGCCGCCAGAGAGCGGGCGAGGGCGCCGCCGCGCAGGACCTCAGCCATTTTCTTTCCAGCGATAGCCGAAGCCGGCGTAATTGCCGATCTGGTCGAATTCGTTGTCGACGTCGCGGAACTTCTGGCGGATGCGCTTGACGAACGTGCGCACGTTGGCGCGGAACCCCTCCGGCCCCGCCCCGGCGACGAAGCCGGACCCGTGCACCAGGTCGTAGATCTGGCGGTAGGGCACGTCCTCGCCCGTCCGCTCGGCCAGCATGTGGACGATCTTGAACTCGGTCAGCGTCAGTTCGACCGGAAGGTCGGCCCAGGTGGCGCGGCTGGTCTTCAACTTCAGAACCAAGGCCCCCAGCACCATGGTCTCGGCGTCGCTGGCCGCGCCGGCGCGCGCCTTGGCGCCGTCGAGGATGAGTCCGATGCGCTTCTCCAGGATCGAGAAGCTGCGGCTCTTCTCGACGAAGTCGATGGCGCCGGTGGCCAGCGCCGCCTCCTCGTAGATCTGGTCGGTGAGCGCGGTGAGGAACAGCGCCGGCACCTCGATGCTGGCGGCGCGGATGCGCTTGAGCACCTCGATGCCGTTCATCTCCGGCATTTTCCAGTCGAGGATGATCAGGTTGGCCGCCGCCCCCGCCAGCAGATGATCGAGCGCCATGGCGCCGCGGGCGAAGTCGTTGACCGCATAACCGGCGTCCGCCAGGTTGCGTCCCAGGGATTCGCGGAACAGGTCGTCGTCATCGACTAGGACCACTGACGTCGCCATGCCATGTTCTCCAAATGTTGACCCGGTGGAGTCCTAGCGACAGCGATTTAATGGGCGGTTAGCGACGACATCTCCCAGCGCCCCTCCGGACGTCGGCAAACCGTGGTGATTTCGCGCCCTCCGCCGCCGAAAACATGGCTTGCGTCGATGTCGCGGCACCAAATCTCATCGACCCGGTAACTCTTAATAGTTACCAGGCGGCGGGTGGAACCATCCGCGCCGCTCCAGGTGATCATCCGGCCGTCGGGCAGGCGGTCGAGCGCCGCCGCCAGGCAGTCGCGGTCGCCGGGCTCGATTCCGGTATCGGTGATTCCAATTTCGTCGCCGCCGCTCAGGCCGAGACCGTCGGCATGGGCGATCATCCGGCTGTCGCAGGTGCCGCGGTTGAATCCGTAGGGAAGGCCCCGCGCCACCGGCACCGACGCGGCCGCGCCGGCATAGGCGACGGCGACGGCACCACCGCCCTGGCGCACCGGCGCCTCGCCCCGCCACGGGCCGGTCCACGGCGGCGGGTCCGCCCGGCACAGGGCCGGCACGGCGAAGGCGGCGGCGATGACGACGCGGACGGCGAAAGCGGCGAAGCGGCGCATGGTCATTTCCTGTTGGCGGCGGGCGACGTCAGGGCACCGATGGCGGCGCCGCCGCCGGCGCCGATCAGGGCTCCGGCGGCCAGCGAACCGCCGGTGAGCGCGGTGACCGCGATGCCGCCGACCGCGCCGATCGCACCACCAGAAAGGGCGCGCTGCTGCATATTGCTCATGTTCTCGCACCCAGACAGCACTATGCAGGATAGTGCCGCCGCGAAAAATGGTTTAAACCTCATGGTTAAGGTCCTATTGACGTTGACGATCGGAGGCGCGAACATTCAACAACTTCTGTGTAATCAGCCGCAACTGCCAGAACGATGGAATATACATTTGACACGGAGGCGCCTTTATTTCTCCACAATTTGCCCCGCAAATGCCCCGGGCCAAGGCCGGCATTGCCGCCGACGCCGCCGGCAGGCATACTGCCCCCATCCATTCCATGCGAATCGCGGTCATGATCCTCGTCCCCCTGCGCTCCTTCACACTGGTCCTGGCCTCCGCCCTGCTGCTCGCCGGTTGTTCGCTTCCGGGCTGGCGGCGACCGTGGGATACCGGCGCGACGCCGGCGCCGCCGCCGCCGGTGGCGGACAGCCAGGCGCGCGAACCGCCGATCCCCAAGGCCCGCCCGGCCGAGCCCAAGCTGGCGGCGCGGCCGCCGGCCGAAAAGCCGAAGCCGCCCGGCCTGGTCGGCCTGTCCGAGGCCGAGACCGTCGACCTGCTGGGCCGCCCGAGCGAGGAGACCGACCAGGCCCCGGGCAAGCTCTGGCTTTACCGCAGCGGCGGCTGCGAGTTGTCGGTGCACCTGTTCCCGGACATGGATCGCGGCGGTTTCTACGCGCTCGATTACGGCGTGATGGGCCAGGGCGACGGCCGTGACGCCTGCCTGGCGCGAACCGCCGAAGAGGCGCGGCGCCAGCGCGATTGAACGCGCCCGGCCGGCGTGCCACCATGATGGCGATGTTCAAGCGCCTGCCCATCCTGGGCGCCCTGGCGGCGGCGCTGTCGGCCTGCGGCGACGGCCCGGCGACGGTGACCGGCAGCTGGCGCAGCCCCGCCGCCTGGAGCGCCATGGTCTACGCCAGCGGCGCCGGCCCGCTGCTGGTCGAGGTGGTGGGCGATCCCTTCGCCGCCGGCGCCGGATTCGCCACCACGGTCGCCGATGCCCTCGACAACCAGGTGATCGGCCGGGTGGTGCGCTTCACCGCCCGACGTGACCTGGCGGCCCGACCGGGCTTCCGCGTCATCGTCGCCTTCGACCCGCCGCCCGCCGCCACCGCCAGGGATCTGTGCGCCGGCAAGGTCGGCGGCGGGGCTCCCGGCGGGGAGCGCATCGGCGTGCTGGCCGCCTTTTGCGACGGCGAGGGCGAGGTGCTGTCATCGGTGTCGGGCTGGGTGGCCAAGGCCGCATCGCCGTCGGATCGCCGCTTCCGCCAGTTGCTGGCCCAGGTGGCGCGCGCCCTGTTCGGCGAAGCGATGTGAAAGCCCCGGCGGGCGGGGCAATCCGCTATACCAGAATATCCAGGTAGGTGCCGCGGGGCGCAGAATGGTCGAGCTGGTCGACGTTGAGGTCGGCCCCCGGCATGCGCATGCCGCGCCCGCCCGGACTCTTGCCGCCGGCATTGGCCGCGGTCCCGGTGGCCGAACGCCCGGCTCCGGCCAGCGCCTGGGCCAGCGACGGAACGCCGCCGCCGACATGCGGGCCGATGCGGTTGGTGGGATCGGACATGCGGACTCCTCCTCGGGCCATGATTCTAGCACTTCCGATCGGCCGTGTCATGCCCGGGAACCCGGCGCGCAATGCCGCCGTTATCGTTCCACCAGGGCAGCCAGGGAAGCACGCCATGTCCTTCGTCGCGGCCATCGTCATCGGCCTGCTGGTCGGCATCGTCGCCAAATTGCTGATGCCGGGACGCGATCCCGGCGGCTTCATCATCACCGTGCTGCTGGGCATCGGCGGCGCCCTGCTGGCCACCTGGCTGGGCCATCTGCTCGGCTGGTACCACGCCGACCAGACCGCCGGTTTCATCGGCTCGGTGGTCGGCGCGGTGTTGATCCTGGGGCTGTATCGCCTGCTGGTGCACCGTCCGCGCCCCTGATCACTGCTCGTCGTCCTTGACGCGCGGGGCGGGCCGGCATTCGCGAACGCGCCGGCTGGTGCGGAGCGCCGCCTCGGCCTGGCGCCGCGTCGGGTAGAGGCCGAGTTCGACCCAGTGGTCGCCGAATAGCGGCAGGGTGGTGATGACGTCGCAACGGCCGGACTTCTTCCATCGCACCAGATGGAAATCCTGGGCCGACGCGGCCGTGGCCAGGCAGGCCAGCGCTGCCGCGGCGAGAGCGGTACGAAGCATGGGGGCACTCCTCGAAGCCGCCTCCAGCCTCCGCCGGGCGCCGGCCCCACGCAATGGCGCGAAAGCGGGGCGAAACCGACAATTTCGCTGCTGCCCGCCGGCCGATTCGGGTTATAGGAACGGGAGGCACCGGGAGGCGACCGGAAATCCGTCGGACAGGGTGGGGCATGGTGCGAACGGCAGGGGCAAAGAGGCGGCGATCGGCCGTGGCCGGCATGGCCCTGCTGACGTTGGCCGGCTGTGCCATCGCCGACGACGAGGATCGCGAGATCCCGCAGCAGCCGCTTCCCGCCGCCTTCCACAACGCCGGAGCGGAACAGGCCAACCTGCCGCCGCCGCAGAGCGAGTGGTGGAAGGAATTCCATCACCCGGAACTCAACCGGCTGGTCGAACTGGCCCTTGCCAACAATCACGACGTCCGCATCGCCACCGCCCGCGTCGCCCAGTCCGAGGCCCAGGCGTCGGCCACCGGCGCCCTCCAGATGCCGACTCTGGAGCTCGATCCGAAATGGTCGCTGACCGGGCCGTCGGGCGGCGTCGGCACCGCCAACGACCACCTCACCTCGTGGCAGAGCCAGCGGATGCATCAGATCGGCCTGAAGACCGCCTACGAGGTCGACCTGTGGGGCAAGAACGCCTACGCCACCGAATCGGCGGTGGCGCTGACCCAGGCCAGCGTCCATTACCGCGAGGTGGTGACGATCAGCCTGGCCGCCGACGTCACCAAGACCTATTTCGACTACCTGGCCGAATCCGACCGCCTCAACGTCGCCGAACGCAACCTGGCCAATGCGCGGGCGGCGCTGGCCGGCATCCGCACCCGCATGGACCACGGCGACGCCACCATCACCGATGTTTCCCAGCAGGAAACCGCGGTGGCAAATGCCGAAAGCACCGTCCCGGTCCACATGCTCAACCGGGACCGGGCGCTGAACAAGCTGGCCTCGCTGCTCGGCACCACGCCGGCGGAGCTGCTGCCGCTGGAGGGCGTCACCCTGGTGGGGGTGGAGCCGCCGAAGGTCACCCCCGGCATCCCCGCCCAGCTGATCTGCCGCCGCCCCGACATCCGCCGCGCCGAGGCCAACCTGCTGGCCGCCAATGCCGACATCAAGGTGGCGCGCGCCAAGATGTATCCGAGCTTCTCGCTTTCCGGCGAAGGCGGTTACGGCGCCTATACCCTCCACACCCTGATCCAGCAGCAGGCGCTGTACTACAACTTCGTCGGCCAGATCACCGCGACCCTCTTCGACGCCGGCCGCAACGCCGCCGGCGTCATGCAGAACCGGGCGCGCTACGAGGAGATGGTGGAAACCTATCGCCAGGTGATTCTCGAATCGGTTCATGACGTCGAGGACGCGCTGTCCGCGCTCAAACTCACCGGCGAACAGCAGGCCGCGCTGGCCCGCGCCGCCAAGTTCGCCAAGAAGGCCTATGACAGCAGCACGATCGCTTACGACCGCGGCGCCGTCGACTTCCTCACCCTGCTCGAGACCCAGCGCACCCTGTTCAACACCGAGGACGCCGAGACCGCCGCCCGCGCCGACCGGCTGAAGGCGGCGGTGGACCTGTTCAAGGCCCTGGGCGGCGGATTCGACGAACCCCAGTGTTGAATGGGCGGGACGAAGGTCCAAATTCCCATGCGACTTCCCGCCATCCACGATTTCGCCATCGAGAGCAACGACCCCGCCCGCTATCGGCCGCTCGGCGGCGACTGGGCGGTGGCGGTCGCCGACGTGGTCGCCAGCACCAGGCTGGCCGCCGACGGGCGTGACAAGGACGTCAACTTCGTCGCCGCCGCGGTGGTGGCGGTGCTGTCGGCCGTAACCGCCCGCCCGCCCGACGTCGCCGCCTGCCAATTCGGCGGCGACGGTGCCGTCGCCGCGGTGCCGCCGGAACGGCGCGAGGCGACCCGCGAGGCCTTGGCCGCGCTGGGACATTGGGCCGAGACCGAGATGGATGTGCCGCTCCGGGTCGGCATGGTGCCGGTCGAGGCCCTGCAGGCGGCGGGGCTGGAGGCGATGGTGGCGCTCCACGATTTCGGCAACGGCAACGCCTTCGGCCTGTTCCTGGGCGAGGGCGTGCCCACCGCCGAGACCTGGGTGAAGGCCGACCGGCGCTGGCGCATCACCCCCGCGCCGGGACCGTTGCCCGGCCTGAACGGCCTGTCCTGCCGCTGGCGGCCGGTGCCGGCGCGACGCGGGGTGGTGCTGTGCGTGATCGCCGACGCAATCCACCCCGGCGCCCGGGGATTGGTCGCGCTGGGCCGGCTGCAAGGCGAGGTCGAAGCCATCGTGCCGACCGCGCGGGCGGCGCCGCTGGGAGACGGAAGCCGCCTGGCGCCGCGCGCCGTGCCCACCTTCCACGCCCTGTGGCTGGAGGCCCGCACCGAACCCAAGGGGCGCCGCTTGATCCGGGTGCTGCGAGCGCTGGCCGGCGGGGCGATCCTGGCGGCGGTCCATCACCTCGGCGGCCGCTTCGCCGGCATCGACGTGGTGAAATACCGCCGCGCCCTGGCCGAGCGCTCGGATTACCGCAAACAGGCCGGTGGACCGCGCTTCGTCCTCGACGTCACCCTCGACGAGGCCGACCGCATCGAAGCGGCGCTGGCGCGGGCCGAAACCGCCGGCGACATCGTCTTCGGCACCGCCCGCTCGGAGGCGACCACCGTGACCTGCCTGGTCGGCGACTTCGCCGCCGATCGCCATGTGCATTTCGTCGACGGCCAGGGCCTCGGCTTCTGGCGCGCCTCGGTGGTGCTGAAGGGCAAGCGCGGCAAGCCGGCATGACGTCCCCGGCAATTATTGCCGCCCGCGCGGCCGATGCTGCCGGGTAGCGGCGGCAAGGTCCCGGCAAAGTCGCGGCCGGCAAGCGTTCCGGCATTGGCACGGCACCTGCATGGCAGTGGATGCCTTCGTGCGACCAGCGCAACCCTTGTCGAGGATGTCATGACCCGTCTCGCCACCGCTCCGATACCGCCGATCGCGGGCGCCGTCGTTGACGCGGAGCCGGCGCTGCCGCAACATGATATTGTGACACAGTGCGTTGCAATCGACGGATGGGGGGCCTGAGCCATGACGACCCGCGTCGGAAATTACGGCACCAATCAGTATTACATCTCGCTGCTCAACTCCATTCAGCAGCGCCAGGTCAAGGAACAGTCGCAGGTCTCGACCAACCTCAAATCGACCATCTATTCCGGCATCTCGATGGACGCGTTCACCGCGCTGAGCCTGGAGAGCCAGAAGACCCAATCGTCCAATTACATCGACACCAACGACATCGCCACCACCAGGCTCGACACCACCAACACCACCCTGGAAGCCATCAAGAAGTCGGTATCCCAGTTCAGCGCCAGCCTCGACAGCTTTTCTTCGGGCAACACCACCGACCCGCAGCGGATCCAGACTCTGCAGACGCAGGCCTTCAATTCGATGGTCGATCTGGCGAACTACCTGAACACCAATGTCGGCGGGACCTATATCTTTTCCGGCGGGCGGACCAGCACGCCGTCGGTGGACCTTCCGGCCACGTCGCTGTCGCAATTCCAGTCGATGTACGACGGCACCGCCACCACCTTCCCGACGACTCGCGCCAGCGACCTCGTCGACATCTCCATTTCCAGCGCCCAGTCCGGCGCGCTGACCGTCGACCCGACGACGAACACCATCACCGCCGCCAATGCCAACGTCTTCGCCAAGGTGCCGGTGGGCGCCACCATCCTCCTGGGGGGCATGGTTCCGGCCACGCGCTTGACGGTCACGTCCGTCAGCAACGGCAATCAGACCATCACGGTGGGTGCGCCCAAACTGGCGACGGAGACATCGAGCACTGCCACCGTCACGTTCGGCACCAACGCGATGGGCAACTCCGCCACTGGGGACCTTGTCTTCGATTCGACCACCAATTCGATCACCGCGGGCAAAGCGGTGGCCCTGGGCACCCTGACTGCCGGCACCTTGTTCAGCGTATCGGGCACCGCAAACAATAATGGGTCCTATGTGGTGAAGTCGAACGTCGTCTCTCCGCCGTTAACGGCGGAGAGCGACCCTGCCGCATCAACCGCCGTCACCATCGCCTACGGGCCGACGACGCTCACTTCAGCCAATTTCGGCGACCTGTCGTTCAATGCCAACAACACCACGAATACCATCACCTCGTCGCTTCCCAATGGCTTGACCGGCCTCGCCAAGGGCGACGTCATCACCATCGCCGGATCGTTGGCGAACAACACCTCGTACGTGGTCAAGAGCATCAACGCGACGAACGACGTCGTCACCCTCGAGCCCTCGGCGATCACCGTGGAGGGCAGCAAGCTCGGCGCGGCGGTGGAGACGAAGAACGACAACGGCGCCGGCCTGAAAATGGCCGATGCCGCCAACAGCGGCCTCAACGCCCTCACCACCGCCAATTTCGGATCGCTGACCTTCGCCGACAGCGGATCGGGGCAGCTGTCCATAGAGGCCGCCAGCGCCGGCGCCTTCCACAACGCATTCGCCGTCGGCGACAACTTCACCATTACCGGGTCCAGCCCGGTCAGCACGGCCGGCCCCCCCGCCATCGGCGTCAATGACGGCCAATACACGGTGACATCGAACGATGGGACCACCCTGACGGTGGTCAAGAACCCGCCCCGTCCGGCGATGCCGACACAGTTCGATACTGGCGCGACCCTCGGCGACGGCACCGCCGGCACCCTTCAACCGATGACCGCCACCCTCACCAACGGCTTCGCCGGCGGCTACGGCAGCTTGAACTTCGGCTCGAACGCCGCCGGGCAGATGACGGTTTCGGCCGCCACCGTCGGCGCCTTCGCCGGCCGCTATGCCGCGGGCGACGTGATCACCGTGGCCGGGTCGACCCCCGGCGGGGTCAATGACGGCACCTACTACGTCATTGGCCAGGACGCGACCAACAGCGTTCTGACTCTGGGCACGAGCCCTCCTTCGGTCAGTGCGTCGACGCTGTCGATGACGACCCCGACCTGGTACAAGGGCGACAGCCTCGCCATTACACAGCAGATCAATCCCGGCACCACCGTCGACCTCAGCGTCACCGCCGCGGATCCCGCCTTCGAGAAGGCGTTGCGGGCGATGTCGATCATTTGCCAGGGATCCCCCACCGGCCCCGGCGGATTGGCGGCCAACCAAAGCCGCATCACCGCAGCCCACTACCTGCTGACCGATTCCCTGCAGGCGGCGGCCCCCGGCACGCCCCCCTACGGCGTCGAGCAGAACAGCAACATGCAGTTGCTGCTGACGCAGGTCGGCCTGACCCGCAGCATGGTCGCCAACAGTTCCACTTCGCAGACCAATTTCAATGGATTCCTCGACACCCGCATTGCCCAGGTCGAGAAGATAGACTCGACGACCGCGATAGCGACCTTACTGAGCGACAACAACGCCTTACAAGCGAGCTACCAAGCCCTGTCGAAGGTGTGGAGCATGTCATTGCTCGACTTCCTGAAGTAACCGAACTGGAGACAAAACAATGAGCGTGGCCAGCTATAGCCAGGTGATCCGAGACGTCACCGACGGCCGTTCTCTTCAGGCTCAGGTGCTGTTGCGCTGCGCCATGCGGCTGCACGAGACGATCGATGGCACCGACCTGGAACAGCTGTTCCAGGCGGTCAGCCTGAACCACAAACTGTGGCTGCTGTTCTACTCGGAAATCGAGGAAAAACGCGTCGTGCTGCCGCCCGAGGTCGAGGCCAACATCCGAACGCTGGCGGCCTATGTCGTCAATGTATCCCCCAAGGCATTCGCCCGCGACAAGATCGCGATCGAATCGCTGGTGACCATCAATCGCCGCATCGCTGCGGGATTGTCGGCCAATCCGCCGGACCAGGACAACCTGACGGTGGAAGAGCAGCCGCAGCCGAGCAGGGTAGCGACCATGGCGTAGGCTACCCGCCTACGCCGTCAGCCGCAATTGGGCGGCCACGCGGGCCACCACCTCGTCCCAATCACCGGGGGCCCGCTGACGAAATAGCCGCGCAGTCGGATACCAGGGCGAATCGTCGCGGTCCAGCAGCCAGCGCCAGCAGCCGTCGAACCGCGAGAGGATCCACACCGGCTTGCCCATCGCCCCGGCCAAGTGGGCGACCGAGGTATCGACGCTGATCACCAGGTCGAGATTGGCCACTAGCGCCGCGGTGCCGGCAAAATCGCCGATCTCGTCCATGTAGTCGACGATGCGCAATCCCGCCGGCGCCGTCGCCAGCTCTGCGGCCGGACGCCCCTTCTGCAGGTTGACCAGGGTAATGCCGGCAATGCCGGCGAGCGGCGCGAACTGCGCCAGGCGGAGGCTGCGCCGGCGGTCGACGAGACTGCAGCCGCGATCGTGCGAGCGGGGATCGCCGGACCACACCAGCCCGACCTTGAAGCCCGGCTCGGCGGCCAGCCGGTCTCTCCACGCCCTGGCTGCGGCCACGTCGGCGGAAAGGTAGGGAATTTCGGCGGGAATGGTGGCGATCACGGTGCCGAGGACATGCGGCGCGCTCATCATCGGCAGCTGGAAGTGGCAGCCGGCGACGACGTCGCCCTCTCCCACCACCGCCGCCACCCCGGGCACGCTCCGCGCCAGCCGCAGCAACGGCGCATAGGCGGCCAGCAGCACCCTGGCGCCCTTGGCTGCCAGGGCCGAGGCAAAACGCGCGAATTGGATGGCATCGCCCAGGCCCTGCTCGGCATAGAGAAGGATGGTCTTGCCATCGAGCGACTCGCCCCGCCATTCCGGCACGGCGTAATCCTGCCCGGGGAAATCCTTCTTCTTCCGGCGCCACTCGTATTCGGCGAAGCCTTCGACGCAATCGCCCTGGCGCAGCAAGGCCACGGCAAGGTGATAGTGGGCGTCGGGGTAGTCGGGCGCCAGCGCGGTGGCGCGACGGAAGCACGCGATGGCGCCCGCCTGGTCGCCCAGGTCGAAATACGCGCAACCGAGATCGCTGTGCGCCAGGCCATTGTCGGCGTCGAGCGCGATGGCGCGCTGGTGGCACGAGATCGCCACGTCGAGTTCGCGGCGATCGTAATAGACGTTGCCCAGGCCGTTGAACGCGACCGCACTGGCGGGATTGCGCTGGATCGCCTGGGAATAGCAGGCGGCGGCTTCGTCCAGCCTGTCCAATTGGCGCAGCGTCCCGCCGAGATGGCAGAGGAAATCCGCGCGGTCGGGCGCCAGGCGGACGGCATCGGCATAGGCGCCGGCCGCCTCGTCGAGGCGCTTCAGCCCGAACAGCGATTCACCCAGGTTGAAATGCGCTTCGGGGAGGGAGGGCGCCAGCCGGGCAGCCTCGCGGTAGGCGGCCGCCGCCTCGTCCAGCCGGCCGAGGTGATAGAGAACGTTGCCCAGGTTGAAGTGCGCGGTGACGCTTTGCGGATCGAGGCGAATGGCCTGGCGGTAGCAGGCGATCGCCTCATCGGTGTCGCCCAGGGCGCGCAGCACCATGCCGAGATTGGCATGGGCCTCGGACCCGCCCGGATTGGCCGCGATCGACCGTCGGATCATCTCCGCCGCGTCCGCCGGCCGGCCGGTGTGATGGCGCAGCAGGCCCATATAATGCAGGGCGGTGGCGTCGTTCGGCCGTTCGGCCAGCACCGCGCCGTAGAGTGGCTCGGCACGGGCGAATTCTCCGGCTTGATGAAGCTGCATCGCCTGTTCGAGTCTGTGGTCCAGGTGCCGGCCCCCCTTGGGTTTCATAGAATCATGATACAGGTTCCGCGCCGGCGGAGCGAGACACCATCCACCGCCGCAATTCGCCCGCCACCCGGGCGACCACGTCGCTCCACCCGGCATCGGCCGAGCCTTGCCGGAACAGGCGCATGCCCGGATACCACGGCGTCGCGTCGCCGGAGAATCCCATCTTCCATTGCGGCGCATGCGCCAGCAGTGTCCAGCACGGCACCCCCAGCGCCGACGCGACTTCGATGGTGGAATTGTCGATGCTGACGACCAGGTCCATGGCGGCGATCTGCGCGGCGAAGCGATCGAGGTCCTTGAGCGGATCGACGTCATCATCGAGGATCAGGTCGATTCCGGCGGCGCGGGCCTCGGCGATTTCGGCCCGATGGTCGCCGTATTGCAGGCTGACGAAACGTATCCCCGGAACGGCGAAGATCGGCGCCCACGCCGCCAACGGTGCCGCATAGCGGTCCCTTAATCCGGCATGGCGGGTCCACCAGGAAATGCCTACCCGCGGCACCGCGTCGCCGTAGCGATGGCGCAAATCCGCGGTCACCCGGCAATCCGCCCGCAGGTAGGGTGCCAACGGCACGAACCCGGCAAGGCTGGGGCGAAGTATCGCGGCCATGGTCTCCGCCGGCACCTGAAGCTCCGCGTCCAGACATCGAGAGTCAGGGGGATCGCGCCTTGCCACCGCTTCGACCTCAGGCAGCGAACGCTCCAGCAGCGGCACCAGCCGCCTGTCGCATTCGACCACACACGACGCCGCCAGCGCCGCCAGTTCGGGCAGCAATCCGAAATAGGCGAATTCGTCGCCGATGCCCTGTTCACCCCAGACCAGCAGGCGGCGGCCGATCAATGGCTCGCCCCGCCACTGCGGCTGCGGAAAGACGCGGCCGGGCACAGTTGCCCCGAACCGCCACGCGTGTTCCCGCCATCCCTCGGCATAGTCCCCGGCCAGCAGCAGCGTGAGGCCGAGGTTGTTGTGATAATCGGCATGATCTGGCGCCAGCGCCACCGCCTGGCGATAGGCGGACAGGGCCTCGTCGAGGCGGCCCAGCGCCTTGAAGGCGAAGCCGAGATTGTTGTGGGCCTCGGCGCGATCCGGCGCCAGGGCGATGGCGCGGCGGCAGGCGGCGACCGCCTCGTCGAGGCGGCCCAGGCACCGGAGCGCCAGGCCCAGATTGGCATGGGCGCCGGCATGCTCGGGGGCCAGGGCGATGGCCTGCCGGCAGGCCGCGACCGCCTCCTCCGGCGCGTCCATCGCCACCAGGGCGGCGGCCAGGTTGGCGTGCGCCTGGGGATCGCCCGGCGCCAGGGCGATCGCCCGGCGGTAGGATTCGGCAGCCTCCGCCGGCCGGTCCGATCCCTGCAGGGCCAGGCCAAGGCTGGTATGGGGGGCTGCGTGATCGGGGCGCAGGACGATCGCCGCGCGCGCCGCCGCCTCCGCGTCGCCATGGCGCCCCAGTTTCGCCAGGGCGTTGCCGAGATTGGCCAGGGCGGCGGCGGATTCCGGCTTGATCGCGATCGCCCGCCGGTAGGCGGCGACCGCGTCCTCCAACCGCCCCTGCGCCTGCAGCGCCACCCCGAGATTGGCATGCGCCTGCGCCAGGCCGGGATCGAGGTCGAGCGCCCGCCGGTAGCAGGCCATAGCCTCGGCGCCGCGGCCCAGACCCATCAGCATCGCCCCCAGATCGGTGCGCAGCCCGGCGGCACCCGGCCGCAGCGACACCGCCCGCCGCATCGCAGCCACCGCCTCCTCGCCCCGCCCCGCCCGATGATGGTTCATCGCCTGGCTGACCGCCGCGTCGGCGCCGCCGTCCGCGCCACGCCCGCGCAATGTTTCGGCCACCGCGGCCACCACCGCGGCCCAGCCGTCGCGCCGGTTCTGCCGGAACAGCCGCATGGCGGGGTACCAGGGGGTGGTCTCCCCGTCCAGCCCCATCTTCCACTGCGGAACCGCCGCGATCAGTGCCCAGGTCGGCACCCCCAGCGCCGTCGCCGCCTCGATGGTGGAGTTGTCGATGCTGATGACCAGGTCCATGGCCGCCACCTGCGCGGCGAAGCGGTCCAGGTCTTTCAGCGGATCGACCCCATCGTCGAGGATCAGGTCGATCCCGCCGGCGGTCCGAACCGCGGCGATCTCGGCCCGGTGGTCGCCGTATTGCAGGCTGACGAAGCGCACCCCCGGCACCCGCAAGATCGGCAGCCAGTCGGCCAGCGCCACCGAGTACCGGCCGCTCAGCCCCTGGTGGCGGGTTTGCCACGAGATCCCGACGATGAGGCCACCGCCGGCATAGCGGTCCCGCAATTCGGCGACGGAGTCCGGGTCGGGCCGCAAATAGGGCGCCAGCGGCCGGAACCCGGCCAGCGATGGGCGCAGCAGGCCGGCGGCGGTGACCATCGGCACCTGGGCGTCGATGTCGTCGGCCAGCAGACGCGAATTGGGCGGGTCCTGCCGCGCCACCGCCTCCACGTCGGGCAGCGAGCGGCGGATCAGCGGCACCAGGCGCGGATCGCACTCGACCACCAGCGATGCCCCCCGCGCCAGCAATTCCGGCAGGAAGGCGAAATAGGTGAACTCGTCGCCGACGCCCTGCTCGCCCCACACCAGCAGACGGAGGCCCCGCGGATCCGCGCCCTGCCAGCGCGGCTGCGGAAACGAGCGCGGGGCAGTTCCCGCCCGGAATCGCCATTCCAGCTCCACCCATCCCTCGGGATATCGTCCTTGCAGCAGGAGCGCGTGTCCGAGGTTGTTGCGGGCTTCGGCGAAATCGGGCACCAGGGCGGCGGCATGCCGGAAGGCTGCGATTCCTTCGTCCACGCGCCCTTCGGCGACCAGCACGCAGCCCAGGCCGGAATGGGCCTCGGCATAGGCGGGAGCCAGCGCGATGGCCTTGCGATGCGCGGCCATCGCCGCGCCGGCCTCGCCCGAAGCCGCCAAGGCATTGCCGAGATTGGACCATGCCTGGGCGAACTCGGGCTTTAGCGCCAGGGCATGGCGGTATGCCGCGACGGCCTCGGCGTAGAGGCCGGAGGCCTTGAGTGCCGTGCCGAGATTGGCCCAGGCTTCGGCCAGGGCGGGATCCTCGGCGACGGCGCGCCGATGGGCGGCCACCGCCTCGTCCAGCCGGCCCAGGTCCTTGAGCGCGTTGCCGAGATTGGACCACGCCTGCGCGAAGCCGGGTTGCCGCTCCACCGCCCGACGCAGACAGCCGACCGCCTCGTCAAGCCGGCCCGTCCGCATCAGGAGGACCCCGAGGTCGGACCATGCCGCGGCGACGTCCGGCGTCAGGGCGACAATGCCGCGGCAGGCGGACACCGCCTCGTCCAACCGCCCGGCGCGCACCATGTCCATGGCGACGGCGGCCAACCGATCGGCGGAGGCGGCAGGCGGCGCCGCGCGGCCCGGCGGCTGCCAGCAGGCAAGTTCCGCCGCCACCCTGGCGACGACCATGTCCCAATCGCCCGGGCTCGGTTGGCGGAATAGCCGCATCGTGGGAAACCAGGGGGTATCGTCGCGGTCTTGCAGCCAGCGCCAATCGGGAATCGCCGCCAGCAGATTCCATGCCGGGAGATGCTGGATCGCCGCGGCGGTAATGGTCGAGTTGTCGACGCTGATCACCAGGTCCATCGCCGCAACCTGGGCCAGGAACCGGTCGATGTCGATGAGCGGGTCGACGCTGTCGTCGTGGATCACCGGCACGCCCGCCTGGGCGGAGATCTCGTCGATCTCGGCCCGGTGATCGCCGTATTGCAGGCTGACGAAGCGCATTCCGGGAACCTTCAGGATCGGCAGCCACCGGCTCAGCGGAAGCGAGACCTTGGTGCCGATTTCCGGATGGCGGGTGAACCAGGAGATTCCCACCAGCGGCCTATCCCCGCCGCCGCCGTAGGCCTGCCGCAACCGGGCGGTGACAGCTTCGTCGGCCCGCAGATACGGCGGAATCGGCGCGAACCCGTCGAGCTGCGGGCGCAAGAGGGCCAGCGCCGATACAGCCGGCGCCTGAAAATCGATGGTATCGGCCAGGCAGCGCGGATCCGTCGGCTGGCTGCGGGGCACCGGTTCGACCTCGGGCAACGAGCGCCGTATCAGCGGCACCAGGCGCGCATCGCATTCGACGATGCATGAGGCTCCCCGCGTCACCAGTTCGGGCAACACGCCGAAATTCACCATCTCGTCGCCAACCCCCTGCTCACCCCATATCAGCAGACGACGGCCGGCCAGATCCTCACCCCGCCAGCGTGGCTGCGGAAAGTCCCGGGGGGCGAGTTCGGCGCGGAACCGCCACTCGTGTTCGCGCCAGCCTTCCGGGTACTGCCCGTCGAACAGCAGCAGCAATGCCAAGTCGTTGTGGAAGTTGGGATCCTGCGGATCGATTGCGATGGCGCGGCGCATGGCGGCGATCGCCTCGGCAATGCGGCCGCATTCCTTCAGCGCCAGGCCGAGACGGAAATGGGCGTGGGCAACCCCGGGGCTGAGGGCGACGGCCTGTTGGCAGGCGCCCGCGGCCTCCGCGGCCCGGCCCAGCCGGCGCAAGGCGTCGCCGAGGCTGGATAGCGCCTCGGCATGGCCGGGGCTCAAGCGCACAGCCTCGGCAAAGGCGGCTGCCGCCCCCTCGTTGTCGCGCGCCGCCAGCAACGCCGCTCCGAGATTGTTGTGGGCCTCGGCGTAATCCGGCCGGAGGGCGATCGCCTTGCGCTGGGCATCGATGGCGCCGTCGGTGGCGCCCTGGGCCAGCAGGGCGTTGCCGAGATTGGTCCAGGCGTCGGCAAGGCCGGGCCTGAGCGCCAGCGCCTGACGGTAGGCGGCCACCGCCTCGTCGAGGTCGCCCTGGCCCTTCAGCGCCGCCCCCAGATTGGACCAGGCCTCGGCCAGGCCCGGCTCCAAGGCGACCGCGCGCCGATGGGCGGCCACCGCCTCGGCGCCCTGGCCGAGATCCTTCAAGATGTTGCCGAGATTGGACCAGGCGCGGGCGAAACCCGGATCGAGCGCCACCGCGCGGCGGAACGCCGCCACGGCATCCTCGCCCCGCCCCAGCCGCCCCAGCAGGGTGCCGAGGTCGGAATGGGCCGCCGCAAAATCCGGCCGAACCCGCACCAGCCGCTCCAGCGCCGCCACCGCCTCCGCCAGCCGCCCTGCCCCCATCGCCGCCGTCGCCCGGGCCACCAGCCGCTCGGCTTCGCCGGACGCGCCGTCTTCCTTCGGCGCGGCGTCGGCGGCCCTGGCCGCAGTTCTCCGCTGCCGCCGCTTCATCGCCCCACCATCAGGCTATCCTCCACGACCTCCCGCCTAGCCTTGTGTTATCGCACATTCTCCGACGTATCTATTTAAACTACAATATCGGCCGGGTCGGGATTGGCGCGGGCACCGGGATCATGGAAGAATGAATCGAAACCAGCGCCGTTTGGCGAAGAAGGCGAACGAGGGCGCGAACCGCGACCTATCCGCCTCGGTTCAATCGATATTCGCCGACGCCCGCCGACACTACGAAGCCAGGCGCCTCGACGACGCCGAACGGCTCTACCGGAAAGTCTTGTCCGTCGATTCGCGCCACGCCGACAGCTTGCGCATGCTGGGCGTCATTGCCAGCCAAGCCGGACGCCACGACCAGGCCGTCGACCTGATCGGGAAAGCGATCGCGCTCGACGGCAGGAACGCCGCCTATCATTTCAGCATGGGCAACGCGCTGAGAAGACTGGCGCGGCCCGACGAGGCGATGGCCTGCTTCCAGAAGGCCATCGACCTCGATCCAGACAGTGCGGAAGCGCACAACAACCTGGGAAACGCGATGAAGGAACGAGGGCGGCTGGACGAGGCCGTCGCCTGCTTCCGCAAGGCCATCGCCATCCGGCCGGGCTATGCCGAGGCTCATTATAACCTGGGCAACGCATGGCAGGGGCAGGCGCGGTTGGAGGAGGCGGCCGCTTGCTATCGCCGCACCCTCGACATCATGCCGGACTGCGCCGAAGCCCACTCCAACCTGGGCGCGGTTCTGCGGGCGCAGGAGCGGCCGGACGAGGCGATCGCCTGCTTCCGCAAGGCCATCGAGTGCAGGCCGGGCTACGTCGAGGCGCACAACAACCTCGGCACGATCCTGCGCGAACAGGACATGGTGGAAGAAGCGATCGCCTGCTTCCGGAGGATCATCGACGTCATTCCCGGTTCCGCCACCGCCCACAGCGACTTGGGCAACCTGTTGATGGAGCAGGGGCGGCTGGACGCAGCCGCGCCCCTGCTGTGCCGAGCAGCGGCGCTGGATCCGGATGACGCCGTGACCTGGAGCCGCATGGCGGAGTTGCTATCCCGCTACTGCCTGGGCGACCCCAGCCCCGACGTCACCCGGGTGCTGCTGGGCACCCTGGATCACCCGGCCACGCGCGCCGTCGACATTGCCGCCTCGGCCGCAGCCACGATCCGGCGCGATCCGGCCATCCGGGGCTTGCTCACCCGCTTCACCGGCGGCGAGGACCTGCGCCATGGCGCCGCGCTGTCCGAGGTTCTGGCTGCGATGGGGGCCAATGCGGTGCTGCTGCGGCTGTTGGAAACCGCCTGCATCCCCGACGTGGCATTGGAACGGCTGCTGACGACGGTGCGCGCCGGCCTTCTCGATGTCGGCGACGCCGCCCTCCTCCCCGCCGGCGCAATCGCCGTCGCGGCGGCCCTGGCCGCCCAGTGCTTCATCAACGAATACGCATACATCCAGGCGGAAGAGGAGGAGAGCAAAGTCGCGGATCTGGCCGAAGCGATGACGTGCAGGCTCGCCCAGGGACAGCCGATTGCCCCGCTCGACCTGGTGACGCTGGCCTGCTACCGGCCATTGTGGCGGCTGGAGCGAGCCGAAAACATCCTCGCCAGGCAATGGCCCGAAACCCTGGCCACGCTGATCCGCCTTCAAGTTTGCGAACCGCTCGAGGAAACGCGGCTCCGCGCCACCATTCCCGCCTTGACGCCGATCAGCGACGGCATCTCGCAAGCCGTGCGGGCGCAGTACGAGGACAACCCCTATCCCCGCTGGATCCATGGCGTGGCCACCGCCAAGCCGATGTCCCTGGAACAATGCCGCGTTTCGCTGAAGGCCGGGCCGGCGGTCGGGCCGGTTCCCGCCCGGCCCGAGATATTGGTCGCCGGCTGCGGCACCGGCCGGCACTCGATCGAATGCGCCACCCGCTATGCCGGCGCGCGGGTGCTGGCCGTCGACCTCAGCCTGTCCAGCCTGGCCTACGCCAAGCGCAAGACCGCGGAGCTGGGGCTGGCAAACATCGATTACCAGCAGGGCGACATCATGGAGCTGTGCAACGTGGCGCGCCGTTTCGACGTCATCGAATGCAGCGGCGTGCTGCACCACATGGCCGATCCCATCGCCGGCTGGCGGACGCTGGTCGACCTGCTCAAGCCCGGCGGACTGATGTTGATCGGCCTTTACAGCCAACTGGCCAGGCGCCATGTCGTCGCCGCGCGCGCCCATATCGCCGCTCGGGGCTACGGCTGCGGCGCCGCCGACATCCGGCGCTGCCGCGCCGACATCATGGCGTTGCCCGCCGATGCGCCTTTGGCCACGGTGGCCACGATGCGCAATTTCTTCAGCCTCAGCGAATGCCGCGACCTGTTGTTCCACATCCAGGAACACCGTTTCACCCTGCCGGAGATCGAGACATGCCTGGCGCAGCTGGGGCTGGAATTCCTGGGATTCAGCAACAGCGGAGTTTCGGAACGCTACCGCGCCCGGTTTCCCGATGAGCCAACCAGGCGGTCGCTGGCCAATTGGCAGCTTCTGGAAACCGAAAGCCCCGATATCTTTTTTGGCATGTACCAGTTCTGGGTTTATAAACGGGCGTAATTGCGCCGCCACGCCGCCCGGTACAGGCGCTCGATGTGCCGGGTCCAGCCCCGGCAATCGCATAGCGCCGATGCCGCCAGCCGCTCGCGAATTTCGCCCCGCCGCTGCCGCCACCGTTCGACATCCGCCGCCGCCGCCACCGCCGCCGCCACGTAATCGTCGCCGGACGCGGCGATGGTTTCGGTCAACCCCACACGCCGCAGCATCGCCGCGGCCCATCGGCTGACCATCCGTTCCTGCGGCCAGGTCACCACCGGCACCCCCGCGGCCAGGGCCTGGAACGTGGTGGTCGACCCGCTGAACGGACCGGTGTCCAATGCGATGTCGACGGCCATGTGCAAAGCCAGAAATTCCCGGCGCGACGTCCTGGTCGTCACGAAGCGCACCTGTTCCGACCGGGCACCGGCCCCAGTCAGCGGCGCCAGGACGGCGTTGCGCAGCGCCCCCGACCCGTAGCTGTCGAGGTATTGCAGCACCAGGGTGGCATCCGGCCGCGCGCACAGGATCCTGCCCCACAGCGCCAGCATCGGGGACGTGATCTTCTGCGGATTATTGAAGCAGCCGAACACCGGCGGCCCCCGGCGCGGCGGCTCGTCCACCGCGGGCAGGTCGGCGGGAAACTCGGAGACGAAGAACTGCGGCAGGCGCAACGGCGTCTCGGTGAAATATTCCTCCACCGGGCGGGGCAGCAGCCAGTTATCGACGATGATATAGTCCATCTCGGCCAAGCCGCTGGTGGCGACCTCGTACATGCTGATCTGCACCGGCGCGGCCCGCCAGGTACAGACCAGCGGCCGGTTGTCGTCGAAACGTCCGGCCAGGCACAGCAGGATGTCGATGCCGTCGGCGCGGATGCGCTCGGCGATGGCGGCGTCGTCGAGACCGGCAACATCATGCCAGCCATCGGCCAACGCCCGGAAGTCCTCGGTAGTTTCGTCGGGCTTGTCGACCAGCGAATAGAGGTGGACCGAAAAGAGCGAGCGGTCGTGGTGGCGCAGGACGGGAAGCAGGTTGTCCGCCACCGGATGCCGCCGCAGGTCCGACGACAGATAGCCGATACGCAGCTTGCGTTCGGCCGCAGCGGCCGGTCGCGGACGGAGGGCGAGCGGCCGGTCGAAGGTGCGGCCGAAGCGTCGGTGCAGCGCCTCGGCGCCGGAATCGTGTCGATATGTGGCGCACAACAGCGCGTGCCTGTGAATTTCGGCATCATCGGGTTTGAGGCGCAACGCCGCCTCGTAGCATGCCGCCGCATCGTCCTGCCGAATCAGCCGCTGCAGGCTCCACCCCAAATTGACCAGCGGCTCCAGGTAGCCGGGATTCAGGTCCGCCGCCCGCCGATAGGCGGCAATCGCCGCGTCGCGGTCCCCCCACCGTTCGAGTGCGTTTCCGAGATTGTTGTGGGCCTCGGCGTAATCCGGCCGGAGGGCGATCGCCTTGCGCTGGGCTTCGATGGCGCCGTCGGTGGCGCCCTGGGCCAGCAGGGCGTTGCCAAGATTGGTCCAGGCGTCGGCAAGGCCGGGCCTGAGCGCCAGCGCCTGACGGTAGGCGGCCACCGCGTCGTCGAGGTCGTTTTGGCTCTTCAGCGCCGCCCCCAGATTGGACCAGGCCTCGGCCAGGCCCGGCTCCAAGGCGACCGCGCGCCGATGGGCGGCCACCGCCTCGGCGCCCTGGCCGAGATCCTTCAAGATGTTGCCGAGATTGGACCAGGCGCGGGCGAAACCGGGATCGAGCGCCACCGCGCGGCGGAACGCCGCCACGGCATCCTCGCCCCGCCCCAGCCGCCCCAGCAGGGTGCCGAGGTCGGAATGGGCCGCCGCAAAATCCGGCCGAACCCGCACCAGCCGCTCCA
>Ga0265331_10000090_pt1 | contig 123628 bp, 117 predicted proteins | sample 41923metaG_FD_202088 | JGI IMG/M metagenome (GOLD analysis project Ga0265331, IMG submission 202088) | Rhizosphere microbial communities from Carex aquatilis grown in University of Washington, Seatle, WA, United States - 4-19-23 metaG | ecosystem: Host-associated > Plants > Roots >... | reverse complement strand
CGGCCGCCACCGCGCCCGCGCGCGCCGTCGCGCCGACTGCTGCGCCCGGTTCGCCACTGCTGTTGATCCTCGCCTGGGCCGCCGTCGGAGCGCCGCTGGCCTGGGGCATCACCATGACCCTGCAAAAGACAATGAAATTGTTCTATTGAGACGCATGTCGCAAAATCAGGAGCCAACGCCCGTGATCGCCCCTCGCCGCCCCCTGCGGCTCCTTTTCGCCCTTGCTTGCGCAAGCGCGCTGGCGGCCGGCCTGTCCGGCTGCGGCCGTCGCGGGCCACTGGAACTGCCGCCGGAAGTGCAGGAGCGCGGCAAATTTCTCGACGCGCAGGAAGCGGCGAAGGCCAAACCGGCGCCGCTGGCGCCCGGCGCAGCGCGACCCAAGTCCGTGGCGCGGCCGATTCCCGGCACGCAAGGCTACCGCCCGCCGGCGGAGCATCCTTTCCCGCTCGATCCGCTGCTGTAGGCCCGATGCACCTTTTCGCTGACAAGGCCGGCGTGCTCCACGCCGAAGACGTCGCCGTTCCCGCCATCGCCAAAGAGGTCGGAACGCCGTTCTACTGCTATTCCGCCGCCACCATCCGCCGGCATTACACCGTCTTCGCCGAGGCCTTCGCCGGGCTCGACGCGCTGGTGTGCTACGCCATGAAGGCCAATTCCAATCAAGCGGTGCTCACCCTGCTGGGGCGGCTCGGCGCGGGCATGGACGTGGTCTCCGGCGGCGAATTGCGGCGCGCCCTCGCCGCCGGCGTCGACCCGAAAAAGATCACTTTTTCCGGCGTCGGCAAGACCGCCGCGGAAATCCGTCTGGCGCTTGCCGCCGGCATTCTGTCCTTCAACGTGGAATCCGAGCCCGAACTCGACGCCATTTCCGCGATCGCCGCTTCGGAAGGGCGCGAGGCGCATGTGTCGCTGCGGGTCAATCCGGATGTCGACGCCAGGACCCACGCCAAGATTTCGACGGGCCTCGCCGAAAACAAGTTCGGTGTGCCGCTGACCCGCGCCCGCGCGGTCTACGCCCGCGCCGCGAAGCTGCCTGGCATCGTCATCGCCGGCGTCGACATGCACATCGGCTCGCAGCTCACCGATCTTGCGCCTTTCGACGAAGCCTTCGCGCTGCTCGCCGAACTCGTGCGCGATCTGCGCGCCGACGGCCATCCGATCACCCATGTCGATCTCGGCGGCGGCCTCGGCATCCCCTATCATGCCGGTGAAGACCCGAGTTCCTATCACCCCGAGCTCTATGCCGCGATCGTGCGCAAGCACTTCGGAGGCTCTGGCCTGAAGCTGGTGATGGAGCCCGGCCGGCTCATCGTCGGCAACGCCGGCGTGCTGGTGACGCAGACGCTGTATGTGAAGCAGGGCGAGGCCAAGACCTTCGTCATCGTCGACGCCGGCATGAACGATCTCGTCCGCCCGACGCTCTACGACGCATGGCACGAAATCATCCCGGTGACGCGAACCGGCGCCGAGCCGATCCTCGCCGACATCGTCGGGCCGGTGTGCGAGACCGGCGATTATCTGGCGCAGGGCCGCATGATCCCGGCTCCGCAGCCGGGCGATCTTCTCGCCGTGCTGACCGCCGGCGCCTATGGCGCCGTGCAGGCCGGGACCTATAACAGTCGCCCGCTCATCCCGGAGGTGCTGGTGGACGGCGACCGCTGGGCGGTGATCCGCCCGCGCCCGGACATCGAGGCGCTGATCGGTCTGGATGTGGTCCCGGAGTGGGTGGGGTAACATCCCCCCTACCTGCAGGCGCGCAGCGAGAACAGGCCGGCCCCTCCCGTGCCGACCAGAATCTCGCCATCGCCCTGTTCGAAAACGACATAGGCAAATCGGACGTTCTCGCCGCCGCGAACGAGTGCGAAACTGTCGCGGACGCGCCGGAAAAACCCCTTCGTGCCCCTGAAAAACAAAGTGTGATCCTTCGCCGACCAGAATGGATTCGTCTGCACGGCGCGGCCGAACTGCGCACGGTCCAGCGCAGGAACGAGTCGATCACCCTCCCGGCGATACAGGTCGGCGTCCTTCGTCGAGACGAACTGCGTTCCGTCGTCCGCCTCATAGATGAAAGCGGAGGCGTGATCGTCGATCCGGACGAGTTCCGCTCCGGACAGGCGAAACAGTCCGGCGCCCCCGACCAGCAGATCGTCGCCGTTCCGCGCCCGGTAGACGTAGTTGAAGAAGCCGAACGCTCCGCCATCGGCGATATCGACAAAGTGGTCCGTCTCGAAGCGCACCAGCCCGTCGCCGGCGAGGCAGATCGGATCGCCGTTGCGTGCGACGCCCCGGCAATTGAGATCGGCGTCGATCGAGGCCAGCGGCTCGAGCACATCGCCGCGCAGACGAAACATGGTGCGTCTCGTTTGCAGAAACGTCGTTTCGCCTCTGGCGGGAGCCGAGCCGTCATTGGCGAAGCCCGGATCGACGAGCGCCGTCAGCCAGTCGTCGGCCTCACGAGAGAAGTTTCCGCCCTCGATCGCAATCAGCCTGTCGCCCACCCGGCGGAACAGCCCATGCTCCGCCTCGACCAGCAGCGTCTTGCCACCGACGCTATGGAACGCCGCGACGGCGCCGATCGCTGCATCGCTGCCGACAGCAACGAGCGTGTCGTCGGCAAGGCGAAACAGTCCATTGCTCGTCCCGACCAGTTCATCGCCGTCGACGTCCCGGTGGAATGAGGTGACAGGACGTGTCGAGACCCGGATCAGCTCGCGGCCTTGCACACGAAAGGCGCCCTGATCCGTGAATATCCATGCCTTGCGCGCGTCGTCGAGCATCACGCCGCGGATCAGGAATTTTTGCGACGCGCCGAGTTCGATCAGCCGATCGCCGTCGCGACGAAACACATGGTCGCGCCAGATGGCGAGCAATGTCTGGTCGCCGGTTTCGACGATGGCGGTGCGCGCGCCGATCTTCACCCCGGTATCAGTCTCCCACGCGACGATCCTGTCGCCGGCGTAGCGAAAGAGACCTTTGAAAGTGACGAGCAGAAGTCCATCGGGGAGGCGGCGGATGTTCCATATCTGGTCTGTCACTTCGCGCGGCAGCACTTGCCGGGCGCAGAATTCGGCGTGACCGGAGTTTGGCTCGAGGAATGCCAGCAAGGCCGCAAGGAGTGCGCTCGTGCTGGCCAGAGCCAAGCTGCACCATTGCCGAACGGTCATTTCGCGTCCTCTCCCGGTTTTTCGGAGCCGCCCGATCCGGTGGCCCTCGCCGGATGCGTGCGGGGCAAACTTCTCCCGAGCCTGCGGTCGAGGCTATGCGACCGCGCACATGACCACGCGCGAAGCACACCCGCGGTCGTGCAACAGTTCCGGGCCGCCTTCCCTTCCGGGAAGACGGCCCGCGCTCGACATCAACAGGAGGATTTGTCACCGGCCTCAGGCGCGGCCGGGTCGAGCGTCACCCGATCAACAACGCGACGCCCTCCTTGCCCAGCAGGCGACGCACGTTGAGGAGCAATTGCAGCACGACGCCGAACACGCCCAGAGCCATCCAGCCGAAGAACACGAAGCCCCAATGCAGCGGAGCGACGAACAGTTCTTCCATGAACCAGAAGGTATGACCCCACTCGTTCAGGCCGACGTTCGGGATGATCATGAACGGGCCGATCGACACGATCAGATACGCCAGCGAATAGCCTTTCGAGAAGTAGGGGATCCGCGTCTTCGCATGGAAGAAGGCGCCGACAGCGATGATCGAGTAGATCGGATAGCTCATGTAGAATTCGATGATGTGCGACGGCGTGAAGTCAGTGTCGCGGATCACGGTCATGTGCCAGGTGCCGTCCTGTTCGGTGAAGAACGAGGCGCCCCAGTAGATGGCCGCGGCATAGACGACCAGCCATTTGGCGTTGTCGACGATGGAGCGCATTTCCTGCCGCGGCGTCACCGTGGACATGTCACGGATGCGCGTCTTCCACAGATAGCCCGCGACACTCAGACCGCAGACCAGCTCCAGCGGTATTTCCGTCCAAAGGATCGACAGCCAATAGGTCTGGAATTCCGGGGCAAAGGAATCGAGACCAGCACGCCATCCGTAAATCTGCTCGTAAATTCGTACGATCAGATAGAAGACGTTCAGAACCCCGAGACCGATCCACATGCCTTTCAGATCGACGACGGGCCTGTCGACTTCCGCGACGCCCGACGTTGTTTGTGTCAATGCGCTCATTTCGACTTTCTCCTCTTTTTGACCTTCGGCTTTCGGCCTTGGGCTCAGATGAGGATACCGCCGGCAATCCACTTGCCAGCATGGCGGATTTGCCATTATCCTTGCAAAGTCTGACGGCGGATCGGACATGTGACAGACAGTTTCCGCCATCGAGGCGCGGGCATGAACATCGCCATTCTCGGTTACGACGACTGCCTCGCGCAGGGTTTCATCGGCGCAGCGGATCTGCTTCTGATGAGCCGTCGCCTGCTGGCGTCGAAACGCAATCCAGAACCATACCGGGTCGTCACCGTGACCCATGACGGCAAGCCGTTCCGCGACGGGTTCGGCCGGATGCATGCGGTCGACGCGTCGTTTCTCACGCTCGACTCCTGCGCGGCGATCATCGTCCCGCCCTTTCTCTGCGACTGCGACACGCGCATGCCCGACCCGCCAGCCGTGAACGCCGCCGCAGGCTGGCTCCGGCGGCTGCACGCGGTCGGCGCGATCGTGGCAGGCTCCTGCAACGGGGTTTTCCTGATCGGCGAGGCCGGGCTGCTCGAGGGACGGCGCTGCACGACGACGTGGTGGCGGCACGACGAATTGCGGTCCCGCTACCCGCGCGCCGACGTGGCCTGGGGCGCGTCCTTCATCGAGGACCGGCGCGTGGTCACCGCTGGCGGCCCCTTGTCATGGATCGACATTTCCCTGCATGTCCTGCGCGAACTTCTTGGTCCGGAGGCCGCCAAGAAAGCCGCCGACTACACGGTGGTCGACACCGTGCCCTCGAGCCAGTCGATCTATATTCCGCCCGGCCATCTGACGGCGTCGAACCCGTTCCTGCTGCAGGCCGAGCGCATCGTCCGCCAGGCGGGCGACAACCCGCTCACATCGCCTCAACTCGCCGAGGCGCTCAACATGTCCGAACGCACGCTGCACCGGCGGCTGAAGGAGGCGTCCGGGGAAACACCCAAGCATTTCATTGGCCGCGTGCGTTTCGAGGCGTCGCGGATGCTGCTGGAGACGACCCGCAGCTCCGTCAAGCAACTCGCCATTTCCGCCGGATATGCCGACGAGACGAGTTTTCGCCGGGCATTCCGGCGGCACACTGGAATGACCCCAGGCGCCTATCGCTCATGGTCGGCGGCGCGGCGCGGCGAAAAGGCCGGGTGATTTTGCGCGTCGCTCAGGCCCTGATCTTCGCCGACAGCCGGCTCCACAATTCGTTTTCGGCGTGAAACACGTAATCGAGGCGGGCGCTCGAGACCGTGCGCGCGCCCTCGCTGATCAGCCAGTCGGCCAGCGCCGCCACCTGTTTCGCCGGACAGGCGAAGACGACCGCCCCATCCTCATGCGCCTCGCGCGTCGTCGCGCCGAATTTGGCCGCCGCCTTGCGCATCACCTTGTCGTCGAGCGTGACGAGACGTGCGCAAACCTCGCGCGTCGTGCGCGCCTCTTCCTCGGCGGCAATGCGCGAGAGAATGACGCGCGCCGCTTCGCGCGCTTCGTCGCTCCAGCGCGCGGCGAGCGAGGCGACGAGGCCGACCTGCGAGCGCAGGATGACGCCGTCATCCAGCACCTTCAGCGCATTGGCGACGAGTGTGCTGCCGGTTTCGGTGATGTCGACGATGAGATCGGCGGCGCCCGAGGCCGGCGCGCCTTCCGTTGCGCCTGCGCTTTCCACCACCCGGTAATCGCCGATGCCATGCTGCGCGAAGAAGCGCCGCGTCGTGTTCACATATTTGGTGGCGACGCGCAGACCGCGGCCGTGACGGGCGCGAAATCCGTCGGCGACATCGGCGAGATCGGCCATGGTGCGCACGTCGATCCACGCCTGCGGAACGGCAACGACCGCATTGGCGGCGCCAAAGCCCAGCGGCGTGAGGATTTCCACTGTCTTTTCGACATCGGCGATTTCCTCGCGCACGAGATCCTCACCGGTAACGCCGAAATGCGCCTCGCCGCGGGCGAGATGCCGGGCGATCTCCGACGCCGAGAGATAGGCGACCTCGACCGCGTCGAAACCGGCGATCGATCCGCGATAGCCACGCTGGCCGCGGGCCTTCACGAGATCGAGTCCCGCGCGGGCGAAAAAGCCTGCGGATTCTTCCTGAATGCGGCCCTTGGATGGAATGGCGACGATCAGCTTGCTCATGCTGCCTCTGCGGCGATGCGGTCGACAAAGATGGCCGCGCCGACCGCGGGAATGTCGGCCTCGGCGCCCAGGGTTTTCAGCATGCGGTCGTAGCGCCCGCCGCCGAGCAGCGGTTCGCCGTCCGGGTCGGCGGCATGATGCGCCTCGAAGACGAAGCCGGAGTAATAGTCGAGATGACGGGCGAAGGCGGTCGAGAACGCCATTTCGTCGAGCGCGAGTCCGCGGGCGGCGATGAAGCCGGCCCGATTGTCGAAAACGTCCAGCGCGGCCGCAAGGTCGAGGCCAGCGGCGTCGGCAAAGCGGCGCATCTCCATCGACGCCATGTCCGGCGCACCCTCGATGGCGAAGAAGGTTTCGGCCAGAGCGCGTTTTTCGACCGGCGCGCCGGCGGAAAGCTGCGCCTGTTCGAGAAAGCGCTCGGCGATTTCGTCCGCGCCGCGCCCACCCACGGCGGCGATACCCGCGATCGACAGCAGGTCTTCGACCAGCTTGCGGGCGTCCGCGCCGTCGACTTTCTCCAGCGCCGCCAGCACGCCAGCCTGTTCCGACACGCCGGTCGGCGGCGCGAAGATGGCGTCGAGCGACAGGCCGCGGGCGCGCCCGGTTTCCAGTCGCCGCCGCCAAACCGGCGGCAGCGCCAGAGCGTCGAGAAAGGCCGAGACGATGCCGGCGTCGCCAAGTTTCACCCGCAAATTCCGCGCCCCCGCCGCAGCGGCGGCGTCGAGCGTTGCGCCGAGGATTTCGACATCGGCGGCTTCGCGGTCGGCGCGGCCGAAGCTTTCGAGCCCGGCCTGCGTCAGTTCGTCGGCTCCGCCATGGGCGCCCGAGCGGAACACTGCGCCGCCATAGGCGTAGGCTGCAGCCTTTCCGGCTTCGGGCGAGGCGAGATAGTCGCGGCAGACGGGGATCGTGAATTCGGGCCGCAGGCAATATTCGCCGCCGGCGGCGTCGGTCGCGAGCAGCAGCCGGCCACGGAAATCTTCGCCCTTGCGGTCGAGGAACAGCGCCGCGGGCTGCAGGAGCTTCGGCTCGCGCCGCGCATAGCCCTCCCGCGCCAGATGCGCGAGAATGGCGTCGAGACGCGCTTTCGTTGTCGTTTCCCGGCAGGCGGATTCCATGACGCGGCTTCGTCCCCGTTCAGTTTGCGCGCCTGTTTAGCAACTGCCGCCGCCGGGCGCACCCCGTTTCGCGCAGAAGGGTGAAGATCGCGCTCGCCTTCGACAGGCATTCCGGTTTTGAGCCGGCGCAAGCGCACATTTGAAAACTCTGTGAAAACTTTTCTCGTTTACAACCAGCTCCGCAGACAGCCGGCGGCGAATGCGCCGATGCGGCCGAAGGCTCGTTTCGACAAGGGAAAAATCATGGCCAGCGACTTCGTCCCCGCCCTCGATCAGGAAATCGCCGCGCTCGAGGCCGAGTTGCGGGAGGACCCGCGCACCATCAAGCTGTTCGAACTCAAGCGGATACGCGAACTCTACAACCGCGCCGCCGCGGTCGAATTCGCCGCACGCGCCGCCGTGGACGCCTCCCAGACCGAGACCGCCGCCGCCGCTGCGGCCATCGTCGCCGCTTCGGTCGCCGCCGCCAACGGTCAGCCGGCGCAGGAGAAATTCTTCGTCAACCGACCGCGCGGTCTGTAAGCGCCCGAGGTCCTCGCCCGGGCGGCCGTCACAGCCCTGTCAAAATGGTCGCGCCGTCGGCGGCGATCCGTTATAAGCCGCTCCAATGCGCTGGACGCGCCGGCAAACCGGCGCGACGTATGGAGTGATGGCTGTGAAAACCTGGTCGCCCTCGAGCTGGAGAACGAAGCCCATTCAGCAGACGCCGGTCTATCCGGATCAGGCTGCGCTGGGCGAGGTCGAGACACAGCTTTCGGGCTTTCCGCCGCTGGTGTTCGCCGGCGAGGCGCGCAACCTCAAGCGCGCGCTCGGCGACGTTGCGGCCGGAAAGGCTTTCCTGCTCCAGGGCGGCGACTGCGCGGAGAGCTTCTCCGAGCATTCCGCCGACAATATCCGCGACTTTTTCCGCGTCTTCCTGCAGATGTCGGTGGTCCTCACCTTCGCGGCGGCCTCGCCGGTGGTGAAGGTCGGCCGCATCGCCGGCCAGTTCGCCAAGCCGCGCTCCTCGCCGGTCGAGAAGCAGGGCGACGCCGAGCTGCCGAGTTATCGCGGCGACATCATCAACGACATAGAATTCACGTCCGCTTCGCGCATTCCCGATCCGCACCGCCAGCTGATGGCCTATCGCCAGTCGGCGGCGACGCTCAATCTCATCCGCGCCTTTGCGGCCGGCGGTTTCGCCAATCTCGAAAACGCCCATCGCTGGATGCTCGATTTCGTCAGCAGCAGCCCGCAATCGGAGCGCTATCAAAAGCTCGCCGACCAGATCACCGAAACGCTCGGCTTCATGCGGGCGATCGGCATCGACCCCGAGCATCATCCCGAACTGCGCCAGACTGATGTTTACACCTCGCACGAAGCGCTGCTGCTCGGCTATGAGCAGGCGCTGACCCGCGTCGACTCGACGACGGGCGATTATTACGCCACCAGCGGCCACATGCTGTGGGCGGGCGACCGCACGCGGCAGGAAGACGGCGCGCATATCGAGTTCCTGCGCGGCGTGAAGAACCCGCTCGGCATGAAATGCGGACCGAGCATGACGCCGGACGGGCTCCTTCGCCTGATCGATGCGCTCGATCCCGACAACGAGCCGGGACGCCTCACGCTCATCTGCCGCTTCGGCTCGGACAAGATCGACGGCGCTCTGCCGGCGCTCGTTCGTGCGGTCGCGCGCGAGGGTCGCAATGTCGTGTGGTCCTGTGATCCGATGCATGGCAACACCATCAGCGCCGGCGGCTACAAGACCCGGCCGTTCGATCGCATCATGTCGGAAATCCGCGCCTTCTTCGCCGTGCATCAGGCGGAAGGCACCTATGCCGGCGGCATTCACCTCGAGATGACCGGCAAGGACGTGACCGAGTGCATGGGCGGCGCCCGCGCCATTTCGGAAGACGATCTGCGCGATCGCTACCACACCTATTGCGATCCGCGCCTCAACGCCGAGCAGTCGATCGAAGTGGCCTTCCTCGTCGCCGAATTGCTCAAGGTCGAACGCCTCGCCCGCAGCGCAGCTGCCGCCCGGCGCGCGGCGGAGTGACAGGCGAAACCTTCGCCGACAGCCCCCTCTTTACACAGCCCTTCCCTCTTGCAGGGAAGGGCTTTTCTTTATCCGGGCCAAATGGCGTCCCGAATGTGCGGCACAGCGAAACCTGAGCCTTCGATCCCGCGAGCGCGCCATCGACCATTTTCCGAATAATCGATACGGCACTTGACGTTGTCATTAACGGCGCCATTTACCCGCATCTGCGCGACTTTAGGCGCAGCACAATTGATTTTTGGGGGCGCGCCATGACGCATGATTTGGGTCGGGTCATTTCCGACGGCAGAACATTCGACGAAACCAACGGCATCGACCTGACGCCCGTTGCCGGGCCGATCGGCACTCCGCTTTATGTCATTCTTCGTTTCGACGCGGTCAATCTGAAGGGCTCCGCGAAGCTTACCGTGGAGCTGGGCTACGCAACCGACGTTTTCAGCGCAAGCGCCGGTCCTGTGTTCTGGACGAGGCCCGCGGATGTCTCCAAGGGTCCGGTCAAGATTCGCATCACCGGCGGGAAAGGAACGGCGCGCCTCGACAAATATGGCGTCGGCCAGCCGACTCTGAGCAGCGAAATCGGCGGTGGCGCGCCCGGCACGACAATCGGCAGCCAAAGCAATCCGGACCTGTTCCTGACAGCCCCCGTCTATCAGGACCCGATCTTCGAAACGAGGCTCGAGTGCCATCCGGGCTTTGCCTGGCGCAATGCAGCCTGTTCCTTGCCGCCGATTCCGGATTCGATAAAGGACCGCGTCGCGGCTGCGACCGGCATCATCGTCGAGGTGGACACCAAGAATTGCAGCAGCTGTTCGGGCACGCTTATCGGTCCGGATCTTTTCCTCACCGCGCGCCATTGCCTCGATGATCCGAATGGGGAAGATCTGCGCAGCTCTTCCGTCACCTTCGACTACGCGACGGACTGCGACTCGAGTCGCCCGCCAGGGCACAACACACGATTTTTCAAGGTCCTCGAGGAGGTCGCCTCCGGCCAGCCGCCGACCGGAAACGAGAGTGAGGCGCAAAGCACCGACTGGGTGGTCGTTCGCCTCGATGCGGCTCCTGGTTCCCTTCCGCCGCCGCTGACAATGCGGGACGCGTCGCTCATCGCAGGTGAAACCATTTTCACGATGCATCATCCAAATGGCGCGACAAAAAAGACCCAGCAAGGCACGTCCGGCGGCGGATTGTCCGTCAGCAACTTCGATTACGCGGGAGGCAGTTCGGGTTCGGGGCTGTATGACGCTCTCGGGCAAGTCGTCGGCGCAGCGCTGCACAGCGGATCAGGATGCTCGGCCACCTATGCACCTGTTTCGGGAGTCAAATTTGCGCTGACCAACCCGCCCCCGCCGCCAAAGCCGCTCGACGTCATGATCGTCTTCGATCGGTCTGGCAGCATGAGCGCAGCTGCGCCGCCGATCGGCCGGACCAAGCTCAAGGAGGCGCAGGACGCCGTGTCCCTGTTCGTTCAACTCGTCCGCGAAGGCGCCGGCGATCGACTGGGGCTCGTGACATTCAGTTCGACGGCCGCGCTCGACCAGGCGCCCCTGGCGTCTGCGGCGGCCAAGCCCGTCCTTGTGGGGCCTGCGCCCTTCACGGGCGGAAAGATCGGCGCAATTTCAGCGGGCGGCAGCACGAGCATCGGCGCCGGCCTCGGCGCGGCGCTGCTGTCATACGGCAGTTCCACCAATGACCGCGCGATCCTGCTGATGACCGACGGACTGCAAAATACGCCGCCATTCGAAAACGAGATCGAACCTTCCATCGGCGCAACCAGGATCAATGTCGTCGGCTTTGGCTCCGACGCGGACATCGACGCGCCATTCCTCAATACGCTTGCACATGCTCACATGGGTCACTTCACCAGGGCGACCGACGGACTGGCGCTGCGAAAATTCTTCGGGCTTTCCTTCGGCAATATTTTCGAAAGCGGCGCACTGAGCGACCCGGACTTTATCCTGCGTGCCAATCAGGATGTTTCCGAGCCACATCTCTTCGATGTCTGCGGGGAAGAGCGCATCACGGTCGTCATCGGATGGGACGATCCTTCGACGCCGCTGCGCGCGCATATCAAGACGCCGAGCGGAAAATTGATCGGTGGACGCACGTCTCCTGAAGTGCGCGGCGAAAGCTGGGCCTTCTCGCGTGTGCAGCTTCCCTATGTCGGCGAACGTGACGGAACATGGCAGGTGACGGTCGATCGTGTGCCGATCGGTGGCGAATTTCCTCCGCCGCGCACCGATGTGCGCTATTTCTATCTCGTCGTCTGCGCCGGCGGCCCCAAACTCTATCCGCTGATATCGACGCGGCGGCTCTATACAGGAGACCGTTTCGATCCGCGCGTAGGCTTGCATTATCCCAACCGCACAATGCCGGCCGACGCCAAAGTGGAGCTTTTTATCGACGCGCCCGGCGTCGCTCTCGGGCAATTGACGACACAGGAACGGCTGCATCCGCCGACTGTTTCTGCCGATCCGGTCGATGGATTTCACGCGACGCTGAAGGCCGTCGCGAAAAAAAATGGCGGCGTGCTGCCGGTGGCGACAACGACAATCAGCGTGCCACTTTTCGACGACGGCTTGCATGACGACGGCGCCTTTGAGCCAGACGGAATTTTCAACAATCCGCTCGCGGATCTCACACGCGCCGAAGGCACGTATCACTTCAGGGCAGTCGCAACCTATGGCGAAAGCTGCCGCGCCTCGCGCGAGGCCATCTGGTCGATCCACGTCGTTTGCGGCATAGACCCCGGGCGCACGGTTGTGACGGTGACAAATATCGTCGACCAGCCTGACGGCCGTCATGGCGTGCTGGTGATCACACCACATGATGTCTACGGCAATCCCATGGGCCCCGGCCGCGGCGACGGATTCACGATCTCGCCGATGCCGGGCGTCACGATAGAGGGTTCGCCGACGGACAATGGAGACGGCAGTTACGGCGTCGGCATTGTCTGGAACCCGGGAGTCATCGTCGATCCAGGCGTGATAATCCAGCAGCCTGGGCGCGATCCGGCGCCGATTGCGCCCTCGGGCGGGAAGACGCCGCCCTGCCACAAGGATGACGAATGCCGCGACGCCGCTTCGGCGCTGCTCGATTGCATCGGGCTGCACGACCATCATGCGCGCGCCGTGCACGTCAAGAAGGTCTACGTCGAAATCGATGTCGACGATCCTTGCTGCGAGGAAAAAGACGAAGGCAAAAAGACGCCGTGCGACAAGCCCGGCAAGAAGTGCAAATAGCGCAAAAGCTGCAGGGCCAGCCCTGATCGGCCCTGCGGCTTCAGCTCCGGCCGCTCACGCCTGCCGGGCGACCGGCGCGTAATTGTGCAGCGTGGCGTCGGCGGAATCGAAGAAGCGGCGCAGGTTGCGGGCGGCTTGGCGAATGCGCTGCTCGTTCTCGACCATGGCGAGGCGCAGGAAGCCCTCACCGTTCTCGCCGAAGCCCTCGCCCGGCGCCACGGCCAGATCGGCTTTCTCGATCAGCAGCTTGGAAAATTCGAGGCTGGTCATGCCGGAAAAACGCTCCGGAAGCGGGGCCCAGGCGAACATCGACGCCGAGGGCGCCGGGATCGGCCAGCCGGCCTGCGCAAAGCTTTCCACCATCACGTCGCGGCGCTTCTTGTAGATGCTGCGCATCTCCTTGATGCAGTCGTCCGGGCCGTTCAGCGCCGCCGCCGCGGCGACCTGAATGGGCGTGAAGGCGCCGTAATCGAGATAGGATTTCACCCGCGCCAGCGCCGCGCACAGCCGCTCGTTACCGCAGGCGAAGCCGATGCGCCAACCGGCCATGGAGAAGGTTTTCGACATGGAGGTGAATTCCACCGTCACGTCGATCGCGCCGGGAACCTCGAGCACCGAGGGTGGCGGATCGTCGTCGAAGAACACTTCGGCGTAGGCGAGATCGGAGAGGATGAAGATGTCGTGCTTTTTCGCGAATGCGACGAGATCCTTGTAGAAATCCAGCGAGGCGACCATCGCCGTCGGATTGGCGGGATAGCAGGCCACCACGGCGATGGGCTTGGGGATCGAGTGTTTGATCGCCCTCTCGACCGCGGAAAAATAGGCCGGGGTCGGCTCGGCCGGAATGGAGCGCACCACCCCGCCGGCCATCAGGAAGCCGAAGGCGTGGATGGGGTAGGACGGATTGGGCGCCAGCACCACGTCTCCGGGTTCGGCGATCGCCTGCGCCATGTTGGCGAAGCCCTCCTTCGAGCCGAGCGTCGCGACGATCTGCGTATCGGGATCGAGCTTCACGCCGAAGCGGCGGGCGTAATAATTGGCCTGGGCGCGGCGCAGGCCGGCGATGCCCTTCGAGGCGGAGTAACGATCGGTGCGCGGCCGGCCGGCGGTTTCAACCAGCTTGTCGATGACATGTTTGGGAGCGGGGAGGTCGGGGTTGCCCATGCCCAGATCGATGATGTCGGCCCCACCGGCCCGCGCTTTGGCCTTCAGGCGGTTCACCTGCTCGAAGACATAAGGGGGCAACCGCTTGATGCGATAGAAATCCGACATTGGGTCCGCTTCCGTCTCTTTCGCGCCTGTGGCGCACCCTGATTCGCCGCTTGGGCTTTTGCGCGCTTTTGCGTTTTCGATCAATGGCCGCGCCTGGAGCTGCCGCCCGCCGCATCGGGAACCGCCACGCGCGCCGCCCGGCCCTTCGCCGCTATGGCGGCGCGGTCGAGTTCGGTCGCCGCGGATTCCAGCGCACTGCGGGTCTTGTCGGCCGGCGGCGTCCCGCCTTGCGGCAAGGCGGAGTAGCCTGGCTCGACCGGACGCGACCGGACGACGAAATCCTGCGGCTCCTTGACCGGCGCACGCACGCCGAGCGCATCGAATATGCGGCCTATCGTCTCGCCCCCGGTCTGCGGCGGCGGCGCCTCCTGTGCGTCGGCCGCCGCCACGGACAAAAGGAACACTCCGGCAACGATCCCCGGGACGTGCGCGGCGAAGCGGCCGCGCACCGTACGGCGCGCACGGCGTCTCCCGAGCCCCGAGGCTCGCGCTCCAAGGTTGAGCGAATATCTCATGAACCCGCTTATGTCACAAAAATGCGCCGGCTGCGCGGCTAAATGGCGCCGTATTCGGGGGCGATTCAGCCGCAGGCGCCGCGACGGCGCGAATGAAGCGTGACGACGCCCCGCCGATGAGCATAGTATGCGGCAGGGATTGGACAGGACATCGATGACGGTCGAACAGGACAGCCAGCCGACGCAGAAGCGTCGAAAAGCCGCCGCCCCCGAAATGGCCGCGCCCGCGCCGGCCACGAAGTCGAAAACCCGTGTGAAACCAGGGGTGCAAGCAAAGGTCGCAGGAGCCCAAACCAAGGGCGCTGGAGCCCAAGCGAGGAGTGTCGATATCAAGCAAGAGCCCGCGCCGACAGTTGCCGCGCCGCCCCCTGCGCCGGAGGCTTCGGCGTCCGCGCTGATGGTCGCCCCCGATTTCGCCGCCGCAGCGGAGAACATGGCGCTGCTGGTCGACGAAGGCCGCAAGGCGCTGAGCGCCGCGGTTTCCGCCGACGCTTCCGACGCCCAGAGCGAGTTCGCGGCCAATGTCGCCGACGCCACGCGCAGTCTCGGCGCTGTCGTCGAGTCCTGGATGTCCCGTCCGGAACAGGCGGCGAAGGCGCAGGCCGACCTCCTCAGCGGCCTCACCGAAATCTGGAGCCAGGCGCTGCATCGCTATCAGGGCGAGGACATGTCGCCGGTCGTCCCGCCCGATCCGTCCGACAAGCGCTTCGCCGCGCCCGAATGGACGCAGAATCCGTTTTTCGACTGGCTGCGCCAGTCCTACACCTTCGCCTCGCGCTGGGCCGGCGACATGGTGGAGCAATCCGAGGGCGTCGACTCGCACACCAAGGCGCGCGCCGCCTTCTACACTCGCCTCCTCACCAGTTCGGTGTCGCCATCCAATTTCGTGGCCACCAATCCCGAATTGCTGAAGGCGACGCTCGACGCGCGCGGCGCCAATCTGGTGCGCGGCATGAAGATGCTCGCCGAGGACATCGCCGCCGGCGGCGGCACGCTCAAGATCCGCCAGACCGACGACAGCCGCTTCCGACTCGGTGTCGACATGGCCAACACGCCCGGCAAGGTCGTGCTGCGCAACGATGTGATGGAGCTGATCCAGTATGCGCCGACGACGGAGACCGTCTACAGGACGCCGCTGCTGATCGTGCCGCCGTGGATCAACAAGTTCTATGTTCTCGATCTCACGGCCGAGAAAAGCTTCGTGCGCTGGGCGGTGGAACAGGGCATCACGGTGTTCGTCATCTCCTGGGTCAATCCCGACGAAAGCCGGGCGACCAAAGGCTTCGACTCCTACATGTTCGAAGGTCCGCTCGCCGCGCTCGACGCGATCGAGAAGGCGACCGGCGAGCGGGAAGTGGCGGCGGCCGGCTATTGCGTCGGCGGCACCATGCTGGCGTCGACTCTCGCCTGGATGGCGGCCAAAGGCGACAAGCGCATCGTCAACACCACCTTCTTCGCGACACAGGTGGACTTCACCGACCCCGGCGATCTGCAGATTTTCGTCGACGAAGCCAAACTCGCGGCGCTCGACGAGGCGATGGCGCGTACCGGCTATCTCGAGGGCGTGAAGATGGCCAACGCCTTCAACATGATGCGCCCCAACGAGCTGATCTGGAACTACGTCACCAACAATTACATGAAGGGTGTGGAGCCGGCGGCTTTCGACCTCCTCGCCTGGAACGCCGACTGCACGCGCATTCCCCGCGCCAACCATCTCTTCTATCTGCGCAGCTGCTACCTCGAAAACCGGCTGGCGAAGAAGGAGATGGAGATGGACGGGATCATCCTCGATCTCTCGAAGATCAGCATCCCGATCTACGAACTCGCGGCCAGGGACGACCACATCGCTCCGGCGAAATCGGTGTTCCGCGGCTCGAAACTGTTCGGCGGCGAGGTGACCTATGTCCTGGCCGGCGCCGGCCACATCGCCGGGGTGATCAACCCGCCGGCCAAGAACAAGTATCAATACTGGACCAATCCGGCCAAGGCCGACAGCTACGAGCAGTGGACCGCTACCGCCACGGAAACCAAAGGCTCGTGGTGGCCGGACTGGCTGAAGTGGTTCGCCGATAAGGCCGGGCCTCAAGTCCCGGCGCGCCAGCCCGGCGACGGCAAGCTGACGCCGGTGTGCGATGCGCCAGGAGAGTATGTGCTGGTGCGGGCGTGAACGATGCTTTGACGTGAAGGCCTCGCGGCTCGAAGATTTTCGTGCTACGCGAGCCCCATGCTCGAAGGACTTCCCCCCAACGGCGCCAGCCATGTGCTGCGCCTTGTCGCCGATCAGCGGCGCGCCCGCGCCATCGCCGATCTCATCGTCGAGACATTCGACCCGACCGAAACCGCCGCTGCGGCCTTCGAGATCGACGATGGACCCGACTGGGTCGTGGAAGTGTTCTTCGCCGACGAACCCGATCACGACGACATCCGCGCGCTGATCGAGGTCGCGACCGACGCGGAAACCGCCTCCCGCGCCGAGTTCTCGCACATCGCCGAGCAGGACTGGGTGACAAACGCCCTCGCCGGCCTCGCGCCGGTGCGGGCCGGGCGCATCGTCGTGCATGGTTCGCATGATCGCGGGCGGCTGCGAGCCAACGACATCGGGATCGAGATCGAGGCGGCGCTGGCTTTCGGCACAGGCCATCACGGCACGACGCTGGGCTGCCTCCGGGCGCTGCTGCGCATTTGCGCCCGCCGCCGGCCGCGCCGCATTCTCGATGTCGGGACCGGAACCGGCGTTCTGGCGATCGGCGCGGCGCTGCTGCTCAAGCAACAGGTCGCCAGCGGCGACATCGATCCTGTGGCCGTCGAGACCGCCACGGCCAACGCCCGCGCCAACCACGCCGGCGCCTTCGTGCGGCCGGTGGTGGCGACCGGCCTGCGCCATCCCGCCCTGCAAGGTCGCTACGATCTGATCTTCGCCAACATCCTCGCAAAGCCCCTTCGCCTGATGGCGCCGGCCATCGCCGCCGCGGCTGCGCCGGGCGGCGAACTGGTCCTCTCCGGCCTGCTCGCCCGCGATGTGCCCGGCGTTCTCTCCGCCTATGCGGCGCAGGGGTTTGCGCTGGTCGAGCGCGGCGACATCGACGGCTGGGCGGCGCTGCTATTGCGCCGCGGCGGCGCCGGGCCGCGGCCGGCGCGCGAGGATTGACCCCTCGCCGCGCGCACAGGGTGTGGCGCGAAGGAACGTGTATCGGGCCGGACAAGCGCCGAAGTTCGCAAGACGACAAGAGGGCGCCCTCAGGCGCCCTTCTCGCACCTCACTCCCGCCCGACGCTCACATAGGTGAAGCCGCGCTTGCGCACGTCTTCGGGGCGGTAGATGTTGCGCAGGTCGACGATTACCGGCGCCTTCAGGAGCGACTTCACACGGTCGAGATCGAGCGCGCGGAAGGCATCCCACTCGGTGACGATCACCAGCGCGTCGGCGCCCTCGATCGCCGCATAGGCGTCGTCGTGGAACACGGCTTCCGGCATCATCGGGCGCGCCTGCTCCATGCTCTCGGGATCATAGGCATGAACCTCTGCCCCGTCGCCGGCCAGCGACGCCACGATGGCCAGCGAGGGCGCATCACGCATGTCGTCGGTGTTGGGCTTGAAGGCGAGGCCGAGCAGCGCGATCTTCTTGCCGCGCACGCTCCCGCCCAGAACATTGATCACCTTGCGGGCCATGGCGCGCTTGCGGGCGTCGTTGACCGCCACCACGGTTTCGACGATGCGCAAAGGCGCGCCTTCGTCCTGGCCGGTCTTGATCAGCGCCAGCGTATCCTTGGGGAAGCAGGAGCCGCCATAGCCCGGCCCGGCGTGCAGGAACTTGCCGCCGATGCGGCCGTCGAGGCCGATGCCGCGCGCGACATCCTGCACATTGGCGCCGGTCTTCTCGCACAAATCGGCGATTTCGTTGATGAAGGTGATCTTGGTGGCCAGAAACGCATTGGCCGCATATTTTGTCAGCTCCGAGGTGCGCCGGGCGACGAACAGCAGCGGCGGCTGGTTGAGGCTGAGCGGCCGATAGATTTCCGCCATCACCTCGCGTGCGCGCGGGTCCTCCGTGCCGAGGACGACGCGGTCGGGATGCTTGAAGTCCTCGATCGCCGCGCCTTCGCGCAGAAACTCCGGATTGGAGACGACGGCGAAATCCGCCTTGGGGTTGGTCTCGCGGATGATCCGCTCCACCTCGTCGCCGGTCCCGACCGGCACGGTCGACTTGTTGACGACGACCGTGAACCGGTCTCTGAGGGCGCTCGCGATGGTCCTGGCGGCGGCGAACACATAGGACAGGTCGGCGTGGCCGTCGCCGCGGCGCGACGGCGTGCCGACACCGATGAACACCGCCGCGGCGCCTTCGACGGCCGGCGCGAGATCGGTGGTGAAGGAGAGGCGGCCTTCGCGGACATTCTTGGCGACGAGTTCGTCGAGCCCCGGCTCGTAGATCGGAATTTCACCGCGCTTCAGGCGCTCGATCTTCGAGGCGTCGGAATCGACGCAGATCACCTTGTGACCAAAATCGGCAAAGCAGGCGCCCGAAACAAGCCCGACATAGCCCGAGCCGATCATCGTGATGTTCATCAGGTGAGGTCTTTCCTGAGGGTGAGAACGTCCGGAAACCCGGATCGGCCGCGCTGGCCAGGGACGCAGCGATCGGCGCTGAATAGGACGCGGCGCTGTCCAAGGCAAGCGACGCCAGAGCCACGCGGCTCCACCGGGGTCTGGACTTTGGCGGGTCCGACTGCCGATATGGCCGAACGGCCGGAAGCGCCGGGAGCGAGAGCCAAAGACATGACGACGGGCTGGGTATGCGTTCGCTGTGACGCTCGCATGACAGCGTCCGCCGCCGGTTTCGCCTGCGAGCGCTGCGGCGCGACCGGGCCGGTCGTTGGCCAAATTCCGGTCCTCGTCGCCCATCCGGAGCCCTACCTTTCCGCGACGCGCATGCAGCTCGTCACGGGGCGGCTGGCCGCAATGCGGCAGGAGCGCGCAGCACAAGCTGGCGACGACGACGCCGGCCGCATGGCGCGGGCGCGCCGCAGGGTCGAGGCGCAAAACAGCAACTGGGGCGTCGTGGAAAGCCTCTGTGCGCCGGCGCTGCGCGCCGGATCGCTGGAAGGCTCCGCGCTCGACAGCTTTCTCGTCGACAGAAAAACGGGTTGGCGCCTCGACAGGCTGGCGCGCTATTTCGTCGCTGACTGGGTCGACGGGGCTCCGGCGCGGGACATCGTCCGCCATGTCGCCGATCTGCGGGGCGCTTTTCCCGGCGGTGGCCATGCAGCGGTCCTGGGGTCGGGCGCGGGCGGGCTGCTCACTGGTCTTGCGCCGCTTTTCGATCGCGTCACCGGCGTCGATCTGTCGCTACCGGCGCTGCTGCTCTCGAGCAACCTGCTGGCCGGGGGGCGGTTCGATCTTCACGTCGAACACGCCAACTGGCGCTGCGTGAGCGTGAGCGGCGCCGCGCCGCCGTCCGCCAATGTCGATCTCGTCGCTGCCGACGCCGCCGCCCTGCCCTTCGCCTCCGGCTCGCTGTCGCTGGTCGTCACGCAATATCTGCTCGACATCGTCGCCGATCCGGAGCGGGTCGCCGGCGAGATTGGCCGGGCGCTAGCGCCCGGCGGCGTGTGGCTGAACCTTGGCCTGCCCTTCCGCCTCCCGCGCGACGGCAAGGAGGCTCCGCGCCGCGACGCCGACGACATGGACGCTTTCGTGTCCGCCAGCGGTTTCCGCATGTCGCGCGTCGATACAGTGGATCTAAGACACCTCGATCTGTCGCGGATCGATGCTTCGGCGGGCGGCGTCGCGCACCGGGCGCTGCTGTTCGCTGCGCAAAAGATCGAAGAACCACCGTCTGACCCGCTGCACGCGGCCTTGCGCGGATGGTTCGCAGGGATGGAAGGCGCGCTCACGCCTCTCGTCCTGCAACACCGCCGCGGCGCGGCGCTCTTCGTGAGCGCGACACGAGTGATCGGCCCAACTGACGAGATGGTGACCGAAATTCAGGTCGGCGCGGGACGCCGCCGGCCGATCGATCCAGCGGCGGCGGCCTTCATCGAAACCATCTGGCGGGCCATCGGCGCAGCTCGTCCCATCGGCGCGATCCTCGAGGCGGCCCGCGGCGGTTTCGAGGCGCGGGACGTCGTGTCGGTCATCGAAAGACTGCGCGACCTCGGCGCGATCGAATGCGCGCAAAGCTGAGAAGTTACGGATCGGGGGTCAGCCACCCACGCCGAACGCCGCCAGCGCCGCCATATTGACGATTTCCGTATCCGTCGCGCCGAGCTGGACGATCTGGATCGGCTTGTCGAACCCGACGATGAGCGGCCCCAGCACCGTTGCGCCGCCCAGTTCCTGCAACATCTTGGTGGAGATGGCGGCAGAGTGGAAGGCCGGCATGATCAGCACATTGGCAGCGTCGCGCAGGCGCGAGAACGGGTAAGCCCGCATCAATTCCTTGTTGAGGGCGATGTCGGCGCCCATCTCGCCCTCGTAAGCGAAATCGACGCGGCGCTGGTCGAGCAGGCGCACCGCCTCGTGGACGCGCGCGGTGCGCTCGCCGGGCGGATAGCCGAAGGTCGAGAAAGCCAGCATGGCGACCTGCGGCTCGAGGCCGATGCGCCGGGCGACGCCCGCGGCTTCTACCGCGATGTCGGCGAGGTCCTGAGCCTCCGGCAATTCGGTAATGGCGGTGTCGGCCACCACCACCACGCGGCCGCTGGCCAGAATGAGGCTGGCGCCGATCAGCCGGTGACCCGGCTTTTCGTCGATGACGCGGCGCACATCCTCCAGCGCATTGGAGAAATTGCGGGTGACGCCGGTCACCATGGCGTCGGCGTCGCCCTGCGCCACCATGGCGGCGGCGAAATGATTGCGATCGGTGTTGATCAGCCTCTGGCAGTCGCGGAACAGATAGCCCTTGCGCTGCAGCCGCTCGAACAGGAACTGCGCATAGACGGAATTGCGATGCGAGAGCTTGGCGTTGTGGATTTCGATCTTGTCGTTGAGTTCGACGCCGGCGACATTGGCGGCTTCGCGCACCCGGTCCTCGCGCCCCACCAGCACAGCGCGGCCGAGCCCCTGATTGACGAAGGCCAGCGCGGCGCGGATCACCTGTTCCTCTTCACCCTCTGCGAAGACCACGCGCTTGGGCGACAGCCGCACCCGTTCGTAGATCGTCTGCATGACGCCGGCGACCGGATCGCGGCGCGCCGAAAGCTGGGCGCGATAGGCGCGCATGTCGGCGATCGGCCGGCGGGCGACGCCCGATTCCATCGCCGCCTGCGCCACCGCCGCCGGCACCACCGAAATCAGCCGCGGATCGAAGGGCGCGGGGATGAGATAATCGCGCCCGAACCGCGGTCGCGCGCCGCGATAGGCATGGGCGACTTCATCGGGGACATCTTCGCGGGCAAGATCGGCCAGCGCCTTCACGGCGGCGATCTTCATTTCCATGTTGATGGTGCGGGCGCCGACATCGAGCGCACCGCGGAAGATGTAGGGAAACCCCAGAACATTGTTGATCTGGTTGGGATAGTCCGACCGCCCCGTGGCGACGATGGCGTCCGGCCTCGCGGCCAGCGCTTCCTCGCGGGTGATTTCCGGGTCCGGATTGGCCATTGCAAAGATGATCGGATTCTTCGCCATGGTTTTCAGCATGTCGGGCGTCAGCGCGTCCTTGACCGACAGGCCGTAGAACACGTCGGCGCCCTCCAGCGCCTCGGCCAGCGTCCTTGCGCTGGTCTCGACGGCATGGGCGCTCTTCCACTGGTTCATGCCCTCGACACGGCCGCGATACACGACGCCCTTGGTGTCGCACAGCGTGACGTTGCGGGCGTCGAAGCCCAGCGCCTTGGCGAGATCGAGACAGGCGATGCCGGCCGCGCCGGCGCCGTTGCACACGAGCTTCGCCGTGGAAATGTCGCGGCCGGTGAGGCGCAGCGCATTGACGAGCCCGGCTGCGGAAATGATCGCCGTGCCGTGCTGATCGTCATGGAACACCGGAATGTCCATGAGTTCGCGCAGGCGTTCCTCGATGACGAAACACTCGGGCGCCTTGATGTCCTCGAGATTGATGCCGCCGAAGGACGGCCCGAGATAGCGCACGGCGGCAATGAACTCCTCGACATCCTTCGTGTCGACTTCGAGATCGATGGAGTCGATGTCGGCGAAGCGCTTGAACAGCGCCGCCTTGCCTTCCATCACTGGCTTCGCCGCCAGCGGGCCGAGATCGCCGAGGCCGAGAATGGCCGTGCCATTGGTGATGACGGCGACGAGATTGCCCTTGATCGTGTAATCCAGCGCCAGTGACGGATCGCGGGCGATGGCCAGCACCGGCGCCGCGACGCCGGGCGAATAGGCGAGCGAAAGATCGCGCTGGGTCGCCATCGGCTTGGTGGCGACCACGGCCAGCTTGCCGGGACGGCCGCGGGAATGAAACAGCAGGGCTTCCTTGTCGGTGAACTCGGGTTTGTCGCCCGTCGTGTCCGTCGCCATCTCGATCCTCGTCCCGCCGCCCCTCGCGGCGCCGCAACATAGCCCATCACCGACGCGGTATCATAGGACTTTCGGGTCCTTGCCCCTGACGGCGCGGGGCGCTGTCGAAAACCGGCGTTTTCGGATACAAGCCGGGAAAACCCGCACCGGCCCGAACGTCTCATGCCCGAACTCCCCGAAGTCGAAACCGTGCGACGCGGCCTCGCGCCGGTGCTCGAAGGCGCCCGCATCGCCCGGCTCGAGCTGCGCCGGGCCGATCTGCGCTTCCCCTTTCCGCGGGATTTCGCGCGCCGGCTCGCGGGGCGGCGGATCGCCAGCCTGCGCCGGCGGGCGAAATATCTGCTCGTCGATGTCGAGGGCGGCGAGACGCTCGTCATGCATCTGGGCATGAGCGGCTCGTTCCGCATCGACGAAAACGCGGCGGCTGGCGATTTCCATTTTCCGCGCGGCATTTTGCCGGCGCACGACCATGTGCTGTTTCATCTCGAGAGCGGGGCGCGCGTCACCTACAACGATCCGCGCCGCTTCGGCTTCATGCTGCTGGAGCAGACAGAAACTCTGGAATCGCACCGTCTCTTCGCCGGTCTCGGACCGGAGCCGCTCGGACCGGACCTCACGGCGCAGCGCCTTGCCGCGCTGTTCGCCGGCAAGGCGGCTCCCTTGAAGGCCGCGCTGCTCGACCAGAAAACCATCGCCGGGCTGGGCAACATCTATGTCTGCGAAGCCCTGCACCGCGCCGGCCTGTCGCCGCTTCGGGCCGCGGGCGCGACGGTCACGAAGGCCGGCGCGCCCTCCGCCGCGCTGGAGCGGCTGACGCAGACGATCCGTGAGGTTCTGGAGGAAGCCATCGAGGCCGGCGGCTCGTCGCTGCGCGACCATCGCCAAGCCGATGGTTCGCTCGGTTATTTCCAGCACAGTTTCCGCGTCTACGACCGCGAAGGCGCCGCCTGCCGCAAGCCCGGCTGCCACGGCACGGTGCTGCGCGTAGCGCAGGCGGGACGCTCGACGTTTTATTGCGCGAGATGCCAGAAGTGACGTCCCTTGTGGACGGTATGCGCGCGGCGCTAGAACCATGACATGACCTCGCCAGCTCCCGCCCTTGCGGCGGACAACCTCTCCAAGGCCTATGCCGGCAAGACCGTCGTCGGTCCGTTGAGCTTCACGCTCGCGCCGGGCTCGGTGACAGGGCTGCTCGGCGGCAACGGCGCCGGCAAGACCACCACCATCGGAATGATCATGGGCCTGATCGAGCCGAGCACAGGCACCCTGCACGCCTTCGGCCACGATCTGGCGCGCGAACGCGAAAAGGTCGCTGCGCGCATGAATTTCGAGAGTCCCTATGTCGATCTGCCGCAACGCCTCACGCCGCGCCAGAATCTGCGGGTGTTCGGCATGCTCTACGGCGTCGCCGATCTCGATGCGAAAATCGAAAGTCTCGCCGATGAACTCGCGCTCGGGGATTTCATCGACCGGCCGAGCGGGCGACTGTCGGCCGGCCAGAAGACCCGCGTGTCGCTGGCCAAGGCGCTGATCAACGACCCGACGCTGCTGTTGCTGGACGAACCCACCGCCTCGCTCGATCCCGACACCGCCGACTGGGTGCGGGGGCGTCTCGAGGCGCGCCGACGCGATCATGATTGCGCCATTCTGCTGGCCTCGCACAACATGACCGAAGTCGAGCGGCTGTGCGACCGCGTGCTGATGCTGAAACAGGGAACGCTGATCGACGACGCTTCACCCGCCGATCTGCTCGCCCGTTACGACCGCGGGACGCTGGAGGAAGTTTTCCTCGACGTGGCGCGCGGGCGCGGACGGAGAGACGAGCTGTGACCGGTTTTTCTCTCACCCGCGTCGCGGCCCTCGTGCTGCGCTACAGCTATGTGCTGCGCTCCTCATGGCTGCGCATGCTGGACACGATTTACTGGCCGGTCGCGCAACTCGTCACCTGGGGCTTCCTGCAAACCTATCTGCTGCGCGTCAACAACGGCCAGTTCAGCACTGTGGAAACGGCGACCGGCGCACTCATCGGCGGCGTGCTGCTGCTCGATATTCTGTTTCGGGCGCAGCAGGGATTTTCCTTTTCCTTCCTCGAGGACATTTGGTCGCGCAATGTCGCCAATCTGCTGATGAGCCCGATGCGGCCGGCGGAATTCATCGCCGCGCTGATGACCATGAGCTTGATACGGCTGGTTCTCGGCACGGTGCCGATCACCATCCTCGCCATATTCTTCTTCGGCTTCAATCTGTGGTCGCTCGGCGTGGCGCTGGCGGCGTTCTTCGTGGTGCTGGTGCTGTTTTCTTGGAGCGTCGGGCTGGTGATCTCCGGCCTGCTGCTGCGCTACGGCATGGGCGCCGAAAGCCTGGCCTGGACGGTCATGTTCGCCATCCAGCCGCTGGGCTGCGTCTATTATCCCGTGGCGGTGCTGCCCGGCTGGCTGCAGCCGATCTGCTGGGCGCTGCCGCCAACCTATGTGTTCGAAGGATTGCGATCGATCCTCATTCGCCACGAAATGCGCTGGGATCTGCTGGCGCAGGGCTTTGCGATCGATCTCGCCCTGTTCGCCGCCGCGGCGATCGCCTTTTCGCGTCTGCTGAAGGCGGCGCGGCGGGCGGGAACGCTTTTGCAGTCGGGCGAGTGAGGAGTCCCTCCCGGTTTCGGGAGGGACGAATGCGTTTGCCGGGCGCCCCATGCTATGGGGCGCGGCTGATTACTCCACGTCGTCCTCGACTTCCGCGGGCGGCACGAGGCCTTCGAGGCCGCGGAGCAGGTCTTCTTCCGTCATGCGGTCGAACTGGGCGTCGCTGTCGATGGAATCGGCGCCCGGCGTCGCCGGGGTCAGCGCCGGCGCGGCCTCGAGCTCGGGCTCGTCGACTTCGACATGGCGCTGCAGCGAGTGGATGAAATCCTCCGACAGATCTTCCGGCGCCAGCTGCGTCTCGGCGATCTCGCGCAGGGCGACGACGGGGTTCTTGTCGCGGTCGCGCGCCACGAGAATCGGCTGGCCGGAGGAAATGAGCCGCGCGCGATGGGCGGCGAGCAGAACGAGATCGAATCGGTTCTCGATCTTGTCGACGCAGTCTTCGACGGTGACGCGCGCCATGGCGTTCGCTCCTTTATCGGGTGATTTCGGGGTCGACGGACAGCTACACGAATCACCCGCCGGGCGCAACCACCCCTCGCCCGAGTTGTCGACAGTGTCTACAATTCATGCTTGCGCCTCTTGATTGACAATTTCGCCCGTTTCTTGGTATTATTCTAATCTATCGGGAGGTAAGGTGCCGAAAGGCACTTGACCGCACGAAAAAGGCGCCCGATTTATAGGGTCAACATTCGGACGACCGGAAGCGCCTCCATTTGGACTCGATTGGCCAGCAGCGTTTTCGATATCCGAATTTATGGAACCAGGCATCGTTCTGAATCTTGGGCTGCGAGGTTGAAGGCAGCGCAAGGACGACGCTTCGAGACAGCTCTTCTTCAACCGCGTGGTGAAACAAATGTCCGATATCGAGCGCATTGCATTGTTCATTGACGGCGCGAATCTCTATGCAACAGCCAAGTCCCTTGGCTTCGACATTGACTACAAGCGCCTTCTGCGTGAATTCCAGGGCAAAGGCCGTCTGATTCGCGCTTTCTATTACACCGCCCTGATCGAAGATCAGGAATATTCGTCGATCCGTCCGCTGATCGACTGGCTCGACTACAACGGCTACGCCGTCGTCACCAAGCCGACCAAGGAATTCGTCGACTCGCTCGGCCGCCGCAAGGTCAAGGGCAACATGGACATCGAACTCGCGGTCGACGCGATGGAGATGGCCGAACACATCGACCACATGGTCCTGTTCTCCGGCGACGGCGACTTCCGTTCGCTGGTCGAGGCCGTGCAGCGCAAGGGCGTGAAGGTGTCGGTGATCTCGACCATCACCACCCAGCCGCCGATGATTGCCGACGAACTGCGCCGTCAGGCGGACGAATTCGTCGATCTGATCCATCTCGTCGGCAAGATCGGCCGCGATCCCGGCGAGCGCGCCGAGCGCATGCAGCGCTATCAGGAGCGCCGTCCGGTCGCGCCGCAGGCGGCTCCGGCCACCGCCGCTGCTCATGAGGATGAAGGCGAAGAGTAAGCACTTCGCCCTGTCTCGGATAAACGGACGGCCGAACGATGCTTCGTTCGGCCGTTTTCTTTTGTCGACAGCGAATTTCAGTATTCTTGGCGGTCATTACGAATGAAGCGAAGCAACGACAGTTGTGGCGAAAAGTCGCTCTTTCGATAGCTTCGGCCGTGCGGACCCCTCTCAGCCCTTGTCCCGCAGCAGCCGGCCCTTTTCCCGATCCCAGTCGCGCTTCTTCTCGACATCACGCTTGTCGTGCAGCTTCTTGCCCTTCGCCAGCGCCACGGTGAGCTTGGCGCGGCCCTTTGCGTTGAAATAGAGCTTGAGCGGCACCATCGTCATGCCGTCGCGCTCGATCGCCTGCGACATCTTGGCAAGCTCGCGGGCCTTCAGCAGCAGCTTGCGCGGGCGTTTGGGCTCGTGGTTGAAGCGGTTGCCGGCGAGATATTCGGGGATGTTGGCATTGACCAGCCAGCCCTCGCCCTTGCGGTCGACATGCGCATAGCTCTCGGCAATGGTCGCCTTGCCGGTGCGCAGCGACTTCACCTCCGTGCCGGTCAGGGCAATGCCGGCCTCGAACACCTCCCCGATCTCGAAGTTGTAGCGCGCCTTGCGATTGTCGGCGACGATCTTGAAATTCGGGTCATCTTTTGCCGCCACGCTGAATGTCCATCCCTTACGCCTCGCCGAGGCCCTCGATCACGCGTCGAGCACGCCGGCGCGCGCCATTGCGGCGCGGATGCGGTCCTTCGTCGGCTGCGTCGACGGCACGATCGGCAGCCGAACCTCCTCGCTGCAGCGGCCAAGCAGCGAAAGCCCGTATTTGGCGCCGGTGACGCCGGCCTCGAGGAAGGTCGCGACATGCAGCGGCACGAGGCGGTCCTGAATCTCCAACGCCTTCTTGTAGTCCCCGGAGAGGCAGGCGTTCTGCAGATCGGCGCATTGGCGCGGGGCGATGTTCGACACCACCGAGATGCAGCCATGGGCGCCCTCGGCCATGCAGGCGAGCGCCGTGAGATCGTCGCCGGAAAGCTGGATGAACTCCGGCCCCATCGCTTCGCGCTGCAGCGAGATACGGCCGATATTGCCGGTCGCGTCCTTCACCCCGACGATGTTCTTGAGCTCGTAGAGACGCTGCATGGTCTCGATGCTCATGTCGACCACCGAGCGCGGCGGAATATTGTAGATGATGATCGGAATCGACACTGCGTCGTTGACCGCCTTGAAATGCTGATACATGCCCTCCTGATTGGGCTTGTTGTAATAGGGCGTCACCACCAGCAGGCCGTCGGCGCCGGCGCGCTCCGCGTGGCCGGCGAGGGCGATGGCCTCGCGGGTGTTGTTGGAGCCGGCGCCGGCGATCACCGGCACGCGGCCGCGGGCGGCGCGGATCGTCTCGGTGATCACGCGGCCATGTTCCTCGTGGCTGAGCGTCGGGCTTTCGCCGGTGGTGCCAACGGGAACGAGGCCATGGGTTCCGCTCTCGATCTGCCAGTCGATGAGCGCGCGAAGCCGGTCATAATCCACCTCACCGCCCGAAAACGGCGTGACCAGGGCCGTGACAGACCCATGAAATATCGCGCTTTTGCTCATCAGATCAAAGCTTTCCTCTGCTGCCTCACGGAAGCCGCATTCAAGCGGCCATGATCGAGACGATCTGTTCTCATAGCCGCTGGGCGCGGCCGAGAAAAGACCCGCGATCCGGCGCGACGCCCGCCCATCCGTTGGACCGCCACGGCGCCGACGACTACGCCCGGCCCGCGGCAGACGCGATCTGGCGGTGGAAAGCGGCTTTTGGTTGACCGTTCGTAAATGAAATCGCGCGAGGCTCGATGGCCTCTTCGTGGAGACTCCAGAACATGAAATCTCCGGCTGGAAGAACCCTGTTGCGCCTCGTCCCCGCCCTGGCTGTCGCCGGCGTCGCGGCCGTCGTTGTCGCGCCGCGAGTGATTCCCGCGCCGGCGTGGCTGAACCTCTCCGCCTCCCGCGAAGCCCTTGCGGCGCTGCAGACCCGTCTGGAAACGTCGTCCGTCGCAAGCTGGTTCGGCGCGGCGCGCCCTGCACAAACTGCGCTGCTGCGCCCTTCCGAAGCGCCGGAGACGGTCGCCGAAACTCCCGTATCGCCCGCCACATCGGCAGCGCCGCAACTCGCCCCGGAACCGCTCCTGCCGCCGCTCGACGCCGCCCGGTTGCTCGGCGACGAAGGACCGGCTTTCGCCGCGGCGCTCGCCGCCTACAAGGCGGGCGACTTCACTGCCGGCGACGCGGCGCTCGCCGGCCTGCATTCCGATGCGGCGACGGCGGCGCAATGGGCCGGCCTGAAACTGCATCCGCGCGAAGCGGGGCTCGCCCGCATCTCGCAGTTCCTCGTCGCGCACCCTCGCTGGCCGGCGGGCGACTGGCTGCGCAAACGCGCCGAGGAGATCGTCTTTTCGGATCACGCCGGCAAGACGGCGCTCGCCTATTTTGCCGCCGCGCAGCCCACGACGGGAGTCGGCAAGCTTGCGCTGGCCCGCGCCTTCGCGGCGCAGGGTGATTTTGCCGGCGCCGGCGCGCTGGTGAAGGACGCCTGGCGCAACGACGATCTCGGCGAGGCGCTGGAAGGCGTCGTGCGCAAGGACTTTGCCGAACTGCTGACGCGCGCCGATCACAAATATCGCGCCGACCGGTTGCTTTACGCCGAAAAGAACGGCGCCGCGCTGCGCGCCGCCGATCTCGCCGGCAAGGATGTGCTGGCGCTCGCCCGCGCCCGGGCCGCCGCCAACAACGACGCTGCGAACGACGCGCTGTTCGCCGCAGTGCCGCCGGCCCTCCAGAAGGATCCCGGCTACACGCTGGCGATGGTCCACATGCTGCGCAAGCGTGACCGGATCGACGAAGCGGCTGCGCTGCTGCTGGCGGCGCCACGCGATGCGGCGACGATCATCGACGGCGACGCGTGGTGGACGGAGCGACGACTCGTCGCCCGCAAGCTGCTCGATCGCGGCGACGCCGTCCGCGCCTACAGGATCTGCGCCGACCACGCCGCTCGTTCCGTGAATGCGCGGGTCGAGGCGGACTTCCACGCCGGCTGGATCGCGCTGCGCTTCCTGTCCGATCCGAAAACCGCCGCGGGCCATTTCGAGCAACTCGCGCAGGCCGCCGACGCGCCGATCCAGCTCTCCCGCGCCGCCTATTGGCAGGGCCGCGCCGCGGAAGCCGCGGGCGATACGCTCGACGCCGCCGCGCATTACGGATCCGCCGCCGGCTATTCCACGACATTTTACGGTCAGATGGCGCAGCTGCGCCTCGGCGCCGCCGGCCCTGCGACGACGCCGCTGCGTCCGGCGCCTGCCGCGGCCCAGGGCGAGGCGCGCGACGAAGCCGTGCGCGTCGTCGAGCTGCTGCTCGCGGTCGGCGAGACCGAACTCGGCGCCCCGCTCGCCTCCGACGCCGCGAAAAAGCTCGACACCGATCCGCAACTCGCGGCGCTCGCCGAAGTGGCCATGCGCCGCCGCGACGCCCGGATGTCGCTCAGTCTCGGCAAGCTCCTCGCCCATCGCGGCGTCGCCGTCGATCACGCCGCCTTCCCCTCCTACGGCGTGCCGGAGTTCGACGCCCTGCCCGGCTCGGCGCCGCGCTCGGTGGTCTTCGCCATCGCCCGGCAGGAGAGCGCCTTCGATCCGAAGGCGATCTCCAGCGCCGGCGCCATGGGCCTGATGCAGATGATCCCGCCGACAGCGCGCCGCACAGCGTTCCAGACGGGCGTGCCCTTCGATCTGTCGAAAATGCTGAACGAACCGGCCTTCAACGCGAAGCTCGGCGCGGCGCATCTCGGCATTCTTCTCGGCGAATACAAGGGCTCCAACCTTCTTACCTTTGCCGCCTACAATGCCGGCGGCGGCCGGGTGAAGCAGTGGATCACAGCCTATGGCGATCCGCGCCGCGCCAATGTCGATCCGATCGACTGGGTGGAGCGCATCCCCATCGCCGAAACCCGCAATTACGTGCAGCGGGTCATGGAGAATTACGTCGTCTACCGCGCCAAGCTCGGCGACGAGGCGGCGGGCCCGGCCCCGCAGGTCGAACTGGCGCATGCCGCGCCGTGAGGCGCACGGGAGAGCGTCAGCCCCCTGTAATATTCTGTAAGAAAGCGTGACTGGAGCCTGGGGGCGACAGTCGTTATGGTGCCGGCTATGTCTTTGGCCGATCGACTTTCCCGCAGCGGCGCCGCGCGCCGCGTCCGGGGTCTCCCGCACCGCCAGACCAGTCTGGCCCGCGCAGTGTCGCTGTCCGGCGTCGGCGCCCACAGCGGCGACCGCACCCATGTGACGCTGGCCCCCGCCCCTGCCGGCGCGGGCGTGTCGTTCTGCAGCGATGGTCACATCGTTCCAGCCGACTGGCGCCAAGTCGACGCCACCCATCTGCGCACGCGGCTTCAGGATGGCGCTGTCAGCGTCTCCACGATCGAGCATCTGATGGCGGCGCTCGCCGGCCTTGGCGTCGACAATGTCCTCGTCGAACTCGACCGCGGCGAGATTCCGGCCATGGATGGATCCGCTGCGCCTTTTGTCGCGGCAATCGACGAGGCGGGAATCGTCGCGCTCGATGCGGCGCGACGGTCTTTGCGCGTCGTGGACAGCGTGCGGGTGCAGGATGGAGCCGGCTGGGCGGAACTGTCGCCCGCGCCGCACGGCCTGACCCTCGATGTCGAGATCGCCTACCCTGCTCCGCCGATCGGCCGCCAGCGCGTCCGCCTGGCGCTGACGCCCGAAACCTTCCGCAGCGCCGTCGCACCGGCCCGCACCTTCGGCTTCCTTGCCGACGCGGAGCGTCTGTGGCGCGAAGGTCTGGCGCTGGGCGCCAGTCTCGACAACACCATCGTCATCGATGACGGCCGCGCGCTCAATCCGCAGGGCCTGCGCTTTGCCGATGAATTCGCCCGCCACAAGTTGCTCGACGCCGTCGGCGATCTCGCTCTGGCCGGCGCCCCGATCATCGGCGCCTTCCGCAGCTATCGCGGCGGCCACGGCCTGAATGTGGCGCTGCTGGCCGAGGCGATGCAGCGGGGCGCTCTGGAATGGGAAAATCCCCCCGCCTCCGCCCGCGCCCGTGAAAAACTCACCGGCTGGCAAAACGCCCCGGAGCGCCGGTGATCGAAATGCTGGCGCCTTCGCGCTGGACCATTTCATAGAGCGTTTTCGCATGGGCGGGCGACAACCGCACGCAGCCATGCGACGCCGGACGGCCGAGCGACGCCACCGCCATCGTGCCGTGGATGGCGTAGCCGCCGCGAAAGAAGATCGAATACGGCATCGGCGAATTGTGATATTTCTTCGAGTAATGCATGCGCTCCATGCCCGTGGGCGCAAAGTGGCCGCGCGGAGTCGAGAATCCGGCGCGCGCCGTCGACACCGGCCAGTCGTATGCGCCGCTCGCCGACTGCACATGCATGGTCTGCGTGCGCATGTCGACATCGACGACGACCTCGGCTCTTGCCGGCGACTCGGCAATCACGCCCAGAGTGATGAGAAGCGCGAGTTTCACAAAATTCCTGGTCATTGGAGCCCCCGTCGGCTTGCGGTTCGCTGCGAACCGATGTGTCGACATTAGGTCGGGGCGCCCGCTGCGTTTGTGCGGGAAGACACGCGGCGCGCAAGGCGCGGCCAAATGTCGATAAAATTTTAACGGTCTTGTGTATCGCAACGCCGGGCGCGGCCGGGGTCGTCATAGGCCCGTCATATGAATCGATTATTCTGGATATATGGATAACATCGACGCCATCGCCGCGCTGGCAGCGCTCGCCCAGCCGACGCGGCTCGACGTGTTCCGTCGGCTCGTGGCCTGCGAGCCCGCCGGAATGCCCGCAGGCGAACTCGCGCGGTTCCTCGCCGTGCCGCAAAACACCCTCTCGGCGCATCTCGCGGTGCTGTCGCGCGCCGGACTGGCGACGAGCGAGCGGAGCAGCCGCTCCATCATTTACCGCGCGAATGTCGCGCGACTGCGCGAAGTCACGCAGTTCCTGCTCGAAGACTGTTGCGGCGGGCGACCCGACGTCTGCGTTTCGCCCGTCTCCGATCTTTCCCATTGCCGTTCCGCAAAGGCCTCCGCCGATGACTGACCGCGTCTACAATGTGCTGTTTCTCTGCACGGGCAACACCGCCCGTTCGATCCTCGCCGAAAGCATCCTGCGCAAGGACGGCGCCGGATGTTTTGCCGCCTATTCCGCCGGAAGCCAGCCGAAGGGCGTCGTCAACCCCTTCGCGCTGCGGACCCTCGAAGCTCACGGATTCCCGACCGGCGCACTGCGCTCGAAAGGCTGGGACGAATTTTCCGGCGCCGACGCGCCGAAAATGGATTTCGTCTTCACCGTCTGCGACAATGCCGCCGGCGAAGCCTGCCCCGTCTGGCCGGGTCACCCGATGACCGCGCATTGGGGAATCGAAGACCCCGCCGCCGTAGAGGGAAACGATCTCGACCGGCAGCGCGCCTTCAATCTCGCCTTTCGCTATCTGCGCAACCGCATCACGCAATTTGCGGCGCTGCCGATCGACCGCCTCGATCGGCTCGCTCTCACGAACCGCCTGCGCGATATCGGCGCAGGCGAAGGCGCAACTTTGCAGAAAGCGAACGGACAATGAGCGAAGCGACGACCCTGCCGCGGGCGCCGGCGCCGGCCATGGGGCTTTTCGAACGGTGGCTCACCCTCTGGGTGGCGCTGTGCATCGTCGCGGGCATCGTCCTCGGCCAGTTCATGCCCGCCGTGTTTCAGGCGATCGGCGCCGTGACCGTGGCGCAGGTCAATCTTCCCGTGGCGGCGCTCGTGTGGGCGATGATCGTGCCCATGCTGCTGAAGATCGATCCGACGGCGCTGGGCGAAGTCAAGGATCATTGGCGCGGCATCGCCGTGACGGTCGGCGTCAACTGGCTGGTGAAGCCGTTTTCCATGGCGCTGCTCGGCTGGCTGTTCGTCGCGCATCTGTTCAGGCCTTACCTGCCCGCAGATCAGATCGACTCCTATGTCGCCGGCCTGATCCTGCTGGCCGCGGCGCCCTGCACGGCCATGGTGTTCGTGTGGTCGAACCTCGTGGACGGCGAGCCGCATTTCACGCTGTCGCAAGTGGCGCTCAACGACAGCATCATGATCCTCGCCTTTGCGCCGATCGTCGGCCTGCTGCTCGGCCTGTCGTCCATCACCGTGCCGTGGAACACGCTGTTGCTGTCGGTCGCCCTGTACATCGTCGCGCCGGTGATCGGCGCGCAACTGTGGCGACGGGCGCTGTTGGCCGGAGGCGGTCCGTCCGGGTTGCAGGCGGCGCTCGACAAGCTCGGCCCGCTGTCACTCGCCGCCCTGCTGGCGACGCTCGTCCTGCTGTTTGGCCTGCAAGGCGCACAGATCGTCGCACAGCCGCTGGTCATCGGCCTGCTCGTGGTCCCGATCCTGATCCAGGTCTATTTCAACGCCGGCTTCGCATATCTGATGAACCGCGCGCTCGGCGTCGAATGGTGTGTCGCAGGCCCTTCGGCGCTGATCGGCGCGAGCAATTTCTTCGAACTTGCGGTGGCGACCGCCATCGCCCTGTTCGGATTCCAGTCCGGCGCGGCGCTGGCGACCGTCGTCGGCGTCCTCGTCGAAGTGCCGGTGATGCTCTCCGTCGTCCATATCGTGCGGCGCTCGCGCGGATGGTATGAACGGCGCGGATCAATGGGGCGCGCATGACGCGTCACCCGCGTCGCAGCCATGCCTCGAGCCGGTCTGCGCCTTCGGCGACATCCGCCTCGGAGCCCGCGTAGGAGAGGCGCAACGTTCTTGCGCCCCGCGCCCGATCGAAGTCGACGCCGGGCGTGAGGGCGACGCCCGCCTCCTCCAGCAGCCGCTTGCAGAACGCCATCGAGTCGCCGGTCAGATCGGAAACATCGATGTAAAAATAGAACGCGCCGTCCGGCGGAGCGAAGCGCGGCAGACCCATCTTCGGCAGGCGCTCCAGCAGCAGCGCGCGGCTGCGGGCGTAGGCGGCGCGATTGGCCTCGACCTCCGCGCCCGCATCGAAGGCGGCGAGCGCGGCGCGTTGCGCCAGCGTCGGCGCGCAAATCGCCAGCGACTGCTGCAAGCGCTCCAGCGGGCGCGCAAGGTCCGGCGGCGCAATCAGCCAGCCGAGCCGCCAGCCGGTCATCGCCCAATATTTTGAAAAGGAATTGACGATGATCGGCAGCCCCGAAAACCGTAGCGCCGTCTCCGCGGGACGCGCATATTCGAGCCCGTGATAAATTTCGTCGGAAACGAACACGATGCCGGCGTCGTCGCAGAAGGCGCAGATGCGGGCGAGTTCATCGGCGGGGATCATCGCGCCGGTCGGATTGGCCGGACTCATCAGCAGCAGCCCGTCGAGCGTCTGCGCGCGATGCGCGGCTTCGATCATCGCAGCTGTGGGTGCGAACCCCGTCTCCGGCCCGACCTCGAGCGGAACGCCGACGAGGCCCAGCGCCTCGAGAATATTGGCGTAGGCGGGATAACCCGGCGCCGTGACGCCGATGCGCGCGCCGGCGTCGAAAGCGGCGAGAAAAGCCAGCAGAAAGCCGGCCGACGAACCGGTCGTCACGATCACGCGGTCTGGTGAAACCTCGACGCCGTAGCGCTCGGCGTAATGGCGGGCGATGCGCTGCCGCAACGCCGTCTCGCCCATGGCTTCGCCATAGCCGATCGCGCCCTGCTCCAGCACCCGCGATGCGGCGTCGCGCACCAGGCGCGGCGTCGGCGCGCCGGGCTCACCCAGCTCCATGTGCACGACGCGCCGGCCGGCAGCTTCGAGCACGCGGGTTTCTCGCAGCACGTCCATGGCCAGAAACGGCGGCACTGCGGCGCGGCGGGACGGTTTCATGGTGCGGATTCGCGGGGCGCAGCGGCGTCGCGCAGCCGGGCGAGATCGTCCTTCTCTTCCCTCGACAGCCGATAATGGTTCATGCGCCGATGTCCCTTTCGTCGAGCGCTACGGCCTTCACTGCGGCGAAGATGTCGTCGCCGACGGCGAAGCCCAGTTCGTCCAGCGCCAGCCGGGTCACCGCCGCGGTCAGCATTTCCCCTCCGACGAGTTCGAGCCGCGCGAAGGCCAGCGGGCTGTCGGTCTTGTCGATCGAAACGATGCGCCCGCGCAAGATGGTGCGCACGCTGGTTTCCGGCCGGCTGCGGGCCAGCGCCACATCGGTGGCGCGCACCACGACGCGCGCCGGTCCCGGCGTCAGCCGCGCCGCGACGACGATGTCACCCGAAGGATGCGCCAGCCGGGTGACGCCATGCGCTTCTTCGACGACGCCGGAGGGCGCGCGCAGGACGCTGGTCACATCGAAGCGGCCGCCTTCGATCGCGCGGCTGGCGCCCGGAAGGGTTTCGGCCGGGGCGCCGAGCGCCGTGAGCCGGCCGTCCGAAAAAGTCGCGACCTCGTCGGCGAGGCGCAGAATCTCTTCGCCAGAATGGGACACGAGCACCATGGGAATGGCGAATTCATCGCGCATGCGCTCGATCAGCGTCATGATTTCGTGGCGCCGCGGCCGGTCGAGCGCCGCCATCGGCTCGTCCATCACCAGCAGGCGGGGCGAGGCCAGCAGCGCTCTCGCGAGGCCGACGCGCTGGCGCTCGCCGCCGGAGAGATGCCGGGGCCGGCGATCGAGCAGATGCGCGACGCCGAGCGTTTCGACCACCGGCTCGAATTCGACACGGCGCTCCGCGGGCGGCGTGAAGAAGCGCCCGAACAGGATGTTCTGCCGCACGGTGAGATGCGGAAAAAGCAGCGCGTCCTGAAACACGAAGCCGACGCGGCGCTTTTCGGGCGGCAGGAAAATCCGCTGCGCCGTGTCGACGACAATGTCTCCGCCCAGCGAGATGACCCCGGCGTCCGGCCGCGCGAGGCCGGCGATCAGATTGGCGAGGGTAGATTTTCCGGCGCCCGAGGGACCGTAAAGCGCCAGCAGCCTGGCGCGGCTTTCGAAGGCGCAGCGCAGCGAAAAGTCGCCGCGCCGCCAGGTCACGTCGAGCGCGATCATTCGCGGCCTCGCGCCCGGCGCTGCAAAGCCTCCGAGGCCGCCAGCGCCGCGACGGCGATGACCACCGAGACGCCGGCGAGCCGCAACGCCGCGGCGTCTCCATCGGGGGTTTGCAGCAGGGCGTAGATGGCGGCGGAAATTGTGCGGGTCTCGCCGGGAATGCTGGAGACGAAGGTGATTGTGGCGCCGAACTCCCCCAGCGCCTTGGCGAAGCCCAGAATGGCGCCGACCAGCACGCCGGGCAGCGCCAGCGGCAGTTCCACCAGCGCAAAGGCCCACAACGGCCGCGCGCCCAGCGACCGCGCGGCGGCGGCGAGGCGCGGGTCGGCGGCCTCGAAGGACAGGCGGATGGGGCGGATCATCAGCGGAAAGCTCATCACCGCCGCCGCCAGCGCGGCGCCGGTCCAGCGAAAGGCGAAGACGATGCCGAACCAGTCCGCCAGAAGGGCGCCGATCGGCCCGCGCCGGCCGAACAGCATCAGCAGGGCGAAGCCGGTGACGACCGGCGGCAGCACCAGCGGCAGATGCGCCAGCGCATTGACGAGGCCGTGGCCCGGAAACCGCCAGCGCGCCAGCGCATAGGCGACGAACACGGCCGGCGGCAAGGCGGCGAGCGTCGCCGCGCCGGCGATTCCGAGGCTCAGGCGAACGGCCTCCAGGTCTTGCGGGGAGAGATCTAACATGCGGGGGCGGGCGGCGAAGCGAAAGCGAATGTCACCCTAGCGCGGTTCCGGGGACGAAGGAAATCATGCAATTGATCAGAAGTCGCGCAAAATCAAAAAGCTGAAGCGAATTCCGATCGAAAGGGCACGCCCTCTCCGGAATTCACTTCGGGCCATCGCCTGCGGCGACGGCCAAAGTCGCGCGAAAGCTGCGTCAGATCGCCGCAGCAATCCATTTGGAGAGTTCGCCCTTGGGCGCGGCGCCCACCTTCTGGGCCGCAGCCTTGCCGTCCTTGAACAGGATCAGGGTGGGGATCGAGCGAATGCCGAGCTTGCCGGCGACCGCCGGGTTCTCGTCGATGTTCAGCTTGACGACCTTGACCTTGCCCTGCATCTCGGCGGCGATTTCCTCGAGCATGGGGGCGATCATGCGGCACGGACCGCACCATTCGGCCCAGAAATCGACGACCACGGGCTCGGCGGCCTTCAGGACTTCCTGTTCGAAAGTCGCGTCGGTGATTTTCTGCGTGGTCATGCTCGCCTCTTCAACGGGGTCCAGAACTGCGCGGAACGTAAGAACCGGCCCGGCCCGCGTCAAGAACGCGATTCACGCAGCGCCACGCGTGCGTGCTCTTTTCCTGCGCTTTTTTGCGCCGCCAGACCCCGTCCCACGGGCGTCGGGCGCGGGATCCGCCATGCGCTCGTAGCGAACGCCGAGAAAAAACAAGATCTGCGCTCCGCCGTCGACGAGCGCCCTATTGGTCCGTTCACGCGGACGAAATGCAATGATCTGGCACATCCGCTCCCCTTCCCGTGACCTGTGCCGACTCGCGACGATTAGGGGGCAGGGCTGGTTAATGTTCCGTCAACGGATAGCCGGTACTTTTCGCTCAAGATTTATGAACCCTTGCGGGACCTCGCCCCATGAACCGCGAATGTGACCGGGAGCCGAATGTCGACGCCAGCCTGCTGCGTGTCCTGACCGCCCAGTTCGTCGCCAGAGACCTGCATCCGCAACGCGACATCGATCAGTTCGAACGCCTCGCCCTCGGCCTCGTCGAAGGCGTCGACGCCGCGCAGGCCGCCGACGTCGCCATCGATCTGTGTCGACATTTCGAGACGCCGCCGTCGGTCGTCTTCAAGCTGTTCGAAAAGGGAGGCGCCTGCGCCCATGCGGCGCTGGAGCATGCCCGTACGCTGCCGCAAGCCGATTTGAAGGTGCGCGCCGAATACGGCCCGACCGACGAGGCCCGCGCCATCGCCCGCCGCGCCGGTCTCGACCGCGAACTCGCCGGCCTGCTGGCGCAGCGGCCCGAAAGCGCCGTGCTGCACGCCCTCGCCGCCAATCCAGACGCCATCCTCGATCCCACCGCCCGACGGGCGCTTGTTCAGGCCGGACGCGACGATCCGGCGCTGGGGCGGCTGCTGCTGGCGCGCAGCGACATCGACATCGACCCCGCCGCGCTGTATCTCGCCGCCGGCCCCGAGGATCGGCTGGCCATTCTGCTCGGGGCCTGCCGCGAAACCCTCGCCGCGCCGATCGCCGATGTGACGCCGCGGATCGAGGCGTCGTTGCTGGCGCGGCTCGAAGCCGCGGCGATCGCGCGCGATCCCGAAGCGCTGGCGGCGGCGCTCGCCGACGGGCTCGACTGCCGCAAGGGGCGCGTGCGCGCCATGACGCTCGACGATGGCGGCGAACCGCTGGCGCTGGCGCTGGCGGCGCTGGGAACGCCGCCCGATGCGGCGGCGCGCATCTTGATGTGCGGCGCCGGCGCCTATGCGCAGGACCATTTGCAGATCCGGGCGCTCGTGACGCTGATGCGCTCCACCCCCTCCCGCGCGGCCATGCAGATCGTCGCCGCCATCACCGGCGCGCCGCGGCCGGAGCGCGAGGCGACGCGGCGCAGCGCCGGGCGGGAGGAAACGTCCAAGATTCGCCACAAGCCGGCAACGCGAGCGGGCCAGGCTGAAAAACGTCACGATCGGACCGCTTGAGTCGTCCGGGACCCACGTGAAGTGGGCAATTCTGCAGCCGTGTTACTTTTTCCGTTTGCCTGGCTCGCCGGCCTGACGCGTCTTCGGCCGCTTCCGCAAACGTTCGCCGTCGGCCTGCCGCGGTCCGGGAGCCGGTCGCTCGCGCCGCCCTTCCGTGGACCCCGGCGCGCCGGCCGACGATGCGGTCGGGCGCGCGAACTCCGACTGCAACAACTGCTTCACGACCGCCTGGAGCTTGTCGAGATGGCGCTCGAGTGGCTCCGTGAAGGCATTGAGCCAGTGCGACGCGCCGAGGAACAGTTCCAGCGATCCGCGTGGAGCGATGTCCTCGATTCGAAACGGCAGGACGGGCAGCCCGCGGTTGATCGCGCGCTCGATCTCGAGCCGCACATGCCTCGAATCGTTCGCATTGCCGGAAAAAACGACGACCACCAGCCGCGCAGCGCCGATCGCTTCCACGATCGCCTCGCCCCACTCCTCCCCTGGAAGCACGTCTCTGGGCGCCATCCAGACAGGAATGGCGTTGCGTTCCAGAACGGCGCAGGTCGCCTCGGCCACGATGTTGTCTTTCGAGGAATAGGAGAGGAAGACATCATGCGCCATCGCGCGGCGCGGGCCGGGGGCCGCCCGGCCCCGGGGAACCTGCCGCGCCGGGTTGTCCGGCTGCTCGGCCCGGGACTGCTGTTCACCGGCGCTGGTCGCCGCCTTGCCGGTCGCAGTCGAACCGTCGACAGTCGGCAGATTTTCTTCGTCCGAACAGGCCCAGATCTTGCGGTAATCACCGCCGAGGGCTTCAATATCTATTCGCCTGAATTCCCTTGAAATTTCAAACAATTTGTCTCGCAACGCCCGTGTATTGAGAATGCCGATCAGGACATGCCCGGTCCTCATATTCGTGGAATTGCACAGGAGGGTCGAGTAATGCCACGCCCTGTCGAGCGATTCGATTACGGCGCCGGACACCATCGGGCTTTCTGTATTGTTGCGCGGCAATCTGTCGACAGCGGCGGAAACATCCGCAGCGAGGATGACCCTGTCGAGCCTGAAATAATCGGCCGTAACGTCGAGATCGCTGTTTTGCCGGGCAAGCATTTGCTCCAGCCAATGTGAGAGCTCGACATGACGATGGCCACAGGACATTGCTCGTCGAAATGCCCTTGCAAAACTGTCGTAGCCGACGGCGTTCAGCTTTCCGACGACAGTTTCAAGGGAGATATCCATATGAAACCCTTTGCAGAGCAGAATCTTGCGTGACGCCGGGCGGGCGTGCTCCTTCAGAAGATCCCGTTCTGACAGGGCAGGATTCCTGACGACAGCATACACTGTCGAAGACTTCATCACACTCGGCTGTTTTGCATGGTCTCGATGAACCCGCGCCCGTCACGGTCCTCGATCTCGATGATCCACAAGTCGGGGTCGAAGGCGATTTCGCGTTTCAGCCTGTCTTCGGCGCTGGCCGGATCGATCCAGTCCTCGTCGTGCAGGCGGTTGAACAGGCGGTCGACGCCTTCGGGCGGGGTTTCGCTTTGCGGGGCCGGCCCGAACACGGCGGCGCGGCCGTCGAGCCGGTCGATCTTGACGAAAATCGAGCCGGCCTCTGGCGATCCGCGGCGACGCAGATAGGCCGCCGCGCCCTCGACGCCGGCGCGCCGGATCAGCGCCGCGGCGAAGAGATCGGAGCGCAGCCGCATCTTATTCTGCGGCGGGACGCGTCGAATGGGCGGCGAGCTGCTTCATCACTTTCGGCGTCAGTTCGCCCTTGGGTGGCGCGCCGATCGAACGCTGGAACTTCTCCACCGCCTCGCGGGTCGTGCCGCCGTAGACGCCATCGGCGTTCAGCTTGTAGCCGAGCTTCGACAGCGCCTTCTGCGCCGCCATCACCTTTTTGTCGGCCTTGTCCTTGTCGGCGGCCTTGTCGCTCTTGTCCGCAGGCTTTGCATGTTCGGACTTGGCGTGCTCGGACTTGGCGTGCTCGGACTTGGCGTGCTCGGACTTGGCGTGCTCGGACTTGGCATGTTCCGGTTTGGGGCGCTCGGACCTGGCGTGTTCGTTTTTCGGCTTTTCAGCCGCCTTGTGTTTCTCGACCGGCTTCGGCTTGTCGGCTGCCTTCGCCGCCACATGCTTTTCGCCGGACTTCGCCTTGTCCTTGCCTTTGTCGGCAGCAGGGGCTTCCGGCTTGCCGCCGAGCAGCGCGCCTATGGCGTCCTTGGCGTCGCGGGCGGCGGTCTTGACGGTCTCGGTAACGCCTTCCGGCTTCGCGGGCGCGGGCTTCGCCGCGACTGCGGCGGCCGGCCTGGCGGGTTCCGCCGCCGGCAGCGTCAGCGCGGAAAACAACGGCGCGGGATGGCGTCCATCCTGGAAAAACAGGGCGTTCACCGGCACGGCGACAGCCGCGAGGGCGGCGAGGCCGAAAATGGCGACCGTGCCGGGGCGATGGGCGCGCAGACGCGCCAGCCAGCCCGGCGACTTGACCTTGCCGGACCTGGCGGCCTTGCCCCCGCGCCGGCCGGCTTCGCCGCGCGACGGTGTGTTGTCGGTGTCGTGGTCGGTATCGGCGGGGCCAGCGTCACGCAATTTTCTTCACCGCTTGCTGTTCGAGTTCCTTGCCCCCGTTCGCCGCCGCGGCGGCGATGCGCGGAATGACTTCGATGCGCGCCATGGAGCCGGAGACCTGCTCGCGGCAGTTCACAGGCAGCCGCACTGTCACCGTAGTCCCGGATTTGGGCGCGCTTTCGACAGAGATGGTCCCGCCGTGCAATCCGACGAGTCCGCGCACCACCGAGAGGCCGAGGCCTGTCCCTTCATAAGCGCGATCATGCGAGGCGCTGGCCTGGAAGAACGGGTCTCCGAGCCGCGCCATGTCGGCCGGGGAGATGCCGATGCCGCTGTCGACGACCGAAAAGGCCAAATGATTGCCGTCGGGGCGGATCAGCATTTTCACCTGACCGCGACGCGGGGTGAACTTCACCGCATTGGACAGCAGATTGATGAGGATTTGCTTGCAGGCGCGACGATCCGCGACGATCTCCGGAAGATGCCCGGAATAGTCACGGGCCAGCGTCACCTCTCCTTCCTCGGCCTTGAGCTGCATCATGTCGCAGCACTGGTCGGCGAGAGCGGGCAGCGAGAACGGCTCGGGGAACAGCTGCATCGACCCGGATTCGATCTTCGACATGTCGAGGATCGAGTTCACCACCTCGAGCAGATGATGACCGGAGCTGCTGATGATCTGCGCATATTCCTTGCGCTTTTCCGGCTCCGTCGGCGCGAGGTCGTCATTGCCGAGCATTTCCGAAAAGCCGATGATGGCGTTCAGCGGCGTGCGCAGCTCATGGCTGACATTGGCAAGAAAGCGCGTCTTGGCGGCGGTGGCGCGCTCACTCTCCTCACGCGCGGCGGCAACTTCGGCCTCGGCCTTCTTGGCCGCGGTCACGTCGCGCAGGATGCACACCGCCATGGCCGTGGCCCCGTCCCCGACTTCTCCGACATGGCAGGTGCGGGCGTCAAAATGAACGAACACCGGCTCCAGATAGCGGCCCGACGGCTCGGGCGACGCGCCCACCTGCAGCCGCAGGACGGCATTCGACGTTAGGTCGGAGCCGACCGCGTCGGAGACGAGCTTGAGGAATGCCGGGCGATCGGCGACATGGACGCGCTGGAAGAAGCCGCGGCCGACGAGATCGCGCCGATCGAGCCCGTAGGCCTTGTGGATGTCGCCGACGATGGTGACGACCGCGCCGGTGCGATCGAGATGCAGCACGATGTCGCCGATGGCGCCGGTCAGCAGCTCGAGGTCGCGAGCGTTGCGCTTATCCGCCCGGGTCCGCGATTTCTCGACAGCGATCGCCGTCGCCGCCAGCGAGCCGATATAGGCGAGCAGCGGCGCAATGAAGAGAGAACTGTCGGTTTCCGCATGCGCACCGCCGGGAGAAACGCCGACGACGACCAGCAGCAGGTCGGACAGGATCATGCCGGCGGCGGTCGCCGCGACGGCAGACACCATGATCATGTCGGCGGCGAGCGCCGCCTCCATCATGGCGACGGCGAGGCTCATCACCTGCACGGAATGATGTTCGTCGGCGACGGCGCGGCTCGCCAGCGCGAACAGCAGCCAGCCCCCGAGCGAAATCTTCTGCGCGAAATCGATCCGTCCGGTGCGGGCCAGAACGCCGGCCGCCGTGAGCGGCGCCAGCGCGAAGGTGGCGACCAGCAGATGCACGGAATCGAGCGAGCCATAGAGAAACAGCCAGACGGGAATGGCCAGCAGGATGCAGGCCCCCATCATCAGCCGCGCCCCGATGAAGGATTTGTGCCGCTCCAGTTCGAACGGCGTATCGGCGACGCTCTCGTGAACGAGCTGCCCGAGCCAGCGGGCTGCGAACGAGTTTTTGGGGTTTTGGCTGTCACGCAAGACGAACGCTCCTCGATATCCCTACTTTTCCACGAGGCTCTTAAGTGACTGCTAAACGGCGGCGTCGACCTTCGAATCAAACGCGCTGGCGTCGCTGCAGGTTTGCGTCATGGTTTGCGCGAGGTTTCGCATCCGCGGCGATCGCCTCCCCGGACGATTCATCAAGCCGCAACCAATCGCGGCGAGATTTCGGGAAAGGGGATGCGCCGGCGCACGGCGTCGCTCCGATTTGACGCAACCGGCCGAGGCCGGAGACCGCGAGAACGCCCGTTGTGGTTTTTGTTGAAATCTGCCGCCTGTCTCGGCGTGGTGTTCTGGCTGATCGCCGCTCGCGAAGCGCCCACGCCCGGCCCGCAGCCCGCGCCGGGCGTCACGGCGCGCCACAAGCCGGCGCCGCGGCCGGCAGCGCCCGATCCGCTCGCCGGAGCGCTGGACGCCGCCTCCGCCCGGCTCGGCCGGGCGGCCCTCGAACATTGCGCGGCAAACCCGGCCCAATGCCTCGAGGCGGCGGATGTCCTGCGCCGGGCGCGCGCCGCTCCCGCAAAAGCTGCGCCGTGAGGCCCTGACGCCGCCTTGCCGCCAGTGCGCCGATCGTTCTGCGCCAGATAGTGAGAAGCCCCCGTTTCGCGCGGCTTTCCGCGAAATAGCGGTTTTGCCGGCGGGCAAAAGCAATTAAGGTCGCGGCGTCCAGAATCATCGGCCAGGCCCGCGCTGTCGCGGCGCCCTGCGAGCGAGGAGACCGATCATGACCGACGCGCCGGATGCGAACGAAAGCGAAGCCGCCGCGCTGCGCGAACAGCTGGCGGCGCGGGTCGCCGACAACAACGCGCTGGCGTTGAAGGCCGGCTCCGCCGAGCGTGAGCGTGACGATCTCAAGGCGCGGCTCGCCGAGTCCGAGGCGCAGCGCGCCGGCCTCGAGGCGGCGAAGGCCGAGCTGGCCGGCAAGCTCGACGCGGCGCAGCGCGCCGGCGACGCCGCCCGCGCTTCGGCCGCGCGGCTGCAGTCGGCACTCGACGCCCGCCCGCAGGATGATTCGCTGGCGGTCCTCTGGGCCGTGCTCCAGAAGGAGACCGCCCGCCTCGTCGCCTTCCTGCGGAGCAAGATTCCCGCCGACAGCCCCGCCCTGCCCTGGTTCGACAAGGCCGTGGCGACAATCGCGAAAATCGGCTGCCTGCTGATGACCAATGGCATCGCCCTGATCAAATGGGCGACCCCGAAAGCCATCGTCCTGTTCAACCAGCTCAAGGCGCAGATCGAGGCGAAGCTGGAGAAGAAGTGAGCCCTCCGCGCGGCATTTTGCCCGCGAGATTGGGAATCGACAGAATGCGACGGCCCGGCTACAAACCGGGCCGAAGCTTTTGGAGACCACGTTCCACGCGGCGCTCCGGAAGAGAAGACGCGGCGCGTCCTTACATTTTGGGAAACTGACTGCATGTCCGTGCTCATCGACAAAAACACCAGGGTCATCACTCAGGGCTTCACCGGCAAGACCGGGACGTTCCATGCGGAGCAGGGCATCGCCTACGGCACCAAAATGGTCGGCGGCGTGTCGCCGGGAAAAGGCGGCTCGACCCACCTGAACCTGCCGGTGTTCGACACCGTCGCCGAGGCGAAGGAAAAGACCGGCGCCGACGCGTCCGTGGTCTATGTCCCGCCGCCGGGCGCGGCCGACGCCATCTGCGAGGCGATCCAGGCGGAAATCCCGCTGATCGTCGCCATCACCGAGGGCGTGCCGGTCCACGACATGATCCGCGTCAAGCGCGCCCTCAGCGGCTCGAAGTCGCGGCTGATCGGCCCGAACTGCCCGGGCGTCGTCACCGCCGGCGAGTGCAAGATCGGCATCATGCCGGGCAACATCTTCTCGAAGGGCTCGGTCGGCGTGGTGTCCCGCTCCGGCACGCTGACCTATGAAGCCGTGTTCCAGACCACCCGCGAGGGCCTCGGCCAGACCACCGCGGTCGGCATCGGCGGCGATCCCGTGAAGGGCACCGACTTCATCGAGGTGCTGGAGCTGTTCCTGGCCGACGACGCGACCAAGTCCATCGTCATGATCGGCGAAATCGGCGGCTCGGCGGAAGAAGACGCCGCCCAGTTCCTGATCGACGAGGCGAAGCGCGGCCGCAAGAAGCCGATGGTCGGCTTCATCGCCGGCCGCACCGCCCCTCCCGGTCGCCGCATGGGCCACGCCGGCGCCATCATCTCGGGCGGCAAGGGCGACGCCGAAAGCAAGATCGCGGCAATGGAAGCCGCCGGCATCGTGGTGTCGCCGTCCCCGGCGCGTCTCGGCAAGACGCTGATGGACGTGCTGAAGGGCTGAGGTCATCGAGCTGCGCGCCGGACTGGCGCGCAGCTGCTTGTTTTTTGATTCTCGGAAGCTTTTCAATGAATGCGGCCTGAGCTTCAGGCCAAGCCACCTCAAACGGATGCTATCGCAACGAGGCCGCCCGTCAGCTGGCGACAAACGTCCCGTGTCCCTCGATCACGAGGCCCCTCCTGAAAGTGAGGACTTCGACGCGATCCATTGCTTTCTGATTTTTGAACGCGATGACGAGCGTGTTCGTGCCTTGATAGACCGCCGTGACCTCGAACCGAATATCCGGATTTTGAGCCAATGCCGCCGTCCAGTAGCGCCGCAGCGCATCCTTGCCGCTTACGACGCCATCCTCTGCGAAACCGATCTGTCGCGCGACCGGCGACGTGAAGACAGCGTCGTCGTGGAAGTGCTTCAGAACCGCTTCGATGTCCCGTCGATTCCAGGCAGCTTCCCATTCACGGCCAAATTCAATCGCGTCGATGCTGTCCATAATCTGCTCACCTTCCTTGTGCCATTCTTGTAAAACATAAGGCCTCCCTGCGCGTCTTGATAGGTTTTGAAACTCGCCTTCTCACCTGCATTGTAAAGGAGCGTGACAAAACGCGACAAGCTGTTGCTTATACACATGCTGTTTCGTCTACTTCTGAATAGCGCTGACTGAAAAATCGGAGGCTTCGCGGTCATCGGGGGGCCAAATCGTTGCGCCTCCGCTATAGCCGTTGGCCCGCCTGGCGCCTGCAATTTCACCCGCCGTCCGCGCATCCGGTCAAAAAGTACGTTTTTCGGTCTTTAAGCGAAGCTCATTGCTCCCTATTGATTGAGACAGTCGCTCGTTGCAGCGATTCCGCTTCGCCGTGCCCTATGTGTGGGCAAGGGCGGAGACAGGCGCGCGATCCATGCTGGCGCGAAGGCAACGTCGTGATCGCAGGCGCAAACCAGACGGAAGGATGACATGCAGGGCCTCCAGGCGAACGTGCAGCATTCCGAAACCGACAGCATTCTGACCGGCGCCAATGCGGCGTATATCGAAAGCCTGCTCGCGGCCTATGAGGATGACCCGGCTTCGGTCTCCGCGGAATGGCGCGCCTTTTTCGCCAGCGCCGGCGCGACGCAAAAGTCCAACGGCGCGGCGCATCCCTCCTGGGCGCGGGCCGACTGGCCGCCGGCCGCCAATGGCGAGTGGATCGAGGCGCTGACCGGCTTTACCGAAGCTGTCGCTGCCAAGGCGGCGACAAAGGCGGCCGTGATCGAAGCGCTGGTTCCGCCGACCGAGGAAGCCGTGCAGAAGGCCGCCCGCGATTCGGTCCGCGCGCTGATGATGATCCGCGCCTATCGCATGCGTGGCCATCTGCACGCCAATCTCGATCCGCTCGGACTCGAGCAGCGCTATGACCACGGGGAATTGAACCCGCAGACCTACGGCTTCTCCGACGAGGATTACGACCGCCGCATCTTCCTCGACGGCGTGCTGGGCATGCGCGAGGCGAGCCTGTTCGAGATCGTGACGATCCTGCGCCGCACCTATTGCGGTTCGGTCGGCTTCGAGTTCATGCACATTTCCAACCCGGAAGAGAAGGGCTGGCTGCAGGCGCGCATCGAGGGCCCCGAGAAGGAGATCACCTTCACGAAAGAGGGCAAGCGCGCCATCCTCAACAAGCTGATCGAGGCCGAAGGCTTCGAGAAATTTCTGGACGTGAAATACACCGGCACCAAGCGCTTCGGCCTCGACGGCGCCGAGGCCATCGCCCCGGCTCTGGAGCAGATCATCAAGCGCGGCGGCGCGCTCGGCGTGCGCGAGATCGTGCTCGGCATGGCGCATCGCGGCCGCCTCAACGTGCTGTGTCAGGTGATGCAGAAGCCGCACCGCGCCCTGTTCCACGAGTTCAAGGGCGGCTCCTTCCTCCCCGATGAGGTCGAAGGTTCGGGCGACGTGAAATATCACCTCGGCGCCTCCTCCGATCGCGAGTTCGACAGCAACAAGGTGCATCTCTCGCTCACCGCCAATCCTTCCCATCTCGAGATCGTCGATCCCGTCGTGCTCGGCAAGGTGCGCGCCAAGCAGGACCAGCACGACTGCCCGGACGACGACCGTCGCGCCGTGCTGCCGCTGCTCATCCACGGCGACGCCGCCTTCGCCGGCCAGGGCGTGGTGGCGGAATGTTTCGGCCTCTCCGGCCTCAAGGGCCACCGCACCGGCGGCTCGCTGCATTTCATCATCAACAATCAGATCGGCTTCACCACCTATCCACGGTACTCGCGCTCCTCGCCCTACCCTTCCGATGTGGCGAAGATGGTCGAGGCGCCGATCTTCCATGTGAACGGCGACGATCCGGAAGCGGTGGTGTTCGCGGCGCGCGTCGCCACAGAGTTCCGCCAGAAATTCCAGAAGCCCGTCGTCATCGACATGTGGTGCTACCGCCGCTTCGGCCACAATGAAGGCGACGAACCGGGCTTCACCCAGCCGCTGATGTACAAGAAGATCCGCGCGCATCGCACGACGCTGGATCTCTACGCCGAAAAACTCGTCTCCGAGGGCAATGTCGGCGCAGCCGAATTCGATGCAATGAAAGCTGCGTGGCGGGCGAAGCTCGACGGCGAACTCGAGGCCTCGACCTCCTTCAAGCCCAACAAGGCCGACTGGCTCGACGGCCGCTGGTCCGGCCTCAAGCCCGGCTATCAAAGCTCGGAGGACGAGCGCCGCGGCAAGACCGGCGCGCCGGCCGATATGCTGCACGATCTCGGTGACAAGCTCACCCGGCTTCCGCAGGACTTTCGCGTCCACAAGACCATCCAGCGCTTTCTCGACGCGCGCCGCACGGCGATCGAATCGGGCGAGGGCGTGGACTGGGCGACGGCCGAAGCGCTGGCCTTCGCCACGCTGCTGCGCGAGGGGAGCAATGTGCGTCTCTCTGGACAGGACGTGGAGCGCGGCACCTTTTCGCAGCGTCACAGCGTGCTGATCGACCAGGAGAACGAAGCGCGCTACATTCCCTTCGACCGTCTTGGTGAAAAACAGGGCCGCTTCGAGGTCATCAATTCGATGCTCTCGGAAGAAGCCGTGCTCGGCTTCGAATATGGCTATTCGCTGGCCGAACCCGACACGCTGGTGCTGTGGGAGGCGCAGTTCGGCGACTTCGCCAATGGCGCGCAGGTGATCTTCGATCAGTTCCTGTCGGCGGGCGAGCGCAAATGGCTGCGCATGTCCGGCCTCGTCTGCCTGCTGCCGCATGGCTACGAAGGCCAGGGTCCCGAGCATTCGTCGGCGCGTCTGGAGCGTTATCTCCAGCTTTGCGCCGAAGACAACATGCAGGTGGCGAACTGCTCGACGCCGGCCAATTACTTCCACATCCTGCGCCGGCAACTGCACCGCAATTTCCGCAAGCCGCTGGTGCTGATGACGCCGAAGTCCCTGCTGCGCCACAAGCGCTGCGTCTCGCGGCTCGGCGAAATGACCACCGCCTCCAGTTTCCAGCGCCTGCTGCTCGACGACGCCGAAACCATGCCGGAGAAGGGCTCGCTGCTGGCGCCCGACGAAAAGATCCGGCGCGTCGTCCTGTGCAGCGGCAAGGTCTATTACGATCTGCTCGAGGAGCGCGAGAAACGCGGGATCGACGATGTCTATCTGCTGCGCGTCGAGCAGCTCTATCCGATGCCGCTGAAGGGTCTGGTCACCGCGCTCACGCGGTTCAGGCAGGCACAGGTCTGCTGGTGTCAGGAGGAACCGAGGAACATGGGCGCATGGTTCTTCGTCGAGCCCTATCTGGAATGGGTGCTGGCGCAGACGCACGGCGCCGTGAAGCGGGCGAAATATGTCGGCCGCCCGGCCTCGGCCTCCACCGCCGCCGGCACCATGCCGAAACATCAGGCGCAATTGCGCGCGATGATGGAGGACGCCTTTGCGGCGTAAGGGAATTCCCTCTCCCCGCTCGCGGGGAGAGGGTCAGGGTGAAGGGCAGCCGCATCTTCGATGCTGGCCAGCCTGATAATTTTTCGAGGGATGGGGACTGGCGCATTGGCGGCCCCTCACCCCGGCCCTCTCCCCGCAGGCGGGGAGAGGGAGACGCCGTTCTGAAGGGGATACTGCGCCCATGACCGACATACGCGTTCCGACGCTCGGGGAATCCGTCACCGAAGCGACCATCGGCCGCTGGCTGAAGAAGACCGGCGACGCCGTGAAAGTGGACGAGGCGCTCGCCGAACTCGAGACCGACAAGGTGACTCTGGAGGTGCCCGCGCCTGCCGCCGGCGTTCTCGCCGAGATCACCGCGAAAGAAGGCGAGACGGTCGGCGTCGGCGCCCTGCTAGGACAAATTCTCGACGGCGCGGCAGCCGTTACGCCGGCGGCGAAAGCCGAGGCGCCGAAGCCCGCCCCGGCCCCCACCCCGACTGTCGCGACCTCTGCGCCGCAGCCGGCCCCGGCCTACGCCATGCCGCCATCCCCCGCCGCCGCCAAGATCGCCGCCGACAAGGGCATCGATGTCTCGACACTCGACGGCTCCGGCAAACGCGGACAGGTGCTCAAGGGCGATGTGATCAATCTCCCGCCCGCAGAGGCCCGCGCCCCGGCCGCGTCACGCCCGACGCCCGCGCCGCGCCCCGTCCCGCCTGCCGCCGACGGCGCACGCGAGGAGCGGGTGCGCCTGACCCGCCTGCGCCTGACGATCGCCCGCCGCCTCAAGGAGGCGCAGAACGCCGCCGCGATGCTGACGACCTTCAACGAGGTCGACATGTCGGCGGTGATCAAGTTGCGCGGGCGTTGCAAGGAAGCCTTCGAGAAGAAGCACGGCGCAAAGCTCGGATTCATGGGCTTTTTCGTGAAGGCCTGCTGTCAGGCGCTCGAGGACGTTCCCGCCGTCAACGCCGAGATCGACGGCGACGACATCGTCTACAAGCATTTCTGCCACATCGGCGTAGCGGTCGGCACAGAGAAGGGCCTCGTCGTCCCCGTGGTGCGCGACGCCGACCGGCTCTCCATCGCCGACATCGAAAAATCCATCGCCGCCTTCGGCAAGAAGGCGCGCGACGGCGCGCTGGAGATTGCCGATCTCACCGGCGGCACCTTCACCATCAGCAATGGCGGCGTCTATGGCTCGCTGATGTCGACGCCGATCCTCAACGCACCGCAATCCGGCATATTGGGGATGCACAAGATCCAGGAACGGCCGGTCGTTGTGGAGGGGAAAATCGAAATCCGCCCCATGATGTATCTCGCCCTCTCCTACGACCACCGCATCGTCGACGGGAAAGAGGCAGTGACGTTTCTGGTGCGGGTGAAGGAGATCATCGAGGATCCGGAGCGGCTGGTGCTAGGGCTCTGAGGGCCGCATCAGCGCGCTTCGAACATCCGATCGGCGGAGGTGTCGCGCGGAAGCCCCGCGCGACCGTCCCTTGACTGAAAGAATCAGCCTCAGTGGCGGGCTTGTTCCCGCCGCGGCAGGGCCATAAGGCATCCGGCGTCCACAGCCGCGACGCACGCCGCTTCAGCCGTCGGTCGTCTCTCCGGCGCGGCCGTGCCCGGGGCCGAATCTGTCGCTGTGCAATTCGCCGCCGCTCGACCAGTTCTCGCGGTCGAACTCCTCGAACAGCACCGTCACCCATTCGCGGCGCACGCCCAGCGTTTCCACTGCCGCGTCGGTGATCGCCTTCGCCGCCGCGCGCTTGGAGTCGATCGATCGCCCCTTCGCGAGGCGCACGCTGATCACCGGCATCGGCTCATTCCTCCGCCGCGTCCGGTGCGTCGGGCGTCGCGTCGCTTTCGCCGACATCGCCGATGTGTTCCACCGAAACGACATGTTCGTCATCGGCGGTGTTGAACACGGTCACGCCCTGTGTGCCGCGCCCGGCGATGCGGATACCGTCGACCGGACAGCGGATGAGCTGACCGCCATTGGTGACCAGCATGATCTCGTCGCCCTGCGCCACCGGGAAGGATGCTGCAAGCGTGCCGTTGCGGGCATTGACCGCCATGGCCACGATGCCTTTGCCGCCGCGCCCGGTGATGCGGTACTCGTAACTCGAGGTGCGCTTGCCGTAGCCGTTCTGCGAAATAGTGAGAATGATCTGCTCCGCAGCCTGCATGGCCGCAAAGCGCTCCTCGCTGAGTTCGACCGCCGCGCTCGCCTCGTCCGTCTCGGCGCCGGCGTCGGGCGCGACATCCTCGCCCATGCGACGACGCAGCGCGCTGGCCTTCTTGAGATAGCCGGCGCGTTCGTCCGGCGTCGCCTCGAAGTGGCGCAGGATCGACAGCGAGATCACGCGGTCGCCTTCGGCCAGCGACACGCCGCGCACACCCATCGAGCTGCGGCCCTGGAACACGCGCACCTCCGGCACTGCGAAGCGGATGCACTGGCCTTCGCGCGTCGTCAGCAGAACGTCGTCGTGCTCCGTCGCCGTCGCCACGTCGACGATCGACTCGCCGTCGTCGAGCTTCATGGCGATGACGCCGTTACGGCGGATGTCGCAGAAGTCCGACAGCTTGTTGCGGCGAACCGTGCCACGCGTCGTCGCGAAGATCACGTCGAGCGACGCCCAGCTCGCCTCGTCCTCGGGCAGCGGCATGATGGTGGTGATGCGCTCGCCCTGCTCGAGAGGCAGCATGTTGACGAGCGCCTTGCCGCGCGCCTGCGGCGCCGCCAGTGGCAGCCGCCAGACCTTTTCCTTGTAGGCGCGGCCGAGCGAGGAGAAGAACAGCACCGGCGCATGAGTGCTGGCGACGAACAGCCGCGCGACGAAATCTTCTTCCTTCGTCTGCATGCCTGAGCGACCCTTGCCGCCGCGGCGCTGCGCCCGATAGGTCGATAGCGGCACGCGCTTGATGTAGCCGGCGTGCGAGACCGTGACGACCATGTCTTCTCTGGCGATGAGGTCCTCGTCATCGACATCGCCATCGGCGTCGACGATCTGCGTGCGGCGCGGCGTCGCGTATAGCGCCTTCACTTCGGCGAGCTCGTCCTTGACGATGCCGAACAGCCTTTCGCGCGAGCGCAAAATCTCCAGATACTCGGCGATTTCCGCGGCCAGTTTCTCGAGGGCGGCTGAAATTTCGTCGCGACCCAGCGCAGTGAGGCGTTGCAGACGCAGATCGAGAATGGCGCGGGCCTGCACTTCAGAGAGCCGGCACAGGCCGTCTTCGGTCAGCGTATGGCGCGGATCGGCGATCAGCGCCACCAGCGGCGCCATGTCCTTCGCCGGCCAGTCGCGACCCATGAGGGATTCGCGCGCAGCAGTGGCGTCCGGCGAGGTGCGGATGAGGCGGATCACCTCGTCGATATTGGCGACCGCGATGGCGAGACCGACCTGGACATGCGCGGCGTCGCGCGCCTTGGCGAGGCGGTGCTTGGTGCGACGCGTCACCACCGTTTCGCGGAAATCGACGAAGGCGCGCAGCACGTCCTTCAGCGTGAGCAGTTCGGGCCGTCCGCCGTTGAGGGCGATCATGTTCACGGCGAAGGAGGATTGCAGCGGCGTGAAGCGCCAGAGCTGGTTGAGCACCACGTCGGCGACAGCATCGCGCTTGAGTTCGATGACGATGCGCATGCCGTCGCGATCGGATTCGTCGCGCAGATCGGAAATGCCTTCGATCTTCTTTTCCTTGACCAGTTCGGCGATGCGCTCGATCAGCGCCGCCTTGTTCACCTGGTAGGGAATTTCCGTGAAGATGATCGCTTCGCGCTCCTTGCGGATCGTCTCGATATCCGCCTTCGCGCGCATGATCACCGAGCCGCGGCCCGTGGTGTAGGCGTTGCGGATGCCGCCACGCCCGAGGATCGTCGCGGCCGTCGGGAAGTCCGGGCCGGGCACGATCTCCATCAGTTCGGTGACGGACATGTCGGGCCGGTCGACCAGCGCAATGGCGGCGTCGATCACTTCGCCGAGATTGTGCGGCGGAATATTGGTGGCCATGCCGACGGCAATGCCGCCGGAGCCGTTGACGAGGAGATTGGGGAAGCGCGCCGGCAAGACCGACGGCTCGCGCTCCTTGCCGTCGTAGTTGTCCTTGAAGTCGACGGTGCCTTCGTCGATGTCGGCGAGCAGCGACAGCGACGGGCGTGCGAGCCGGCTTTCGGTGTAGCGCATCGCCGCAGGCGGATCATTGTCGACCGAACCGAAATTGCCCTGCCCGTCGATGAGCGGCAAGCGCATGGAGAAATCCTGCGCCATGCGCACCAGCGCGTCGTAGATCGCCGAGTCGCCGTGTGGGTGATACTTACCCATCACGTCGCCGACGACGCGCGCCGATTTCACGTAGGACTTGTCCGGCGTGATGCCGTTTTCATGCATCGAATAGAGAATGCGCCGGTGCACGGGCTTGAGGCCATCGCGCACGTCCGGCAGCGCACGGCTCACGATCACGCTCATGGCGTAATCGAGATAGCTGCGCTTCATCTCGTCGGCGATGGAAACCGGGCGAATGTCGGAGCCGGGCTTGCTGGTGTCGTCTGTGTTCTCGGCCAAGGGCGCGCCAATCCGAATCGGACGTGAATTGTTGATTGTCTATAAGCCATTCCGCGCCTTGGCGCCAGTCGCGGCGCTGCTGCCAAAATCTTTTGAAACAATGGGTTACTTTGCAGGCTGGGGAAATCTCGACGCATCCAGCCGGGGCGGCCCGCAAAAGTGTGAAAACTGCGGAACGCCCCGATCCCCGGAGGCTACAGCCGCGCCAGCATCCGGCCGCGTTTTTTCGAGCGGGCTGCGGCGGTGGTGGCGCGCTCGACGGCCGTCGGTTTGGGCGGTGGCTCCCGGGTCGCGCGCCCCATCCAGTCGAGGAATTTGTCGATCGGATTCTCTCCTGCACGCTCCCGCGCCGGGCCGCCGCCGCGGCGGCGAGACGGATCGCTCGTGCTGAACACTTCCGATATCCAGCGCAAGACCCCGAGGATCTGCTTGTGGAAGACGAGCGTGATCACCAGCGCGATGATCAGGGTGGGACTGGAGGTGTCCTGGGACTTTCGGTTTCTTTCCCACGGAAACGCGTAGCGCGGCGCCGGCTCGGGCGCCGCGTCTTTCGAGACGATCGCGTCGGCTCTTCCGGCATCACCTTTTTTCGCATCGCCCGGCGCCACGGCTTTCTTCGAGTCTGGCGCAGGAGTCGGCGACGCCTGCGTGCGTTCGCTCGCCTGCACGGCTTTCGTCGCGGCGCCGGCGCGAGGGTTCGCTTTCGGAGCGTCGGGGCGCGCCAGACCAGCGGCGGCAAGGACAAGGGAGCCGCGATCCTTCACGCGCGGCGTCGAGGCGACCATGTAAGCGGCGACGGTGAGCCCGAAGGCTGCGTCCTTTGTCACCGACATGTCGAGGGAGGCGCAATTGTCGAAGCGTTCGCCTGGCGAGGCGGCGCCGGAGCACATCTCAGTCATCCCCTCGCGCGCCGAGGCGTTCGATGCGGCTTGCCTGTTGGCGCGGGCAGCGGGCGAATGGGCGGCGAAATCGGCAAGCAGCTCCGGATCGGAGCCGTCGACGGCTCCCTCCTGCGATTGCGCCGCGAAAGCCTTTTGCGCCGCGATGGCGTGATCGACATCGGCCTGATCAACGGTCGATCCGCCCCCGGCGGAACGAGCCGCCGCGAACCCGCCGCCCGACTTCGAGGGCGCCCGTTGCGCGGCGGCTCGCTGGCCGCCTCGGGCAGCGGCGCCTCTCGCTGTTTTCGCGGGATCGCCAGCCGGGGCGACGCCGGCCGGCGTGCTCCCTTCGCCGCGGTTCGGAGCTTCGGGCGCCGCAGCGCTGGCGGCGGCTTCGGCGTGATCGGCGCGCGCCGCCTCGGCCTTCGCGCCGGCGCGCACGGCTTTCGGAGAACGCGCCGCCGCGAGGCGCGCATATTTCGCGGCTGCAGCCGGGTCTGCCTCCGCTTTGCGACCGCCGGCCGGCTCGGCGTCGGCCGGGCAATCGACGGACTCCGCGCCCGGTTCCCGGAGTTCCATCGGCTTCTTTACATCGCGTCCGGACTGCTCCGTCGCCGATGGATCGGTTTTCGATGGGCACGGCGGAGTCTGCGTGGCCTCCATGGCTCGCCGTCTGGCTGCGCGCGCCGCGGCCCGCGCCGCCGGGGAAAGCGCGTCCTGCAAGTCCGATGCGGCAACAGCGCCGGCTGGCTTCGGTTCGGGATCGAACGCGAAGGCCGGCGAAACGGCGGCGGTGACCGCCGCGACCATGAGCATGCACGCCCGCATCGGCGCGAAATAGGATGACATGCGAAACAGCCTCGGAAACTTGAACCTTGCGCGAGACTGCACGGGAAACGGGAAACAACATCTAAACTTGCAGGGATTTGTGAAAGGAAGCCAGCATTCTGGTTTATGAAATCTTTCAAGCCGTTGGGCGCACGCGCACTCTTCGTTTGCGAGGCGCTGGTCCTTTCGACGCTCCCGGGCGGCGCGCCGCCTCCAGCGCCAGCGCACACCAGCGGCGCAGCGCCGCTTCGTCGTCGAACGCCTCTTCGGAAAGGCTGTAATAGGGGAGAGCGACGGTTTTGCCTCTGGCCTCATAGACAAAAGGCCGGGCGCCGGCAGCGATGAAGGCGTCGCGTGTCTCGCCGTCGCATTTGAGATAGACCTCGCCGCCCGCACAGACAGCGAAGATCAGTTCGTCGGCGTAGACGCCGAAGCCACCGAACATGGCCTTGATCACGACCGGACCGAAGGGCGCGAACAGCTCCTCGATCCGGGCGCGATCCATGGCGAGCGCCTCAGCTGTTGACGACGCGCGCCTTTCGGGCTTCGCCGGGCTCGATCAACGCAAACTCCTCGTCTGCCGTCGCCGGCAGATCGTCTGGCGCCTCGGCGGCGCCTGACGGCAACCTGATCGCCCGTTGCACGCGCGCGGCCGAAGCCGGGGCCGCGGGCGCCTCGGGTTCCGCCTTGCGCATCTTCCGGGCGAGTTCGCGCAGCACGGAGCTGCTTTGACGTTCGGCCGCGGCGACGACGTCGTCATTGTCCGCCGGCTCCGTCTCGGCAGGCAAAGACTTCCTGAACTTCGCCATCAACCCGCCGATCAGACTACCGCGCGCTGGCGACGGCGAGGAGGCCGCGGCGGTGGGATTTGCCTCGACCTGCGCCACGACCGCCTCCGATTCGGCTGCGGCAGACGAGCGACTTTGCCGGACCGCAGCGATCGCTCCGGCGAGGACCGACTTTTTGGGCGGCGCCTCGGCGACGACCTCCGGGCCGATCTCTTCGGCATCGGCAGCGTCGGCTGCGGCCGGCTTCCTGGCGTTCTTCGAGCGCAGCAGCAGCGCGCCGAGAATGATCAGCGCCGCGGCCAGCTCCATCCAGTGATCGGCCACCACGTCGAGAACGCCGCCATCTTCGGCTGCTTCCGGCGCCTTGGGACGCTCGACAATCGCATGGGTGCGGCCGGAAATGTCCGACGCCAGCAGATCGACGATCCCGTAGGCGGCGACCGCATCCTTGCCGGCAACGACGTCCGTATAGGTTTCGCCGCGATCGTGCACGATCACTCCGGCGAGTTCGGCGGCCTTGCCTTTCAGACGCTGGAACTGAGCGGCGGGGGCGGTGAGATTGACCTTCAGCGCACCCTTGCGACCCAGAACATAGGCGCCGCAATTGAAATAGCGGTCACGTGGGTCGTCGGATCCTTGCGCCGAGAAGGCGGAGCAGGCCGAGAGAACGCGCTTTTCCGCATCCCAGACAGGCTGCGCCGACCAGCCGCCGAATTCGATCGGCCGCGCGCCTCTGGCTGTACGGGCGGCGTTCAGCGCCGGAAAGCCGTTCTGATAGTCGGCGGTGATGGCGACCGGATCGAGCGCATGGGCTTCGTCGTCGCGCACCAGCCCGTCGGAAAAGGCTTCGACCGTGGCGAACCAGTCCATCGGGCCGCTCGCCGGCAACACGACGCCTTCGACATTGGCGTCCCAGCTCTGGCCGGCCTGCTCGAGGATGCCCTGCGCTGCGGGTCCAGCGACGAAGGCATGACCTGCGGGCAGCCACAGCGTGGCGCGACCGGCGACGCGCACTTCCACCGGTCCTTTCGGCGCAGCGTCGCGCAGCGCCTCGATCGCGGCGCTTTGCGGTTGCGGCACAACAGCCGGGGCCGCGACGATCGGCGCGGGAGCAGGTTCGGGCGCCGCAGCGACCGGCGTTTCGGCCGCCAGCGTCGGGGCAGGCGCTTCCGCAGAAACCGCCGGGGGAGCGTCCTGAACCGGCGCGGCCACAGCCGGGGCTGCGGCTTCGACGGCTGGCGATGCGGGGGCCGGGACGGGCGCGGCGGCTTCGGCCGCCTGCGGCGGCTGGATCACAGTCGGAACGGCGGCAGCAGGCTGTGCCGCCGGCGCCTCCGGCGATTTGGCGGCAAGAGGCGCGTCCGGCGCCCTGGCGGCGGATTCGAGAGATTTTTCGGACGCGCTCCCGGATTTTGCGGCGACTTCCGGAGCCTGTGCCGCGACGTGCGGGACCGCGGGGCGGCTCGCGACAGACGGCGGCGCCTTGGGGACCGCGGCGTCGCGGGCAACCGGCTTCGACGGCTGGGCCGCCTGCTCGATCATCTTGCTGTCCGGGCGCTCTGCGACGTGCGGCGGCGCGGCGACGGGGTGGGCGCCGGCCGCGGATTTCAACTTGGTCGGCCGAAGCGGCGCCATCTCGAAGATGATGTCGGAGCCATCGTGAGAGAGCCGCGTCAGGGACTCGAAAGGCTCGGCCGGAGGCGCGCCTGCAGCCGTTCGGTCCCGCGCCTGCGCTGCGCCCGTCGCCGCGACGAGGGCGACAATCGACGATGCTTCGAGAAACAGGCGCAGGCTGCGCGTAAAGGGAGACGACATGAACCACTCCACCACGGGCGTATGTGGGGAGACGTTGCGCCAATATGCTGAACAAAAGCTGTATTGTACGGCCGCCCTCGCTATCGAAGAGCGTTAAGGTTAACAGAGCCTTGCGGCGTGCATCACGACGCGTGCAGCTGGCGGTGCGGGATCAGACGCGAGCGGCAGGATCGGCGGCGGTAAGGGCCACGCTTTCACCGCAGCCGCAGGCCGACGTCTCGTTGGGATTTTCGAACACGAAGGTCGAGGAAAACCTGTCGACTTTCACGTCCATGCGGGCGCCCAGCAGATACAGCACGGCGGCGCCGTCGACGATCACCCGTGCGCCATCGACGTCGATCACGTCATCGCCCTTTTGCGGCTCGGCCAACTCCATCTTGTAGGACATGCCGGCGCAGCCGCCTTTTTCCAACGAAACACGCAGTCCCGTCTGCGGCGTCGCGGCCTTTGCGAGCAGACCGCGGACGCGCTCGGCGGCGGCGGAAGAAAGGCTGATCACCGAAGGGGACATGCACTCGTTCTCCGTTCAATAGTTGGGCCACAGGCCCGGCGTGGCGATTTCCAGCAGATGGCCATCGGGATCACGAAAATAAAGGCTCTGCCCGCCACGCGGCCATGTCATCCGCGCCTCGATGGCGACGCCGCACGCCGGGAGACGCGCCTCCCATCCGGCCAGATCGTCAGCCGCAACCCCAAACGCGACATGCAGCGGGCCGGAGCCATCATGCGCCGGAATATCGCCGCCCGGCAAGTGGAGGGGCTGCCTCGCCGCGCCGCGCTCGAACAGCAGCAGCACGCGGGCGTCGCCACAATCGAAGGCGATCATGCGCCGGTCTTCGAGCATCGGCGTCAGCGCCAGCACATCGCGATAGAACCGCCCGGCGCGCGCGAGATCGTCGACATAGAGCGACGATTCCAGCAAGCGCAGCGCGGTCATCGCGCCCTCCGTCTCACCACATGTCGAGCGACATGCGCGCTTCATCCGACATGCGGCTCTGATCCCACGGCGGATCGAAGACCATATTGACCTTCACATCCATGACGCCTGGAACCGCCGATACGGCATTCTTCACCCAAATGGGCATCTCGCCGGCCACCGGACAGCCCGGCGCGGTGAGTGTCATGTCGATTTCGACGATGCCTTCGCCAGAAACGTCGACGCGGTAGACCAGCCCGAGCTCGTAAACATCGGCGGGAATTTCCGGGTCGAACACGGTCTTCAGCGCCTTGATGATGTCGGCGGTCAGTCGTTCGGTTTCTTCCACGTCGCGCGCTCCGGCGAGAGTCATGGCGGGCTTTGCGGCAACGCGCTCGAGTGTGTCGTCGGTCGAGATCACAGCGAACCTCCTCACGAAAACAGGGCTTGCGCCTTTACCAGCGCTTCCGCCAGACGGTCGACCTCCTCGCGCGTATTGTAGAGCGCGAAAGACGCCCGGCAGGTCGAGGTCACGCCGAACCGCGACAGCAGAGGCATGGCGCAATGAGTTCCGGCGCGCACGGCCACGCCCTGCCGGTCGATGATTGTCGCGATGTCGTGCGCATGGGCGGCTTTCATCTCGAATGCAACAATCGGGCCTTTGTCGGGAGCGCGGCCGAAGATACGCAAGCCGTCGATTTGCGACAAGCGCTCATGGGCGTAAGCAGTCAGATCCGCCTCGTGAGCCCGAATGGCGGCGCGGCCGATCTTGTCCATATAGTCGAGCGCCGCGCCAAGGCCCGCCGCCTGCACGATCGGCGGCGTGCCGGCTTCGAAGCGGTGCGGTGGCGCATTGTAGGTGACGCTGTCCGTCGTCACGGTTTCGATCATCTCACCGCCGCCGCAGAAGGGCGGGAGCCTTTCCAGCCATTGACGCTTTCCGTACAATGCGCCGATGCCGGTCGGACCGTAGAGCTTGTGGCCGGTGACGATATAGAAATCTACGTCGAGATCGCGCACGTCGACATCGAGATGCACGGCGCCTTGCGAGCCATCGACGAGAACCGGCACGCCATGGGCGTGCGCGATGCGGGCCACGTCCTTTATCGGAACCGGCGCCGCCAGGACATTCGACATTTGGGTGAGCGCCACGATCTTTGTGCGCTTCGTGATCAGCTTCTCGAACGCCCCGAGATCGAAACGCCCGTCGTCGTCGACTTCGATCCACCTGATCACCGCGCCCTTGCGCTCGCGCAGGAAATGCCAGGGAACGATGTTGGAGTGATGCTCCATCAGCGACAGGATGATTTCGTCGCCTTCGCCGATGCTCTGGCCGAGGCTTGACGCAACGAGATTGATCGCTTCCGTCGCGCCGCGGGTGAAGACGATTTCCTCGGTGCTTTCGGCGTTCAGGAACCGCCGCACGGTTTCGCGCGCGCCCTCGAACGCCTCGGTCGCGGCATTGGCCAGATAATGCAGCCCGCGATGGACATTGGCGTATTCATGTTCGTAAACATGTGTCAGCCGCTCGATCACCGCCCGCGGCTTCTGCGCCGAGGCGGCGTTGTCGAGATAGACAAGCGACTTGCCGTAGGGGCGCTCGGCGAGGATAGGAAAATCCCGCCGCACCGCTTCGACATCGAAGGCCACATCGACCGTCTTGCGCAACGCTTCGTTCATCACGCGCCCTTTCGCGCCGCCAGCCACGCCGAGACGCGCCCCGACAGCGTCGCCCGCAGGCCCAGATCCTCGATGCCATCGAGCGCTTCATTGGCGAAGCCTTCGATCAGCAGCGCCTCGGCCTCGTCTTTCGGAATGCCGCGCGCCGTCAGATAAAAGAGCTGATCGCGGTCGAGCCGCCCCGTCGTCGCGCCGTGGCCACACACCACGTCGTCGGCGAAAATCTCCAGCTCCGGCTTGTTGTTCATCGTCGCCATGTCCGACAGCAGCAGCGCCTTGGATTGCATGGAGCCGTCGGTCTTCTGGGCGCCGGGCCGCACCACCGCCTTGCCCTGAAACACGCCCGTCGCCTGTTCGTCGACGATATAACGGAAGCGTTCACGGCTGGTTCCGTTGGGCGCGGCATGTTCGACCACCAGCGTCGTATCCGCATGGCAGCGCCCGCGCAGCAGCGACGCGCCGGAGAACGACACTTTTGCGTGTTCGCCCATCAGCCGCGCAAACACCTGACGCCGCAACAGCCCGCCGCCTTCGATCAGCGCCGTCGAATTGAGCGTGGAGCCGCGCTCCAGCGTCGCCAGCAGGCTGACCACCCGCACGCAGTCTTCGCTGGCGGCGCCGAAAGGCGCCACATGTTCGACGACGGCGTCGCTGCCGAGCGAAAGCAGCAGCACGCTGTTGGTCTGCGCCGGCGTCGGCGTTGCTCCGTAGGTGGCGAGGATGGTGACCTTCGCGCCCTGCCCGACCACAGCCAGCGAGCGCGTGAAGGAGGAGCCGCCGGACGAGAAACAGGCGATCTCGACGGGCCGCGGAATTTGCACGCCGGGGGCAACTCGCAGGATCACGCCGTCGCTCATCAGCGCAGCGTTGAGCGCCACAGCCGCGTCGCCAACGCCCAGATTTTCCGGCGCCAGCATCGCCATGGTGGCGGCGTCGCCCTGCGCCAGCGCATCGCGCAGCGACTGGGCGCGCACATCTTTCGGCAGGCGCCCGGTGTCGGAGAGGTCGGGGCGGAACACGCCGTCGACCAGCACCAGGCGCACCGCGTCATGGGTCTTGTCGGCGACGATCGCCGCGCCGGGCGCCGCCAGCGGCGCGGGTTTCGACAGCGCCGCGCGCAGATCGGTCCAGTGCCAGCTTTCCACACGGCGATTGGGCAGGCCGTACTGCTGGAAGCGCTCCCACGCCGCCTCGCGCATCACGGACGCGCCGGTGTCCCTGCGCGCCTCGAAGAAAGCGGCAAGCGCGAGATCGGCCTCGTTCGGGTCTTTTCTCATGAGCGTCGCCCTCCGATCGTCACGCTGCTGCGTCGCCGATGTAATCCTGATAGCCGCGTTCTTCGAGTTCGAGCGCCAACTCCGGTCCGCCGCTGCGCTGGATGCGGCCCTTGGCCATCACATGCACCGTGTCGGGTTTGATGTAATCCAGCAGTCGCTGATAATGGGTGATGACGAGGAAGCCGCGCTCGCGGTTGCGCAAGGCGTTGACGCCCTCCGACACCACACGCAGCGCATCGATGTCGAGACCCGAGTCGGTCTCGTCGAGAATGCCGATGCGCGGCTCGAGCAGGGCCATCTGCAAAATGTCCATGCGCTTCTTCTCGCCGCCGGAGAAGCCGCAGTTGAGCGGACGCCGCAGCATCTCTTTCGAGACGCCGAGCTTTGCCGCCGCGTCGTTGACGCGCTTCATGAGTTCCGGGGTCTGCAACTCCTCCTCGCCGCGCGAGCGGCGCTGGGCGTTGAGCGCGGATTTCAGGAAGGTCATGGTGGCGACGCCGGGGATTTCCACCGGATATTGGAAGGCGAGGAACACGCCTTTCGCCGCGCGCTCGTGCGGCGCGAGCTCTAGAATGTTCTCGCCGTCGAGCAACACCTCGCCCTCCGTCACCTCATAGCCCGGCTTGCCGGCGATGACATAGGACAGCGTCGACTTGCCGGTGCCGTTGGGGCCCATGATGGCGGCGACTTCGCCGGCCTTCACGGTGAGATCGAGCCCCTGCAGGATCTTGCGATCACCGATGGAGACGTGAAGGTTCTTGATTTCGAGCAGCGTCATTGCGGATCACTCTCCATCATGGTCGGCCACAAAGCCGACGATATCGTTTTTCAGGCTTGCTTCTGCACAACGGTAAAGGAGCTGTAGTTGGCGCGAACCGCGCTCATCCCACGCTCCCCTCGAGGCTGATCGAGATCAGCTTCTGCGCTTCCACTGCGAACTCCATCGGCAGCTGCTGCAGCACGTCGCGCACGAAGCCGTTGACGATCAGCGCTGTCGCTTCCTCCGCCGAAAGCCCGCGCTGCATGGCGTAGAACAGCTGCTCCTCGGAGATCTTGCTGGTCGTGGCCTCGTGCTCGAACTGCGCGCTCGGATTTTTCGTTTCGAGATAGGGAACCGTGTGCGCCCCGCAGTCGCCGCCGATCAGCAGACTGTCACAGTTCGTGAAGTTGCGCGCGTTCTCGGCCTTGCGATGCGCCGACACCTGACCGCGATAAGTATTCTGCGATCTGCCGGCGGAGATGCCCTTGGAGATGATCCGGCTCTTGGTGTTCTTGCCCAGATGAATCATCTTGGTGCCGCTGTCGACCTGCTGGCGCCCGTTCGACACGGCGATGGAGTAGAACTCGCCTTGCGAGCCGTCGCCGCGCAGGATGCAGCTCGGATATTTCCAGGTGATGGCCGAGCCCGTCTCCACCTGCGTCCAGCTGATGTGCGAATTGCGGCCGCGGCAGTCGCCGCGCTTGGTGACGAAATTGTAGATGCCGCCCTTGCCTTCGCTGTCGCCGGGATACCAGTTCTGCACGGTGGAATATTTGATCTCGGCGTCATCGAGCGCCACCAGCTCCACCACGGCGGCGTGAAGCTGGTTCTCGTCGCGCTTGGGGGCCGTGCAGCCTTCGAGATAGCTCACATAGGAGCCGGCGTCGGCAATGATCAGCGTGCGCTCGAACTGGCCTGTGTTCTTCTCGTTGATGCGGAAGTACGTCGACAGCTCCATCGGGCAACGCACGCCCGGCGGAATGTAGACGAAGGAGCCATCCGAAAACACGGCGCTGTTGAGCGTCGCGAAATAATTGTCGGTCACCGGCACCACCGAGCCGAGATATTTCTTCACCAGCTCGGGATGTTCGCGCACGGCCTCCGAGATCGGGCAGAAGATCACGCCGGCCTTCGACAGCTCTTCCTTGAAGGTGGTGGCGACGGAGACCGAGTCGAACACCGCGTCCACCGCCACCCTGCGCTGCTCGACGCCGGCGAGAATTTCCTGCTCCTTGAGCGGAATGCCGAGCTTCTCATATGTGCGCAGCAGTTCGGGATCGACATCCTCGAGGCTGGTCGGCCCCGGCGTCGATTTCGGCGCTGAATAGTAATAGAGGTCCTGATAGTCGATGGAAGGGTAATCGACCCGCGCCCATTTGGGCTCTTCCATCGTCAGCCAGCGACGATAGGCTTCGAGCCGCCATTGGGTGAGCCACTCGGGCTCGTTCTTCTTGGCCGAGATGAAGCGAACGATGTCCTCGTTCAGCCCCTTGGGCGCCTTGTCCGATTCGATGTCGGTCGAGAAGCCGTATTTGTAGGCATCGACGTCGATCGCCTCGACGCGCTCGATGGTCTCCTGACGAGCCGCCATGTCATCTCTCCTTCGTCGCAGCGGGTTCAAGGCCCGCCGGCCGAACCGGGCCGTTCATGGCCCTGCACCTGCGAACGCCGCGACCCGATGCGGTGCAGCACCTTCGCAAGAACCGTTCCAAACTGTTCTACATCCTCCGCCACGGAATTCCAGCCCAAACTCGCCCGCAGCGCCTCCTTCTGGGGAAAACCCATGGATTCCAGCACATGCGAGGCCCGCACCTTTCCCGAGGAACAGGCCGACCCGGACGAGACGGCGACCCCTTCGAGATCGAGCGCCATCAGCAGGGTTTGCGCGGCGACCCCGGGAATGGCGAAAGCGCTCGTATTGGGAAGGCGCGCTCCTTTCGCGCCTGCGAAAAGCGCGTCCGGCGCTGCCGCCTGCACCAGCGCTTCGAGCCGGTCCCGGAGCGGCGCCAGCCGCACCGCCTCCGCCTCCATTGTCGCCGCCGCCTCGCGCAGCGCAGCGGCAAAGCCGGCGATGGCCGCGACATTTTCGGTGCCGCCGCGCCGCCCGCTCTCCTGTCCGCCGCCGCGGATCAGCGCCTCTCCGATATGGGAAGCGCCGCAGGCAAAGACCAGCGCCCCGGCGCCCAGCGGTCCACCGAGCTTGTGTGAGGAAAACAACAAGACATCCGCGCCTGTCGAAGCGAATGTCGTCTTTACGCGCCCCATGGCCTGAGTCGCGTCGCAAACGAGCGCGCCGCCGGCGGCGTGAACCAGCCGCGCCGCTTCCGCTACGGGCTGGAGGACGCCGGTCTCGTTGTTGGCGGCCTGCAAGGCCAGCAGCAGACGCTGGCCCTTGCGCTGCGCCAGAGTCGCCTCCAGCGCGGGGAGCGACAACGCGCCTCCGGGCTCCAGCGGAAGGATTTCCGTGGCGCCCGGCGCGAAGCGATGCCCCGCCAGCACGGCGGCATGTTCGCCGGCGGAGATCAGCAACGCCTCGAAGGGCGGATCGCCGGGCGTGACCTGCAAGGTGGGCGTCAGCGCCAGATTGGCCGCCTCCGTCGCGCCACTGGTGAACACGACATTGCGGGCGAAGGCCCCGACCGCGCGGGCGATGTCGGCGCGGTCGGATTCGATGAGGGCGCGCGCCGCCCGGCCCTCGCCATGGACGGAGGAGGGATTGCCGAGCGTATCCAGAGCCGCCAGCAGGGCGTCGCGGGCCGCGGGGCGCAGGGGGGCGGTGGCGTTGTAGTCGAGGTAGGTGCGGGTCATCGGCCGGTCAGAAAGGAGGTGGCGGAGTCTAGCACGAACAGCCGGATGCGCATCGAGAGGCGGCGAACCAACAAAAATCTTCCGCCGCCCCAAAGGACCGCCTACCCTCGCGCGTCGAAACACGGAAAGAAGGATCGACCTTGCCGCTCGACGAACCCGACGCTGATCTCGCCACCCGCGCCGCGCGCGGGGATCGGGCGGCGTTCGCCTTGCTGGCGGAACGGCACTATGATCGCGTGCACGCGCTCGCCTGGCGCTGGTGCGGATCGCGGGCCGCCGCCGAGGATGTGGCGCAGGAGACCATGGTGAAGCTGGCGCGAGCCATCCGCGACTTTCGCTTTGAGTCCGCCTTTTCCACCTGGCTGCATCGCATCGCCTACACCACCGCGATCGATCATCTGCGCGCGGCGCGCAAGCTGGTGCAGTTCGCGCCGGCACAGGAAGCGGCGCTGGAGGCCGAAGCTGCCGGGGCGAACCCGGAGGATGCTGTGATGAACGACGATCTGTGGCGGCGGGTGCGCGCCCTGCCCGATCAGCAGCGCGACGCGGTGCTGCTGGTTTACGGCGAGGACATGTCGCATGCCGAAGCGGCGGCCCTGATGGGATGCACGGAAAAGACCGTGTCCTGGCATCTGCACGAAGCGCGTAAGCGCTTGCGGCTTTCACTCGAGGTCGCGCCATGACGACAGACCCTCTCGCCAAACTCGCCGCCACCCCGCCCCCGCGCGAGGCCGCCCGGCGCGCCGCGCTCGACGCCGCAATGGCGGCGTTCGACGCCGCCGAAACCGTCGGCGAAAAAAATCCGGCGGCGACCCAGGACTTGCCGGCGCCGCCGCGTCCAAGGAACGCAATCAACGAAGGGAGACCCTTGATGCGTTCCGCTTTCCACATGAACCCCGCCCTCGCCGCCTCGCTGGCGGCGCTGATGATCGGCGCGCCTGCCGGCTACATGATCTACAGCCGCCACCCCGCTTCGCCGATGACGAACACCCTCACCGCCGACGGCGGAGCGGACGTGCTGATCGGCCGCGCAGCGCCGCAAAACGCCCCGAGCGACTTTGTCAAGAAAGTCGAGACCGACACGCTCCTTCCCGGCCCCGCGCCGGTCGCGCCGCCAGCGCAGAGCTACATGCCGGCGCCCATGCCGCGGCGCGAACTTCAGGCCGCAGGCAAAGCCAGGACCGTCGGCGCCGTTGTGCAGCGTCCGGTTGCGGAAGTCGTCTCGCGCGAACGGCTCGCGCATCCCGTGCTGGACGAAGATCAGGCTCTCGCCCGCAAGGAGCATCGCGACAAGTTCGAGGCGCACGTCACCAACCCCGTCAGGCAGACGGCGCAGGAGCCGGTCTCGACCTTCTCCGCCGATGTCGACACAGCTTCCTATTCCTTCGCGCGGCGCATGCTCAACGCCGGCCAATTGCCGCCAAAGGATGCGGTGCGCGCCGAAGAGTTCATCAACTATTTCCCCTACGACTATCCGAAACCCGACAGCGCCGATGCGCCGTTCCGGCCAACGATCACGGTGACGGCGGCGCCGTGGAATCCCGACAACAGGCTCGTCCACATCGCCGTGCAGGGCTACGCCTTGCAGGCCGCGCAACGCCCGCGCGCCAATCTGGTGTTTCTGGTCGATGTCTCCGGTTCGATGATGCCCGACGACCGGCTGCCGCTGGTGAAGAACGCGCTACGGATGCTGGTGGGCGAGTTGAAGCCGGACGACACGGTCGGCATCGTCACCTATGCGTCGGGTTCCGGCGTCGCGCTGGAGCCGACGAAGATCGCCGACAAGGGCGCGATCCTTGCCGCCATCGACTCTCTCGGCGCGGGCGGCTCCACGGCGGGAGCGCAGGGCATTCTCGACGCCTATCGGCTCGCCGAAGCGCATTTCGACAAGCAGGCGGTCAACCGCATCATCCTGTCCACCGACGGCGATTTCAACGTCGGCGTCACAGATCAGCGCGAGCTGCTGGGCATGATCGAGAGGAAACGTGAGAGCGGCGTCTATCTCTCCATTCTCGGCGTCGGCCAGGACAATTACAATGACGCGCTGATGCAGAAGCTGGCGCAGAACGGCAATGGCGTCGCCGCCTATGTCGACACGCTCAACGAAGCCCGCAAGGTGCTGGTCGAGGAAGCCTCGAGCACGCTGTTTCCGATCGCCAAGGATGTGAAGATCCAGGTCGAATGGAACCCGGCGCAGGTCGCGGAATATCGGCTGATCGGCTATGAAACCCGCGATCTGCGGCGCGAGGATTTCAACAACGACAAGGTCGACGCCGGCGATATGGGCTCGGGCCATCGCGTCACCGCGATCTATGAAATCACCCCGGCCGGCGGCAGGAAACTCGTCGACGATCTGCGCTACGGCAAGAAGGGCGAGACGCCGGCCGGCGGCGACGAACTCGGCTTCTTCAAGCTGCGCTACAAGCTGCCGCACGAGCAGAAATCGCGGCTGATCTCGCAGCCGATCCGTGCGGGAAGCGATGTCGATCCGGCCCACGCCTCGACGGAGACGCGCTTCTCCATCGCCGCCGCCGCTTTCGCGCAATTGCTGAAAGGCGCTCCCTATCTCGGGAGCTACGGCTACGACGATGTGATCGCGCTGGCGCAGGGCGCGAAGGGAGACGACCCCTTCGGCTATCGTGCGGAATTCGTGAACCTCGCGCGGCTGGCAAAATCGGCAAGACCGTGAGAAGCTGGAAACGCCCGGCGATGGCCGGGCGCTTTTCGATGTGTAAAGATTCGAGTTATTCCGGACACCGCTGCGTAGCGACAATGGCGACCGACACCGAGCCTCCACGCGACGACACATTCGGATCACTGACCGCCTGTTGCGCGTGCGTCGCCGCGTCGACGACAGCGGCAGTGGCGATCATCCTCGTTCTGGACGAACTCACAACCGGCGCACCGTGGAACTGGATCGGCGTCTATCTTTTTTCCACAACGACGATCTCGAGCGTCGCGAGCCTTCCGCCGCTATTGATCGCGCAGGATATCGCCACGCGTCGACATGCGCATACCGCGGGCTTCTACCTGCTCGCCGGAGCCTTGGGCGGCCTGTTTTACAGCATTGCCGCGATCGCCCTTGTTTCGCTCGGCCGCCCACTCCTCGAACTGATCTGGCCGATCACGCCGCTTGGGATTTCGATCTTCTTGCTTCCGGGCGTCGCAGGAATGTGCGGCGGATTTGCTTACTGGTTCGTCCCAGTTCGCCGACAGGCAAGCCGCCGCCCGGACAAGGCGCCGTAAGAGAAATTACGCAAAATCCTGACGGCGCGCGCAAAAATATCCCGCAATCAATGCAACGAGCTCCGCCTCGAATCTTTCGGCGAATCCAGACGGCGCCGGGCCGCAGAACAAAGTTTGCACCTGCCCGATCAAGGCGCCGACTGCGATCGTCGCCGTGAGCGCCGGCGCATCGAAGCGGACGTCGGTCGCGCTCGCCAGCATTTTCGCAACAGCCGAAACGATCCGGTCGCGCATGCGCGCGGCCGCCTCGGCGCCGCCGCGTTCCTGAGCGACAGCATAAAGAGCCCGCGCCACGTGGACATCGCGCAGCTTGGCGCCGACAAAGGCCCGGGTAAAAGCGCTCGCCATGTCGGACACAGGTCGATCCTCGCTGTCTTCGCAAGCGCGACCAACGGCGGCGGCGATTGCGGAGAGATGTCTTTCGAGAACCGCGGCAATCAGCGCATCGCGGTTCGGATAATATTGATACAACGTTCCCACCGACGCGCCTGCGCGTTCGGCGATGCGGGTCGTCGTGCACCGTTGCAGCCCGTCCCGAACCAAAACCTGAATGGTCGCGGCGTGCAATGCTTCGATCGTCACGGCGGATCGCGCCTGAACCGGGGATTTTCTTCGTTCCAATCTGGGCATGTCGCCACTCACCGAATGCGAATTCCAAATACTGAACTTTTCTACCTATAGTCGGCGACCAACCCGGACACAAGGATCGCCGCCATGATCGACCACTATAAGCTCGGCGACCACAAGGTGAGGCGCCTCGGCTACGGCGCCATGCAACTTGCCGGCAAAGGCGCCTTCGGTCCGCTGACCGATCCGGGCGCGGCGCTCGCGGTGTTGCGCGAGGCCGTCGCTCTGGGCGTGAACCATATCGACACTGCCGGCTTTTATGGCCCGCGCATCACCAACCGGCTGATCCGCGAGGCGCTGTCACCCTATCCTGAAGGCCTTGTGATCGTCACCAAACTGGGCGCGGCGCGCGGCGCCGATGGATCATGGCGCCGCGCCTTTTCGCGCGACGAACTGATGCAGGCGGTGCACGAGAATCTGCACGATCTCGGCGTAAACATGCTCGATGTCGTCGTTCTGCGGGCAATGTTCTCTCTTCATGGTCCAGCCGAAGGCTCGATCGAAGCGCCGCTGACAGTGCTGACCGATCTCCAGCGACAAGGCGTCATCCGTCATATCGGCCTCAGCAATGTCATGGCTGCGCAAATTGCCGAAGGACGCAGCATCTGCAACATCGCCTGCGTGCAGAACCACTACAATATCGCCTCGCGGACAGACGATGCGCTCATCGACGAACTGGCTGGTGAGGGCATCGCCTATATCCCGTTTTTCCCCACCAGCGGCTTCGCGCCGTCACAGATGTCGATCCTGTCGGATGTGGCGAAGGACGTCGGCGTCACGCCGCGCCAGGTGGCGCTCGCCTGGCTGCTGCGCCGTGCACCGAATGTACTGCCGATCCCGGGAACCTCGTCGATCGCCCATCTGCGGGAAAATCTCGCCGCGGCAGACATCGAGTTGCCGGCCGAGGCGCTGGCGGCGCTGGAGCGGATCAGGACGCATTGAAATGCGACATTCTTCTGCCGTCGAGCCGGGAGGACCGATGTAATTGCCCTGATCGCTCGCGGAAGCGAGATCGTCGACGCCTTGCGTGAAATACGCGACGACCACGGCGGACAGTTTCGAGTGGGTGATGACGCGTCGTATCCTGAAAGATGCCCGGCCTCGTCCGGCCGCGCAAAGAGTTGGGCGCCCGAGGACGCCAGCGCGTGCTTGCGGCAGGAAAGGCAATACGGCGACATCCAGCCGCGCGATCGCGAGGATCGTCCATCCGCCAGACCATAGGTTTGCCACGGAGGCGGCGCGGCTGCGATCAATGATGATGCATGTGCTCATGTGCCGGCATTTCGCCGGGCGGCGCAGGAGCGGCTTTCGGAGTCTCGTCCACGTCATGCGCGACGGTGCCGTGCGGATGGCTGTAGTGACCCGGATCGCGGTAGTCGTCGGCGGCAAGGCCGTCGCGCACCTTGATGAGCGAGAACATGCCGCCCATCTCCGCCGGCCCGAACTGGCCCCTTCCTGACATCATCGGCAGAGTGTTTGCCGGCCCGGACATGTTCATCTCCGTCATTTCAGCCATCCCCGTCGCGCCCATGGGCATGTATCCGGGGGCGAGCTTGCGCATGGTCTCGACGAGGGCGCGCTTCGGCTTCGCCCCGATGAAGTTCCTGACAGTGTGGCCCATGGCGTTCATCGTATGGTGCGACTTGTGGCAATGGATCGGCCAATCCCCGGGATATTCGGCGGTGAATTCGATGGCGCGGACAACGCCCACAGGCACGTCGCTGGTCGATTCCTTCCAGCGCGCCGATTCTTTCACCCAGCCCCCATCGGTGCCTGTCACCTCGAAGTGGTGGCCGTGCATGTGGACAGGATGGTTGGTCATGGTGACATTGGCCATACGCAACCGCACCCGGTCACCTGTCCGGACAGGCATCGCGTCGATTCCGGGAAAGACCCGGCTGTTCCATGTCCAGAGATTGAAGTCTGTCATCTCGTTGACGTGCGGCAGGTAGGCGCCTGGATCTATTCGGTAGGCGCTCATCATGAAGACGAAATCGCGGTCGACCCGCATGAATTTTTCATCGCGCGGATGCACGACGAACATTCCCATCATGCCCATGGCCATCTGCACCATCTCGTCGGAATGCGGATGATACATGAAGCTGCCGCTTTCCTTCGTCTCGAACTCGTAGACGAAGGTTCGTCCAGGAGGGATATGCGGCTGGGTGACGCCGCCGACTCCGTCCATGCCGGCGGGCAGCAAAATTCCGTGCCAATGCACCGCCGTATGCTCCGGCAGCTTGTTTGTGACGAAGATGCGGACCTTGTCGCCTTCCACCGTCTCGATCGTCGGACCTGGCGACGTTCCGTTGTAGCCCCACAGATGCGCCTTCATGCCCGGCGCGATCTCGCGCGTGACGGGTTCGGCGACGAGGTGGAACTCCTTCCAGCCATTGTTCATGCGCCACGGCAGCGACCAGCCATTGAGCGTCACGACTGGCTGATAGGCGGGCCCCTGCCCGGGATGCAGCGGTGGCTGAGTGGCTGTGGCCGACATGCGCGGCGCCTCCGGCGCCGCGGCGGCCTGGGTGCGTCCACTGATCGCGGCGATGGCTATCGCAGCGGTTCCCCGGAGCATGGTTCGTCTCGACAACATTGGCGATCTCACTGTCAGATGGGTCATTGCAGATCGCTTCCCGTGTCCGAAGCCGCGGTCACCGAGGGGGGCGCCCCGATGAAATGGGCGCCGCCGACAACGGCGGCGCGCAGATCGACCTCGGCGAGCCAGAAATCGCGCTTGGCGTCGATCGCCGCGGCGATAGCGACCAACCGCCGCCGGGAACTGTCGATGAGCGCGAAGACGTCGATCAGCATAGCGTTGTAGCGCCGCAGCGACTCGTCGGAGATGGTAGCATAGAGCGGCAGGATCTCGCGAACATGATGACGCGCGATTTCGTGCGCGGAGCGATAGTTCCGGTAAGCCTCGCGCGCTTCGGAGCGCGCATCGATCGCCTTTTCAGCAAGGAGATTCAGGGCTTCGAGCCACCGCTGCTCCGCCTCGCGCACCCGGGTCTCGCCGAGATCGAAGATCGGGATTTCGATCGCCGCGCCGACACCGGAGTTGTCGAAGCGCACGCGCTCGCCGTTCACGTTTTCACGGGTGATGCGTCCGATCCCCGCCACCTGAAACAGATCGACGAAGCGCGTCGATTGCGTCAGCCCCAACGACTTCGCCAGCACATCGAGGCGTTTTCGTCCGATCCGAAGATCGATCCTGTCGGCCACGGCGTCCCGCTCAACCATCGGCTGCTCGCGCGGATGCTGTGGTGGCGGCGGCAAGGCGTCCGGCAGCCGCAGATCGGCGTCGGCGCCCCACAGGCCGAGTGCGCGGACCAGGCGCTCGCGCTCCGCCAGCGTCTGCTGCCGTGCACCCGCGAGCTGCGCTGTCACCTCCGCGTAGAACACCTGCGCGCGGGCCTGATCGAGCTTGTTCATCGCGCCCGTCTCGCCGAGTGTGCGGGCGAAACCGGCGGCAGCTTCCGCGGCCTTGGCGGCGTATTGCAGCGCTCGCACCTTTTCCTGCATGCCGACCGCACGAAAATACGCGCGGCGCGCCTCGAGGCCGACACGCAGGGTGGTCTCCACAGCCTCCAGCTGCGCCGCCTCGAAACGGTCCGCCGCGATCTCGGCGCGCGCCGGCAGCGTCACAAGAGCGAGGACATCGGCGGCGACTGCGGCCTCTATCTCGGACGACAGATTTCCCGCGACGCGTGAGACAGAGATCGTCGGGTTCGGCGGCAATGTCTCGCGGACCTTCAACGCCTCCTCGACGCCGAGCCTGATGAAGGCGGCTTGCAGACCGCGATGCGAGCGCAAGGCGATTTCGACGGCGTCCGCCGCCGTCAACGGCCGCTTCAGCAGGCGCGCAACTCGAAGCCTGGCCTGCGTCGCCCCTTCGGACGAGTGGATGGCCGATGGATCTCGCGCAAACTCGTTGCGTGAGGCCTCCAGCGAGGGGCCGACCCCGCCGTCCGGAGTAAAACTGGCGCAGGCGCTCAGGAGTGTCGCCGCGACGAAGGCGCCCGCCACGGACGGTCTCGACAATGTTCCGCTCATTGGCGCCATCCGTCGATCGCGACGTGGTCTTCCGTCCAACGCGAAGGATCGGTCGGGCGGGCATGGTCGAAGGAGCCGATGGTCGAGCGGTATCGAAGGGGCGGCGGCGCGGCGCCGGCGTCGGCCGGGTTGCCGCCGGCGAAGGGCGGCTCGGGCCGCTGCGCGCAGCCGCCGAGAAGCAAGGCGGCGAAAAGCGCACGACATGCGAGGCCGCGCGCCCTCGGCAAGAGGGCCGCGCAGGCGCGGAACGGGAAAGGCATGAACAACCTCGTCGCGATTGAACGATCGAGCCGGCGCGGGGATGGCCGGCGGCAGTCAGTCGTTACGCGAGAGATTTGGGAGGACGCGCCGGGCGCGCGGGGTCATGGTCATCGACATTTTGTGCAAATGCCTCGAACGAGATCGTTTCGGATGTCCGCAGCGTGAATGACGGAGCAATGCGCAGCGTCACGGCCAAGGTGCAGGAGGTCTGACAATCGGAGCCGACGTGGGGGAAACCCTTGTCGTGTCTCGCGTGACTGGCCGCGGGCTGGGCGTCACTCGAATGACGATGCCCAGAAAGCCCGGCCTCGGGATGATCGAGGTGCCCGCCTTGATGTATCGTCATGTGGCACGGAGTGGACGGGCGGTCGAAGACCGCCGCCGACGCCGGAACCATGATCGCACTGAACGCATAGATCGCCATCGCGAATACAGCGATCATGGCGCGTGTTCGGGCGGAGATGGCGTGCAACATGACGGCGAACAGTTCCTTCGACGCGAATCCCGCGACGGCGAACGATCAAGCGTGGCAGATCGTGGCAAAAAAATGTCACGGGGCGACGACGCATGTCTTTGGACGTTTGCTGTCCTGCTTCGGCGCCGCCGCCTCTGCCTTTCTCACCGAGGGATCACCTTTTGTCGGCCACATGGACCGCGTCGAGAGCGGAACGCAGACCGCGCGCCAGCTTCACCGCGTCGTCGTTCGCCCAGAAATGAACGAAGAACAGGCGGGGCTCGTCATCGAGCATGTGGTTGTGGAGGGCGGTGACCTCGATTCCATTCGTCTGGAGAGTTCTCAGCAGAGTCTCGAGTTCTTTCGCGGTGGCGACGAAATCGCCGGTGATCGCGGCTTTCCCTTCCCCCGTCGGCTGAAAGTTGATGACGTTCGCGCCACCCATGGCGGGGGCCACGACGGAGCCCGCAGCTTTCGAAGGGGCGGCCTTCGGAATGCTGAACTGGTAAACTCCGCCGTTGTTTTTGCCTTGAAAGCCGAGAGCTTCGTCGACCTGCGCCGTATCGAAGGCGATCCCGGGAGGTTCGCCAGTGGCGGCGGCGGACGTTTCGAAAGGGGTCCTGGTCTGCGCCAGAGCGTCCCGGACGATTTTTGCCAGCTTCACCGGATCGCCATGGGCGCCGACATGCATGTAGAACGTCGCCGGGGCAGCGCGCAGGAGGTGGTTGTGGACGGCGGTGGCGACGACCCCGTTCGCGAGCAGCGCGCGCATGACTGGCGTCACCTCAGTCTCGGTCAGGACGAGGTCGCCCATCATCATGGTCTCGTTCCCCACGGGCTCGAAGGCGATCCAGCCGCCGAGGGCGAGACCCGGCTTGACGACCACGCCGTCGAGCGTGACGTGGAGATCGCTGCGTGGAAGGCTGTAACGATGCACGAGGCCCGACATGACCGACGTCTTGCTGATGGCGGCATCGACTTGCGCCCATTCGGTTTCCGCCCTGGCCTGAGGGACGGAGAACAGCAGCGTTGCTGCGGCGAGAGTGACGAACGCAGTTTTCATGCGCGTATCCTTCCGTTTCGTATTCATAGAACCCCAAAGAAGTGCAAGCTCATCCCCGTGATGCAGGCGCCCGCCAGCACCGGCAGCATCCCGATCCGGAAGATGAAGATCGCGATCGCCGCGGCGACAGAGAGCGCGAAGCTCCAGAAGTCGATGCTGGCGAAGACAGGCCTGTCGAAGGAGACCCCATAGCCGCGGAAGGCGATGGTCTGGCGAAAGACGGCGTGAATGGCGAACCAGATCGCGAGGTTCAGGATGACTCCGACGACGGCGGCGGTGATTGCCGCCATTGCGCCCGACAGAGCCTTGTTGGCGCGGACCTTCTCGACATAGGGGCCGCCGAGAAAGATCCAGAGGAAGCAGGGCGCGAAAGTCACCCATGTCGCGAGGAGACCGCCGAGCACGCCCGCCAGCAGCGGCGGCATGGAGCCCGGCGAACGGAACGCCGCCATGAAGCCCACGAACTGCAACACCATGATCAGCGGGCCGGGTGTCGTCTCCGCCATGCCGAGCCCGTCGAGCATCTCGGCCGCCGTCAGCCAGTGGTATGTCTGGACCGCCTGCTGGGCGACGTAGGCGAGAACCGCATAGGCGCCCCCGAAGGTGACGATCGCCATTTCGCTGAAGAACACGGCGATCCTGGAAAAGACGTTGTCCGGGCCGGCGACGAGCACTATGGCGGCGACGGGAACGAGCCAGACCGCCAGCCAGACGAGGCTCACATGCAACGCGCGCCTGGCCGACGGGAGCGCGTGGGCAGGCGTCTCATTGCCCAGAAGGCTTTCCCCGTCCTCGTGCGCGGCCCCATGCCCCACCGCGGCGAAGGCAGGAGTCCCGCGCGCTGCGCCGACGTATCCGATCACGCCCGCCGCGAGGATGATTGCCGGGAACGGCGCGGCGAAGAAGAAGATGGCGACGAAGGAAGCGGCGGCCAGAAGTCGCATCTCCAGCGATCTCAGGCCGCGCTTGCTGATGCGCAGGACGGCCTCGGCGACGATGGCGAGGACCGCAGCCTTCAGTCCGAAAAACAATCCGCCGACGACGCCGACATTGCCCCAGAGCGCATAGACGATGCTCAAGGCCATGATCGAGATCGCACCGGGGAGGATGAACAGCCCGCCGGCGACGAGTCCCCCGACCGTGCGATGCATCAGCCATCCAATATAGGCAGCGACCTGCTGGGCCTCGGGGCCAGGCAACAGCATGCAGTAGTTGACGGCGTGCAGGAAGCGGCTTTCAGGGATCCATCGCTTCTCCTCGACGATGATCCTGTGCATCATCGCGATCTGTCCGGCGGGGCCGCCAAAGCTCAGGAAGGCGACCCGCGCCCAGACGCGCGCCGCGTCTCCCAACGAAACCCCATGATCGCGAGTCGTCGTTTGCACATGCTGATTCACTGCGCCTTCCCCGTCTTTGTTGCAGGCCAGTTGTGAGGCTCGTCCGTGGCGTCCCGGCTCCAGCGGTAGAAGGCGTCGTAAACGGCAATGCCGGCCTCGAGTTGTTCGAGATCGTCCGCATACATGCGCGACAGGCCTAATGACGCCGCCAGCAACCCGGCGGCTTCGGGAACAATGTCGAGGCGGGCGGTGTCGGCGCCGCGGACAATCACCGCGAGCCTTTGCAACGGCTCTGTCGTCAGTCCCCATTCCTCGAGCATCGTGTCGAAGGTGCAGCGTTCGCCGCGATGACTCCAGAACGTGCCCTCGATGTCGAACGTCGCGCCTCCGAAGCGTTCGGCGACGGCAGCGACCTCCGCCGGCGCAACGAAAAGAAACACGGCCTTCGGATCGACGAACCGGCGGATGAGCCAAGGGCGGGCGATGCGGTCCACCTTGGGCCGTGATCTCGTCACCCAGACGGTTCGGCCTTGCGGGTCGCGCCCGGGCAGCTTGTCCTCGGGAATCAGTGGACCGCCCGCCTTGGCCCACGCGTCGTGTCCTTCGGTGAGGACATCGGCGGAAGCGGCGCCGGCGTGCCGTAGCCATGCTGCAACGCCTTCGGCTCCGCCCTTGCCGTCCCCGTCGACGACGACTGCGGATCGACCCCGGAACTCCGGCGCCCAGTCGAAGACCGTCTCCAGCGGCCGCCGCAGGGCTCCGGGCACGAACCGCTTGTCGGCGCCGAAATCCGTAGTGGAACGAACGTCCACGATTGCCGGACAATGGGCGAGGCCGACGAGACGCGCGAGTTTGTCAGGTGAGATCGAGTTGATTGACGACATGGTGCGCCCCTGGTGGAAAACCGGACGCGATTCTTGGGCATGTCGCCTCGTGGGGAGATCGCTTCCCCATATGTATGGTTACATCAAAAACGCTTCCGGCTGTCAATGCAGGTTGCAAAGGCTCCAACAGGGACAGGTTCAGGCAACGTCTGAATCCTGCCCCCGCGAAATCTGATGGCCGATCCCTTACCGGACGGTGACCGCAAACCTCGGATCGTCCCCCGGATCACACACTCACACGTCGAGATTCGCCACGCTCAACGCGTTCTCCTGAATGAACTCGCGCCGCGGCTCGACGACATCGCCCATCAGCTTGACAAAAATATCGTCGGCCTCCGCCGCTTCCTTGACCTTCACCTGCAGCAGTGAGCGGGCGTCGCGATCGAGCGTCGTTTCCCACAACTGTTCGGCGTTCATTTCGCCGAGGCCCTTGTAACGCTGCAAGGTGAGCCCCTTTCGGCCGATGGCGTTCATCGCGTCGTAGAGCGCGACGGGGCCGGACAGCGCGGCTTCGTCGCCGCGGCGCATCAGCGTCGCCGGCTGCGAGAAGATCTCCCGCATTTTTTCGCCGCGTTCATGCAGCTTGCGCGCCTCGCTGGAAGCAAGCAGCGCCGCGTCGAGCGTCACCACCTGCGCCACGCCGCGCAGCGTGCGGGTGAAGACATATCCGCCCTCGCGGATTTCGCCGCGCCAGCCCCGCTCCGTCTCGTCCGCCACGCGGTCCAGCGCCGCAGCGACCTCGTCGGCGCGCGTCTGTGCGTCTGGATCGTCGTCGAGGAAGGGTTGCAGGGCGCCGTGGATCGCCGCCTGTTCCGCGACGGCGCGATCGTAACGCGAATGCAGACCGTTGACGAGATTGCGGAAGGCGCGCGCCTCTTCCAGCACACTGCGCAGATCGTTGCCGGCGCGGTCGATGCCGTCGCCGCCGCGCAGCACGGCGCCGTCTACCAGACCGTCGATGAGATAATCCTCGAGGGCGCGCTCGTCCTTCAGATATTGCGTGGATTTGCCCTTGCTCACCTTGTAGAGCGGCGCCTGGGCGATGAACACATGGCCGCGCTCGATCAACTCCGGCATCTGCCGGTAGAAGAAGGTCAGGATCAGCGTGCGGATATGGGCGCCGTCGACGTCGGCGTCGGTCATGATGATGATCTTGTGATAGCGCAGCTTGTCGATGTTGAACTCGTCGCGGCCGATGCCGGCGCCCAGCGCGGTGATCAGCGTGCCGATCTGCTCGGAGCCGAGCATCTTGTCGAAGCGCGCGCGCTCGACGTTCAGGATCTTGCCGCGCAGCGGCAGCACGGCCTGGAATTCGCGGTTGCGGCCCTGCTTGGCGGTGCCGCCGGCCGAGTCGCCCTCGACGATGAACAGTTCCGATTTCGTCGGGTCGCGCTCCTGGCAATCGGCGAGCTTGCCGGGCAGATTGGCGACATCCAGCGCGCCCTTGCGGCGCGTGAGTTCGCGCGCCTTGCGCGCCGCCTCGCGCGCGGCGGCCGCCTCCACCACCTTGGCGACGATGGACCTGGCATCGGCCGGATGCTCCTCGAGCCATTGCCCGAGCACTTCGTTGACGACATTCTCCACCGCCGGCCGCGCCTCGGAGGAGACGAGCTTGTCCTTCGTCTGCGAGGAGAATTTCGGATCGGGCAGCTTGATCGACAGCACGCAGGTCAGGCCCTCGCGGCAATCGTCGCCGGAGAGATCGACCTTCTCGCGCTTGGTGAGTCCGGAGGACTCGGCATAGCCGGTGATCTGCCGCGTCAGCGCGGCGCGGAAGCCCGCGAGATGCGTGCCGCCGTCGCGTTGCGGGATGTTGTTGGTGAAGACCAGCACATTTTCGTGATAGCTGTCGTTCCACCACATGGCGACATCGACGGCGATATGTTCGCGCTTTCCGGACACGATCACGGGAGCGGCGATCAGCGGCGACTTGGCGCGATCGAGCCACCGCACGAAAGCTTCGAGCCCGCCCTCGTAAAACAACTCCTCGCGCTTGATCTCGGCATGGCGCGCATCGGACAGCACGATGCGCACACCGGAGTTCAGAAAGGCGAGTTCGCGCAAGCGATGCTCGATCGTCGCGTAGTCGAATTCGACCATGGTGAAGGTGCCCGACGACGGCAGGAAAGTCACTTCCGTGCCGCGTTTGGGATGGCCGTTTTCGATCGGCGCATCGCCGACGACGATCAGCGGCGCCACCGCATCGCCATGGGCGAATTCCATGAAATGCTCTTTGCCGCCGCGCCAGATGCGCAGTTTCAGCCACACCGAGAGCGCATTGACGACCGAGACGCCGACGCCGTGCAGGCCGCCTGAGACCTTGTAGGAGTTCTGGTCGAATTTGCCGCCCGCATGGAGCTGCGTCATGATCACTTCCGCCGCCGACACGCCCTCTTCGGTGTGCATGTCGGTGGGAATGCCGCGACCATTGTCGGTGACGGTGCAGGAGCCGTCGGCGTTCAGCGTCACCGTGACGATATCGGCATGGCCGGCGAGCGACTCGTCGATGGCGTTGTCGACGACCTCATAGACCATGTGGTGGAGGCCGGTGCCGTCGTCGGTGTCGCCGATATACATCCCCGGCCGCTTGCGAACAGCCTCCAGACCCTTGAGAACCTTGATGGAATCTGCGCCGTAGTCGTTGGGATCGGACGTTTCGTCGATGGTCATGTCGTCTCGGTTCGGGCGTGGGCGGCGGGGCGCGGGAAAGCGCGATTCGGAGTGCGCCGATTGTACCCTGAAACCTGAGGGCAATGCGAGGAAATTGCGGGCGCGGGAGGTGCTTCAAACTAGAAACGATATCACGATGCAGGCGAGCCAAGCCTGAGCCGAGGCGAGTCGCGCCCTAGAATGCCATCAGATAATTACTCACCACCCGTATACCTGAAATACGCTTCTTTCCTTCATCACTGATTGGCAGATCCCTTATTGTCAGCAAATAGCAAAGCGCCTCAATAGCAAACACCGCCTTAGAAAATACTTTAAAGTCATCTGCCGTCTCTGGCTCATAGTGCCGTGCGCAATCCTTCCCCTGTATTTAAGCGCCATCTCAATCGCTGATATAAACTTTTCATCAAGATATTTTATATCTAAATCAGCCTTAACAGAATTTACTAACCTTGATATGCGCTGCATGTTTGTTTCTCGTTTTAGTGACCTTATTACGCCAGATACACGCCCAGTTATATCATCATAACCCAAGCTAGCAGCCTTCTCAGCGGCTACAGCCGCGATCTGTGTTATATCCTCATTTGAGATTGTAGAGATCGTATTAACGCATGGGATTTCTTCAAACCATTTACACGCCGCCATTAAGCGCGCTGAGGATATCTCCTTAAAAAATAGAAATGACTGAATCATCAAATGTGTTGATTTTCCACAAATAACATCCCTCTCGATCCACACCTTCAAGCATGATACTAACGCCGAAAGCTCATCATCATTGTAAGCATACGCGAATTGATCTATAGAATATTCGAATTCATATTTATAATCTGTGACATCTAACTCATATATATCGTGATTTTGAATATAACTGTCTAACTTCATTGCATCCAGCTCTTCCTCATCGGAGAGCCTCGAAATAGATATATTTGATGCTTTCATGTGCATATTTTAAAGCGCCGCAAAAAAACGTACAATGCTTTGCAGCTCTCGACGATAGTTGTTGATGCTTCGCCCATTTTGAAACTCAATCTCGAATGAAGGCACCATATCTGTTGATACATGCAACAACATTGAATATGATGCAACGTAATATGCTGATATGCGAATGTCAGCGACCGAAATAGAAAAGAGCTTCCTGTTATCGCCTGAAAATGGGGCAGAAATCGCTGCAGCTTTCAATTTCTCAAAATGTTGAAGACTCGCATTAACGTGTTCAATACGAAAAAATACATGTTTTAGTAAATTATCAGACTGCCATGGGGTCGCCCCCACAATAGCAAGACTGGAATTTATAGAAAATGAATATACACAGCTTTCCATTGAGCTCCAACGCCCGAAGTTAGTTATGTTATTGTGCATGGAAACAACTATGTTATTTTCTATCCGGATGGGTATATATTTCTCACAGTCTATATTAAAGAATTTTTCATACGAAAAAAGCGTTGCCTCGATAGAGCTATTATTTATAATACAAAAACCCGTAAGGTTATCTCCACTTAGCTCCTCGCGGCAATGATACTTTGTCCCAATTTTGAAGCGTTCTGACATTTGCCCGAGGACCCCGAAGTTAATCTGAAAGTGCACCGATTCCGCTCCGAATGCATTTCATTAAGATAGATCAAAAATCGATCTCCCGGCCTGCAACGGCGCTGCGCTCGAGGTGCACGCCATCGAGCGGAGCCGATACGAGAAAGGCCTTGAAGCCCAGCCGCCCATGCGGCAAGCGCTCGAGCAGGACGAGGGCCTCGGCGCGCCGCAGAGGATCACGCAACGCCTCAGCCGCCTCACGCAGCAGAGCGGCGTCTTCCGTCTGCGCCTCGAGTTCCACCCGCACGACCGCGCCCATTCGCAAGCTCCCTGCTCGAGGAAAAATAGCGAATTTCCACGAGAACACAACCGCGCGCTCTTCGATCACCCCGCCCGCTAAAGCCGTTTCGAGGGCTTCGGGACCTCGTGGCCAAGGTCTTCCGCCGCTTCGATCCACCTCAGAACGGCGTCCCTCGCGTTGACGACAGCCTCCTCGGGCGTTTCACCGTCCGACATGCAGCCGGGCAGATCGGGAGCCACTGCGACGAAGCCTCCGCCATCCTCTTCGGACAGCGGCGCGACGATCAGCGGGTAATCGCTCGCCCTCACCGGCTTCTCCCCTTGAACGTCCGCGTCCCCGGCTTGCCCGACATCGACCGCCCCAGAGGCCTTGCCTCGCCGCCGCCGAAATTGTGCGGGCCCATGTCGGCGTCCGTCGGCTTGCGGGCGCGGCTGCCCGCCACGCCCCCCGCATTCGCCGCGGCGCTGGCCGTCATGCGGGCCAGAGTGCCCTTGGCCAGCGGATTGGCCTCGGCCAGCAGCTCGGCCTTCTGCAAGCGCTGGATGTCGTCGCGCAGCCGCGCCGCCTCTTCGAAATTCAGGTCCGCCGCCGCCGCCTTCATGCGCTTTTCGAGATCGGCGACGATCGCCTGCATGTTGTGGCCGGGCGCGAAGTCGACGCCCGTGTCCACGGTCACATGGTCCTGCTCGGCCACGGAGCCGAGAATGTCGGCGATGCCGCGCTTGATGCTCGACGGTGTGATGCCGTTGGCCTCGTTGAACGCCTTCTGCTTGGCGCGGCGGCGGTCGGTTTCGTCCATGGCGCGCTTCATCGAGCCGGTGACGCGATCGGCATAGAGGATCACCCGCCCGTCGACGTTACGCGCCGCGCGGCCGATGGTCTGCACCAGCGAGGTTTCGCTGCGCAGAAAGCCTTCCTTGTCGGCGTCGAGAATGGCCACCAGCCCGCATTCGGGAATGTCGAGACCTTCGCGCAGCAGATTGATGCCCACCAGCACATCATAGGCGCCCAGCCGCAGATCGCGGATGATCTCTATGCGCTCCAGCGTGTCGATGTCGCTGTGCATGTAGCGCACGCGCACGCCGTTCTCGTGTAAATATTCGGTGAGGTCTTCGGCCATGCGCTTGGTGAGCACGGTGACGAGGCAGCGATAGCCGATCGCCGCCGTGTCCTTCACCTCGCCGAGCAGATCGTCGACCTGCGATCGCGCCGGGCGCACCTCCACCGGCGGATCGATCAGCCCGGTGGGGCGGATGACCTGTTCGACGAACACGCCGCCGGTGCGCTCCATCTCCCAGTCGCCCGGCGTCGCCGAGACGCACACGCTCTGCGGCCGCATGGCGTCCCATTCCTCGAAGCGCAGCGGACGGTTGTCCAGGCAGGAGGGCAGACGAAAGCCATATTCCGCCAGCGTCGCCTTGCGGCGGAAGTCGCCCTTGTACATGGCGCCGATCTGCGGCACGGACACATGGCTTTCGTCCGCGAACACCAGCGCATTGTCGGGCAGATATTCGAACAAGGTCGGCGGCGGCTCGCCGGGCTGGCGGCCGGTGAGATAGCGCGAATAATTCTCGACGCCGGCGCAGGAGCCGGTGGCCTCCAGCATTTCGAGATCGAAGCGCACGCGCTGCTCCAGCCGCTGCGACTCGATCAGCCGCCCGGCGCGATTGAGCTCGTCGAGCCGGGTCTTCAACTCGTCCTTGATCGCCTTGATCGACTGCAGCAGCGTCGGCCGCGGCGTCACATAATGCGAATTGGCGTAGACCTTCACGAATTCGAGATCGACGGTCTTCTTGCCGGTGAGCGGATCGAATTCGGAAATGCCCTCCACCTCGTCGCCGAAGAAGCTCACGCGCCAGGCGCGGTCCTCGTAATGGGCCGGAAAAATATCCACGGTGTCGCCGCGCACGCGGAATGTGCCGCGCGAGAAATCGGCGCCGATGCGGCGGTACTGCAGGGCGACGAGATCGGCGACCAGCTGGCGCTGCTCGAGTTTTTCCCCGAGTTGCACCGAGAAGGTCATGGCGGTGTAGGTTTCCACCGAGCCGATGCCGTAGATGCAGGACACCGACGCCACGATGATCACGTCGTCGCGCTCCAGCAGCGAGCGCGTGGCGGCGTGGCGCATGCGGTCGATCTGCTCGTTCACGCTGGATTCTTTTTCGATATAGGTGTCCGAGCGCGGCACATAGGCTTCGGGCTGGTAATAGTCGTAATAGGACACGAAATATTCGACGGCGTTGTTGGGAAAGAAGCTGCGGAACTCGCCATAGAGCTGCGCGGCAAGAGTCTTGTTGGGCGCGAGGATCAGCGCCGGCCGCTGGGTCTCGGAGATGACGCTGGCCATGGTGAAGGTCTTGCCCGAGCCGGTGACGCCGAGCAGCACCTGCTCGCGCTCGCCCGCTTCGATGCCCTTCACCAGTTCGGCGATGGCGGTCGGCTGATCGCCCTTGGGCGTATATTCGGAGACGAGTTCGAACTTCACGCCGCCTTCGGATTTCTCCGGGCGTTCGGGACGGTGCGGCGTCCAGGGCTTCTTGTCGCGCAGATTGGGATCGCCGAGCCGCAGCAGTTGATCGAGACTGTCGATCGTCGCCTGCACGCCGCCGCCTTCGCCTTCGGCGTCGGCCTTGCCGTTAGAACGCGGCGATTGGCCGGCGGAGGGCTCGCCGGCGAGGCCGTAGCGTTCGAGATCGCCCTCGTCGAGCCCGGTCGCCGCGCCGACGTCGTACCCCGCCTGCGGCGCCTCGCCGAAGCCTTCGGGCAACAGCGCCGGATTGAGCAGCGCAGCCAGATGCGGCGCCAGCGGCTGCACATCGGGCCGCGACGCCCGGGCGCGCGTCGGCTTCGCAGGGTCCTTCGGTTTCTTCGGGGCTTTGGCCATGACGCCAATATGCGCGGGATGCGGGCGGGAGGGAAGGGTGGATTGCAGGCTTTCCCACGCGGACCGCGGTCCATGCAGCTTCTGCAATCGCGTCACACCACCCACCAGCGCAGCAGCCAGTCGAAGAACCGGCGCGACGCCGGGGTCAGTTTGCCGGCGAGGCGTTCGTAGTCTGCGACCTTTGCCGCGGCCTTGTCCTTCGGCCAGCCAGCCGCCGCGAATTTGTCCGCCGGGTTGGCCAGCCAGCTCCAGCTCGGGATGATCTGCGCTGCGGCGCTTTTCAGCGGTTCGTACAGCCCCTCCGCGCGGTCCCTGGCCGGGACGGTTTCCGGAAAGATCTCTTCGGCCTCGCGCAGGGCCGCTTCGGCGCCGCGCAGCGCCGCGGCGAAGCGCGGCGAGGCCACCGCGTTGTCGTCGGCGATGCCGTGCAGCAACGCGGCAATGGCCGCGCGGTCGGCCTCGCCCGGAAGGCGGATCGGCTCCTTGCGCGCTGTCGCGCGATAGTCCGAAAGTTCGGGATAGAGCGCTTCCAGCCTCTCATAAAGCGCGCGCAATTCGCTAAGATGAAAGCGCACGAGATCATGCAGCGGCAGATCGCCGCTTTGATCGGCAAAATCGAGAGCGACCAGCGCCAGCTTCAATTTCAGATTCAGCGCATGCGGATCGCAGGCCGCAACATCTTCGGGCGCCGAGGCGACGAGATTTTTCGCCGTGCGTCTCACCGTCCCGGGAAAATGAAAATTGCCGCCGGTCTCTTCGACATGTTCGGCGTAATCGACGAACAGATTGCGCATGTCCCTGTAAAGGACGTCCGCCGAAGCGCCAAAGGGCGCCGCGCCTTTTTCGCTCGGCTCGATATAGCGCGCTTTCAGCCGGCCGTCCTCGGCGGGCGCGGGGTCGAACACGCCGTGCGTGCCGCGCGAGAGCGCTTCCAGCGTCGCCTCGTCGCCGATCGCCGCGAGAATGATTTTCGGCCAGTCGCTGCGCGGCCTGTCGAACAGCGACACATAATGGATTTCACGCACGATCGGAGCGAGGTCTGTTTCGCGCAACATCAGCGGCAGCAGCTTGCCTCTTTCGAGCGCAGGGTCGGCGTTGTAGGCGGCATCCCACTCCCGTTTGCAATGGCCGCTAGCCCAGTAGTGTTCGGAATAAAGCGCGACGAGGCGGCCGGAGTCGGCGAGGCCGTCCTTCACCTCGTCGATGAAACTGCGGCCGGGCCGGATGCTGTCCGGCGCAAAGAACACGCTGCGCCCCGCCCCGCGCAGGATCGCAACGATCTCCTGCGCCTCGGAGAGGTCCTTGCTGCTGTAGCTGAGGAAGAGGTCGTAGCGGAGGGCGGGGGTGGGTTCCGGCGCAGGCTCGGGCTGGGGGGCCTCGGCCCGATCCAGTTCGGCGAGCCGCTCCGCAATCCAAAGATTGGCGGCCTCCGGCCCTTCGTCCCATTTCGCCCGCGGCACATTGACGAACACCGCCTCGCGCTCCTCGTCCCAATCCTCGCCGGCCAGCCGGGCCTCGTACCAGCGGGTCCAGACGGCCCAATGGGGTTGCATGTCGAAATACCTGCGCAGCTGGCGCCAATTGTCGCTGGCCCAGTCCGGCGCGCCATCGGACCAAATCGGGGCAGAGGCCAACCGCTCCGGCGCCTCGCCGTCGGCGAGAAATTGCGCGTCGGCTGTCAGAGATTTCCACACGGCGCGGGCGGCGGCGTAGACGCGGGCAGCGTCGGCGGCGTAGGCCGCGGCGCGAGCGGCGGCGGTGGTGCGGGCGGTGTAGGCGGCGTAGGCGCGGGCGGCGTCAGCAGCGTAGGCGGCGGCGCGAGCGGCGGCGTAAGCACCGTCGGCGGCGGCGGCGGCGGCGGCTCGGGCGGCATAGGCTGCGTCGCCTGCGGCAGCGGCGTCGGCGGCATCAATCGGGCGAGTTGGATATTGGGCCGCGCCCCGCCCGATTGTGGCACACCGCAGGATCGCCGAACACAATCCGGCAAATCGCTGCGCCGACTCGTCATCCTTTTGCGACGCCTCCAGGTCCACGGCTGCCAGCGGCGCCGTTCTGAGCGCGGCGCGCGCGGCGAGGACGACGCTCCAGCCGCGCGGCTGTTTCTTCAGCCAGTTTTCGAAAGCTTCGGGATCCGAAAACTCCAGACGCTCGGCGCGTTTTTCGATTGAGCCCCGCCGCCCGCCCAGCAAGGACAGAGCCCGGTCGAACCACCCCTTGACGCCATCCGCCATCGCAACTGCGCCTGAAACCCTTGCCCGCCGCGAGCATAGCCCGCGCCCGCACAAAGACAAGGCCGTGTCAGTCCTTCCGCGATAAGATCGGGCGACAGGAACTCTTCGCCCTGAGAAGCCGCCGCAAGCGGCGTCTCGAAGGGCGGCCGGAGGGGAAACCCGACGCTTCCCCGCGCGGCCCTGCTTCGAGACAGCGGCTTCGCCGCTTCCTCGGCACGAGGGCCGGGGTTTCCCGATCCGGCGCATTTCCGCCGCCGATATCCTCCCGGCCCGAACCTTGCTAAACTCACGCTGGTCCTCTCCCCGGACCGCGACCGGAGGCTGACGCATGCCCAGGAATCCCTGGCCCAAATTGATGTTCGACGCTTTCGATCTCGGCCTCTCCGCCAATGCGGTGATCGCCTTGCGGCTGGCCAAGCTGGCGCGCGGCGGGGCGGCGGCGCAGTCGGAGAGCAAGCGCATGGTCGCCGAAAAGATCACCGCCGCCGCGCAGGCCGGCGCCAGCGCCGCCGTTCTGGGCGCCAAGCCCGAACGCGCCGCGGGGCGGGCAATGGCGATTTACCGGCGCCGGGTGAAGGCGAATTTGCGGCGGCTGTCGAAGGGCGGGTGACCTCGCGGCGCGGCCCGCGAGGATAGGCTGGTCTCCAGACCAGCATTCCCCGAACAAAAAAGGCCGCCCCTCGCGAGGCGGCCTTTTGTTTTACCCGGGTGACCCGATCACTCCGCCGGCGGCAGGGCCGGGGCGGCGGGGGCCGCGCCTTCCGCGCGCTGGGTGATGATGAGGTCGTCGCGCCCGCCGGCGATGCCACGGAACTTCGACATGGCCGCGCCGGTGCCGGCCGGGATGAGCCGACCGACGATGACGTTCTCCTTGAGGCCGACCAGCGGATCGACCTTGCCGTTGACCGCCGCCTCGGTGAGCACGCGCGTCGTCTCCTGGAAGGACGCCGCCGAGAAGAAGGAGCGGGTCTGCAGCGACGCCTTGGTGATGCCGAGCAGCACCGGCGTGCCGGTCGCCGGCTTCTTGCCTTCCTCGAGGCACTTGGCGTTCGCCGCTTCGAGGTCGGTCTGGTCGACCTGCTCGCCGTCGAGGAACTCCGTGTCGCCCGCGTCAGTAATGTCCACCTTCTGCAGCATCTGACGCACGATCACTTCGATGTGCTTGTCGTTGATGTTCACGCCCTGCAGACGATACACTTCCTGGATTTCATTGACGAGGTACGCGGCCAGCTCCTCCACGCCCTTGATCGCCAGAATGTCGTGCGGCGCCGGATTGCCGTCGACGATGTAATCGCCCTTCTCGACCACGTCGCCGTCCTGAAGGTGAATGTGCTTGCCCTTCGGGATCAGATATTCGACCGGGTCGCCGCCTTCTTCACCGGGGATGATGCTGAGGCGCTGCTTGTTCTTGTAGTCCTTGCCGAACTGCACCGTGCCGGAGATTTCCGCGATGATCGCGTGATCCTTGGGACGGCGCGCCTCGAACAACTCCGCGACGCGCGGCAGACCGCCGGTGATGTCGCGGGTCTTGGCGCTTTCCATCGAGATACGGGCGAGAATGTCGCCGGCCTTCACGCTGGAGCCCGGCTCCTGCGCGATGATCGACTCGACCGGCAGCAGATAGCGGGCGTCGCCGCCGCGGGCGAGCTTCGCGACCTTGCCGTCCGGACCCTTGATCACCATCGACGGTTTCAGCGTCGAAGAGCGCAGGTTGAGGCGATAGTCCATGACCATGCGCTTGGCGATGCCGGTGGCTTCGTCGACCGTCTCCGACATCGACTGACCTTCGACGAGGTCCTCGAAGCCGACGACGCCGTCGATCTCGGTCATGATCGGACGCGTGAACGGATCCCATTCGGCGAGGCGCTGGCCGCGCTTGACGATATCGCCTTCGTCGACCTTCAGCTTCGAACCGTATTGCACGCGGTTGACCGCGCGCTCCTCACCGCCCGGGCCGAGGATGACGATAGCCACGTTGCGCGCCATCACCATCATGTCGCCGTCCGAGTTGCGCGACACATGGCGGTTGCGCACATGCACCTTGCCTTCGAAGTTGGACTCGATGAAGGACTGGTTGGCGAGCTGCGCAGCGCCGCCGATGTGGAAGGTGCGCATGGTGAGCTGCGTGCCCGGCTCGCCGATCGACTGCGCGGCGATGACGCCGACCGCCTCGCCCATGTTGACCGGAGTGCCGCGCGCGAGATCGCGCCCGTAGCAGGTGGCGCAGACGCCGTTCTTGGCCTCGCAGGTGAGGACCGAACGGATCTTCACTTCCTGAATGCCGGCGGCGTTGATCGGCTCGAGATGCCATTCCTGGATCATCTCGCCGGCCGGAACGATCACCTTGCCGTCCTGCGTGACCAGAGGCTCCGCCGCGGAACGGCCGAGGATGCGCGTCGCCAGCGAGGCGACGATCTGGCCGGCGTCGACGATGGCGCGCATGCGGATGCCGCCCTGCGAGCCGCAGTCGGTCATGGTGATGATCGAGTCCTGCGCCACGTCCACGAGACGACGCGTCAGATAGCCCGAGTTCGCGGTCTTCAACGCCGTGTCCGCGAGACCCTTGCGGGCGCCGTGGGTGGAGTTGAAGTATTCGAGAACCGTGAGGCCTTCCTTGAAGTTCGAGATGATCGGGCTTTCGATGATCTCGCCCGAGGGCTTGGTCATCAGGCCGCGCATCGCCGCGAGCTGCTTCATCTGCGTGGGCGAGCCACGCGCGCCCGAGTGCGACATCATGTAGATCGAGTTGATCTGCCGATCGCGGCCGTGCTCGTCCTTGCTGACGCGGGAAATGCCGGCCATCATCTCTTCGGCCAGCTTGTCCGAGCACTTCGACCAGGCGTCGACCACCTTGTTGTATTTTTCACCCTGGGTGATCAGGCCGTCGTTGTACTGCTGCTCGTATTCCTTGGCCGCGGCGCGGGTTTCGGAAACGATCTTCTCCTTCGTCGGCGGCACGAGCATGTCGTCCTTGCCGAAGGAAATGCCGGCCTTGAAGGCTTCGCGGAAGCCCAACGCCATGATGCGATCGCAGAAGATCACCGTCTCCTTCTGACCGCAGTTGCGGTAGACGGTGTCGATCATGTTGGAGATTTCCTTCTTGGTCATCAGCTTGTTGACGACGTCGAAGGGAATCTTCGTATTGTGCGGCATGAGCTGGCCGAGGATGAGACGGCCGGGCGTCGTGTCGAAGATCTTCGAGACGCGCTGACCCTTCTCGTCATAGGTCCAGGCGCGGCCCTTGATCTTCGTGTGCAGCGTGATCGCCTTGGCGGCGATCGCATGCTCGATCTCGCCCTGGTTCGAGAAGCACATCCCCTGCCCCGGCTCGCCGTCGCGCTCCAGCGTGAGATAGTACAGACCCAGCACGATGTCCTGCGAGGGCACGATGATCGGCTGACCATTGGCCGGGTGCAGGATGTTGTTGGTCGACATCATCAGCACGCGCGCTTCGAGCTGCGCTTCGAGCGACAGCGGCACGTGCACGGCCATCTGGTCACCGTCGAAGTCGGCGTTGAAGGCGGCGCAGACCAGCGGATGCAGCTGGATCGCCTTGCCCTCGATCAGCACCGGCTCGAAGGCCTGGATGCCGAGACGATGCAGCGTCGGCGCGCGGTTGAGGAGCACCGGATGTTCGCGGATCACCTCGTCGAGGATGTCCCACACTTCCGGCTTTTCTTTTTCGACCAGCTTCTTGGCCTGCTTCACCGTGGCCGAATAGCCCTTGGCGTCGAGCCGCGAATAGATGAACGGCTTGAACAGCTCGAGCGCCATCTTCTTCGGCAGGCCGCACTGATGCAGCTTCATTTCCGGACCGACGACGATCACCGAACGGCCGGAGTAATCGACGCGCTTGCCGAGCAGGTTCTGGCGGAAGCGGCCCTGCTTGCCCTTGAGCATGTCGGCCAGCGACTTCAGCGGACGCTTGTTGGCGCCGGTGATGACGCGACCACGGCGGCCGTTGTCGAACAGCGCGTCGACGGCCTCCTGCAGCATGCGCTTTTCGTTACGGATGATGATGTCCGGCGCGCGCAGCTCGATCAGTCGCTTCAGACGATTGTTGCGGTTGATGACGCGGCGGTAGAGATCGTTGAGATCCGAAGTCGCGAAGCGACCGCCGTCGAGCGGCACCAGCGGACGCAGGTCCGGCGGAATGACCGGAACCTCTTTGAGGATCATCCACTCCGGCTTGTTGCCGGACTGGATGAAAGCCTCGATGATCTTGAGGCGCTTGGCCAGCTTCTTGGGCTTGAGCTCGGTGGTCGCCTCGGAAATCTCGACGCGCAGTTGCGCGGCAATGCTCTCGAGGTCCATCGACTCGAGCAGCTTGCGGATCGCCTCGGCGCCGATCATGGCGGTGAAGGCTTCCTGGCTGTACTCGTCCTGAGCGCGCAGATATTCCTCTTCCGTCAGGAGCTGACGCTCCTTGAGCGGGGTGATGCCGGCGTCGATGACGATGTAGGACTCGAAATAGAGGATGCGCTCGAGATCCTTGAGCGTCATGTCGAGCAGCAGGCCGATGCGCGAGGGCAGCGACTTCAGGAACCAGATGTGGGCGACCGGCGCCGCGAGCGAAATATGGCCCATACGATCGCGACGAACGCGCGCGAGCGTCACTTCGACGCCGCACTTCTCGCAGATGACGCCCTTGTATTTCATGCGCTTGTACTTCCCGCACAAGCACTCGTAATCCTTGATCGGCCCGAAGATGCGCGCGCAGAACAAGCCGTCGCGCTCGGGCTTGAAGGTGCGGTAGTTGATCGTCTCGGGCTTCTTGATCTCGCCGAACGACCAGGAGAGGATCTTCTCCGGGCTGGCGATGGAAATCTGGATCTGGTCGAAGGCCTGCGTCGCCACGACCGGATTGAAGAGATTCATGACCTCTTGCTGATTCATGGTCTTCTCCTGGACCGGCCGCGCGCCGCAGCGGCGGCGCCTCCGGTCGAAATCTGTCTGCGCCATTCCTTCTCCCGCTTGCGGGAGAAGGCGTCATGCAAGGCTTGACGGACGAACGCTCGTCACTCGGCCGCTTCGGCGGGCGGAGCAAGCTCTTCGTCTTCCGGCGTCGCATTGGTGAGTTCGACGTTGAGCGCCAGCGAGCGCATTTCCTTGATGAGCACGTTGAAGCTCTCGGGAATGCCGGACTCGAAGGTGTCGTCGCCGCGCACGATCGACTCGTAGACCTTGGTGCGGCCGGCAACGTCGTCCGACTTCACCGTCAGCATTTCCTGCAGCGTGTAGGCGGCGCCATAGGCTTCGAGCGCCCACACCTCCATTTCGCCGAAACGCTGACCGCCGAACTGCGCCTTGCCGCCCAGCGGCTGCTGGGTGACCAGCGAATAGGGGCCGATCGAGCGCGCATGGATCTTGTCGTCGACGAGATGATGCAGCTTCAGCATGTAGATGTAGCCGACCGTCACCTTGCGGTCGAAGGTCTCGCCGGTGCGGCCGTCGAACAGCGTCACCTGGCCCGAAGAGGCCAGGCCAGCGCGTCCGAGCATCTCGACGATGTCCTTTTCACGGGCGCCGTCGAACACCGGCGTCGCGATCGGCACGCCGCGCCGCAGGTTCTTGCCCACCGCGACCAGCGTGGGTTCGTCCAGCGCGTCGATCTGCTTCACATCGTCGGTGTAGATGTCGCCGAGCGTTTTGCGCAGCGGCGCCGCATCCTTGCTGCGCATGTAGGCGTCGACAGCGGCGCTCACCTGTTTGCCGAGGCCCGCGCAGGCCCAGCCGAGATGCGTCTCGAGAATCTGCCCGACATTCATGCGGCTCGGCACGCCGAGCGGATTGAGCACGATGTCGACCGGCGTGCCGTCCTCGAGGAAGGGCATGTCCTCCTGCGGAACGATGCGCGAGACCACGCCCTTGTTGCCATGACGGCCGGCCATCTTGTCGCCGGGCTGGATCTTGCGCTTCACTGCGACGAAGACCTTGACCATCTTCATCACGCCGGGCGGCAGTTCGTCACCGCGCTGCAGCTTCTCGACCTTGTCGAGGAAGCGGTTTTCGAGGCCCTTCTTCGACTCGTCATATTGCTTGCGCACCGCCTCGATGTCGGACATCAGCGCATCGTCGGCGACGACGAAGGTCCACCACTGCGAGCGCGGATATTCGTCGAGGATCGCCTGGGTCAGCGTGTCGCCCTTGCGGAACGACTTCGGGCCGGCGATGGCGGCCTTGCCGAGCAGGGTCTCGCCCAGACGCGCATAGACGTTGCGGTCGAGGATCGCCAGTTCGTCGTCGCGGTCTTTCGCCAGACGCTCGATCTCTTCGCGCTCGATCGCCTGGGCGCGTTCGTCCTTCTCGACGCCGTGGCGGTTGAAGACGCGCACTTCGACGATCGTCCCCTGCACGCCCGGTGGCACGCGCAGAGAGGTGTCGCGCACATCCGACGCCTTTTCGCCGAAGATGGCGCGCAGAAGCTTCTCTTCCGGCGTCATCGGGCTTTCGCCCTTGGGCGTGATCTTGCCGACGAGAATGTCGCCCGCCTGCACTTCGGCGCCGATGTAGACGATACCCGCCTCGTCGAGATTTTTCAGCGTCTCTTCCGAGACGTTGGGAATGTCTCTCGTGATTTCTTCCGGCCCGAGCTTGGTGTCGCGGGCCATCACCTCGAATTCGTCGATATGAATGGAGGTGAAGACGTCCTCCTTCACGATGCGCTCGTTGAGCAGGATCGAGTCTTCGAAGTTGTAGCCGTTCCAGGGCATGAACGCGACGAGCACGTTGCGGCCGAGCGCCAGATCGCCGAGATCGGTCGATGGACCGTCGGCAATGATGTCGCCCTTCGTGACGAAGTCACCCACCTGCACCAGCGGCTTCTGGTTGATGCAGGTCGACTGGTTCGAACGCTGGAACTTCATCAGACGGTAGATGTCGACGCCGGGCTTGGCCGGGTCTTGCTCTTCCGTCGCACGGACGACGATACGCGTCGCGTCGATCTGGTCGACGACGCCGGTGCGGCGCGCGCCGATGGCGGCGCCCGAGTCGGCGGCGACGATCGGCTCCATGCCGGTGCCGACGAACGGCGCATCGGCCTTCACCAGCGGAACGGCCTGACGCTGCATGTTCGAGCCCATCAGCGCGCGGTTGGCGTCGTCGTTCTCGAGGAACGGGATCAGCGCCGCAGCGACCGAGACGAGCTGCTTGGGCGACACGTCCATGGCGTCGACCTTCTCGCGCGGAGCGAGCAGCACTTCGCCGGCATGGCGGCAGAGCACGAGGTCTTCGACGAGATTGCCGTCGTCATCCACCACGGCGTTGGCCTGGGCGACATGAAACTTCGCCTCCTCCATCGCCGACACGTAGACGACTTCGCCCGTCACCTTGCCGTCGCGCACGCGGCGATACGGCGCTTCGATGAAGCCGTATTTGTTGACGCGCGCGAAAGTGGCCAGCGAGTTGATCAGGCCGATGTTCGGACCTTCCGGCGTTTCGATCGGGCAGATGCGGCCGTAATGCGTCGGATGCACGTCGCGCACCTCGAAGCCGGCGCGCTCGCGCGTCAGACCGCCCGGTCCCAGCGCCGAGAGGCGGCGCTTGTGGGTGATTTCGGAGAGCGGATTGGTCTGATCCATGAACTGCGAGAGCTGCGACGAGCCGAAGAACTCGCGCACCGCCGCTGCCGCCGGCTTGGCGTTGATCAGATCCTGCGGCATGACCGTGTCGATGTCGACCGAGGACATGCGCTCCTTGATGGCGCGCTCCATGCGCAGCAGGCCGAGGCGATACTGATTTTCCATCAGCTCGCCGACCGAACGCACACGGCGGTTGCCGAGGTGATCGATGTCGTCGATTTCGCCGCGGCCGTCACGCAGATCGACGAGCGCCTTCACCACGGCGAGAATATCCTCGCGGCGCAGCGTGCGCACGGTGTCGGCGGCGTCGAGATCGAGACGCATGTTCATCTTCACGCGGCCCACCGCGGAAAGATCGTAACGCTCGGCGTCGAAGAACAGCGAATGGAACATGGCTTCCGCCGTGTCCATGGTCGGCGGCTCGCCCGGACGCATGACGCGGTAGATGTCGAACAGCGCCTCTTCTCGCGTCGAGTTCTTGTCGATCGCCAGCGTGTTGCGGATGTAGGGGCCGATGTTGATGTGATCGATGTCGAGGATCGGCAGTTCGTCGAAACCCTTGTCGAGCAACTGCGGCAGCGTCTTGGCGTTGATCTCGTCACCGGCTTCGGCGAAGATTTCGCCGGTGGCGGGATCGAACAGATCCTGCGCCAGATACTGGCCGTAGAGCTCTTCCGTCGAAACGCGGACGGCCTTGACGCCCTTCTCGGCCAGCTGGCGCGCGGCGCGCACGGCGAGCTTCTTGCCGGCCTCGAGGATCACTTCGCCCGAGTCGGCGTCGACGAGATCTGCGGTCGCCTTCACGCCTTTCAGACGCTCGGCGTCGAACGGCATCCGCCAATTGTCCTTGTCGGCGGTGTAGATGATCGTCTTGTAGAAGGTCGACAGGATCTCTTCGCCGTCGAGGCCGAGCGCAAACAGCAGCGAGGTCACCGGCAATTTGCGGCGACGGTCGATGCGGGCGTAGACGATGTCCTTGGCGTCGAATTCGATGTCGAGCCAGGAGCCGCGATACGGAATGATGCGCGCGGCGAACAGCAGCTTGCCGGACGAATGGCTCTTGCCCTTGTCGTGATCGAAGAACACGCCGGGCGAGCGATGCATCTGCGAGACGATGACGCGCTCGGTGCCGTTGACGATGAAGGTGCCGTTGGCCGTCATGAAGGGCATGTCGCCCATGTAGACGTCCTGCTCCTTGATGTCCTTGACCGACTTCGCCTGCGTGTCCGGGTCGACATCGAACACGATCAGGCGCAGCGTGACTTTCAGCGGCGCAGCGAAGGTCATGCCGCGCTGGCGGCATTCGTCCACGTCATATTTGGGCGCCTCGAATTCGTAGCGCACGAATTCGAGCAGCGCGACCTGAGAGAAATCCGAAATCGGGAACACCGACTTGAAGACGGATTGCAGCCCCTCTTCGGGCCTGCCGCCCTTCGGCTCGTCGACGAGCAAGAACTGATCGTAGGAGGCCTTCTGCACCTCGATCAGATTGGGCATTTCCGCGGCTTCGCGGATATGCCCGAAAAACTTGCGGATGCGCTTGCGACTGGTGAACTTGCGCGCCGACGTCTGAGCCATGTCGCTTCTCGAACCTCTTTGTAAAAGCGAATAGGGAGTAGCGAATGTCGAACAGATCGATCCCACCCGTTCGTTGGTCGCTGCTCGCTATTCGCTCTCCCGCCCCGATGTGCAAAACCCTCCCCCCGCGTGCGGGGAGAGGGAAAACCGACGAAGCTCTTACTTGAGCTCGACCTTGGCGCCGACCTTCTCGAGGGTGGCCTTGATCTTCTCGGCTTCGTCCTTGGAAGCGCCTTCCTTGATCGGCTTGGGAGCGCCTTCGACGAGGTCTTTGGCTTCCTTGAGGCCGAGGCCGGTGATGGCGCGGACTTCCTTGATGACTTCGATCTTCTTGTCGCCGGCCGAAGCCAGGATCACGTTGAACTCGGTCTTCTCTTCGGCGGCCGGAGCCGCGGCGGCGCCCGGAGCAGCGGCGACAGCCACCGCAGCCGCGGCGGACACGCCCCACTTCTCTTCGAGCAGCTTGGCGAGTTCGGCCGCCTCGAGGACGGTGAGAGCCGAGAGGTCTTCGACGATCTTTTCCAGATTGGCCATTTTTCTACTTCCTTGGAATTTGGTTCAGTTCTGCGCCTGATGTCAGGCCGCGTCTCGCTTGGCGTAGGCCCCGAACACGCGCGCCAGCTTGGCGGCGGGTGCGGTCGAGAGCTGAGCGATCTTGGTCGCCGGGGCGTTGATGAGCCCCACGATCTTGGCGCGCAGTTCGTCGAGGGACGGCATGGTCGCGAGCGACTTGACGCCATCCGGGTTCAGGGCGGTCGCACCCATGGCGCCGCCGAGGATGACGAACTTGTCGTGATCCTTGGCGAAAGCCGCTGCGACCTTGGGCGCCGCCACCGGATCGTCCGAATAGGCGATCAGGGTCGGTCCCTTGAGCAGGGAGCCGATCGAGGCGACGCTGGTGCCATCGAGAGCGATCTTGGCGAGGCGGTTTTTGGCGATCTGCACGGTGGCGCCTTCATCGCGAGCCTGCTTGCGCAGTTTCTGCAACTGGGCGACCGTCAGACCGGAGTAGTGCGCCACCACGACGACACCGGCCTTCGAAAAGACCTCGTGCAGCGCCGCAACGGCTTCTTTTTTCTCCGCTCTGTCCACGGTTGCTCTCTCCACTGGCGGACACAGGAGCTGCCCCCTGCCCGCCGGTTGCGACTGGCCGCTGCGCCCTCACGGGCGAAACGGCTCCGTAGATCCTGTCCCCGCATGCCCGGGAGGGCGCGCGGTTGAAGGGGCGTGAACCAAATTCGAAGGACGCTCGCGCAGCGAACGGCCATGAAATTACGGTTTCCCCGTCTGTGCAGGCTGGCGAAACAACGGCGAACGAGTCGTCGTCTTTTCGACCGATTGAGCCGCTACGGGAATTTTCATCCCCTCGCAGCGCCGGCAGTCTCGGACAGGACATGGCCGGACAGGACACGAGGCATCCCCCGCGTCCTCCGGCCTATCCACCGCCAGCGGCCATTGCGGCCGAGGCGGAAGTCAAATCTGAAAATCGGGTCCATTTGATCCCGGCTTGGTCCCGGAACCGGGTGTGTAGCGGGGGTTTCCAAAGGATGCAAGGGAAATTTTAACGGCTCCGAACGATCGCCGCAACGGGTGGAAGCCACGCGCCCGGCCGCGTAAAAGCTGTTTCTCCCGCCCTTCCCGGAGCCGCCCGATGTCCGTCCATGTCCACGCCGGCTATTTCTCGCGAGGCCTCGCCGCCGATCCCGAACTCGGGGCGGCGATCAAGGATGAAACCACCCGCCAGCGCGACGGGATCGAACTCATCGCCTCGGAGAACATCGTTTCCCGACTGGTGCTCGAGGCGCAGGGCTCGGTCCTGACCAACAAGACCGTCGAGGGCCGCGTCGGCGCCCGCTATTACGGCGGCGCTCAATTCGCGGACGCCATCGAGGCGTTGGCGATCGAGCGCGCCCGAAGGCTGTTTGGCTGCTGTTTCGCCAATGTGCAGCCGCATTCGGGCTCCAACGCCAACGCCGGCGTGTTTCTCGGTCTGCTCCAACTCGGCGACGTGATCCTCTCGATGGACACCGCCGCCGGCGGCCACATCAGCCACGGCCATCCGGCGACGCTCACCGGGCGTGATTACACGATCGTGCGCTATGGCGTCCGGCGCGTCGACGAGCGCATCGATCTGGACGCCCTGCGCGATCTCGCCCGCCGCCACCGCCCGAAGATGATCGTCGCGGGCGGCTCGGCCTATCCGCGGATCATCGATTTTGCCGCGCTGCGCGCCATCGCCGACGAGGTCGGCGCCCTCCTGCTCGTCGACATGGCGCATTTTGCCGGCCTCGTCGCCGCCGGGCTGAATCCCGATCCCTTCCCCCATGCCCATGTCGTCACCACCACCACCTACAAGAGCCTGCGCGGCGCCCGCGGCGGCATGGTCCTGTGGAACGACCCGGCGCTGTCGTCTCGTATCGATGCGGGGATTTTTCCCGGCGTTCAGGGCTCGGTCCTGCTGCACGGCGTCGCCGGCAAGGCGGCCTGTCTGGGCGAGGCGCTTCGACCCGAATTCGCGAACTGGGCGCGCGCCGCCCTCGCCAATGCGCAGGCGCTGGCGGCGGCGCTGATCGCGGGCGGGATGCGGCTCGTCTCCGGCGGAACCGACACAACGCTGATGCTGGGCGATCTCTCGTCCTTCGGCATTTCCGGCGACATCGCCGCGGCGGCGCTGGAGCGCGCCGGCCTCGCCGTCAACAAGAATCTGCTGCCCTTCGACCCGCGCCCGCCCGAAGCGCCCTCGGGCCTGCGCCTCTCGACCAACGCCGGCACGACCCGCGGCTTCGGGCCAGCCGAATTCGCGACGATCGCCGGCTGGATCTTGCAGATTCTGCGCGCGCCGGACGACCGGGTGCGGCTCGATGCGACGCGGACGGAGGTGACCGCGATGTGCCGCGACTTTCCGATTTACGGGTAAGACCCAACCTACGGGTCAGGCGCTGCGCTGTCGTTCAGCCGACCTCAGCCGGCCGCGAAATGCTTCGACAGCTTCAGACCCTGCCCCTGATAATTGGAAACCCCGCCCTCGCCATACAAAGTCTCCGGCGCCTCGGACATGCGCTCGTAGACGAGCCGCCCGATATATTGCCCGTCCTCGAGAATGAACGGCACTTCGCGGCTGCGCACTTCCAGCACGGCGCGGGCGGCGGGTTTCCCGTCCGCGCCGGCGCCGAAGCCGGGATCGAAGAAGCCGGCGTAATGCACCCGGAATTCGCCGATGGCGGCGTCCATCGGCGCCATTTCCGCAGCAAGGCCGGGCGGAATGGCGAGCCGCTCCTGCGAGGCGAGGATGTAGAAATCGCCGGGATCGAGAATGAGCCGACGATCGGCTTTCGCCGGCAGGCGGTCCCAGAATTCGTCGATCGCATAGGCGCCGATGCGGTCGACGTCGATCACATCCGTGTGCTTTTGCGCGCGATAGCCGATGAAGGGGCCGATGTCGTCGCCGGCCAGCGCGACGCGCAAGACTACGCCGCCGCGCAGGTTGAGCGGCCCGTCGACCAGCGGCGACTTCGCGTGCAAGGCGGCGAGTTCGGGATCGGGCAGCACGAAGTCGCGCGCTTCGCTGCCGACCTCATGTTCGCGAAACCGCAACTGGTTGAGCCGGGAGCCCATGCGCGCCCGCACCGAAAAACTGCGCGGCGACACTTCCGCGAACAGCGGCCCGCTGTAGCCGGGCTCGACCAGATCGAAGCGCTCGCCATTGTCGGTGATCAGGCGGGTGAAGATATCCAGCCGGCCGGTGGAGCTTTTCGGATTGGCGGCGCCGGAGATCGTTTCCGGCAGGCGCAGGCTCTCCAGCAGCGGCACGACGTAAAAGCAGCCACGCTCCAATACGGCGCCGTCGCCCTCGAGGGAAATCTCGTCATATTTCAGCGCGCCGAGCAGATCCTCGACACAGCGGCCGCGGCCGGGCAGGAAACTGGCGCGCACCCGCCACGCCTTGGGCCCCAACCGCAGATCGAGGCTGGCCGGCTGCACCTGCCCTGCCGCCAGCGGGGCGGCGAGGCGGAACACGCCGCTCTGCGCCAACACCCCGATCCGCCGGCCGGAAAGAACTCCACTCATCGCACGCAACTCCGCCTGTCGGGCCGTTGTCGTTTACGTTACCCGCGGCGCGAGGCCTGCGCCGGGTTCGTCCGCAGTCCGTATAGCACGAGCGACGCCGCGCGACGCCGGGTTTTTCCCGGCCGATTTCCGCAACCGCAGCAAGTTTACATTAACTCTGTGCGTTTACGTTCGCACGCGACCATTCCCGAATGAACGAGGCCCGCGCCGTGCTGCAATTTCGTCTGGATCCCGAATATCGCCGCCCCAAGCCGCAAAGCGTGCGCCTGAAGAAGCTGCGCGCGCTGGTCCCGGGGGAAAGCCGGTTCGACACGCCTCTGGGCAAGCTCGGCCTCGGTCTCGCCACCGCCGCTGCCGCCTATGCTGCGGTGTCGCTGATTGCCGTGAAGGGCAATTTCAGCCGCAAGCAAGGCGGAGAGATCGCCCGTATGGCCCCGACATCCGGCTCCTCCGTCGCGACCGCGGCGCCGAAACCCGGCGTCGATTACACCGCGACCGGTTCGGTCGGTCCGAAGAAAGACGCGCCGGGATCTCTCGCCGCGACTCTCGGCCTGCGCAAACGCGCCGCCGATCAGTGACCTGGCGCGGCAGCGCTCAGGGCGCCCGCCGCACCGCGGCATAGACGTCGGCAAGACGATCGAGGTGCCGGTCCAGCGTCAGCGGATCGGCCCAATAGCGTGCCCGCGCTGCCCGCGCCATGCGCCTGGCCTCGCCGTCATCCTGCAGGCGGCGCAGCGCCTGCGCCAGCGACTGCGCATCGGCGGATTTGAACCACAGGCCGGTTTCGCCGTCGACCACCGCTTCGCGGCCGGCGCATATGTCGGAGACGACCACCGGCGTTCCGGCAGCCAGCGCCTCGTAAACGGTGAGAGGCTGGCCTTCGTACCACACCGACGGGAACACCAGCGCCCGCGCCGCATGCATGAGCGCGCGCACCTCGTCCGGTGTTTTCCAGCCGAGGAACTCCGCTTCGGGAAATTCTTCGCGCAGCGCCGGCGCCTCCGGACCGTCGCCCACGAACACCGCCTTCACCCCGGCAAGCCGTGCGCCTTCCGCAAAATAGCGCGCGCCCTTTTCCGCCGATATGCGGCCGACGAACAGAAAGTCGCCGACCGGCGCATCGCCTTTGTCTCCGCAGTCGACCGCCCCGATCGGGTTGGGAACGTCGTAAAAAATCGCATCCTTGCGCAGATGCGGCGCGGCGACCTCGCGCTGCAGGCGGGAGATGGTGATCACATGCCGCGCCGAGTCGTAGAGCCCGCTGACATGCTGCATCAGCGCATGACGCGCGACGCGCAGGAGCTTGCGATGATAGCCGCGGGAATCGCAGTCGTGGGCGATGCAGCCGAGCGACATGGGGGAATAATCGCAGGCGCGGGCGGCGTGATAGTCGTAGAAGCCGCCATTGGGGCAGACGAGATAGAATTCGTGGAGCGTATGCACGATCGGCAGGGTCGAGCGTTGCAGGGCGCGGCCGATGGACGGCGACAGCGCCTTGGACCAGCCATGGACATGCACGATGGTCTGCGTCGGATCGCAGGTCGCGAGCAGCGCCGCCAACGCCCGTTCGGCGTCGCCGTTCCACAGCCATTGCGCGCCGAAGCGGGCCAGAGACGATGTCGTCGAGACATCGACCTGATCGAGCAACCTCACCCGCACGCCCGCGTCCGTCAGCGCGGTGTCGACGGGGCCGACAGCGGCGAAGAAATCGACCTCGTGTCCGCGCCGGGCGAGGCCGGCGGCGCTTTCGATGGCGACCTTGGCCTGTCCGCCGTTGATATGGGCGTGATCGCAGATGACGACGATGCGCATGAGTGGGCTCCTTCTGCGCAGGAGCCTTGCGGGCAAATGGAAAATTTTCCGAAAACGCCCGTTGGCTTTCTTGTCCGCGGCGCCGCGTGGTAACCGTTCGCGCATGCTCGCCCCCCTCTTCGACCGCCTGCGCGCCTTTCGCGATCGCGTCGCCGCCGACCCCGCCGTCCAGCGCCGCGCGCTGAAGAACCCCGTGCTGCGGGTGTTCGCGCGGCGGCGGGCGCGGGCGATGCTCGATCTCACGGCGGGGTTCGTCTATTCGCAGGTCCTCTTCGCCTGCGTGAAGCTGCGGCTGTTCGAGCAGTTGCGCACGCGGCCGCAGACGACGGAAGAGATCGCCGCCGCGCTTGCGCTCGCGCCGGACGCTGCGCGCCGTCTGCTGGAGGCGGCGGTCTCGCTCGATCTCGCCGACCGGCGCAGCGGCGGCCGCTATGGCCTCGGCGATCTCGGGGCGGCGCTGCTCGGCAATCCGGCGGCGCTCGCCCTCGTCGAACATCAGCCGATGCTTTACGCCGATCTTGCCGACCCCGTCGGGCTGCTGCGCGGCGACCGCAGGGCCAGCCTCGCGGACTGGTGGCCCTATTCCGACACCGCCGACCCTTGCGCTCTCGCCGACGATGATGTCGGCCCCTACAGCGCGCTGATGGCCGCCTCACAGCCGATGGTCGCGGAGGAGGCGCTCGGCGCCTATCCCTTCGCGCGCCACAGGCGCCTGCTCGACATCGGCGGCGGCGAAGGAGCCTTCCTGTGCGCCGCGGGGCAAAAGATCCCGGCGCTGGAGCTGTCCCTGTTCGATCTGCCCGCAGTCGTCGAGCGCGCCCGAACCCGCATCGGCGCGGCGGGGCTGGCCGGGCGCACGCAATTTTCCGGCGGCAATTTTCTGTCCGACGCTTTGCCCGGCGGCGCCGATGTCGCGACTCTGATCCGCATCGTCCACGATCACGACGACGCCAGCGCGCTGGCCCTGCTGCGCAATGTGCGGCGCGCACTGGCGCCCGGCGCGACGCTGGTGATCGTCGAGGCGATGTCCGGCGTCGCCGGCGCCCGGCCACTCGACGCTTATTACGGATTCTATACGCTGGCGATGGGCCGCGGCCAGCCGCGAACAGCCGCCGACATTTCTGCTTTACTTCTGCAGGCGGGATTTTCGAGCGGCAAGCTCTGGCCCAACGCCTTGCCGAGCCTGGCCAGCATCCTGAGCGCCGAAGCCGTGTGACGGCACGGGAACACAGGCCCTGCTATTCCGCCGCCTGCTTGCGCGCGCTGCCGGCGAACTTGAGAATGTCGCTCCGCAACGGCGCCAACCGCTCGTCGTAGCGGGCGAAACCGAAATGCGGACATTTCAGCCGCGAAGCGCGTTGCAGTTGCTCGCGGGCATCGTCCGTGCGGCCGAGCGCCAGAACCGCCGCAGCGCGAAAGGTCAGCGGAATTTCGGCGCCGTCGACGGCGTCGGCGCGGGCGAGGGCCGCCGCCGCCTCGTCCCGGCGGCCGGCGCAGGCAAGGGCGTAGACCAGCACGCTGAAGGCGAAGGGATCTTCACCCACACAATCGAGACCGCGCCTTGCATGATCGATGGCCACGTCGTGGTCGCCGTCGATCGACGCGCAGATCGACAGCACCAGCCAGAGCATGGCTGCATCCGGGCGCTGCGCAAGACCGCGCCGCGAGCGCTCGGCGGCTTCGGTCCGATCGCCCGAGAGCAGAACCAGCCACGCGTGGAGCGACAACAGCCCCTGATCCATCGGATTGTGGCGCAGGCAAGCCTCGGCGTCGGCGACCGCCTCCCCGAGGCGATCCCGCCCCGCCAGCGCCCAACTGCGATAGGTGCAGGATTTCGAATACCAGGCGTTCGACGCGAGACTGCGCTCGATCAGCGCGATGCCGATCTCCTCGGAGCCGTGCACCAGCACCGCGCGCGCCCAGCCCAGCACCGCGAGAGCCGGGGCGAAGCCCGGCGACAGTTCGAGTGCCCTTCCAGCCTGCTCTTCGATCAATCGCGCCGCGGCGACGGGCGAAACATAACCGCGCATCGCTTGCCCGGCGTAAAGTTCGGCGGACAGGGCGAGAACGGCGCCGTTGTCCGGCTGGACTTGCGCGGCCGCGGCGATCGCTTCCTGGGCGCGGGAGTAGCCTTCGCGAGTGCGGCGGCCCGCGAGTTCATAAGCGGTCTGCCACAGCTCGAGCGCCTTGCTGTCGGCGACAGTGATGGCTTTGGGCCGCTCGTCCCCGCTCTCTTCGATTTCCGCGCGCAGATACAGGCCGCGGCCATATGCGGTCGCCACAAGCTCCGGCAGGCCCACCGCCTTCAGCGGCTTGCGCAGAAGATAGGCGCAACGGTCGATGGAATCGTCGGAGACTTCCTGTCCGGGCCACAGTTTCGAGGCGATTTCGTCCTTGGGAACGATCTCGCCTTTCGCGTCGAGCAGCAATTCCAGCAACTGCCGGGCCTGCGGTCCGAGCTTCACCGGCCGCCCGGCGCGCTCCAGTCCGCCTTCGAGGCTGTAACTGAACCCGGCAAACCGGCGGACGGAATTTTTCATCGCTGATCACCCCAAAGACCGGCGCTCGAAATAGTCACCAGCCCCAAAGTCATATTTCGGAAAAATCTACCAGAACCGGGCGATGCGCAACCCCTGCAACCACACATATCACCACCTCCCCGAAAAAAATCGACAATCACGGTAAAATGGTTGCATTCAGCCACCGACCACAGTCGAAAAAACCTGCCCGTTGCGGGCGAGCGTAATTTTCCAGTAATAGGCGCGGCTGCTCGCCACCTTGTCGAGATCACGGGTCGTCTCGATCTTGCGATCATTGACGGCCAGCACCACGTCGCCGCGCTGCAGATTGAGCTGCTGGGCGACAGAGCCGTCCTCGATCTCGGTGACGACCACGCCCGTCGCCGCGCCCTGCACAGACATTTCCTCGGTCACAGCCGGCGAGATATTCACCACCGTGGCCCCGGCGAAGGGGTTCTGGCCCTTGATCTTGATAGCGTCGCGCGGCGGGGTTTCAGGCGCCGGCTGCAGCCTCAGCGTCGCGGCAACCTTCTTCGAACCACGGATGGCGCTGATCGACGCCTGTCCGCCGAGCGATTTGGTGGCGAGCCGGTAGCCCACGGCTTCCGGATCATCGGCAGCCTGGCCGTCGACGGCCACGATCACGTCGCCCCGCTTGAGTCCTGCGTCCGCCGCTGGCCCTTTGGGATCGATGTCGGCGAGCAGCGCGCCGGCCGGCCTCTCGAGCCCGAGACTGTCGGAAAGATCCCTGGAAAGCGTCTGCAAAGTAGCCCCCAGCCATGGGCGCTTCACCTGTTTGCCGCCGCCCTTCGCGGTGGCGATGACATTCTTGACCATATTGACCGGAATGGCGAAGCCGATGCCGACCGAGCCGCCGGATTTGGAAAAAATCGCCGAATTGATGCCGATCACCCGACTGTTCATGTCGACCAGAGGCCCGCCGGAATTGCCGGGATTGATGGCCGCGTCGGTCTGGATGAAAAAGCCGTAGTCGCTGATGCCGACCTGCGTGCGGGCCAGCGCCGAAACGATGCCCTGCGTCACCGTCTGGCCGACGCCGAACGGATTGCCGATGGCCAGCACGAGATCGCCGACTTCGAGCCCGTCGGAATCGCCCAGCTCCATCACCGGAAAATTGCCGCCTTCGTTCAGCTTGAGCACGGCAAGATCGGTGCGCGGATCGCGCAGCAGGATCTTTGCCGGGATTTCGCGGCGGTCGTTGAGCGCCACCTTCACGTCGGTCATGTTCTCGATGACGTGATTGTTGGTGACGACGAGGCCGGACGCATCGACGATGACCCCGGACCCCAGCGACTGCGCCGTGTTGCCGCGCGGCTGGCCGCCGCCCTCGCCGAAGAAGTGGCGGAACACCGGATCGTCCATCCACGGATTGGCCGGCATGCGCTCGACGCGCGAAGCAAAGACATTGACGACTGCCGGCTGGGCCTTCTTGACGACGGGGGAGAAGGACAGGACGGCCTCGGCGCGCGACGTGGGAACAGCGCGCTCCGGCGCTACAGACACCTGCGCTCGGGCCGGCGCAGGATCGCTGTTCCGGTCGAGCGCCGCCCAGCCTGCGCCCAAAACGATCGCCGCCGCGCCGCCGGCGGCCAGCCGCATCCAAGCGTTCATGTCCAAACCCTTCATCGTGGAATCGTTCCGGAGAATATAGGCCGGCCCGCCGCAAACGGTAAGCTCTGCAAGACGACCCTCGGGCCATGAAAAAAGCGGCGCGAAAATCGCGCCGCTCCAGAAATCCGTAATTTCGACAGCCTTACTCGGCGTCGTCCTCCGCTACCACGACCGGGCCCGAGTCCTGACCCTTGGCGCTCACGTCGCGGTCGACGAATTCGATCACCGCCAACGGGGCGTTGTCGCCGTAGCGGAAGCCAGCCTTCAGGACACGGGTGTAGCCACCCTGACGGTCCTTGTAGCGCGGGCCGAGCACGTCGAAGATCTTCCGGACCAGAACCGGATCGCGCAGCTGGGCGATGGCCTGACGACGGGCGTGCAGATCGCCCTTCTTGCCGAGCGTCACCAGCTTCTCGACCACCGGACGCAGGTCCTTGGCCTTGTAGAGTGTGGTGATGATCTGCTCGTGCTTGATCAGCGCGCGAGAGAGATTCATGAACATCGCCTTGCGGTGTTCGTGGGTGCGGCCGAAACGGCGCTTCTTGTGACCGTGATACATGTGGCTCTCCGTTGGTTGTGCGGCCGCCGTGCCAAGGAACGGCCGTCAGTTTTCCCTCTTCCGCATAGCCCGTCGAAAGACGGGCGTCTCTCGACAGCTATGCGGGAGAGGGTGTTCGCGGCGCTCAGTAGTGCTCTTCGAAGCGCTTGGCGAGATCGTCGATGTTCTCCGGCGGCCAGCCGGGGACTTCCATGCCGAGGTGCAGACCCATCTGCGCCAGCACTTCCTTGATCTCGTTCAGCGACTTGCGGCCGAAGTTCGGGGTGCGAAGCATTTCCGCCTCCGACTTCTGGATGAGGTCGCCGATGTAGACGATGTTGTCGTTCTTGAGGCAGTTGGCCGAGCGCACAGACAGCTCCAGCTCGTCGACCTTCTTCAGCAGCGCCGGGTTGAAGGCGAGCTGCGGGATCGACGGGGCGGCCTCTTCGCGGCGCGGCTCCTCGAAGTTCACGAAGACGTTGAGCTGATCCTGCAGGATGCGCGCCGAATAGGCGAGCGCGTCTTCCGGCGAGATCGAGCCGTCGGTCTCGATCGTCATGGTCAGCTTGTCGTAGTCGAGCACCTGGCCTTCGCGGGTGTTCTCGACGCGGTAGCTGACCTTCTTGACCGGCGAATAGAGGCTGTCGACCGGAATGAGGCCGATCGGCGCGTCTTCGGCGCGGTTGCGGTCGGCGGGCACATAACCCTTGCCGGTCGCCACGGTGAATTCCACGCGGAAGTCGGCGCCCTCGTCGAGCGTGCAGATGACGAGATCGGGATTGAGCACCTGAACGTCGCCGCTCGCCTGGATGTCGCCGGCATGAACCGGGCCGGGGCCGGTCTTGCGCAGCGTCAGGCGCTTCGGGCCTTCGCCCTGATACTTGATCGCGATGTCCTTGATGTTGAGGACGATGTCGGTCACGTCCTCGCGCACGCCGGGAATCGACGAGAATTCGTGCAGCACGCCGTCGATGTGAATGGATGTGATGGCCGCGCCTTGAAGCGACGACAGCAGGACACGGCGCAGGGCGTTGCCGAGGGTGACGCCGAAGCCGCGCTCCAGCGGCTCGGCCACCGCAGTGGCGACACGGCGCGGATCATGGCCCGCAACGACGTCGAGCTTGTTCGGCTTGATCAGTTCCTGCCAGTTCTTCTGGATGCTCACTGTGGCGCCCTTCCTTGACGGCTTCGCGCGCTGCGGGGAGGGAGCGCGCGCAAAATCGAATGCCGATGAAAACCGGCCGCCGCGAGCCCGTTACGGCGCGCGGCGGTGAAGACGCAAGATCAGACGCGGCGACGCTTGCGCGGACGGCAGCCGTTGTGCGGGATCGGCGTCACGTCGCGGATCGAGGTCACCGTGAAACCGGCGGCCTGCAGCGCGCGAAGCGCCGACTCGCGACCCGAACCCGGGCCGGACACTTCCACTTCCAGAGTGCGCACGCCGTGCTCGCCAGCCTTGCGGGCGGCGTCCTCGGCGGCCATCTGCGCGGCGTAGGGGGTCGATTTGCGCGAACCCTTGAAGCCCATGGTGCCCGCCGACGACCAGGACACTGTGTTGCCCTGCGCGTCGGTGATGGTGATCATGGTGTTGTTGAACGTCGAATTCACGTGGGCGACGCCCGACACGATGTTCTTGCGCTCGCGGCGACGAACGCGACCGGTTTCCTTGGCCATAACTCAGATTTCCTTCGAACGCGCCCGTAACGCCAGGCGCTGGGGAGAGTGTGCGCGGGTGGCGCGGATTACTTCTTCTTGCCGGCGATCGGCTTCGCCTTGCCCTTGCGGGTGCGGGCGTTGGTGTGGGTGCGCTGGCCGCGGACCGGCAACTGGCGGCGATGGCGCAGGCCGCGGTAGCAGCCGAGATCCATCAGGCGCTTGATGTTGATGGCGACTTCGCGGCGCAGATCGCCTTCGACCATGTAGTCGCGGTCGATCGTTTCGCGGATCTGCAGCACTTCGGCGTCGGTGAGGTCATGGACGCGGCGCTCTGCGGCGATGTTCACCTTCTCGCAGATCTCCGACGCTTTCTTGGCGCCGATGCCGTGAATATACTGAAGCGCGATGACGACGCGCTTGTTGGTCGGAATGTTGACGCCTGCGATACGTGCCATGGTTCCCTCCATGTGAGGCGCAGAAACCTGCGCGGACAAACCCGCGTCCGGTGGAGGCCGGCCCATGCGGGTGAGATGACGTTTTGCTTCTCGGGACGCGATAAAGGGCGCGCCCGGCGAAAGGCGTCCCGTATCAAGCCAGAGAGCCGCGAATACCTAGGGTTTTCTGGAGAGTCAAGAGAAAATCGCAAACCTCGATCGCGTTCTTCCGTTCTACAGCATCGGAACCGCCGCTCCAAACTTGCGCGCGGCGTCGAGACCAAGCCCCAGCCCCACTGCGCCGAACATGTCGCCCTCCACGACGCGGGCCCCGGGCGTGCGCGCCGTCACCGCCGTGCGCACTGCCGGCAGGGCAGTCGAGCCGCCGGTCAGGAACACCACATCCACGCGTTCGCCGCCGACCCCGGCGGCCCGCAGGGTCTCCTCCAGCGTTGCGGTCAGTGAGCCGAGCCGGTCGGCGATGGCGGCGTGCAGGGTCGCCGCGGTGGCTTCGACCCGGAAACCGCGCTCGACATCACCCAGATCGATGGCCGCCACATCCGCCTCCGACAAAGCGATCTTCGCAGCTTCCACTGCCAGCGCGATGGAATGGCCTCGCCGCGATTCCACGATGTCGGCGAGTCGGGCGATCCGTTCCGGCTCCAGCGCTGACTTCTGCAATTCAGCGAGGGCGCGCGCCACCTTGGGCGTATAGAGCAGATTGATCCGGTGCCAGGTGGCAAGATCGACGAAGAACGCATTGGGGATCGGTAGCACGTTTCGCCCGAAGTCGCCGCGCATCTCGCCGCCCTGCCCCAGATGCGGCATCACCGCCTTCATGCTGAACAGCCGGTCGAAATCCGTGCCGCCGACATGAACGCCCTTACTGGCCAGCACATCCGCCGCCCGATCCTCGCGGGCGCGCCCGTCCGGCGAGACGCGCACGATCGAAAAATCCGAGGTGCCACCGCCGATGTCGGCGATCAGCGCATATTCTTCGCGTGTGACGGTCTGTTCATAGGCGAGCGCCGCGGCAATAGGCTCGTACTGGAAGGCAATCTCGGAAAAGCCCTGCGCGCGGGCGACCTCCTCCAGCGCATCCTGCGCCTTCCGGTCGGCGGCGTCGTTCTCGTCGACGAAGCGGACCGGACGCCCGAGCACCACACGGTCGATCGACCCGCCGGCCGCCTTTTCGGCGCCCTCCTTCACGCGGCCGAGAATGAGTCCGATGAGATCCTTGTAACTGTATGTCTTCGCGCGGATCCGGGTGGCTTCCTCCATCAGCGCCGTTCCCAGCGTCGACTTCAGGCTGCGCATTAGCCGGCCTTCATGCCCCTCGACATAGGCCGAGAGCGCCGCCCGTCCAAATTTCGCGGCGCCGTCGGAGAAGTCGAAGAACAGCGAACTCGGCAAGGTCTTGTGCGCGCCTTCCAGCGACGCAAGCTCGGCCCCGCCCGCCGAGATGACGGCCGCGGTGGAGTTGGACGTGCCGAAATCGAGACCGCAGGCGATCCTTGGCATGGCGCACTTTCGAATCGAAAAGCCGGGGCGATCCCTGAAGGACCATCCCCGGCTGAAAAATGACAGTTCGCGTTCCCGTCAGACTCCGAGCGCCGCGTCGATCTGGGCTGTGACGGAGTCGATCGGCGCCATGCCGTCGACCTGCTTCAGTTCGCCGACACCCTTGTACCAAGCCGAGACCGGCGCGGTCTGGGCGCGATAGGCGTCGAGCCTCGTCTTGAAGCTTTCGGGGTTGTCGTCCGCGCGCACCACGCCGCCAGCGGCCAGTGTCTCGTCGGCGCGCTTCTGGATGCGGGCCAGCAGCGCCGCCTCGTCGACCACCAGTTCGATCACCCCGTCGAGCTTTAGCCCCTTGGCCTTCAGCAACTTGTCCAGCGCCTCCGCCTGGCCGACGGTGCGCGGGAAGCCATCGAGGATGAAACCCGTCTTCGCGTCGGCTTCGTCGATGCGGCTGTCGATGATGTCGATCACCACCGCGTCCGGAACCAGCTGGCCGGCGTCCATGATCGCCTTGGCCCTCACGCCAACCGGCGTTTTCGCAGCGACGGCGGCGCGCAACATGTCGCCGGTGGAAAGCTGCGGAATCCCCAGCCGCTGCACCAGTCTCGCCGACTGCGTGCCCTTGCCCGCTCCCGGCGGACCAAGCAGAACCAATCTCATTTACGACGCCCGCGCAGCTTCGTTTTCCGGATCAGGCCTTCGTATTGCTGCGCCTGCAGATGGCCGTGGATTTGCGCCACCGTGTCCATCGTCACCGAAACGATGATCAGCAGCGAGGTGCCGCCGAAATAGAAAGGCATGGCCGCATAGGCGATCAGCGCTTCCGGCAGCAGACAGATGATGGCGAGATAGGCCGCGCCAAGCACGGTAATCCGCATCAGAATGTCGTCGATGTGCTTCGCCGTGCGCTCGCCGGGCCGAATGCCGAGGACGAAGCCGCCATGCTTCTTGAGATTGTCGGCGGTCTCGGTCGGATTGAACACGATCGCCGTGTAGAAGAAGGCGAAGAACACGATCAGCCCGACATAGGCAACCATGTACAGGGGGCGGCCGTGGCCGAAATAGGCCGAGATGGTCGCGAAGACGCTGTCGCTGCCTGTCGACTGGTAGAAATTGGCGATGGTAGTCGGCAGCAGCAGCAGCGAGGAAGCGAAGATCGGCGGAATGACGCCGGCCGTGTTCAGCTTCAGCGGCAGGAACGATGTCTGGCCCTCGTAGACACGATTGCCATGCTGTCGCTTGGGATAGGTGATCTGGAGCCGCCGCTGGGCGCGCTCCATGAAAACGATGAAGGCCACGACAAAGAACGACATGGCAATGACGCCGAGGATCAGCCCTGTCGAGATTGCGCCCTGGCGGCCGAGTTCGAGAGTCGAGATGATCGCCGACGGGAAGGCCGCAACGATACCCGCGAAAATGATCAGCGACGAGCCGTTGCCGATGCCGCGCGACGTGATCTGCTCGCCCAGCCACATCAGGAACATGGTGCCGCCGACGAGGGTGATCACTGTGGTGATGCGGAAGAACAGGCCGGGGTCGGTGACCACCCCCTGTTGCCCCTCGAGGCCGATGGCCATGGCGTAGGCCTGGAAGGTGGCGAGCACCACCGTGAGATATCGGGTGTATTGATTGAGGACCTTGCGGCCCGCTTCGCCTTCCTTCTTCACCTGTTCGAGAGTCGGGATCACCGAGGTCAGGAGCTGGATGATGATCGATGCCGAGATATACGGCATGATGTTGAGAGCGAAGATGGCGCGGCGCTGCACGGCGCCGCCGGCGAACATGTTGAACAGTTCAAGCATGCCCTTCGACTGACCGAAGAAGCTCTTGGCGAAGGCTTCAGGGTCGATGCCGGGGAGCGGCACATAGGTGCCGAGGCGATAGACGATCAGCGCCCCGAGCGTGAACCAGATGCGTTTCTTCAGCTCTTCGGACTTGCCGAAGGCGGAGAGATTGACGTTGGCTGCAAGCTGCTCGGCTGCCGATGCCATGGATGGACTCCCCTGTCCTCGATGCGGCCGGCGCTGATGGCCGGCTCTTCTTCTTGATGGGTCTCGCGCAGACCGAATTAAGTCATGCGCCGCCAAAATACAATGCGGCCGCCGTTCCCGGCGGCCGCACCGTGATGCGTTACGCGGCGGGCGCGTCCTGCGCCGCCAGCAACTTGACCGAACCACCGGCCGCCTCGATCGCGGCGACCGCCGACTTCGAAGCTGCGGCGACCTCGAAGGCGAGCTTCGCCTTCAGTTCGCCCTGACCGAGGATCTTGACGCCATCGCGGGGCTTGCTCGCGAGTCCGGCGCCGATCAGCGCCTCGATGGTCACCGGCGCCTTGGCGTCCAGCTTCCCGGCGTCGACCGCCTGCTGGATGCGGCCGATGTTGACCTCGTTGTAATCGGTCGAGAAGGGGTTCCAGAAGCCGCGCTTGGGCAGACGACGATGCAGCGGCATCTGGCCGCCCTCGAAGCCCTTGATGGCGACGCCGGTGCGGGCCTTCTGACCCTTCACGCCACGTCCGCCGGTCTTGCCCTTGCCGGAGCCGATGCCGCGACCGACGCGCATGCGGTTCTTGGTGGAGCCGGGATTGTCGGAGAGTTCGTTGAGTTTCACCATGGCCGTTCCCTCACTTCCCGTCTTCGACTTTGACGAGATGCGCCACCTTGGCGATCATGCCACGAACAGCCGGCGTATCCTCGAGCGAACGGCGGCGGCCGATGCGCGTGAGGCCGAGGCCCAGGAGAGTTCTGCGTTGCCGTTCCGGGCGCCCGGTGGCGCTGCCGGTCTGGACGACCGTGACGGTTTTCTTGTCGCTCATGTTCGTCCCCCTTACGCGTCGACGGCTTCGGCGTCGGTGCCCTGGCGACGCGCCTGGAGAGCCGAAACCTTGAGCGAGCGGCGGGCCGCGACCGACCGCGGCGAATCTTCGCGCGACAGCGCGTCGAAGGTCGCGCGGACCATGTTGTAGGGATTGGACGAACCCTGGCTCTTGGCCACGACATCGTGCATGCCCAGCGTCTCGAACACGGCGCGCATCGGGCCGCCGGCGATGATGCCGGTGCCGGCCGGGGCGGCGCGCAGCAGGACGCGGCCGGCGCCGTGGCGACCGTATACGTCGTGGTGCAGGGTGCGGCCCTCGCGCAGCGGCACGCGGATCAGCGCGCGCTTGGCGGCTTCCGTGGCCTTGCGGATGGCTTCCGGCACTTCGCGGGCCTTGCCGTGGCCGTAGCCGACGCGGCCCTTCTGGTCGCCCACGACGACCAGCGCGGCGAAGCCGAACCGCCGGCCGCCCTTGACCACCTTGGCGACGCGATTGATGTGGACCAGACGATCCACAAATTCGCTGTCGCGCTCTTCCCTGTGATCGCGGCCGCGGCCGCCTTCGGATTCACGAGCCATTTTGCATTTTTCCGTCACTTGCGCGGGTTGCCCCGCTCGCTTCGAACCGCGGGCTTACAAGACCGCGAAGCCCGGCGCAATGCGCCGGGCGCAAAAAAAGCAGGGCTGACGCCGCTGCCTTTTTCAAATCAGAACTGCAGACCGCCTTCACGGGCGCCGTCGGCCAGAGCCTTGACGCGGCCATGATACATATAGGCGCCGCGGTCGAACACGACCTCGGTGACACCCTTCGCGACGGCGCGTTCGGCAATCAGCTTGCCGACGATCTTCGCCGCCTCGATATTGGCGCCCGTCTTCAGAGCTGCCCGCTGATCCTTCTCCATCGAGGAGGCGGACACCAGCGTGACCCCACTCTCGTCGTCGATGATCTGGGCGTAGATCTGCTTGGACGAACGGAAGACCGACAGGCGCGGCCGTCCATAAGCCCGCGCGCGGAGGGCGCGGCGAACGCGCGCCTTGCGACGCGAGAGAACTTCGACATCCTTGGCCATGGCCGGTCCTTACTTCTTCTTGCCTTCCTTGCGGAAGATGAATTCGCCGGCATACTTGACGCCCTTGCCCTTGTAGGGCTCGGGACCACGAAGCGAACGGATTTCCGCCGCCACCTGGCCGACCTGCTGCTTGTCGATGCCGCTGATGGTGATTTCCGTCGGCTTCGGCGTCACGATGGTGATCCCGTCCGGAACCGGATAGTTCACATCGTGCGAATAGCCGAGCGCGAGCTGGAGAACCTTGCCCTGAGCAGCGGCGCGATAGCCGACGCCGGTGATTTCGAGCTTCTTTTCGAAACCCTGGCTGACGCCCGCCACCAGATTGGCGACTCGTGCCCGAGAGGTGCCCCACAGCGCGCGAGCGCGCTTGGAGTCGTCGCGCGGATCGACCTTGATCGCGTTGTCCTGAAAGATCACCGACACATTGTCGGGAACCACGAATTCCAGCTGGCCCTTCGCGCCCTTCACCTGGACGCGCTGTCCTTCCACCTTGGCGGTGACGCCGGCGGGAATGACGACAGGCTTCTTGCCGATACGAGACATGGGTGCAATTCCTGTTTGCTGCGATGCGGCAAGGTCAGAAGACCTTGCACAGCACCTCGCCGCCGACATTCTGCTCTCTGGCCGAGTGATCGGCCATGACGCCCTTCGGCGTCGACATGATGGTGATGCCGAGGCCGTTGGCGACGCGCGGCACCGCATCGACCGCCGCATAGACGCGACGGCCAGGGCGGGAGACGCGCTCGATGGTCTTGATCACCGGTTCGCCGTCGAAATACTTCAGCTCGATTTCGAACTCGGTGCGGCCGTTGCCGAAATCCGTCGACGAATAGCCGCGGATGTAACCCTCGTCCTTCAGCACGTCCAGAACATGGGCGCGCAGCTTGGAGCCGGGGGTCGCCACGGTGGTCTTGCGGCGCATCTGCGCGTTGCGGATGCGGGTGAGGAGATCGCCCAGGGGATCGTTGATCGCCATGCTCGTTTTCTCCTTACCAGCTCGACTTCACGAGGCCGGGCACGAGGCCGCGGGACCCGAGTTCACGCAGGGCGATGCGCGACATTTTCAGTTTGCGATTGAAGGCGCGCGGGCGGCCGGTGACTTCGCACCGGTTGCGCAGGCGGACCGCCGCGGAATTGCGCGGAAGCTCGGCGAGCTTGAGCCGCGCTTCGAAGCGCTCCTCAGCCGTCAGCGCCTCGTCCTTGGCCTTCGCCTTCAGACGCGCGCGGCGCCCGGCATAGGCCTTGACCAGCCGGCCCTTCCGCTTGTTGTTTTCGATAGCGCTTTTCTTCGCCATTTTGACCTCGTCAGTATCCGCGTTTGAGAGCCGCGTGGCGTCTCACTGCCGGAACGGGAAATTGAACGCCTTGAGAAGGGCGCGAGCCTCGTCGTCCGTCTTGGCGGTCGTGCACACGATCACGTCCATGCCGATGATCGACTCGACCTTGTCGTAGTCGACCTCCGGGAACACGATGTGCTCCTTGATGCCGAGCGCGTAGTTGCCACGACCGTCGAACGACTTCGGGTTCAGACCGCGGAAATCGCGAACGCGCGGAAGCGCGATCGTGATCAGACGGTCGAGGAACTCGTACATGCGGGTCTTGCGCAGGGTGACCTTGGCGCCGATCGGCATGTTCTCGCGCACCTTGAAGGTCGAGATCGCCTTGCGGGCCTTGGTGATCACCGGCTTCTGGCCGGAGATCAGACCGAGCTCGTTGGCGGCCGCCGTCACCTTCTTGGTGTCGTTGACAGCTTCGCCGACGCCCATGTTGATGACGATCTTCTCGATCGTCGGCACCTGGAGCGCGTTCTTGTAGCCGAACTGCTCTGTCAGCGCCTTGCGCACGACTTCGTCGTAGTGCTTCTTCATGCGCGGCGCGCCGCCCGGCGCGGCGGCGGATGCCGGCCCGGCCGCGCCCTCGGCAGCCTTGACTTTCGGCTTGGCGGCCTTCGCCTTCTTGTCCTCAGCCATCGATCAATTCTCCGGAACGCTTGGCGACGCGGACCTTGCGGCCGTCGTCGAGAGTCTTGAAACCGACGCGGGTCGGCTTGCCGTCCTTGGGATCGGCCACAGCGAGGTTCGACAGGTCGATCGCCGCCGCCTTGTTGACGATGCCGGCTTCCCGGTCCTTCGTCTGCTTCTGATGACGCTTGACCATGTTGACGCCGTCGACGACAGCGCGGCCCTCGTCGGGATTGACCCGCAGCACTTCGCCGGACTTGCCCTTGTCACGACCGGCGATCACGACGACCTTGTCGCCTTTCTTGATCTTGGCGGCCATTACAGCACCTCCGGCGCGAGCGAGATGATCTTCATGTGGTTCTTGGCGCGCAGCTCGCGCGGCACCGGTCCGAAGATGCGGGTGCCGATCGGCTCCGACTGATTGTTGATCAGCACGGCTGCATTGGAATCGAAGCGGATGGTCGAACCATCTGCGCGCTTGATGTCCTTCGCGGTGCGAACGACGACGGCCTTCAGCACGTCGCCTTTCTTCACGCGGCCGCGCGGAATGGCTTCCTTGATCGAGACGACGATAATGTCGCCGACCCCGGCGTATTTGCGCTTCGAGCCGCCCAGCACCTTGATGCACATGACCCGGCGGGCGCCGGAGTTGTCGGCGACGTCGAGGTTGGTTTGCATCTGAATCATGGCATTTCCGCCTTTCTCTCCGGTCTGGTTTCGGCGCCGCGTTCAACGTGACCGACTTCGTCCGGGAACCTCTGAATAAACTGCTCCGCCAGCCGTCAGGCCTTGGGAGCGCTCTCGACGACCCGCCAGCGCTTCAGTTTGGAGATCGGCGCCGTTTCCTCGATCGAAACCTCGTCGCCGATCTTGAACGTCTGGTTCTCGTCGTGCGCGTGGTAGTTCTTGGTGCGGCGGACGGTCTTCTGAAACAGCGGATGCGTGAACCGGCGCTCGACTTTCACGACGACGGTCTTGTTCTGCTTGTCGCTGACGACGACGCCCTGGAGAATTCGCTTCGGCATGTCGGCTCAATCCTGCTTGACCGCGCGCTGCGCGGCGATGGTCTTGGCCCGCGCGATGTCGCGGCGAATGATCCGCGCGCGCGAGGTGTTCTCGAGCTGACCCGTCGCCCTCTGAAAGCGCATGTTGAACTGCTCTTTCTTCAGCTTGAGGACTTCTTCGTTGAGTTGATCGTCCGTGAAGGTCTTGAGGTCGGACAACCGCTGCCTGGATTTCATGTCGTCCTCCTTACTCGGCGATACGTTCGATGAAGCGGGTCTTGATCGGCAGCTTCGCCGCCGCGAGGGTCAGAGCCTCGCGGGCGAGCGGCGCCGGCACGCCATCGATCTCGAACATGATGCGGCCGGGCGCGACGCGCACCGCCCACAATTCGGGAGAGCCCTTGCCCTTACCCATGCGCACTTCGGTCGGCTTCTTGGAAACCGGCACATCCGGGAAGATGCGGATCCACACACGACCGGCGCGCTTCATGTGGCGGGTCATGGCGCGGCGGGCCGCCTCGATCTGGCGCGCGGTGATGCGTTCCGGCTCGAGCGCTTTCAGCCCGAACTGGCCGAAGTTGAGGGCGAAGCCGCCTTTGGCGGCGCCGCGGATACGGCCCTTGAAGGCCTTGCGGAACCTGGTGCGTTTGGGTGAAAGCATGGTGGCTGCTCTTTACGAATCCGGTTGCCGTTACGCCGCGTCGCGCGGTTCGCGATCGCGGTCGCGGCGCGGGCGCCGTTCGCGATGGTCGCGGTCATGATGATCGCTCGGGGCCGAAGCCTGTTCCGCAGCGCGCTTGTCCTGCGCCATCGGATCGTGCTCCAGGATCTCGCCCTTGAAGATCCACACCTTGATGCCGCAGGCGCCATAAGCAGTGTGCGCGGTGGCGGTGCCGTAATCGACATCGGCGCGCAGCGTGTGCAGCGGCACCCGGCCCTCGCGATACCATTCGAGACGGGCGATTTCCGCGCCGCCGAGACGACCTGAGCAGTTGATGCGGATGCCCTGGGCGCCGAGGCGGATCGCCGACTGCACCGCGCGCTTCATGGCGCGACGGAACGCCACGCGGCGCTCGAGTTGCTGGGCGATCGAGTCGGCGACGAGCGCAGCTTCGACTTCCGGCTTGCGCACTTCGACGATGTTGATCACCACTTCGCTGGTGGTCAGCTTGCCGACCGCCTTGCGGATCTTGTCGATGTCGGCGCCCTTCTTGCCGATCACCACGCCCGGACGGGCGGAGTGGATCGTCACACGGCACTTCTTGTGCGGGCGCTCGATGATGATCTTCGAGACAGCAGCCTGCTTGAGCATCTTCGCGACGACTTCACGGATCGCGAAATCCTCGTGCAAAAGCTTGGCGTATTCGCCCTTGTCGGCGAACCAGCGGCTGTCCCAGGTGCGGTTGACGCCGAGGCGCAGACCGATCGGATTGACTTTCTGTCCCATCGTTGATCCCTCAGGCGTTCGCTTGCGCGACTTCGCGCACGATGATCGTCAGATTGGCGAAGGGCTTCTCGACCCGCGACGCGCGACCGCGAGCCCGGGCGTGAAAGCGCTTCATGACCATCGCCTTGCCGACATAGGCCTGAGCGACGATCAGATCGTCGACATCGAGACCGTGATTGTTCTCGGCGTTGGCGATGGCGCTTTCCAAAGTCTTCTTCACCTCGTGGGCGATACGCTTGCGCGAGAATTCGAGGTCCGCGAGCGCGCGCTCGACCTTCTTGCCGCGAATGAGCTGCGCAAGCAGATTGAGCTTCTGCGGCGAAACGCGAAGCATGCGGCACACGGCGCGCGCCTCGTTTTCCGCGACCCGCGGCGGATTGGCTTCCTTCGACATGATCAGCCCCTCTTCGCCTTCTTGTCCGCGGCGTGGCCGTGGAAAGTGCGGGTCGGCGAGAACTCGCCGAACTTGTGGCCGATCATGTCTTCGGTCACGTTGACCGGCACATGCTTGTGGCCATTGTGCACGCCGAACGTCAGACCGACGAACTGCGGCAGGATGGTGGAGCGACGGCTCCAGATTTTGATAACTTCGTTACGCGTGGAGGCGCGCGCCGCTTCGGCCTTCTTGAACAGATAGCCGTCGACGAACGGGCCTTTCCAGATCGAGCGAGCCATGGATCAGCCCTTCTTCTTGCGGACGTGACGCGAGGTCACGATGAAACGGTCGGTCGACTTGTTGGACCGGGTTTTCTTGCCCTTGGTCGGCTTGCCCCACGGAGTGACCGGGTGGCGGCCGCCCGAGGTGCGGCCTTCACCGCCGCCGTGCGGATGGTCGATCGGGTTCATGACGACGCCGCGGTTGTGCGGGCGACGGCCGAGCCAACGGGAACGGCCGGCCTTGGCGACCGTCGTGTTCATGTGGTCCGGGTTGGACACCGCACCAATCGTGGCGAAGCACTGGCCATGCACGAGGCGTTGTTCGCCGGAGTTCAGACGCAGGATCACATAGCCCTGGTCGCGGCCGACGATCTGCGCATAGGTTCCCGCCGAGCGGGCGATCGAGCCGCCTTTGCCGATCTTGGTCTCGACATTGTGGACGATCGTGCCCACGGGAATGTTCGAGGCCGGCATGGCGTTGCCCGGCTTCACGTCGACCTGGTTGCCCGAGATCACCTCGTCGCCGACCGACAGACGCTGCGGCGCGAGAATGTAGGACAGCTCGCCGTCCGCATAACGCACCAGCGCGATGAACGCGGTCCGGTTCGGATCATATTCGAGCCGCTCGACCTTGGCCGCCACGTCCAGCTTGCGCCGCTTGAAATCGACGATGCGGTACGACTGCTTGTGGCCGCCGCCACGGAAGCGCACGGTGATGCGCCCGGCATTGTTGCGGCCGCCCTTGGAGGACTTGCCTTCTGTCAGTGTCTTGACCGGCTTGCCCTTGTAGAGTTCGCTGCGGTCGACGATCACGAGCTGGCGAAGGCTCGGCGTGACCGGCTTGAATGTCTTCAGCGCCATTTTCTTGTCCCCACGCCTTCCTTAAAGACCGGTGGTCACGTCGATCTTCGAGCCTTCGGCCAGAGTCACGACGGCTTTCTTCACGTCGCTCTGCTGACCGCGCACGCCGCGAAACGCCTTGACCTTGCCCTTGCGGACCAGCGTGTTCACGGATTCGACCTTGACCTCGAACAGCCCTTCGACCGCAGCCTTGATCTGCGGCTTTGTGGCCTTGCGGGCGACATTGAAGACGACCTTGTTGTTCTCCGCGGCCGTCGTCGCTTTTTCGGTGATCACCGGCGAGACGATCACGTCGTAATGGCGCACGTCCTTGCTCATTTCAGGCGCGCCTCCAGCGCATCGACCGCGGCGCGGGTCAGCACGAGCTTTTCCCGGCGGATGATATCGTAGACGTTGACGCCTTCGACCGGCAGAACGTCGATCTTCGGCAGGTTGCGCGCCGCAAGAGCGAAATTGCTCTGCACCTCGCCGCCGACGATGATGATCGCGCTGTCGACGCCGGTCTTGGCGAAACCGGACGCGAGCGTCTTTGTCTTCGGCGCGTCGAGCTCGGCGCGCTCCCAGACCACCAGCGAACCATCCTTCACCTTGGCGGACAGGGCGTGTTTGAGAGCCAGGGCGCGGACCTTCTTGGTCAGGCCATGCTCGTGGCTGCGCACCACCGGACCAAAGGCGCGACCGCCGCCGCGATACTGCGGAACACGGGCGGAACCGTGACGAGCGCCGCCTGTGCCCTTCTGCTTGTAGATCTTCTTGCCGGTGCGGGCGATGTCCGCACGGTTCTTGACCGCATGGGTGCCCGCGCGGCGCTTGGCCAGTTGCCAGCGAATGATGCGATGGATCAGGTCCGTGCGGGGTTCGAGTCCGAACACCTCGTCGGAAAGTTCGATCGAACCGGCCGCCTGACCGTCGAACGACGTGACGTCGATCTTCACGGCTCAGTCCTCCTTGTTTTCAGCTTGCGCGGCGTCGGTCGAAGCGAGGCGGAACTTGCCCGGCTTCGGCGCTTCCGCCGGCAGCGCGCGCTTGACGGCGTCGCGCACGAAAATCCATCCGCCGGCGTGGCCCGGAACGGCGCCTTCGACCAGCACCAGACCGCGCTCGACATCGGTCGATACAACGCGCAGGTTCTGGGTGGTGACCCGGTCGACGCCCATATGGCCGGCCATTTTCTTGTTCTTGAAGGTCTTGCCGGGATCCTGACGGCCACCGGTCGAACCGTGCGAACGATGCGACACCGACACGCCGTGCGTGGCGCGCAGACCGCCGAAGCCCCAGCGCTTCATCGGGCCGGCGAAGCCTTTACCGATGCTGGTGCCGGTCACGTCGACGAACTGCCCGACGACGAAATGATCGGCAGTGATCTCGGCGCCCACCGGCAGAAGATCGCCTTCCTCGACGCGGAACTCGGCGAGCTTCAGTTTCGGCTCGACCTTGGCGACCGCGAAGCGGCCGCGTTCGGCTTTGGAGACATTCTTCACCTTGGCCCGGCCGATGCCGAGCTGCACGGCGACATAGCCGTTCTTTTCCTGAGTGCGATGCGCGACGACCTGACAGCCGTCCAGCTTCAGCACCGTGACCGGCACATGTTCGCCCGCTTCCGTGAAGACGCGGGTCATTCCGACCTTTTGCGCGATGACGCCCGACCGCATGAGTGCAAATCCTTGCCAGGAGCGCGCCCTGCGGCGCCGCCCGTGTAGTTCCTTAGAGCTTGATCTCGACGTCGACGCCCGCCGCCAGATCGAGCTTCATCAGCGCGTCGACGGTCTGCGGGGTCGGATCGACGATGTCGAGAACGCGCTTGTGCGTCCTGATCTCGAACTGTTCCCGCGACTTCTTGTCGATATGGGGCGAGCGGTTCACCGTGAACTTCTCGATCTTGGTCGGCAGCGGAATCGGGCCACGGACCTGAGCGCCGGTGCGCTTGGCAGTGGAGACGATTTCTTTTGTCGACGTATCGAGGATCCGGTGATCGAACGCCTTGAGGCGAATCCGGATGTTTTGACCGTTCATTGTCTCTTCCTTGTGGACCGCGAGCTGAGTGCTCGCTCACGAAATGCGGGCGGGGCCCGCATTTGCCTTGCAGTTTTCACAAGCGAGACTTTCGCCTCGCGGTCCAGATTCGCTTTTACTCGATGATCGAAGCGACGACGCCCGCACCCACCGTGCGGCCGCCTTCGCGGATGGCGAAGCGCAGCTTCTCTTCCATGGCGATCGGCACGATCAGCGCCACTTCCATCGCGATGTTGTCGC